>Ga0105046_10017079_pt1 | contig 11127 bp, 9 predicted proteins | sample MAT03_FD_78385 | JGI IMG/M metagenome (GOLD analysis project Ga0105046, IMG submission 78385) | Freshwater microbial communities from Lake Fryxell liftoff mats and glacier meltwater in Antarctica - MAT-03 (megahit assembly) | ecosystem: Environmental > Aquatic > Freshwater > Ice > Liftoff...
AGATTCATTGACAAGGACTTCTGGCTATTGTCATCGTCTTCTGAAAGTGACACTTAAACCTCAGTTCGAAGTTATTAAATGGTTGAAAAAACTTTATTAAATACTTTGGGCGTCACGGAGCTTCTTATGGCAAGCGCATTTTTTAAAAATACGGCATGCTCATGTTGGTTAACCCATTGCTTTTATTATTCATATTTTTTAAATACTAACCAACCAGTTGACGCGTTATATAACGCTATCAATTTTTATGATGTTGTTTTTTAGCGTTCTAACAAGTGCAGCTTCCAAACGTTAAAGACTCTTGAATCACTTTTTGTCCGCGGACCATGGTCAGTTTACCCTTAAAAATAAGATTATGGATTGCAGTAGTTGCAATAGGTTGGCTCCGCTTTTTCCAAACCGTCACGCCTTGGTTTTTTTTCTTTATTCTCACAGGAAACGCAACCCCAAACCTCAAATCGATGCATTGATGTAGTGGCATCGCATAGGCTGCACGATAAATGTTCTGTTGTGGATAAAAAACCAAATCCAGGTGCCTCGCAAGCACTGCAGCAGGTTACAATGCGTGCGGCCAGTTTTTCTGCTAATGAGGCTAACGCCTCCATTCGTGTAGGATTCATCATAGCGCGCATGTCAGTTGCCAAAAGCAATTCATCTCCCTTGGTAAAGCCTATTTTTATTAGGTTATCCAGAAGCTCAAGATCTTGAATTCCTTTTCCAAGAATTTCTTTTGAATGACTCACTTGAAGCGTTAGTGCGTGACTAGGAAAGTGTACTGAGCGTAAAAATGACGCGACTTCTGTACCTGGATGCAGAGTTAACATTTTATAGTTCGTTTTTGGTGTGACGAGTTGATCGGCAATCACCCAATTGTTCTTCAAATCAACAAAGACCATAATTTCATGATCACTTGCAAAAAAGGGTATCGCTGGATGTGGTCCAAAACTGCCTTCATTCGCAATGCTAAAAAAACAATCAGCAGCAATCGCCGCAGTTCTGGCTTTTAGAATACAGGTTTCGTAGGCATTTTGAGTCCTTGGGATTTCGCCCGTGAAGGTTCCAAACTGATCTGTATCAAAATCAGATGTATATAACGTACAACCAATCTTCTCCTGAAATATAGGGCGAATAACCCGTTCTTTTTCATGTTTGGATGCGAGTAAAACGGGTTCATTTCTATAATGCATGCTTTTTCCTCATCGACTTGAATCCTGGTGAACACATTGCGAGTAGCTCACCATCATTATTTAACTAAAATAGTCTAACCGCGCCACAGCAACATCCGATACAAACATCACCCCTGAATTTTTCTGGAATAAGGTTTTCATGCCCAAAGCAATAGTGGCAATCGCCTCTTCAGGTGCTACCGCAATAAACATGACTAGCGCTGCTTTGTCATTAAAAAGAAGCTTTCCTTCATGAAATCCATGATGTCCTTTACCTGAAATATTGCGTAGCAAGGTAAATCCAGATAAATCAGCCTCGTTCATCATTGTTGCAATCATCTGCTCCTGTTCTCCAGAAACGATGACTTCTATTTTTTTCATAGGATGCAAACTAATACCGCTTTCTCGTTTTTCCTGAACTTTAATAATACTCATGTGACGCTCCTTTAATTACAGTGAATTCCAACGGCCTTCTCTATCTAACTGATAGGCGACCTCTTCTGTGGGCTCGATAACCACCAGAGTCACCCAACCATTAAAAAATAAGGTTTTAAGAATATCTTGACGTGCAATAATGGCATCCACGATTGCTCGTGGGGCATAAACTACGGTTAAGAGACGCTGGGGTGCGTGATAAGCGTCTTCATCGCTTGAGTTGACCGATTGAAGCGGTAATCCATGCATTAAATCACTGCCATTACCTTGCATAATACCAAGTTGTCCTGTGACATTATGAGTGATTTTACTGCCACTGCCGTAGCTTACATTATCAAGAGTTGAGAACAGGTATTGAGTATTAATCCATTCGGCAACAACCATAGGGGCTGTTAAAATCGTCTCTAGGGAGCTGCCCTCTTCATCTTGCGTCCAGTCGTAGGAGTGAAGAAAACTACGCCCATCCAGATTGATGTGCCTGGTTAACTGACGAGGCCCTATGATAAAAGCTGCATTGCGAGCTAACCCCCATTCAGGCCTTACCTCAGCCCAATCACAACTTCGTGTTGTGGTTGTTTGAATAGATTGGGATGACTTTTTTAACCCAAAAGTTTGGCAACGCGCTTGAGAATTAATACTTCGTGCACGACTTAAATCGCGTGTTAAATTTTGCAGTAGCTCTTGATGCGATTGACGTCTCAAATCAGTCTCATAAAGCGTCATTTCATCAGTGGTTGTGTCGTGCTCCGCTGCATAAAAAAGAGTATCATCAGGGATGGTGATGCCACGTTCTGCAAGAGTTTGTCGCACCGATTGATTATTTAATATCTCCGCAAGAATTTTAGCGTTCGATCCACCATGATTCCCACCACAAGCACCACAATCAAGAGCAGAGGCGTAGGGATTGTTTTTAGTGGTGCTGCGATGCCCACACAATACAACCAGCTTTGCGAAGTTCTGGGTTAAACCCATCATTTTTAATACAGCTTCCCCATAAAGCGCTTGCTCCGCAGGAGAGATACCATAAACAGAGCTGGAACTGTCCATTTGAACGACCGGTTGGGTGGCTAATGTTGGCATGAATTGGCGGCTGAACGCAGTACGTGTTTTGTCACTAAGACGTGGGGCAATGGTCTTTGCTAACATCGTTAGTCCGCACCATGCGCCCAAAGTTTCTACTAAAGCAAAAGGGGTTGAAAAATTATATTTTAAATCTTGATAGACATTCCTGAGCATTTTAAAGCGCTCTTTACCCTGCGCGCTTTTCTTCACACAGGGCAGGGCAGAGGCAATGGGTTGCTCTTCAATGTCATAGCGCGGCTTTAGTAATACAGGACAGGAGTCTTTACTGGTTCCTGAGTTAGAATCATGAATTCGTGCAGGTATCCCAAAAAAACCAGCAAAGCCAAGTGTTTCATAAGCACCAAGTGGTTCAAGGCTTCGTCGAAACGGTTCGGAGCGCACGTCAATACAAAAAACCAATTGGGCATCGGCTCTTGTTTGTGGTCTTTGAATAGTCTTTACTTGGGGCATGAGCTTTTTCATGAGCTCATGCTGATAGGTTTGTTCTGATTCTTTTATTCGTGCCACCATAGACTCAATCAAGCCAGTTTCATTCTTTATACTTTTTTTTTCCCAGCGTGCTTCAGGCCACAGTGTGGCTGTTAGAATTAGACGTACTGCAATGAAATCAACTAATGTTACTGGGCAATAGTCATCTGTTGCACTGGAGTTTCTCCACACCGAGCGCCATTTGACATAGCCTGCCCATCCGGGAAGGGAGGTAAAGCTCTCTTTAATGAACGACTCCTGATGTTCAAAAGCTACGCCTAACTTATTCAGACACAATACAATAGTCTCTTCGGCATGTTCCGGTAAAGTATGTAACCAGGATTTTAAGGTTTTACACCCAAGATGTAATGAATGGTCATAAATGGATAAGCTTAAGAATGCCGCATAAAAGCCTTTATCTCGATTGGGCGCTTCAATGGTACCTTGCCCCATATCTAAAAATACCCCACACCATTTAATCAATTCCCGATTGACTGCCTCAAGCTTTGGAATGGCTTGCGCAGAACCAAACAATCGCCTGCCTTCCAAAAGTGCCTCTTCAAAAGGTAGGCTCTCTAGCCCTTGCAAGGGATTACAGGCAATAAATGTTTCTAAAGGCCAGACGGGAGCAAGACATTGAGCCGCATTACTGACCATGGCCTGAACATTGGCTCGTTGTTGTTTTGGTGCAATGAAATTGGACATCGACTCTAACTCTCTATTGGTTTGTTGTTTCATGGTATTACTCCTACTCATTGGATAACCCCTCTTAATATTGATAGGTATTGCGGCTGGCGGTGATGGTTTTGGGATGTGGCTGGCTGCCATTCAAGGCGCTCACATACAATTGGCTCCATACTTTAGTTCGTTGTAAACCAAGAGCGCTTTTTAAATTCATACCCAGCCATAAGACTAAAAACAGTGCAAGCACCAAAAGATGTATTAAATTTAAATTGGGTAACGCTTGGGCTGAGTACGTTGGGAAAAATGATTCGATAAGATGAATGCTTTCACCGTAAAATACGCCTACTAAAGAAACGAGGATGAATGCAGGCAGAAGTCTTTTGTAGAGCACTTCATTTCTAAGCAGCGAATAAGCCAGTTGTGTGCCTGAAATATAAGCAAAACCAACTAGAAAGGTCGTAGGCTGCAAGGTGAATAGGGATTTTTCACTAACCAGGGCAAAACTTAAAGCACCTGCCAATCCAATCAAGCAAGAAAGCGCAAAAGCTACAGGGGAATGCTTAAGCACATGAGTTCTTTTTTTTCTAGCTTTAATTGCGGAGCCTGCATTTAGGAACAGGTAGGCTTTAAATAGGCCATGCCAACATAAATGAGCTACTGCGGCAGGGAAAAGACCTAAACCACATTGCATCATCATAAATCCCATTTGCGCCATGGTGGAGTTGGCTAACATACGCTTCATATCGCTTTGCAGCAGTTTCCAGAGGGTTCCCAGAATCGCAGTGAGTGCTCCGATAACAAATAATGTCAGCAAGAGATGCCCTTCGGTTAATAACAAAGGTGCAAATCGAACTAGAACAAAACCACCACCATTCACCAAGCCTGCGTGCATCAACGCAGAAACGGGCGTCGGGGCGTTCAATGAACTGGTCAGCCAACGGTGAAAAGGCCATTGTGCCGATTGGGTCAGTGCACCTAATACAAGAAATGAGAGGATGCCAGTTAAAAACAACAAAGGAATTTGTGTCGCCTGTGCGTTGATGTTGGCGATTGAGGTACTTCCAGTTGCTTGATACATCAAGAAAAAAGACACTAACAGGGCCAAACTACCAGAACATAAGGTTTTTAATGCCAAATTGCCGGAGTTTTTAGCAGCTGTCCACTCGCCTTTATGAGTCATCAAAGAAACCAGCAAGAGATTACTGCAACTCCAGGCCATCCATAACAACAGGAGATTATCAGCAAATACCATCGTAATCGCACTAGAGGTTAGTAGGGTTAATTTAAGAAAATAAGGCCTATAGTTTCTATCCCCGGCCATATAGCGCCTGGAAAACTGATGAACAATAAAGCTGACAAATAAGATTAAGGTGCTCATCAATAAAGACAGCCCATCCGCTTTGAAGCCAAGAAATACCGTGTTATTGAACTGGCTTGGCATGTAGAGAAGGCCTATAAGGCCACAAATCAGCCCTACTCCAAGGGTGAGCGATGTGAGTTGAGCCCCTTTGAGTGGATTTTTTTTATAAAGAAGGCCATTTATAATGAAACCAAGCAAAGGAATAAGCGCCATGAGTATGGGGTAACTCATTAGGTGTTCACTAAAATAAGACACGGGGTTCTCCATTAGACTTTCGATTGATATTGAAAAAATATAATGGAAATGCTAATATAAGTACAATTAATAATACTTATTTTGGTTATTAGGGGTTCTAATGTCTCTGGATACCGTTACACTACAATGTTTTCTGGCAGTCGCAGATACGGGCAGTTTCACAAAAGCAGCCGACAAGGTGGGGCGAACCCAATCAGCAATTAGCCAACAAATTGCAAAGCTTGAGCACATCACTGAAAAGTCACTGATTAATCGGGGGAAAACATTTTCATTAACCACCGATGGCGAGCTGTTTCTTGGCTACGCGAGAAAAATTTTTGAGTTGCACCGAGAGGCGTTAGACAGATTTAAGGAGCCAGAACTTGAGGGGGAAATTCGATTTGGTTTACCGGAAGATTTTGCAACCATGGTCTTATCTGATGTATTAGTCGATTTTTCAAGACTGCATCCTCGAGTTACTCTCAATGTTGAATGCGATTTAACGCTTAACATTTTTAACCGATTTACCCAAGGTAAATCCGATATCGTACTACTTAAAACCCATCAACCAGAAACCTTACCAAAGGCCGTAAACATTTGGAGCGACGCAGTTGAATGGATAGGGAAACCTGATTTTTTCTCATCAATGGATAAAAACAGTATTATTCCATTAGTCCTGTCACCACAACCTTGTGTGTATCGAGAAAATGTGATCCAAGCGTTAGAAAAAGCAAGTGTTCGTTGGCGCCTTGTCTACTCAAGCCCCAGTTATGCAGGAAGAATGGCCGCAGTAAAAGCAGGTTTAGGCATTAGTGCGATTCAACGAACCATGATTCCTGGCTACCTGGAATCCATTGAAAATCCCATACTGCCTAAGTTAAATAATATTCATATTTCCTTGCTCAAAAAAGAGGGCGCAAATAAGGCGATAGAATCATTAGAATATTTTTTGTTAAAGCGATTAAAGCATTAGCCGAAGAACTGGATTTAAACGATTTACACATGATATCAAATAAGGTTTTTCGAAAAGGGATTATTGATAATGAATAAAAAAATTGGGGTACATTCTATTCTTGAAGTCTTAGACCATTCCTCAATGTACTCCATTATTATCATTAGTAGTCTCATCAGTGCATTATCTTTAGTAGTTCCTATAGCCGCTCAAACCTTGATTAACCTAGTAGCATTCGGTAAATTACTACAGCCTGTTATCTCCTTAAGTATCATGGTGTTTGTATTGATGGCAGGTATGGGCGTGTTAAGTATTTGGCAAACGGTTATCATCGAAGTCATCCAACAAAAGCTGATGGTACGCATCAGCTTAAATCTTGCAAAGCACTTTACTCACCTATCACCAACTATTTTCTCAACGCATAACGGTCCGGAATTAGTTAATCGTTATTTTGAAATTGTAGTGATTAATAAAGCCTTGGCAAGTTTGTTGCTTTATGGCATTACCTTAAGCTTACAAATGATTTTTGGTTTGATTTTGCTTCTTTTTTATCATCCCGTATTTCTTTTATTTGATGGGTTCATATTAATTAGTCTAGTACTCATTATCTTTGTTCCTTACCGCACCGCCATAGATAGTGCAAAAGAGGAGTGTGCTCAAAAGCATGTTATTGGTTCCTGGCTTGAAGAAATTCTCATCAATCGCTACTTGTTTAAATACAATGATTATCCACGCTATGTGATTGAGCAAACCGATAAAAGGTTGGTTGGCTTTTTAAAAGCGAGGAATCAACATTTTAAACAACTCATTAAACACCAAATTGGACTGTACGCCCTCGCAGCATTAGCAACCAGTTTGTTATTAGGCTTAGGTGGTTATCTGATTATTAACAACCAGTTGAGCCTTGGCCAATTGGTGGCTTCTGAAATTGTATTAGGCACTTTAATTTATGGCTTTAAACGACTAGGAGCACTGCTTGAAAATTATTATGATTTGATTGCTGCCGCAGGAAAAATAGATTTTGCACTTAATTTGCCTCTTGAAAATAATTATAATCTAGAAATAGAAAATCATCTTCTGCCTTCTGTGAAGAGCATTCACCTCCAATTTGAAGGTATTATTACAATCTGGGGTAAACTAACCCTAAATGCCGATGCCTCGCCAAAGAATCCATTACTTCTTTTTTTTAATCAAGAAGATGTGTGTAAAAATCTTATTGAGTCCTTGTCTGGATTGAAAGAAACGTTGTCTTCAACGATTATGGTAAATGGGATTCCATGCACTCAAAAGTCTTTAATTGCCCTTCGCAAGCACAGCTTGCTTATTAGAGAGCCTCAGTGGTTTGCAGGCACCATTTATCAAAATTTGGTATTAAATCATAGAAACGTCGCAATGGATTACCTTTGTGGTCTCTTAAAAAAATTGAACCTACTTGAAAAAGTCATGAGTTGTCCCGAGGGCCTCAATACTCTTGTTCACGACTGGCAAACGGCATTTACTTTAGCTGAGTTGATTCAATTAATGATAGTGCGGGCTATTATAGACAAACCCCGGTTGCTAATCATCGATAGAAGCCTTGATGAGCTGTTGGTTGAAGAGTTAGATGGGGTGCTGTCTTTATTGTTGGCATTGGATAATACAACCTTAGTTATTACTACATTAAAAACTCAGATACAACAACTACCCAATCGATTGGCGGTCACCTTATGAAATTGCATGCTTATCAGATGCTTGGAAAGCTACCCAAGCCAAAAAAAATACTTACGATTACGCTGTTTTTCCTTATTCTTATTCTGGCCTTTTTTGCTCTGATCCCATGGCAGCAGTTTGCTTTAGGCAATGGAAAAGTCATTGCTTTTTCTCCTACAGAACGGCTACATACAGTAAACTCTCCTATTAGTGGTAGGATAAAAAAATGGTATGTTGATGAGGGATCGCATGTCAAGCCAGGCGATCCGATTGTAGATATTAGTGATAATGATCCTGAGCTTTTGGGGCGTCTTGAGCTTGAAAAAGAAGCGATTCTTTTACGCATCAGTGCGACAAAACAAGCGATTGAGGCAGGACAGTCGAATCTAGCACGCCAAAAAAAGCTCTATGAGCAGGGTATCAATTCCAAGCGACAGTATGAGCTTGCACAAATAGAATACTCTAAATATCAGAATGAACTGGCTCAAGCGACTATTGATAAGGTCAATATTGACGTTCGCATTGCACGCCAAACCACCCAGTTACTTAAAGCACAAACTTCTGGGATTATTTATAAACGTCTTAGCGGTCAAGAAAGCGTTGTGGTTAAGGAGGGGGATGTGTTAGCCCAAATTATCCCTAATACTCAATCACGAGCCGTTGAATTATGGATAGATGGTAATGATATTCCCTTTGTTCGCGTGAATCAAAAAGCACGCCTTCAGTTTGAAGGCTGGCCTGCGATTCAGTTTAGAGGTTGGCCTGAGATTGCTGTTGGTACTTTTGGTGGCGTGGTTTCTTTTATCGACCCCACCGATAATGGCCAGGGATTATTTCGCGCGGTTATTATTCCTAATGAATCTTGGCCTGATACGCTTTATTTGCGTCAGGGAGTTCGTGTGCATGGTTGGGTGCAACTAGGCGAGGTTCCTTTATGGTATGAGCTATGGCGTCAATTTAACGGGTTCCCGCCAGAAAGTCAGAATGAGTTAATGAAACCATGAGTCTTTTTAAAATAAATATCCATAAAAATCATGGGAAAATGTTTGGAATTTTTTTGCTTGGCCTCACTTCCTCTTTAACTTTCTCAAAAAGCAACTCAAGCCCCTTAGCACTAGAGACACTTTTAAAATCGGTCAATCAGAGTTATCCAAAAATTATTGTGGCACGCTTACAAGTTGCGAAAGCTCAAGGAGATTATATGAGTGCCTTAGGGGAGTTTGACCCTTCTTTGAAAGCAAACACTCGCTCGCAACCTGAAGGAGGTTACCTTAATAATTATGCGAACAATGAGCTGAGCATTCCGACTTTTGCTAATGGATTAAGATTATTTGCGGGGTATCGAGTGGGTAGGGGTGATTATCCTATTTACTATCAAAACTACCTCACTAACTCTGGCGGAGAATATCGAGCAGGAGTTGCCCTGCCTTTATTAAAAGATTTTTTTATCGATAAACAGCGAACAGCCTTACTTACTCAAGAAGAAACAATTGCCATGAGCACCCAGGATGTCGCGGCGACTAAACTATCAGTTTATCATGAGACCATTAAGGCCTATTGGCAATGGGTGGGTTCTGGTCTTCAATTACAAACCTTTAAGCATTTGCTGCACTTAGCACAAAAAAGACAGGATGCCATTGTAAAACAAGCCGAAAGTGGAGATTTACCCAAACTTGCTGTCGTAGAAAATCAGCAAGTCATCATGCAACGCCAACAATTAGTGAATCAGGGAACAATGCTGTTTGAGCAATCAGCGGTGGCGCTTTCAATTTACTATCGAGATCAAAAAGGTCAACCTATAGTCCCTTCGGTAAAACAACTTCCGAAAGCAATCCTCAACAGAGAACAGCGGAAAATAAATAATCTTAGCCAAATTCGCACGGAACTTATTCGCCACCCCGCGATTCGCAAACTGGAACGGTATTACCAAATTATCAAATTAAAACAAAACCTGGCAAAAAATGATTTATTACCTAATTTAGACGCGATGGCGTACACTTCAAAGCAATATGGAACAGGGGCTTCGCCTAAATTGCTTCCACAAGCAGCGATGGTAGGAGTACATTTTAAATTCCCTCTCTATCAGCGAGAGGCAAAAGGAAAGATTATCAGTACAACAAGTGAATTAAGACAAATAGCGACTGAAAAAAAATTGTTGTATGAGCAGCTAAACAATCAATTCTCTAATCTTTTGATAGCGCTTAGGATTTATCACCAACAACTTAGCATACTGAATAAAGAGTTACAATTAGCTCGGCAGGTAGAAGCTGGTGAGGACAAAAAATTTTATGAAGGAGATAGTACGCTTTTTTTGGTAAATCAACGAGAACAGACAACAACTCAAGTGCAGTTGAACTTAATCAGTGCGGGAGTAAATTTGCAAGAAACAAGTAGTTTAGTGCGTTTTTTTGTTTCAACCCTTTCTAGGGGATGACCTGTTTTGCATTTAATGCGGAACAGTAGCAAATGTATCTAAGCTTTATTAGGGGTCGTGCGGAAGAACCTCCAAAAAGTGGGATTTCAGTTTCAGTCCAACAAAGTGATTAAAATAACTGCAATTCAAACAAAGAGTTATCGTCAAATACTCATCTGCTAATTTTCATTTCTTTTTTTCCACTTCACGAAGATATTGATACAGTGTTGGTTTGGAAATGCCCATCATCTGGCAGATTTCTTGGACGGTATGCTCGCGAGCGTTATATAATGTAACAACCAATTTACGCTTGTTACTATCTAGTCGTTTTGGGCGACCACCCAATCGGCCACGTGCTCTGGCAGAAGCTAAGCCAGCTTTTGTTCGCTCCCTAATTAAATTACGCTCAAATTCAGCTAGGGCACCAAAAATATAGAATATCAATTGTCCTGTTGAGGCACGGCGTTTTCATGAGTAAAATTAAGTCATAATATTTCACTGAAAAACTGTATACTATCCATTTGTAGACAGTGTCACTAACCCGCTCATAAACGGCGCAGGTTTATAGTACCCCTGGAAAATGCAGTTTCCCCGTTTCAGTTAAAAATGATCGCAAAAAGATCAATTCGTTAAGATAATCTAA
>Ga0105046_10017083_pt1 | contig 11122 bp, 8 predicted proteins | sample MAT03_FD_78385 | JGI IMG/M metagenome (GOLD analysis project Ga0105046, IMG submission 78385) | Freshwater microbial communities from Lake Fryxell liftoff mats and glacier meltwater in Antarctica - MAT-03 (megahit assembly) | ecosystem: Environmental > Aquatic > Freshwater > Ice > Liftoff...
ATGTTTGTCGGGGCAGACGTGAATGGAGACAAAATTCTGGCGGAAGACAATAACAATTTCTTCTGGGACGATGCCAACAATCGGCTGGGAATCGGCACCAAAACGCCATTGGATCTGGTCCAGATTCAGGGACAAAACAAAGGACTGTTGATGTCCACCGGCAGCACAGTGGGGGGTGTCAATGACACCATGATTACGTTTGGTGCCGGCACCAGTGCAAGCGTCCAGTGGACGCGGCTCCGATATCGATACGGCAATTCTGATTTGTACTTTGAGCGTCGATCCGCTGCGGACGTCTGGACAAACGTCATGACGCTCGATTGGACCAAGAGCCGAGTGGGCATTGGCACAGAAGACCCTGATACGCTGCTGGATGTGCGAGGCCCCATTTCGCTGGGCCTTCCCCCCGAACTTCCACTCGCCAATCCGGATGCGAGTCAAATTGTGTTCTACACCAAAGACAATGCCAGAGTTCTGAAACTGCGCGCCCGATTCCCGAACGGAACAGATAAGCTGGTGGCAAATCAAACGTGAATTGTTAATCGCTTCAAACGTGCGTCTCCATGGTTTATAGACGCTGACAAATGGTTTGAGCCTAAAACCTTTGTGGGGGCTACCGTTGAAGCCGTGGATACCCACTAATTCTTCTGACGAGCCTTTTTTTTGGGGGGGGGAGTCTGACGCAGCGTGACGCCGCAAGCCGTAAAACAAATTCTCCTGGCAATCCTGGTCTTGTCAATTCTCCTGGTCCTGCCACACCGGCATCTCATCATCTGCGACATAGCTTTGCAGTATCTCGTGTGGGCGAAAACGGTTCTTGTAGTTCATCGAAGCGCAGTCGCGGATGTAATAGCCCATGTAGAGCCATGAGCGTCCGTTTGTGCGTCCATCGTCGATTTCTTTCTGAATTGAAAATGTTCCCAGGCCGCCATCGCGATATTCCGGATTGTAAAAAAAGTAGATACTGGACATTGCCGATGCGGTCACGTCCACCAATCCAAGACCAATCAATCGGCCGTTGTCGCGATATTGAAATTCCCGTGCGAACTCAAAGTGGCCTTCAAGGAAGGACTCGCAGTAGTGGTCCTTCGTGATTTCACGACAGGGCCACTGCCGACGATGATGCATGTCCAGATGATACTGGTTGTAGAGCGAAATATGTTCATCGGTGACCGTTGGCGGCTGGATTGTCAGCGTCAGTCCGGCGTTCCGTGTCAGGCACCGACGCTGATTCTTATTTGGCACAAAATCCGGGAGACGCACACGCAGGCTGCGGCATTCCCGACACGCCGAACAGACGGGACGGAAGAGTGTTCTGCCAAAGCGCCGCCAGCCGCGCGAGAGCAATTGTTCATAGCGTGTTTCGGAAAGGTCGTACGCAATCCGGTAAATCATCCTTGCCGTTTTTCCCGGCAGGTAAGAACATGGCGATGCCGTGCCTTCAATTTCCAGTTCTGCAAACGGCGCATCGTGTGTCATCTGTTGAAATCCGTTAGACTGCAAGAGTTGGTCTGCCCGATGCTGTCTGTTTGTTCTGCCGCAAAGTCAGTCTATGCACGATACCCTGAAACCTGCCCTCGAAGCATTGTTGCAACACCGCGACCTGAGCACCACGGAATGCCGCGATGCCATCGGTGTCATTATGGACGGGTTATGCGATCCTGTCGATATCGCTGCGTTTTTGACAGCGATGGCGGCAAAAGGTTCAGTTGCGGTCGAACTGGTCGGTGCAGCGACGGCCATGCGGCAGCGAGCTACCCCAATCTCCAGTCACCGCCGACCATTGCTGGACACCTGCGGAACCGGCGGTGATCGACTACACACATTCAATATCAGCACCGCCGCTGCACTGGTCGCGGCGTCCTGCGGCATTGCCGTCGCGAAGCATGGAAATCGCGGGGTCTCCAGCTCCAGCGGATCCGCCGACGTGCTTGAAGCCCTGGGTGTGCAGATTTCGCTGTCGGCATGCGATGCAGGTCAGTGCCTGGACGACGTGGGACTTGCGTTCTGCTTTGCACCACTGATTCACGGGGCGATGAAGCACGCGGCGCCCGTCAGGCGACAACTGGGATTTCCGACAATCTTTAATCTGCTGGGCCCGCTGACCAATCCCGCCGGTGCCGAGTTTCAGTTGCTGGGAGCCAGTTCAATCGAACGCGCAGAACTGCTGGCAAACGCACTGTCGCGACTCAGGATTGAACGCGCGTTTGTAGTCTGTGGAAATAATGAACTGGACGAAGTCTCACTGTGGGGTACAACAACCGTCTTCGAAGTGTGTGCAGATTCAGTCCGCCGGATGGAATGGACCGCACAGGACTTTGGACTGACATGTTGTGACGTTGCGTCGCTACGTGTTACGTCGGCGGCTGAGAGCGCGGAGTTGATCCGAAATGTGCTGCAAGGAGCGTCTGGCCCGGCGTCTGACATGGTCGTCGCCAACACGGCGGCAGCATTAGTGGTCAGTGGGCAATTTGGCAATCTCCAGGCCGGCGTGGATGCCGCAGTCGCTGCGATCAGAAGTGGCAGGTCACTTGCGATGCTGGAAGCATTGATTCAAAAGACACGTTCATTGGCGAATTCGGCGAGCCGGGATGCGTCAACGACCGGCTGAGACGCATTTGACCAGCATGAATCCGCTTCACCTCGGCATCAGGTAATCGCCAACTCAGCAATGTGGCGACCGATATTCAATGAGGCTGTGGCTGCCGGTGATGGGGCGTTGCAGACATTGATAACCCGGTCGTGTCGCAGAATCACAAAATCGTCCAGCAGTTTTCCGTCAAGTCCCAGCGCCTGGGCTCTTACGCCGGCTGGAGCGGATTCCAGATGCTCGACTCGAATTTCAGGCACAAGTTGCTGGAGTGCTTTGACGAATGCGGCCTTGGAGATTGATCGCCAGACTTCGCCAAGGCCTGTCTGCCAGTTCCGCGCGACGAGTTTCATGAATCCCGGATACGTAAGTGATTCAAAGACGTCCCGCAGATTAATCGTGCGCCAGTTATAGCCTTCACGTGCCAGTGCAAATACTGCGTTCGGCCCGCATTCAACTCCGCCATGAATCATCCGCGTGAAGTGAACACCGAGGAACGGGAAACGTGGATCGGGGACAGGATAAATGAGCGTCCGGCAAAGATGGTGCGCGTCGGGTTTCAGTTTAAAATACTCGCCCCGAAACGGAATGATCCGTTCCTTCATTTTTTGGCCACTCTGGCGTGCGATGCGATCACTATGCAATCCACCGCAGTTAATCACCTGAGTTGCCTGGATATCGCCTGCGGAAGTCTGCAAATGGACGAAGTCAGTTCGCTGGTCGATCGAGTTGACGCAGCAGTTGAGATGAATTTCCGCATTCGCGGCCAGCAGCAGACTTCCAAGTTTCTGGCACATGCCGGGGTAATCGACAATGCCGGACTCCGGCACGTGAATCGCGCCGATGCCGGCGCAGTGCGGTTCCAGTTCCTGCAGTCGGTCGATCCCGATGACATGGCAATCAACGCCATTCTGTTTGCCGCGCTCGAAGATCGTCTGCAGTTGCGGCAACTGGCTCTCATGCGTGGCGACGATGACTTTGCCTGTACGCTGCCACGCGACGCCGTGTAAATCGCAGAACGCTTCCAGAGCGGCTTTGCCAGCCCGACAATTCAGAGCCCGCAGCGAGCCTGGCTTATAATAGATCCCCGAATGAATAACACCGGAATTGCGGCCTGTCTGATGGAAGGCCAGTCTGGATTCCTTTTCGAGGACTACGAGTTTCAGTCCCGGCTTCAACTGCGTCAACTGCCATGCGGTAGCAAGCCCGACGATTCCTCCACCGATAATTGCAAAGTCGAAACGCGGCACGGGAGTTTGGGATTTCAAATATGGAAGTTGGTATTTGAGCACCAGGTCACACTCGCAGATGTTCCAGAGCCTCACGAATTGACATGATGTAGCTGACGTAGAATGGGCCGAACTCCGCGTATCCGGCAGAGGCTTTGTCAAAACGCATGGTGTAGACGATTTCTTTGATGTATTCCGGCGCTCGGCTCCAAAGCGTGACGCCCCACTCCCAATCGTCGAAACCAGTGGCCGCCGTGATCAACTGCGAAACTCGACCGGCGAACTTGATGCCGGATGTCGCGTGTTCAGCCATCAACTCACTGCGAACACTGAAAGGTTCCTTGTACCAGTTGGCGAGCGGGTGACGCGCTTTGTTCATGGGATAGAATGTCATCACGGGGAACGCAGGGAAGTCCGGATACAGGCGTTGCTGATTCATCGCGGGCAGTCGCTGCTGATAGGCATTCAGCTTAGCCTGAAACGCCGGGTCATCCGGTTTTGTGCCGTCCCGCTGCAGTCGCACGGCATACTGTTCGGTCGACGGAACATATTCGCTGACTTCCGTGATGGAAACAAATGAGTACGTTGGTTCCAGCACGGTTCCCAGGCGACTTGCGCGAAGCCGCTGGACGAGTGCATCGATCTTCAGCGGATCTGGATCCATCAGCATGAGTCCCAGGTCCGCTCGATGTCCTGACACGGTCGAGACCTGCATCCGCACGGGCACATATTCGCCTTCCGGATTCAGAATTTCGATGACCTCCGCACGACCGTGGGCGCGGTCGGACAGTTCCAGAGCCATCAGAGCCGCCTGGTTGATCCGGTAGTAGAGATGCAGGCAGTGCCAGCCTTCCGACATAAGGACAGTAGGTTCGGGAAGCGGGGAAGAATGTCCATGGGGGCGTTGCACGGTGACGGCTTTCGAAATCTTTTGGGGACAATGACACAGTTGATTTTTTTGCGACGACCGCACTATACAAAACAGCAGACTGCACAGGATGCCCATTCCTGTGGGACGAATTTTGTTTTGTCGAAGTTGGAAGTCTCGTGTTTGTGCGAGGTTTTCTGAACGTTTCCGGAAGCCGCTTGAGAGCAGAAAATGCGGGGTTTTGGCATCATTTCGTTTCAGTAACGCACCGTTTGGCGGCGGAATACGCGGAAGTCCGGGAATACTCTGGAAATCTACGAAAAACTTACGAACATCCGCAGGGGGATGTGATGTAGTGTACAAGAGCGATTAATTTGCGGATTGCCGCCATCAGGAGTCGTGGGGAAATGCGGGGTACAATTGTGAAAACTCAATTGATCAGACCGATAAACGTGGTTGTGTGTTGTTTGATGACGGTTGTGTCGTATTCGTGGAACAACGTCATTGGTGACGAAACAAAGGCCGCTGATCAGAAGGGCAACAGTGTCGTCACGGATTCTGAAAAGCCAGGGAATGAGGGATCTCTTGTGGAATTCATCGATCAGCAGCTTCGGCAGGCGTGGTCGGACAATGAGATACAGCCATCTGAATCCGCAACGGACGAAGAATGGATTCGGCGAATCTATCTGGATCTGTGTGGTCGCATTCCAACATTGGATGAAGCGAGTCTATTCCTGAAAGACGAAAGTCCGCGCAAGCGATTTGTGTTGATCGAGACACTGCTTGCACACGAAGACTACGTCCGGAACTTTACCACAATCTGGACGAACAACAGCATCGGTCGCGGAACACCGCGTCGTGTCAGCCGCAAGGGGATGGAAAAATTCTACCGTGAAGCATTCGCTAAAGATCGACCGTGGAATGAGATCGTCCTGGATGTCGTCACGGCGTCTGGTCATTACGAGGAAAATGGTGCGGTCAACTACACTCTTGCACAGATGCAGATGCCGGACGATGGCGTGCAGTTGACGGCAATGACGGCTCGCCTCTTCCTGGGTCTGCAGGTTCAATGTACGCAGTGCCATGATCATCCATTCAACAAGTGGCAGCAGGATCAGTTCTGGGAATACAACAGCTTCTTTCGCCAGGTTAAAAAGAACGAACCCCAGAAGCTCGATCCAAACACCGGGCGCATGGTGGATGACTATTCCGAAGTTGTCTGGCAGGATTTCTCGGGGCCGGTCTATTACGAAAAACGCAGTGGCGTGATGCAGGTTGCTTTCCCGCGATTTGAAGGCCATGAAGTTGATCCGGGTGCCGACACAGATCGCCGCGTTGAATTTGGAAAATTGCTGACAGTATCCGTCGATGGTCAGCCGCCTCACATCGCTCGGGCGATGGTAAACCGCATGTGGAGTCATTTCTTCGGCTATGGATTTACTCGTCCTGTGGATGATATGGGGCCGCACAATCCCGCCAGCAATCCGGAGCTGCTTAATCGCCTGTCGCACGAGTTTGTGGCGAGTGGATACAATATCAAGCAGCTCATTCGCACGATTTGTGCGACCGAAGCGTACGGACTCGGAAGCCAGTTCAATGACAGGAACAAGACGGATGATCCGGCGGCTGGTGAAATGCCGTTGTTCAGTCACATGTACTTGAAGTCGATGCAGGCTGAGCAGATGTATGACTCGCTCATCGTCGCGAGCAACGCACATCAGTCGGGCCGTGGTGGCTGGAGTGCTCAGGAAGAGCAGCGGCAGAAATGGATGCAACAGTTTGTGGTGGCATTCGAAAATGACGAGAACGACGAATCAACAACCTTCAATGGGACGATTCCGCAGGCTCTGATGATGATGAACAGTGAGCTGATTGAAAAAGCGTGTAGTATCGAGCGCGGCAGTTTTCTGTTTGAAACGATGAGCAAGACCGGTAGCGAACCGCAAAAGATACAGGATTTGTATCTTGCGGCCTTAAGCCGCCAGCCCACCCGGTTCGAAATCAGCAAGGTTCAGAAAATGCTCAATGGAAACAGTTACCGAGCGAACAGGCTCAATGGTTACCAGGATCTATTCTGGGCGCTGTTGAACTCGAATGAGTTTGTGCTGATTCATTAATGTTTTGGCCCGCGAAACGGCGTGTTGCCGATTTCAATAGTCATTGACATAACGATAAATTTTAAGATCAACAGCTTTTACCAGGAGTAATCTGAATGTCACTTTGGAACAACTATGGCATGAATCGCCGTCATTTCATGCAACATTTGGCGACTGCCGCTGCAACGATTCCTGCGATGAATTTTCTCTCGCATGTTCAGGCCAATGCCGATGTGGTCAAGGCGAATCAAAAAGCCTGTATTCTGATGTGGATGGGTGGCGGTCCTCCGACAATTGACATCTGGGACCTGAAGCCGGAATCGAAGAATGGCGGCGAGTTCAAGCCCATCGATACGGCAGCCTCCGGCGTTCAGATATCTGAACACATGCCCGAAACGGCAAAGATGTTTCAGGATCTGTCACTGGTGCGTTCAATGAGTACACGTGAAGCGGACCACGGTCGCGGGCGGTACTACATGCAGACAGCTTATGTGCCTAACCCTACGGTTGTGCATCCAACGTTTGGTTCAGTCGTCAGTTATGAACTGGGCAAGAACCGCAAGGCTCTTGAAATTCCCGCATTCGTGTCAGTCGATGGCGGTGCCGGACAGGCCGGATTTCTCGGCATGACTCACGCGCCGTTCGTGGTTGACAACACGGGACGTATCCGGAATGCGCCTACCGAAGAGGGCAAGAGTCGCCTTGGTGACCGGCTTACGATGCTGGAAGAAATCGAATCCAGCTTTATGGCGTCACGACGCGGTGAACTGCCGGCAGCCCACAAGGACGTGTACCGCAATGCAGTCAACCTGATGACTTCAAAACAAATGACGGCATTTGATGCGGCAAAGGCGGAAGCCAGTTTTGGACTTGAATCTGAATCCGAAGCCACGAAAGACGCTTACGGCAGGAACGGGTTCGGTCAGGGACTGCTGATGGCTCGCCGTTTGGTTCAGGTGGGTGTTCCGTTTGTGGAAGTCAACATGGGCGGATGGGACCTGCATGCGGGGGTCTTCGACACATTGAAGAATCAGCGATTGCCTCAGCTGGACAAGGGGATTGCCGCAATCACAGCCGACCTCAAGCAACGGGGTATGCTGGACAACACCGTGCTTGTGTGGATGGGCGAATTTGGTCGTACCCCGCGTATCAATCAGGACGTCGGTCGTGACCACTGGGCAGCATCCTGGAGCGTCATGCTGGGTGGCGGTGGGCTGAAGAACGGGCAGGCAGTCGGAGCGACAGATAAGGACGGTCTGCAAATTGCCGATGGCAGCAAGGCATACTTGCCAGGCGATATCTGGGCAACTGTCGCAATGGCGATGGGTATTCCTGTGAATACCGTTCATACGTCAAAACGCGGTCGCCCGATGAAATTGGCAAATGGTGGAACTCCAATTCAGGAACTGATTGGCTGATTTCGCAGACAAGTGAGAGTGTTTGTGGAGAGTGAGTGAGAGTGAGTGAGTGAGAGTGAGTGTGTGCGTGTGATTTCAGGAGCCCGGGCTGCGAAGTCCGGGCTCCTGTTTTCTGAGTCCACATGAGAATTCATGGGTTTTATCGCCTGCGTTGAGTGGCGCAGGGGAGAGATCGTCGAGAGCTTTTCATGGCACAGGCGTCTTCACAATCTGCAGCAACCAGTTCCAACGGCAGGCAAGGGCCGAGTGAAGAGTTTGTGCGATCGTTTACACAGTCCCAACGGGCTCTCTATCTTTTCATACTTCCACTTGTCCAGACCACTGCAGATGCGGAAGAAGTTCTACAGGAAACAAACGTTGTCATGTTGAGTAAATGGGCTCAATTTGAACCTGGGACAAATTTTCTGGCATGGTGTCGGGCCATCGCGAGGCTGGAAGTGTTTCGCTTTCGCAGATCGCGTCACCATCGCGTTCTGTTGCTGGGTGATGACGTGGTTGGTTTGTTGGCCGATCAGATGGAAGAGCAGCCGAGTGATTTCGAACTGCGTCGCGATGCTTTAACGGAATGCATTGGCAAATTACGCTCGCAGGATCAGGAGCTGATTCGGCGGCGCTACACAACGGGAGTGAACGGCGACAACGTCGCGCAGCAGCTTGGACGTCCCGCGAATTCGGTTTACCAGTCTCTGGGACGTGTTCGTCGCGTGTTGCTGGAGTGCATACGCCGCGGGCTGGCTGCAGGAGGTGTTCATTGAACAACGGTGATGACAATTTTCTGACGCTTTGCAATCTCTGGTGCGAGCAGCAGTTATCGGTTGAACAGTTTCAGGAACTTCAGACACAGCTCCGATCCGATCGTGGGCGACAACGGATCTTCGTCGAATTCACTCAACTCCACGGCCAGCTCGCATGGGACTTTGGCGTGATTGCCGGTTCTGGCCTGACTCATCTTGTCGAAGACACTGCTTCTCTGCCCAGGATCGACTCCCAAATTGCGATTGAAGTGCGGCAGCGCAAATCACGTTACCGTCCGAGACTTGTCGCTGCGGTTGTGGCGTGCATACTGCTTGCCGGAGTGGCAACGATCAATTGGCGAAGTGCGCGCGTCTGGCAACTTGCCAGGGTTGGCACACAGCCCGACGAAATTCAGAAATCCGGCTTGAAAAACACGCCGCCGGGTTCGGCGCAACCTGGAGATTCCCAAGAGAGCGTTGCCCGGAACAACATTACGAACCAACTCAAACCACTCGCGCTGAACGGTGTGCAACCGGAAATCAACGCTCCTGAGGTTGCACACATTGATCCGGAGGCGGAGCGTCCCGCCGAAGCCGTTCCACAGACGGCGATGGGTATCGATGATGCCTCGATCGTTTCAGAAATTGATCGACTGATCGCGGTGGCATGGTCGGACAATGACGTCATTGCGGCAGACGTCGCAGACGATCATGAATGGGTGCGTCGTTGCTTTCTGACACTCACCGGTCGCATTCCCACCGTAACCGAAGCATCCACATTTGTTGCCTCAACGTCACCACGCAAGCGAACAGTACTTGTCGATTCACTGCTGGATGATCCGCGTTATGCAGAAAACCTTTCTGTCACCTGGACGAATCTGCTGATCGGTCGAACCAATGCTCGTCAGGTGGACCAGGAAGCCCTGTATGGATTCCTGCAGCGACAGTTTCTCAAGAATCGTCCGTGGATGGAAACAGTTGGCGATCTGATTGCCGCGGAAGGCCGGAGCGACCAGAACGGAGCGACCAATTTTCTGCTCGCACACCTGAACGATCAGGCAACTCCGGCGACCGCTGTCACAGCACGTCTGTTTTTGGGGCAGCAGGTCCAGTGTACACAATGCCACAATCACCCGTTCGTCAAAGACCGGATTCAAAATGAATTCTGGTCCCTCAACGCCTTTTTCAAACAAGCCGAACGCCGACCGTTGACCGTGACGTCGATCGACGGGAAAAGTCAGAACGTCTGGACGCTGGCGGATACCGGTTCCCCCGGAATAACGTTTTATGAGACATTGCGAGGTCAGCAGAAGGCCGTGTTACCGGAATTTGATGGTCATACGATGAAGGCGGATGATTCAAGATCGCGCCGGGCTGAATTGGTGCGATTGCTCGCCGCAGACAGTCATCACCTGGTTGCCCAGGCGATGGTCAATCGGACCTGGGCTCAGGTGTTTGGCTACGGGTTTACAAATCCGATCGATGATCTTGGGCCACATAATCCGGTCAGCCATCCGGAATTAGTGGAGTTTCTGACGCAGTCCTTTGCGAAGTCTGACTACGACGTCAGACGTTTGATGCGCTGGCTGACGCTGTCACGGACGTTTCAATTGTCCAGTCTCCAGACAGAGGAGTCATTTGTCATTGATGACCCGCTGGAAGGTGGCACTCCGCTGTTCTCCCGTGCGTATCCGCGTCCGATGGGACCCGAACAGGTTTACGATTCGATCCGGATTGCGATCCGCTCTGCGGCAGATCAGCCGATCGATTCTTCGATTGGCAGTATTCACCGTCGGGAGTGGGTTGAGCAGTTCGTGCAATCGTACGGAACAGATGAAAACGACGAACATCTGGCCTTCGAAGGCAATATCACGCAGGCAATGCTGATGATGAATGGCGAGGATCTTCAGACGGCGATCCCGCTGACCGCCACCGAAGTCGCAAAGACTTTTCACGAAGGTCCACAGGGAGTTCTCAGATCCCTCGAACGCATTGCGATGGCAACACTGAATCGCGAACCATCAGAGAGAGAAGAAAAGATCTTTCGCGGTCGCTATCGGGCTCTCACTCGATCAATGCCGGAAGATGTGGCAATCCGCACGGCCACCGAAGACATGCTCTGGGCCTACCTGAACAGCAGCGAATTTACATCGGTCCACTAGCAGGCTTTAGAAAGGGGTCAGGAAC
>Ga0105046_10017085_pt1 | contig 11121 bp, 10 predicted proteins | sample MAT03_FD_78385 | JGI IMG/M metagenome (GOLD analysis project Ga0105046, IMG submission 78385) | Freshwater microbial communities from Lake Fryxell liftoff mats and glacier meltwater in Antarctica - MAT-03 (megahit assembly) | ecosystem: Environmental > Aquatic > Freshwater > Ice > Liftoff...
CTTTGGCGGGAAATCATGGTTTTTGTAGGGGCAAAGCAGCGGGCTCATCGCAGATCAAACTCATACATGAGCCCGCTGCTTTGCCCTTACACTGCGATTCCCGTTTAATTCGGGAGAGCCGGATTTGTCAATCTGAACGCCAATCTCAGCAAAACACACCCGACCCACAACCCAATCACATTCGGCATGGAACCCTTGCTGGCCAATCTTCAAAATGGGCAGATGAAAGTGGCATTGGGGCAATTAACGATTCGCCAGTGCACGATCATCATGATGTCGTTCTACGGCGGCTACACCCTGCACGAGATCGCTGTGTGCCTGGAAGAGCCGCCGGAGCGCATTCACACGTGCGCCCAGGATGAGACTGAACATCAGCCGGCTGTGCTGGGTGTGCTTGAGCAGGTGTTGCGCCAGGTGTCCGAGTTGTTGCAAATCGCCGGCCACCAGCCGAATCCAGCACAGGGTGAGATAGAGCTGGGCAGGTTGCGCGCCGGCCTGCAACTCTGCGCGTTCCAGTTCGCCTGCCACCAACTGTTCGGCTTCTTCGAGCTGCCCGACCGCTTGTTTGGCCAGGCACAGATATGCGATGGCGGTGCGGCGCTCGAACAAGCCGGCGGGTGGCAATGTTTTGAGTGCCTGCTGGCTGCATTCGATGGCGCGCTCCAGGCGGTTCTCGACAAACCAATATTCGCCCCACAGCGCCGCGACACTGCCCTGCACCCAGCGCAGCACATCATCGCTTAAATCGTGCTGGCCTTTGGCAATGAGCGTCTCTACATGACTCAAAACTGCGTCGATGGTCAGGGTTTCTCCCTGGAAGTGTCTGAGCCAGGCCTGGGCAACTTGGAGGGCAGGCCGGGTCTGCTTCATGTCGTCGGGTAAAACGCGCAGCCAGCGCTCCAGTGTCACCCGGTCTTCGCGAGACAGGGCCACCGGCACATTGCGCTCGACCGCGTGCGCGGCTCGTACGGGGTCACCGGCCGCAAGTGCATGTTGCACGGCTTCGTCCACAAGATCATTGCTGGCAAACCAGTCACTGGCCCGGATATGCAGCGCCGCCAGTTCGCTCAGGCTGGATTGAGCTTGCAACCGGCTCAGGAGCAACTCTCTGAACAGATGATCGAAGCGCTGCCACTCGCGCTGGTTATCCAGAGAGGTGATGAACAAATTAGCCTGATCGACCCAGGCCAGAAATTCATCTGCATTTGCGCTGGGGCCATCACCCAAAATGGCCTCACAGAGCGAAGCGCAGAAGCGGTCGAGGATGGCCGTGTGCAGCAACATCGCCACGATATGTGCAGGTTGTTGCGAGAGCACCTGATCGATCAGGTAATCCATTACATAGGCGGAAGTGCCCTTAAACTCGTCCAGAAATTGCTGCGGCTTCGGGTGACCCTGCAAGGATAACAGCGCCAAACGCAGACCGGCTGCCCAACCCTCGGTGCGCTCCGCCAGTACTGCCAGCGCGTCATCATCGACCAGCGACGCGGCTTGCTCGCCGACCGCGCGCAGCACAAAGGCGCGCATCTCGTCGGTGGTCAGGCGCAGATCGCGCATGCGAATTTCCAGCACCTGCATCGGCGTTGTGCGCATCGACGACATGGGGAAGGGCGGCTTGATGCGCGTGATCAGCACCAGATGCAGCCGGCGCGGACGCTGGCGAATCAGCCGAATCACAAACTGGTGAATGGCTTCAGCATGGATGAAGTGATAGTCATCCAGAGCCAGAATGCAATCGCCCGGCAGACGCACCACTTCATTGATGAAGGTGATGGTAAAGACTTCGGCTGGTGCCAGATGTGACGATCTCAGCAACGCGTCCGTTTCCGGAAATGCCTCAGGAAAGATGGATTGAATGGCTGCGACGAGATAGCCCAGAAAGATGGGCAATTCGTTGTCATTTTCGTCAATCGAATACCAGGCAGAGGGATGTTCCTGTGAGGACAGTCAGGCCGAGATCAACGTCGTCTTGCCAAACCCGGCCGGTGCCGTCACCAACGTCAGCGCGCGGTTGGGGTTACGGGTGAGCCGCTCCAATAGGCGCGGCCGCGGTACGTAGTCATTGCCCAATGCCGGGCGATGCAGTTTGGTACGCAGCAGGAGAGGAACTTGCCCATCAGCCATAAAGGACGGGAGATCATCCCGTGTGGGAATTATCTCTCTGATCAGGAACCTTGAAACTTCATGCGGTCACATTTTCCGTGCGCGAGTAGAAATGCTTTTTGGTGATCTCGGCGAGCAGGACATACAACCCAGTTAATCCAATCATGGCTAGCATGAGCGGCGCGGGCAATGGGATGAAACCAAACAGGAAGTTGACGGGAAGATACGGCAATACCAGCGTAATCGCAACGACGATGAGTGTGCTCGTGAGCAATAGGCGGCCCGGCCGGCTGCGAAAAAACAGGCCGCGCGTTCTCACTACCAGCGCAATCACCAGCTCAGTGAGCAGCGACTCGATGAACCAGCCGGTACGAAACTCGGTCGGCGACGCGCGAAACACGAACAGCAACACGCCGAAGGTCAGGAAATCAAAGATGGAACTGACCAGACCGAACAGCATCATGTAGTTACGGATGAAGCGCGTGTTCCAACGGCGCGGCCTCACCACCATTTCCGCATCAACATTGTCCGCAGCCAGCGTGGTAGCAGGAATATCCGACAGGAAGTTATTGAGCAGAATTTGTGACGCCAGCAACGGGAGGAAGGGCAGAAACAACGACGCTGCGGCCATGCTGAACATGTTGCCAAAATTGGCGCTGATCGTGGTCAGCACATATTTGAGCGTGTTGGCGAACGTCACCCGGCCCACATCAATCCCCTCTCGCAGGATATCCAAATCCTGTTTGAGCAAGACGAAATCGGCGGCGTCTTTGGCCACATCCACGGCCGTATTCACCGAGATGCCCACATCAGCCGCATGCAGGGCCGGCGCATCGTTGATGCCATCTCCCAGGTAGCCGACCACATGCCGGGTCTTGCGCAGGGCCAGGATGATGCGCTCCTTTTGGTTGGGGTCCACTTCGGCAAACACGGTGGTGCGCTCGGCCGCGTACCACAACGCCTCGTCAGACATCTCATTGAGGGCGCTTCCAGTGAGTACGCCCACAATTGGCAGGTTCACCGCCTCAGCCACGTGCCGGGCCACTTTCTCGTTGTCGCCGGTGATCATTTTGAGTTGCACACCGCGCTGCGCCAGGTCCACCAGGACTTGTTTGACATCGGCCTTGGGCGGATCGAAGAACAACAGGAAGCCGGCGAAAACCAGGTCGCATTCATCGGCACGCGAATAAGCGCCGGTCTTCTCCGCAACCGTTTGAGCGGCCACACCCAGTACTCGAAAGCCTTGCGCGCTCCAGTCGCTGTAGCGCTGTTCAATTCCCGCTTGTCGTGTCTCATCCAACGGCTGGATGCCCTCATGGGTCTGCACGTGGCTACAGATTTTCAGAACGCTTTTAAGGGCTCCCTTGGTGATGAGGATCGGTTGGCTCTGCGCAGTAGCTATCACCACACTCAGACATTTGCGCCCAAAATCGTAGGGGATTTCAGCGATCTTCTTTTCAGCACTGATGTCCAGCCCAGCGTGTTGGGCATAGACGCTGATTGCCTCATCGAGTGGATTGTTGATTCCGGTCTGAAATTTTGCATTGAGATAGGCGTAGCGCAGCACCTGAGCCGAGGGTTGGCCATCGAGGTCCAACGCGCCATCGAGCCGAACGACGCCCTCGGTGAGCGTGCCGGTCTTGTCGGTGCACAGCACGTCCATGCTGCCGAAGTTTTCGATTGCGTTCAAGCGGCGCACAATCACGCCCCGTTTTGCCATCTGCTGCGCGCCATGCGCGAGCGTGATACTGATGATGGCGGGCAACAATTCGGGGGTCAAGCCGACCGCCAGCGCCAGCGCGAACAGCAGCGAGTCGATGGGTGGCTTGCCGAGAAAGACATTGATGGCAAGCACAATAACCACCATCACCAGCATGATCTGAGTCAGCAGATAACCAAAACTTTGGATGCCACGTTCAAACTCGGTCTGCGATGGGCGCAGTCTGAGCCGCTCGGCGATCTGGCCAAACACCGTGGCTTTGCCGGTTTGCACAACGAGCACCTGAGCCGTGCCGCTGCGCACGCTGGTGCCCATAAACACACAGTTGGTGCGCTCGGCCAGACTGGCTTTGGTCGCGACCGTCGCCGGCGACTTCTCCGTGGGATACGTCTCGCCAGTCAGCACGGCCTGATTCACAAAGAAGTCATTGGCCTCCAGCACGATGCCATCAGCGGGAATTAAACTGCCGGCCGATAGCGCCACCACATCACCTGGCACCACTTGCTCGGACGGTAGTAGTTGTGGCTGGCCGTCGCGCAGGATGTTCGATTTGATCGTGATCTGTGAGCGCAGTTTCTCAACGGCATTGCCGGCGCGATATTCCTGCACAAACCCCAGCAGCGTGCTGCCTAACACAACGGCTAGCACGGTGATGGCATCGGTCCATTCGCCCATGAAGACGGACACCAGGGCGGCGAAGATCAGGATCAGCACGAGGGGGCTTTTGAACTGGTTCAGAAGCAACTTCAGCCCGGTGGACTGCCGCTGAGCTTTCAGCACATTCGGCCCCACTTGTGTGAGGCGATTCTCCGCCTCGGCTTGTGGCAGGCCAGTGCTGGTGGCACCGAATGCGGCAAGGAGTTGAGCCGGCGACAAACTCCAATAGGTCGTCAGGCTGGACAGAGGCGCAGATTGCTCAATGTGTGGCCGACGGTTGAGGAAGCGACTGAAGGGTTTCATGATAAGTTTGCATCAAGGCAAATTCACGCCGTTTGCCTTTTCTCGTGCGACAGATTTAGGGGTTTGATCGGCCCAAACGACGCCAGATAGTGCAGCGCCGGCGGAACAGGTGCTTGCAGCCAGCCTTGGGCCGAGGCCACCAGCGGCAGCTCAATGGCCCAGGAAATCGCCTAGGCCAGCACAAAAAAGGCCATCACAGGGTGCCGTTTGAGCAGGGCGATGGAAGTGTTCTTCATCGCAATTTGCTCTATTCCACATCCAATGTGATTTCGCCCACACCGGCGCTAATCGTGATATCGAGGTTGACCGTTGCCTTGCCGTAGGCCGGATTCACATAGGTATCGCCGTCTTTGCTGAGGCCATTGGCTGTCACACGACCGAGGCCGGCTGTGGCTTTAACTCGCACGCCGACATCTTTGGGCAGACGCAGACTGACTTTGCCCACGCCGCCTTTGATGTTGATATGCGCGGGTTTGGCCCACGCGCCAGACAGGTCGAGTTGCAGTTTGCCCACGCCGCCCGAGATGTCGGCAGAACTGAGATTCAAGCCGCTCAGGTCCAAGTCGCCGGTGCCCGCGCCCATGTTGATCTTGAGGTCAATCGGAATGTCGTTGTTGAGCTTCACATTCCATTCGTAGCGAATATTCTGCGGAAGCACCGCGGTCGAATTGGGTTGGGAAATGATCAGCGTGCCACGGCTTTCACTCACGCTGTAATTAACCGTGGGCTTCCAGCCGGAAATGTTGTAGATGAACTCGGCCTGGGCCAGATCACTCGCGCCGCCGCTGAGTTTTAACTCACCTGCGCCAAGATTCACTTCGACTCGGGCTGAAGATGCGCCGTTGGCCTCGATGGTTTTTGTGTCGGTCTGCGCCGGGCCGGCAATGGTGCGATTCATGCTACAGCCGGCGACCAGCGTCAATAGGGCTGCCGTGAATAGGTTGCGGGCGAGGTGTGAAAAATTCTTAGACATGACTGTGTTGGTTGTAGCACTCGCCTTCATGGCGTGTCCATGTGCGAAAGCATCACCTATGCAGCATCATGAGTCCGTGATGTGCAGTCGGCCGTAGGGCAAACAGACAGCGGGAACTCAAGCGTCCGCTGCTTTATGGCCCATTCACGCGGATGTAGTCGCGTAGATCAGCGTTGTAGACCAAATCTTCAACCGTGAACACCGCCCACGGCGTGCCTTCATCTAGCCAGGTGACCGTACTGACGGTGGGGATTACGCTTCCATTCAGCCTATTCCAGGTGCGCGCTTCATTGATCCACACCGGTTTGTCTATGTCGGCCACATCCTTCCAGCGCATCGATTTCAGCGAGTGCAGCAAACCCGTGTCGGGGGCAAAGCGCGCGACAAAGCGCTCCTGACTGGCTCCATACGGCACGACTAGCACGGCCGTATCCGCGTCCATCGGCTCCCAATGCACGCGCGAATCCGTGAGCCAGATGGCGGGCAGCAAAATAGATTCGGCCCACAAAGCCAGGTTGGCTGCTTGATCGATGTGCGTGCCTTCGCTGATGCCAAATGGCATTTCCAGACGGCCCTTGCCATCCACGAAATGTTCATTCACTGTCATCACGGTGAGCCCGAAGAAGGTGATTTCGATATAGTGCCGGTAAGCCTGCCCGGCAATATGCGTGAAGCGAAAACGCGCCGGGAAGGTGATGCCGGCCACCCGCAGACTGCCGCGCCCAGTGATCACGGCTGAGTCGAGCACCGGCACGAGGCACCGGCACGAGGTAGCCGGCTCCCGGCAAATGGTCATACACCGCGCGCATCGTGGTCTGGGTTTGCTCGATGTCCTGCTCGGTCCAGCCGCCGGCTGTTTGTCTTTCGAGCCGCACCGTGTCGGCATCGCGGGTGACACGGTGCGGCGATGGCTGCGGGATTGGCAGAGGCTAGGCGTGACCACGATGAGTGTGATCGTGGATGGGACGATGGTGTTCGGAGATCGGCTGCAAATCTTTCGCGTGTCGCTGGCTCACGGCAATCGGGCAATTCCGCTGGGGTGGATCGTCGTGCCGGGCAAAGGATTGATCAAAGCCGAACGGTTGCAGACCTTGTTTGCGCGGGTGGCGACCTTGCTCAAGCCATTTGCCGATCAGGTGATATGTCTGGCGGATCGTGGCTTTCGTGACCACGATTGGGCTCAGTTCCTCACTCAGCACCATGCCTTCGCCACCCATGTGTCGATGACATGGACGCGTGGGGAAGACACCGCGGCTCCGGAACTGGTCATCGTCATCTCCAATCAACGCGCTCACCCCCATCGTCTACGCGAATACGCCGTCCGGATGGACATCGAGCGGAGCTTCCGAGATGACAAGTCTGGCGGATTCGATATCGATCACACCCAGTTGCTGTTAGCCGTGGCCATCGCCACCCTGTGGTGTCACGAGCTCGGCGGGTTTGTCTTGCAGCACGGCGGTACCCACAGATGCATGATTGATCCCGCTCATACCCGCCAACTCAGCCTGTTTCAACTCGGCTTGCGTTGGCTCAAACGCTGTCTGGCCGTCAGGCTCGATGCTCTGCCTGTCTTTCATGCCCATTTATCGCCCTGCCATTTACCACCTGTTCGTTTACTCAATTCTGTAAGGTAATCAGACCAACGGCATAATAAACAGCGTTGGCCCTGTATCGAACCTGTGACCCTCACGGCAAAAGTGGCCACAACGGCCGCCGGGCTGCGAGTTCTTCTCAACAACGGTGACCTGCATTCTGCGCCTTGCGAGATGCGCGGCGGTAGCAATGCCACCAATTCCAGCGCCGATGGTGATGGTCGAAGGAGAGTTCATATTGTCCTCACGTAGGGGGCGTGTAAAATCCCGCACTACGAGTGATCAGTGACTTCATCGTGCTCATCATGGCAGGAAGAGTCTTGGGTTGTGGGTAGGAAGATTTGATCAGGTAGCCGTCTTGCTCGATGGTAGTTAGCACACCTTCAAATCGCTCAATGTAGGCGTAGCCGGCCAGGCGGCATCGAAGATTTTTCACCTGGGTCAGGTAGTTTTTGCCAGCCTCAAAGTAGTCGTGCGCCAGTTCGACCCGGCGCTTCACCCACGCTTTGTAAGGCTCACTCGCGAGGCAATCTGGACCGATTTCCGAGGCAGCCAGGTAATCGCTGGGGATGTTGAAATATCCTGCCGCGAGGTCTTCACAGGTGTCGCGTAACATGTGCGTGATATGCGCGGCCGTGACGGCCAGATAACGCTCAGGGCCGTGTGGAGATTCATCATTGTGCCCAATAAAATAGTGCAAAGCCTCGGTCACGGACGTTGCCAGATGCAACGAATACTCGGCCAGCTCATCGGCAGAAATCAGGCGTCCGCGCCGTTTCACGTCGAAGGCTATGACAGCCATCATGTGTTGAATGTAGGTATGCAGTCCGCCCGCCTGTTCCGGATTGCTTCGAACCAGATCCACCAGCATGTGTTCTTCGCGTGATGTGCAATCGGGCCAATCGCCGTTATAACAACGATCTACAAGCCACAGTTGGCGTTCGATGAATGTGCTTCTCTCGATGTTGTCTGCCGGTGTCTGATCCAGCTTGTCATCGACCCAACGAAAATAGGCATACGCTCGATACGCATCAGCCCGTCGTTCGCGATCCACGAGGTAACGAATGATGTAGTAGGTCTGCGTGCTGGCCGACTTCGTAATCGCCACGGGCAACGTAGCCCTGAATTTGGCATCCCGATCCAGAATTGTTTTACCCACATGCTGCCCACGCTGCGTCTCATCATCGTCTTGATGAATGAAGCGATCGCGGAATGTTTTTACTGAGTCATTTTGCATTTTTTAGAGCCACTAACTAGTAGTCTGTCAAGGCAAATACTTTAGATTAGTCCAAGCGCGAACCTGAGCCTGAGTGTAAACAATTTTACAAGGCCGTCATTCCCGCCTCCGCGGGAATGACGGCGTAACCCCAACTCAGTAGATGATGGAAGGTCTGGATTCCCGCCTCCGCAGGAATGACGTTGTAACGTAAAGTCTTTGCGTTGACAGACTACTAGGTTCACAAATAGCATTGCTCTATTCTATTTATACTTCTCATACATGAGGTGAATCTGTGTAGCGCTACATCCATCGTAATTAGGAGAAGTTGCGGCGTGACGGCCGGCGTAGACAGAACAGGACTTACGCGAATGGCGCTCGGATTCGTCGACGTCGACGAATCCGAGCGTATTACTCTGCAATTGACAGGGCCGATTGGGTTACCGCGTAAGTCCTGAGAAAAGCGATAGTCACCTGACCATGCCGGCGCGTATATAGTGAAGATCACCGTGCGGCTGGACGACACTATGCCTCAACGACCTTGATACGTCGCCGGCACCGCAAGTTGAGTAACATCGCGCCGAAAATCGATGCCCTGAAGCTGCGGGTATAGCACCGTGAACAGGTCCATCAGGCCGCGCAGCACGTTGAATTTTTCGACCAGGTTGTACTCGCTGGCCAGCACGCTATACAGGCCGATGCCAGAGGCGTTGCCCAGATCGCGATAGGCCTGTGAGGGCGTATACGGCTTATAGAGCGCATCGGTTTGCTCCAGGGCAAAAATGTTTGCGTAGGGAATGTCGGCGTAGGCGGCTGGCCGTAGCTGCGCATTTTGGCCGCGAGCCGGGCATTCCCGGTGCTCTCTGCGAGATCGAGCACATCTTGATAGAAGCGCCGGTCGGTTTCACGGAGGTTCACCATCTGGCCGCTGCCGATGAAGGCGTAAAACAATTCTGGTTGCCGCTGCACGGCCAGCACACCCAAAATGCTGCCCCACGATTCGCCGAGCACGTAAATTTTTGGCTCGTCGAACCGCTGGCGCAAATAGTGGGTGAGTTCGATGGTGTCATTGATCGCCTGATCCAGCGTCAGCGTCGCGGTGGGATCGAGGGCCGAATACGATTTGCCGGTGCCGCGTTGATCTCAATCCGCGATCACAACATCGCGGGACAAGTCGGCCAGCTCCACCCGTGTATAAGGGAGGCCACTCTGGCCTGGCCCGCCGTTCAAATAAAGCAACACCGGTTTGTCCGTGCTATCGCCACGAATCAAAATGGTCTGATCGTGCCCGCCCAGCCGCACCGTCGTCAGTTCGGCGATGCTGTCCGCTAATGGCCTGCCATCTGCGCCGACGATGGCAGGCGTGCTTGCGGGAAGCGCGATCCCGCCGGCCAGCGCGGCCAGTAGCAACGTGACGAGCGTGGCCGGCACCCAGCGTACCAACGCATTTCCAGGCGCTCCCGAAACGCCAAATATCGCTTTAGCGAGTACGACGCCCAGATACGCTCCAAGGATTATTGGGATGATTGCGACCAAACCGTAGAGGCCGCCCCTGATTACGAAGGAGACCGCGCTTAATGGCCACGATCACATCACCTGTTACTAAACCCGCCCGCACGGCCAACCCTGCGCATGGGCAGCATCAAGGCCCGCGAGGGCGCAGCGACTGTGGCCACCTACATCCTGCTTATTTTTGGCGCGCTGGCCGTGTTGGTGCCGCTGTTCTGGATGATCTCGACCTCGCTCAAACAGGAGGCCGATCTATTCATCCTGCCGCAGCCGATCTGGCCCTCGCCGGCGCAGTGGCAAAACTACCTCGCAGTCTGGCAGATTCAGCCGCTGACTCAGTATTTCATCAACACCATTTTCATCACCGTGCTGGCAATGGCCGGTGAGATCACGACCTGCGCGCTGGTGGCCTACGGCTTTGCGCGCTTTCGCTTCCCCGGCCGCAACGTGCTGTTCACGGTCATGCTCGGCACGATGATGTTGCCGGGCATCATCACATTGATTCCCACGTTTCTGATCTGGCGTGATCTCCAACGCATTGATACGTTTACACCGCTGACCATTGGGGCGCTGTTTGCGTGGGGGCCGGCCTACATCTTTTTGTTGCGCCAGTTCTTCATGACCATCCCACGCGAGGTGGAAGAGGCGGCCGTGATGGATGGCGCAAACCCGTTGCAGCTCTTCAGCCAGATCATGTTGCCGCTGGTGAAGCCGGCGCTGCTGGCCATCGCCGTGCTCAGCTTCACCGGCAACTGGAACAACTTTCAGGGGCCGCTGATCTACATCAACTCACCCCAACTCTATCCAGTCATTCTGGCGCTGTACTCGTTCTCCGAATCGCTCTCCAAGGAAGCACCGAAGTGGCATTACATGATGGCAATGACCGTGATCATGTCGTTGCCGATCGTGGTGCTGTATTTCGTCGCTCAGCGCTATTTCATCGAAGGGCTCACCGTCGGCAGTGTCAAGGGTTAGCGCCGCTAAAAATAAATCTTGCGTGCGCCTGCCACGGCACACGATGCCTCCACACAGCACAACCGCGCGCCGA
>Ga0105046_10017086_pt1 | contig 11121 bp, 10 predicted proteins | sample MAT03_FD_78385 | JGI IMG/M metagenome (GOLD analysis project Ga0105046, IMG submission 78385) | Freshwater microbial communities from Lake Fryxell liftoff mats and glacier meltwater in Antarctica - MAT-03 (megahit assembly) | ecosystem: Environmental > Aquatic > Freshwater > Ice > Liftoff...
AACCGTTGTTGTCCGTCGTCTACGCTAACAAGCAGCAGATGATCACTGTTACTGGAATTATTCTCGAGGAATCAAAACGACCGGAGTTCCATGAACGAACTAGCTGGGTTAGCTGGCCATACCCACCTGGCGACAAGTGGGATTCGTTTTTGGAGTTAGCCGTACCGCATATGTCCATTCGTGAGCGAAACCAGATTCACGATTTGCTCGGCAAAGAAGCCTCGCCCGACTTTGTGAAAGACGTTGTTTTTCGGCTTGATGGGCAGGATGACACGCACAATAAACTTGTGGAGCAGTACGTCCTTCATCACAGACGATATCCTACCTTCGCTCCCGTTGACAACATGTAGAAAATGCGATTGCACGTGTCGTAAGAACTCCATCGAGATCCCGCTACCAATCTTCGCTCTGCGAAACACCGAATGGGCGTTCCTCGCAATTCCCGGCACCGATTCAATTGGCATCGTGCAAATCGAGCAGGACGTTCCTTTCTGCCAGCACAAATTCCCCAGTCTGGCGGTGAGACCAGTCGCCGTGCAGTTCAAGAAGGATGAGGAGGGTGAGGTCATTGTGATGTTTGAACTCGAACTTCTGGACGGTGAGATTCGCAAGCTTCAGGAGAGGCAATACCAGCTTGTGCCCGCCTCCGCCATTTCCGCCGAGGACATTCGAAACATGGCAGCGAAAGATTGAGCGGAACCCGTGGCCAGCGGGCTAAGTTCGCTTCGCGGAAATCCCGTTCACGCGGTGAAGACACGTCCGATAGAAGCAAACCCAGGGTGCGCCGTGAAGCGCGGCGACCCTGGGCTGAGGGATCTAACGCTTTCAGCGTACAGACGAAGAGTTGCAGAAACCCAAAACGGGCCTTCGGCTTTACTTCGCTTGGCCTGAGGGCTACCCAGGGGTGTCGCGAAGCGCGGCGACTGTGAAACGCAAAAAGCCGAGGCGTTCGCCTCGGTCCTTCACTCACCGCTAATCACTATTCACTTACTTCTTGACTGCCGGCTTCGGGATGTCCGCCAGTTCCTCGCGGACTTCCTGGTAGTGGCTGAACTCCATGGAGAAGCTGGGCGTGCTCCGGATGGCACCGCCATCATTCACGTAAGAATCGCGTCAAGAAGATCATTGCGAGTAATGGAGAGATGGCTAGCAACCGAGTCCAAGATCGCTGCCAGGGTTCCGATGCGGAGAGGATCGTGCCGTGGGATAGTAACGTGATGTTCACTTGGAACCTGCGTAGTCAGCCGGATGTGCGACCCTTTTTGACGGGTGACGGCGTAGCCGAATTGGCCTAACCGATGTGCCAACTCAGCTCCCGAGAGGTCGCGAGGAAGCCTCATGCCGTCAAGACCTCGTCGCGAACGATGTGTAGCCGGATTAGTCGGGGTGCTTGACCGTCTTCGAAGTGACAATCCACGGCTTCGCGGATATTTTTCCGGAGAGCATCGAGCGAGTCGGCTTCGGTGAAGATCGGGGCGTCCACGCTACGAGCCGTGTAGCCCCCTTCTTCGGCATCTTCAACCAGAAACAATATCTCTGAAGCCATTTCAGCCCCTCGTTAGGCCGACTGGTAAAATTTAGGCAGACAGGTTAGGCCAGCCCAGACGCCTACTTCTTCGCTGCCGGCTTCGGGATGTCCGCCAATTCTTCGCGGACTTCCTGGTAGTGGCTGAACTCCATGGAGAAGCTGGCCGTACCCGAGGTAGCACCGCGCAGGTCGTTGGTGTAGCCGAACAGGTTCGCCAGCGGGACCTTGGCACGAATCGTACCACGGCCCTTGTCCGAGCTGAGTTCCTCGATCATGCCGCGGCGACGGTTGATGTCGCCCGTGATCGCCCCTTGATACTGCTCCGGACCGACCGCGACGACGGTCATGATCGGTTCGAGCAACTTGATGCCCGCGATCATCTGCACTTCACGGAAGCTTTCCATGCCTGCCAGGCGGAATGCGTCGGCCGACGAGTCGACCGGATGGATCTTGCCGTCGTGAAGGATGCATTCGCAGTCAACCACTGGGAAACCGTACTTGGCCCCCTTCTTGGCGATCTCGCGGATCCCGGCTTCGACCGGGCCGACGTATTCCTTCGGAACGGCACCGCCGGTGATTTCGCTGTCGAAGTAGACGTTGTTCGGATCCGGTGGCTCTCCATCTTCGGCCATCTTGGCTTTCCACTCGTCCAGGCCTTCCTGATTGAGCGGGGTATAGCGAACCCAGATGACGGCGTACTTACCGCTACCACCCGTTTGCTTGATGTACCGCGTTTCGTGATCGACCGCTCGAGCCAACGTTTGGCGATAAGCCACCCGCGGCTTGGACAAACTCAGTGCCGGATCGCCTTGCGGCAGGTTGAGCGCCCGCTTCAGCTTTTCGACCGAGATTTCCAGATGCAACTCGCCCATGCCGCTGATGATCTGATCTTTCGTCTCTTCATCCGTGTGGAACTTGATCGTCGGGTCGTCGCGCACCATTCGGCCCAACGCATCGCCCAGTTTGCCCGCGTCGATCGACTTTGCCGAGATGAGCGACGAAGATACGACTGGTTTCGGGAAGTTGATCGACTCGAGGGCCACCGGGGCGTCGGTCGAACACAGGGTGTTGCCCGTGTAAGTGTTCTTCAAACCGACGACGGCGACGATCATGCCTGGGCCGGCGGACTCAAGAGCCTGCCGATCATTGCCCATCATGCGGTAGAGCCGGCCGATCCGCTCGGTCTTGCCGTGCGTGGTGTTCACGTAGGTTTCGCCCTGCTTGATCTCGCCCGAGTAAACGCGGACGTACACCAAGTCGCCTTGCGACTCGGCGACCGTCTTGAATGCCAGGCCGGAAAACGGCTCGGAAGGGTCGGGCTTTCGAACCACCTTCTCCTTGGTCCTCGGCACGATGGCGTCCACGGGGGGACGATCCAGCGGGCTCGGCAAGAAGTCCACGACCATATCGAGGAGTTCCCGCACACCGTGAAACATCTTCGACGTTCCGCAATGGACCGGGTTGAACTTCCCTTCCAGCGTCCCCTTGCGGAGAGCATGAAGGAGTTGCTTCTCGGTAACTTCCTTCCCATCAAGGATCAATTCCGTCAAGACGTCGTCCGCGGAGGAAGCCACGTCGAGAAGCATGTCGCGGTAGACCGCGGCCTGCTCCTTGTGGCTCTCAGGAATGTCGATGAGAGTGTACTTTCGGTTCGTTGCATCCGACATATCTTTTTCGATGAACTTCATGCGAATCAGGTCGATGAGGCCCTTGAACTCGCTGTGTTCGCCGCAAGGAATGGTGACGATAGCCGGTACAGTCTGAAGCTTTTGCTTCATCTGCTCGACGCAGCCGAAAAAGTCCGAACCGAGACGATCGAGCTTGTTGATGTAGGCGATGCGCGGCACGCCGTACTTGTTGGCCTGGAACCATACGGTTTCGGATTGCACTTCGACGCCGCCGACTGCGCAGAACACGCACACGCCACCATCGAGGACGCGTAACGATCGTTCCACCTCGGCCGTGAAGTCCACGTGACCGGGTGTGTCGATAATGTTAATCGCGACGTCGTTGTCTTCGTGGTCCTTCCAGTCGATCGAGACGGCAGCCGAATTGATCGTGATGCCCTTTTGACGTTCGAGTGGATCGAAATCCGTGGTCGTGTTGCCGTCGTCGACGTCGCCGACCTTGTGCTTGGTGCCGCTGTAGTAGAGGATGCGCTCGGTCGTCGTGGTCTTGCCCGCGTCGACGTGGGCGATGATGCCAATGTTTCGCAGTTTCTCAAGCATGGATATTGTCCGGAGAGGCCCGACCGGCGTTCAAAGGAATAAACGATCACCGGGATGCAACGCACATCCCGTAACACGTTGGATGTCAATCAAACTGTGGGGGGTTCATCGCGGTTCGGTCTTACCGACCGGGAGAGCACAAGCGACATTCCCATTCTTGGGTACGCGTCAATCCCTTGGGGAAAAACGGAATATCTCACTTAGATGTCGGTATATCGGAACGGGTTCGGAAGTAAAGCAAACCCGCTGGAAACCATACACGTATTGATGAAGGTTTGGAGGACGGGAACCGCGCGGCCGATTAACTATTTGGTCAGCCCGCTCTCAGCCTCCGCGTTTGCCTTCCAGTTCCTGCCAGCGAGTGTACAAACGCTCGACTTCGCGTTGGCCTTCCTCCATTGACCGGCACGCCTCGGCCAGAACCGCGTGCCCAGCCGTGGAGGCTCGTTCGACTTCTGCATGACGATTGGCGAGGGCCTCTTCAGCCTTCATGATTGCACCTTCCATCCCGTCCCATTCCTGTTGTTCCTTGAAGCTGAGTTTCTTGGTCTTCGTGTTCGGTTTGGATGCCGTAGTTGCTGCCGGCTTCTCTGCCTTCACCGGAGCGGCAGCTCGCTCCATCGCGGCGAGCCACTGACTAACATCCGCGTACGAGTAGGCTCCGCCCTTGCCGTCGAGGCCGATCACTTCGGTGCAGAGCCGATCCATCATTTCGCGATCGTGGCTGACAAACACGAGTGCGCCGGGAAAATCAGCCAGGCTATCTTCGAGTGCTTCGAGAGCGGGAATATCCAGATCGTTCGTGGGCTCGTCGAGGAAGAGAAGATCGGCCGGGCGCAACATGAGTTGGGCGATGCGAACGCGAGCCTGTTCGCCACCCGAGAGTTCGCCGACGGCCACGTTCAACTGATCCGGGCGAAATAGAAATCGCGTCGCCCAGGAGGCGACGTGCAATGGGCGATCGCCAAAAGTTACCATGTCGCCGTTCGGGCACAGGGCTTTCCGCAATGGCACATTGGGATCGAGGGCAGCCCGACCCTGTTCGAACATCACCGTTCGTAATCCATCGGCTCGCGTCAGGCTGCCGGAATCGGAGTCCATTTCACCCGCCAGGACGCGGAGGAGTGTGCTTTTGCCGCTACCATTGGCACCCAGCAGGCCCAGCTTGATACCGGGCGTCAAGGAAATGTCGAGGCCCGAGAACAACTCCCGGCCGCCGAGCGATTTAGAAATCCCCTTCGCCGTGAGCAGCTTGCGGGTATTGCGCCCGGTCCCGGCAAAGTCGATCCCGGCCGCCCCTGTAGAAGCATTTCGATATTTGAGGTCGGCCAGTTCCCCACGGCGTGTCGCGGCTTCCTGGATTCGCGAGCGGGACTTACTTCGCTGGGCCGACTCCGAGCGGCCGAGCCATTCGGTTTCCTTGCGAACCTGGTTGGCGACGGCTTCCTGCTGTCGCCCCTGGGCCTCCATGAACTCTTCTCGGCGATCGACGAACTGGTCGTAAGTGCCAGCCGCGCGAAAGGTGCCGGTCGGATAAGCCCGGCTCACTTCGATGATCTCGTCGGCCACGGCCCGCAGAAATGCTCGGTCGTGCGTGGCAACCAGATAACCAAAGTTCGCGGCCCGCAGCAGGCGCTCGAGCCAGACGACACCGGGAAGATCGAGATGATTTGTCGGTTCGTCGAGCAGAAGAAAGTCCGGGCGCAGTACGAGTTCACGAGCCAAAGCCAACCGCTTTTTCCAGCCGCCAGAGAGAGTATCTGCGGGTTGATCGGGATCGGCAAAGCCAACCTGTGTGAGCGTGATGGCGGCCCGAGTATCGGCATCGTGCTCATCAATGTGTTCCACGGCAAGCGCGGAAATCAGGACATCGCGAACGGTTTGGCCAGGCGGGAAAGCATCGACCTGAGCAAGGTAGCAGATACGAGCACCACGACGAGACGTTCGAGTTCCTTCATCCGCGTCTTCGTGGGCGGCCAGCAATCGGAGCAACGTCGACTTGCCGGCACCATTCGGACCGATCAGCCCCAGCTTCTCGCCAGCGCGAAGATCGAGGGACAGGTCGGCAAACAACGGCTTCGGTCCAAAGCTCTTCGATAAACCTTGTGCACTCAACAGAACGGACATGACACACTCGTGAAGGACAACGACTTTCCATTCTATTGTAGGTGCGGGTTTTTCTCCCCCCTCTCCGAAGGGGAGAGGGGGAGTAAGATCTCATCATGGAACCCGCGCAGGAACAAACCGAAACGCCGCCTGTCTCTCGTCCCCTGTCCATCTTTGTCGATGCGGACGCCTGTCCCGTGAAGGAGGAGGTCTACAAAGTCGCCACACGACATTCGATGCCCGTGTTGATCGTCGCAAATACAGCGATGCGCGTTCCCGGCGGACAGGTTCAGATGGTCGTGTGTCCCGGCTTCGGCGCGGCAGACGACTGGATCGCGGAGCAAATCGGCCTGGGGGATATTGCGATCACGGCCGACATTCCGCTTGCCGCCCGGTGTCTCGCCCGAGGGGCGCGCGTCATCGATGCGCGAGGACATATCTTCTCGGAAAACAACATTGCCGAAGCACTTGCGTTGCGCGAAATGCTGGAAGAACGACGCCAATACGGCGAAAGCACAGGCGGCCCGTCGCCGATGACGCCAAAGGATCGCTCGCGATTTCTGTCGAAACTCGACGAGACGATTCACGCGGTGCGGAAAGGCCGAGGTTAAGATGGACGCCCGCATCCCGCATCCTTTCTGCAAACTGATTGCCACGTTCGTCGCGACACGGTCTACCAAGCCGGGAGGCCCGCGATGACCGCAAATGATGGTTCTCGCTCTCTTGTCGTGCAACAAGATGGCAAGCTCTTGGCCTGGCTGCTCGAAGAATTGCGTCCCATGTCGCGGACCAGCGTCAAGCAACTGCTCGCCCAGGGTTGCATTTCGGTGAACGACGAGCCAACCACGCAGTTCGATCATCCTCTGAAACCAAACGACCGGGTGCTCATCACCCGCGAAGGCAAAGGCCCAACGACTCGGAAGCCTGAAGGATTGCCCATCGTTTACAAGGACGATGCCCTCATCGTGATCGACAAACCCGAAGGTCTGCTGAGTGTGGCGACGGAAATCGAACGACGAGACACGGCCTTTGCTCTGCTCAATGCCGAGCTGACGGCGAAGCAGGAAGGCAGGCCCTTCGTCGTGCATCGACTGGATCGCGACACCTCGGGCCTGATACTTTTCGCACGAGACGTTGAGGTTCGCGACCGCTTGCAAGCAAACTGGGAAGGCGTGACCAAGACATACCTGGCCGCGGCGGAAGCCACGACGAATACCCCGGAGGGCATGGTGCGGAACTATCTAACAGAAGGTCGCGACTTGCGGGTGCGAGCATCGGAAGTGCAGCGGGAAGGTTCCAAGCATGCCGTCACACGCTACAAGGTGCTGGAAACACGAGGCCCGTACTCGTTGCTGGAAGTGGTTCTAAAGACGGGTCGCAAGCACCAAATTCGCGTTCATCTGGCTGGGTTGGGCTGTCCCGTCATCGGCGATGAGGGATACGGTGCGAAGACAAACCCCGTGCGACGGCTGGGTTTGCATGCCTGGAAACTGGAGTTCGATCATCCGGTTACGGGACAACGGCTAGAGTTGGAATCCCCGTTGCCTAAAAACCTGAAACGTGTTGTGAGTTCTACCGAAGTCGGTCAGGAATGAGCCGTCTCGGTCTCACTCCCCACGCATGCTCAGAAAATGGTTCCAGAAAGTTTGCGCCACCCCTCTTCTGAGGAATCCAACTTTTGTGGAATCAACCAACTTTTCTGGAGGAATTATGCTCACGCCTCAAACTCCAACCTTCGGCGGAGCAATTTTACTTTCCCGATTCTAATACTGGTCAATAGTGAGATTGCATCCTTAACGCCGTCCGCCCTGTCCACGCGATTGTTTCATATGCCGACCGCCAGCTGCGACCGGACCTGGCTTGCGTCGATCTTCCGGGGCCTTGTCCGCACGACTTGGGCCGGCGTGATAATCGAAGTCTTCCAGATGCTCGCGGGGAATGCGTTTGCCGAGATGGCGCTCGACTCGAGCCAATCGGCCGGATTCTTCTGGCGACACGAGCACAAAGGACATGCCTTCGTCGCCTGCCCGGCCGGTTCGGCCAATTCGGTGAACGTATTCTTCCGGTGCTTCAGGCACATCGAAATTCACCACATGGGTGATGTGCCGAACGTCGATGCCACGGGCCGCGATGTTCGTCGCCACCATGATCGGCACCGCTTTGTTTCGGAATGCCTGCATGGCACGAGCTCGTTGGCTCGGGCTGCGGTTGCTGTGCAACTCGGCCACGCCGTGGCCGGCATCAAACAGCTTGGTGGCAAGTTTCTTCGCGCCGTGTTTGGTTCGAGTGAATACCAGCACCGAGGGGCATTCCCATTGTTCCAGCAGGTGCTGGAGCAACGCGGTCTTCAGATGCGTCGCAACCGGGTAAGCCATCTGGCTAACGCTGCTGGTTGGGGTTCCCTGTATGCCGACGGAGACGCTGACGGGATCGCGGAGGATCGCTTTACCAAGACTCGCGATTTCAGGCGGCATGGTTGCCGAGAAAAGGAGCGTTTGGCGTTTGGCCGGCAATTTCTGGATGATTCGTTTCAAGCTCGGCAAGAAGCCCATGTCGAACATCTGGTCGGCTTCATCGAGAATCAAGGTCGTGAGCGCATTCGGCCGGAATGCTCCACCATCGAGATGGTCGAGCAATCGGCCTGGCGTGGCCACGACTACATCGACGCCTGCACGCAAATCGCGGGCTTGCGGAAACGAGGGCACACCGCCGATGACGAGTGTCGAGCGTAATTGCGTGCCGGCCGCGAGGCCGCGAAAGACTTCGTGAATCTGCTGAGCGAGTTCACGGGTCGGCGTGAGAATCAAGGCACGGGTCGAACCGCGGGTCTGCGTGAGCAGTCCGTGGAGGATTGGCAGCAAGAATGCGGCCGTTTTGCCGGTGCCGGTTTGTGCGGTGGCGACGAGATCCCGTCCACTCAGAACAACAGGAATGGCCTGCGTCTGGATCGGGGTGGGGTTCGTATAACCGAGGTTGAGGGCGTTTCGCGCGAGAGAGGGGGAAAGGCCGAGGGTCAGAAAAGGCATTAAGAACTCATGGGACACAAAGAAAGAAACACAACTAACATACATACTGTATCGGGTTCCAATCCGGTTTCCAAGTCCGAATTTTTCCTTCATTCTCAAAATGGCCCCAATCGTCAATATTGCCGCTTACAAATTCGCTGCTCTGGCGAACCTGGAGGAGTTGCGTTCCGAGTTGCAAATCCACTGCGAAAGACTGCAACTTCGAGGTTCGATCTTGCTCAGCCTCGAGGGCATCAATCTTTTCGTTGCTGGAACTCGCGACGGCATTGACAGGCTGCTGGATCGCGCCCGACAGATTCCAGGTGTGAACGATCTCGCGGTCAAGGAAAGCCTGAGTCAGGAAAAACCCTTCAATCGAATGCTGGTCAAGATCAAGAAAGAGATCATCGCTTTCGACGTTCCGGGAATCGACCCGAGACAATACTCGTCGCGTCGGGTCACAGCCAAGCAACTGAAGAGCTGGCTTGATGAGGGACGCCCTGTCACACTCCTCGACACGCGTAACAACTTCGAGATCAAGGTCGGCACCTTCCAAAATGCGCGAGCCATCGACCTGGAGGATTTTCGCGACTTCCCAATGGCAGTCGGTCGGCTCCCCGACGATTTGAAGCGGGAAACGATCGTGACCTTTTGCACCGGCGGCATTCGTTGCGAGAAGGCCGCCCCCTATCTGGAACGCGAGGGCTTTCAGGATGTCTACCAATTGGATGGCGGGATTCTGAAATACTTTGAGGAATGCGGCAGCGACCACTTCCAGGGACATTGTTTCGTCTTCGACAAACGCGTGGCCGTGGATGCCGATTTGAAAGAATGCTCCGTCCGGCAGTGCTTTGCCTGCTGGGCCGTTTTGTCGGCCGACGATCTGGCATCTCCGAAGTTCATCGACGGAAAGTCGTGTCCCAACTGCTACCGGCCCGCAAGTCCGACAGTGGTACAGCAGCTAGAACAGCGGCGAATCGCAATCCGCGAAGTCACGAAAATTCTGCCCGGCAGTCTGCCCTACGAGAATGTGCGGCCCATTAGCGTCCCGTTACGATTCGACGGCCTGGAGTTGCTCGACTTTCTGGACGCGATGAAAACGCATATGTCTCGCGACGAATGGCAACGGGCCTGTGGCGAAGGCAGGCTGAAGTGTCGTAACGAATCAGTTCAGCCAGGCAGAATAGTTCGTTCGGGCGAGCGACTGCTACACACGATGCCGGCGACGCGTGAGCCGGACGTTAATGCCGCCATCGAAATCCTACATGAAGATGAAGCGATCGTGGTGATCAATAAGCCTGCCCCGTTGCCGATGCATCCTTGCGGGCGATTCAATCGAAACTCGCTGACCCACATTCTCAACCAGGTTTATCGCCCGCTGCGTTTGCTTCCCGTCCATCGGCTGGACGCCGATACGACCGGCGTCGTCGTGTTTGCCAAGAACCGCGAGATCGCACGAACGCTGCAAGATCGCTTTAAAGCGGGTTCCATGCACAAAATTTATCTTGCCCGCGTCTTGGGTCATCCGGTCTATGACGTCTTCGAATGCAACGAACCGGTCCTGTCGCAGCCCGGCCCGAGCGGAGTCCGCCTGCCGGATGCAAACGGCGTCGCAGCAAGCACACGTTTTCGTGTGCGGAATCGACTTCCAGACGGAACTGCATTACTGGAAGTTGAGCCTTTGTCGGGACGGACAAACCAGATTCGCGTTCATCTCTGGTCGCTCGGCTCCCCAATTGTGGGCGACCCGATGTATCTGCCCAATCAACAACTCGGCACGGCACAAGGCTTGTCAATCAATGATCCCCCACTGTGTTTACATGCCGGGACGATTGAGTTCGATCATCCGTTGGTGGAACAGCGAATCCGTTTCGAGGCCCCGGTGCCAAGTTGGGGAAGCGGGTAATGTCGCCTTTCGCGGAGAGCTTGTGAAGAAATCAAAACCAGCTCACGCAACGGTGCGAAGACGCAAAGAAAAGCCAAGAAATGTCGTGTTTTTTGTGTCATTTGCGTCTTCGCGTGAGCACTTTTTCAAAAGCTCGGAGCGAAAGGCGACAATGGCCGAGCTAAGGAATCCCGGCGAAAAAACTTCCCGGTTTCACTCCCAGCCACATTTGGCAATCGGATTCGACAGCAGCCGAATTCGTAATCCACTCTTCAGTCCAACGGACTGGGAGCGCTCAGCCCAGAGCAACGCTCTGGGAACACGCACGCCCGATGAAACCCAGCCTGAAGGGCTGAGAGCGGCTCTCTC
>Ga0105046_10017087_pt1 | contig 11120 bp, 13 predicted proteins | sample MAT03_FD_78385 | JGI IMG/M metagenome (GOLD analysis project Ga0105046, IMG submission 78385) | Freshwater microbial communities from Lake Fryxell liftoff mats and glacier meltwater in Antarctica - MAT-03 (megahit assembly) | ecosystem: Environmental > Aquatic > Freshwater > Ice > Liftoff...
AAGTGAGCAAAGACAAAGCCGATAATGAAACAGCAAGAGATACTGTGAATGATGGAGCTGCTCCAGTCAGCGACGCCGCCGATCTCTATCGAGGCGGTACCCGCGAGCTGGTCTGGGCTGACGACGGTATCTGGACTCGTGAGCGCGGTTGATCTTGGCGCCGGCGTTAAGCGTCTCCAGAGCTTTTTGATCAACTCGGCAATGATCCGGTAGCCGCTCAGTTAATCGACGACTTCAATTCAAAACTTGACGTTGTTAATGATACTGCTGCTGATGGCCGCTCGAACCGCTAACAAAGCCCGGGCTTGATCAGGTCAAATCAGGCGATCTTAAATAGCCGGCTCAACGGCGAGCGCAGCCTTGAATTTGCGGCGCATTTCTGCTATAATGCTTACATGGGTATAAACAGTAGCGCCAAAGATAGAGACCGGGCAGAAGCGCGCCGAGCAAGCGCCGAGGCTCGAGAGAATCTTCAGGCAATGCTCGCTTTTTGCCGAGAGCGAAGCCTGGGCGAGACCGATCTTGACCCACTCGTTGACGATGCGGTCCAGGATCTAAACAGTACCGAGCTGAATCGCTGCCTGAGCGAAGCAGATCAAGAGGTAGCTATTCTTAGCGGTGAGGTTTCGGCGAGCGCGATCAATAATTCTGGCAGTGAGGGCCAACTTCGCTTTCTACTCGGAGCCTATACTCCGGCCGAGATTCAAGCCCGGCTCGTCAGCTCCTAGCTGGATAGAGAGGTCTGGGTGGAAGTAGTTTCTCGGCGCCGTCTCTGATAGCCGGAATCGCTGCCTCTATTTTGCTCGAATCTTTCTAAAACCAGTGCTATACTCACTCAATCCGCTGCGCTCAGCCCTAGCTGGATCTGCAACGAGTTGCCCGGCGAGCCGGCCGCGCTTCCTGAACAAATTCCTCGCCACAAAGCAATCATCTTCCGGCGCAGCAACAATCTCTCGGATCACTTTTCAATGATCTCTATTTGCTGCTTTGAGTATGCCCGCCAGTGCCAGCGCCAGTGCCAGTGCCAGCTTCGCAAGTCGAAAAAATAGAAGCAGAACTTTCGCGATAAAAATCTGTCTTGACTCGAAGCATTTTCTGGCCTTGATCAAATCGGAGAACCAGCCCCTCTATTCGCAGGTTTGCGATTCTTTTACTCAGCCCGGCGACTTCTTCTTCAGGATTTATTTCGAACTCTTTGGACCGGGAAATTTCGGAGAGGCCCTCCTCGGCCTGAGGAACACCTGAAATTATCTCTTCGGGGGTATTCAGTCGCAAGGTTTGGTTATTCACTCCGCCAAGTAGAACCAGCTCTTCTCGTTCTATCGGAATTACCAATTGTCTTTTCGGATTCAGATATTCAAAGTGAAGTGAATAATCTTCTCCCCAGCTCGGATCGAGCAGCGCCGGACAATTGCTTTTGGCCCATTGCTCCGCCTGATAAGTCAGCTCGCTGGTTGCAAGCGAGTTCCTCGTTCTCAGCGAAACGCGACCGCGAACTACCGAGCGGATTATCAAAGAGCCGTCATACTTAATCCAAGCTCGATAACCGACAGCATTGGCCCGATCCGCATAAGCGGAGTCCTTTTCAAAATCAAAGAACTTTGGCAATCCGACCGAGCGCGCAATCAAATCACGATCATAAGCAAGAGAGCGAAGAATGCGCGAGGAATCACTCCAGCGGCTGAGCTTAGATCTACCGAGGGAGGTCAGATAAAGACTGCCAAATTTCTTGATTTGGAACCCGGCTGGAACGAGCAACCTCTTTTTCTTGCTGTGTCCGTTTGGCCGAACACTCTTATATAGAACGAAGTTCTTTGGCATACTTCTGCACTATAGCAGCTTCCGAGGAAAAGAGCAACACAAATTAAACCGAAAAAGATGAGAAACTTTATTTATCAGGGCCTTCTGATTCGACCAACTTTTCTTCGATGCTGAGCCGAGCAAAGTCAAAAATTGTTGCTCGGCGGGAACTGACTGCTCGGATGCATGCGCCAACGATAATCAGTAGATGAATGGCGATTCCAGATTCGAGCCGAGCCGGCTCAAAGCGTCGAATTTCAAGAATCGAGGTTTGAGGAGATGAGGGTGAAGATTTGTGGTATTCGCGATCAAGAAGATCTCAAGCTGGTCAGCGATTCGGGCGCCGATGCAGCTGGCTTTATCTCCGGGATCACCCACTTCAGCGAAGATGCGCTTGAGCCGGAAGTGGTCCGAACCCTTGTTCGCGCCGCGCCGCCTTATCTATCAACGGTGCTCGTTACCCATTTAGCGAGCGCCGCCGAGCTCCTTGACCTTGCTGAATACACCGGAGTCGACACAATTCAGCTGCACGGGATCATTTCCGAAACCGAAATCGCTCGAGTTCGCGCCGGCTGGACCGGTCGATTGACTCGTGTTGTTCATGTTGATGACTACTCAGCTCTAGATCGAGCCCGCCGGGCCGGACTGAGCTGTGACGCCGTTCATCTCGACTCAAGAAGCGCAGAGCGCCTCGGCGGAACTGGCCAGGTGCACGACTGGTCAATCAGCGCCAAAATTGTCGAGGAGCTCGCTGCTCATCGCTGTCCATGCATTCTTGCCGGCGGTCTTTCTCCGGAGAACCTTAGCGAAGCGATTGAGACGGTCAAGCCTTACGCCGTTGACGTGAACTCCGGAACCGATACTCCGGGCGGAAAAAAGAGTCCAGCGGCGATTCGTGATTTTGTTCGAATCGCTCATCAGTCTGCGTGAGAAGTAGCGCAGATGACTCCAGATACCTAGCGCCCGGCGCCGCTGAGCTCGCTCCAGATATTCGAGCTCGCCGAAAACACCCGAGCTCAAGCTCAAAAAGAAGAGAAAACGCTGACCGACCGCCGGGCGAGTATCGCGGGGCGATCCGCTTGGAGAGAGGTTTATTGAAGAAACAGTGCGATGATCAACAAATGAAATCAAAACGCTTGCTACTGATCGCGCTTATCCTCGCTATTCTCTTTCCGCAAATATTCTCGCGAATTAAGCAAAGAGCGCCCGACAAAATCTTGCTGGCGGCTGTTTTTACTTGCACTTTTAACCATGCTCGAGTTTTGACCGGCTAGGGTCTCTCAATGCGCCCGATTAAGAAATTGCTGTTAATTCTTGCGGCAGCAGTGCTCGTCAGCGCTGGGCTCGGCGCTCCGGCCCAAGCCGAGCCGGCAGCGGCTTTGCCCTGGGGCGGCTTCAGCTTTAATGATCAGGGTCCGGCAACCATTCTTCTGGTAACAAGAAACGGCAATGTGACTGTTCGCTCACTTCAGTTAATTATGGCCTGCAACGATACCTCAGACGGGACTGAGTCCTCGCGGGCTTTTTCAATTGGCCCGGGTCTGCGTCGTTCGCTGAATCGAAATCGTTTCAATTTCAATTTTGTTCGTGATTCTGGCGGCCGAACCGGCGAAGGTCAAATCTCGGGACTGCTGCGCTCGAACGGGCGTGGCTTCGTTCGCGTGAATATGACCGCAACTGGGATCGATTCAGAAACCGATCAGGTTATTGAGCGTTGCCAGGCGTCAGTTCGCTTTCAGGTTCGTCGTGGCGGCTGATCCGTCGCGCCAATAAATTCGCAGATCATCTGGGCGAGTGGCTTCGGAAATTGAGCGAGAAAAGCGTGACCGCCCCCGGCAAAGACCTCTGCTCGGGCTCCGTCGATGTGTTGGCTAAGCCGGCCCGCATTTGTCGCGGGGATTATCTGATCGAGCTCGCCAGCGCCGACTAAAGTCGGCGCCTTGATTTCTGCTAACCGGGTTGCGCTCGGATCCTTGTGCCAGCGGTCGATTAGCTCGACCTGGGCGTCAAGTATTTCTGGGCGAAGCAATGAGCGCGCCTCGGCAACCGAATCGCCAAAATTCTTGAAGATGTCTGCGGCAAGAGCTGCCGGAAAGAGCAGCCCAATCAAGCGTCGAGCTTGTTCTTCCGCCGTCCCGGCTTGGTCGGTTAACTGCCGACTGATCGCGGCGGAACTGCAAACAGCGAACTCACCGCCAGGATCGGTCGAGAGGAGAATTAGCGAGCGAACGCGGTCAGGCCGCCTCGCGGCAAGTGCCTGAGCGACAAAACCGCCCATTGACCAGCCGAGCAGATTGACCGAATTGATTTCGAGCTGGTCGAGCAGCGCAAGCAGATCATCAACCATCGTTTCGAGTCCGATCTCGGCGGGATCTCCGCCGGAGTTGCCGATACCGCGATTATCGGGGAGGATTAGCCGAGCCTTAGCTCCAAGAAGGTCAAGAAACCTTGGATCCCAGTCAGCACTGCTAGCGGCATAACCGTTGACCATCAAGAGCGCTGCTCCTGAGCCCCGTTCGCGCCAGGCGATACCTCGGCCTCGGCTCGGACAATTCTTTGCCGCCAGGTCACTCACGGTAAACAACCGGGCAACCCTGCTGGCCTCGCCGACGCTCTCTCAGTTGATTTCGATTTTTTCTCAACAAGGAACAGGCGGCTCATCTGTAAAACTTAGGCAGCGCTCGCCTGCTGAGTTGCCTTTGAGCTGCCTTTTTGAATTGAGATACCGAGAAATTTTAAGCAAAGCCGGGCTGACTAAACTGCCCTAGCCAGCAATAACCAGAATCACTCCGACGACGATTGTTCCAATTGCAGCAAGCCGGCGGCCGCTAAAGCTTTCCCGGCCAGTGGCCAGGCAAATGAGAAATGTCACCAGCGGATAGGCCGAGGCAATTATCACTGCCTCGATCGGATTGCCAAGGCTCAGCGCGGTATAGAAAACAATTAAGGCAAGGCAATCGAGCAGAACAGAGCCGATCAAGCGTAACCATTCGTTTTCGCCAGCCGGGGCCCGAAACTGATTTTTGCGTCGAGCCAGGCAAAGAGCGACCGGGCTGAGTAAAAATTGAAAAAGAATTGTCCAGGCAAGAAAATCGGCCGGCTCGCTCCCGCTAATCTGCAGCGCCGCCGAATCAGATGCTGCCCAGATTCCATAGATCAGCGCAGCGCCAAGCCCAAGCGCGACGCCTTGGCCGGGCCGGTTGATCTTGCCAAGCGGAGAGATCGCTGCGACTCCGAGAAAGACAATCGCCGCGCCGATTCCGATCGCCAGGCTAAATTCACCGATTCCGACTAAGCCGAGCAGGCCAGCGGCAAAAAGCGGGTAGCTGGCGGTGATTGCCGCAACCACTGATACTTGGCCGTGCTTCATCGCCGAAAAGTAGAGGAACTGGGCGGCAAAGATCGCCAGCGAAGAGAGCCCGGCGAGGTAGATGAGCTTAAGTGGCGGCGCTGTCTCGGCGCCAAGGGCAAAAATGACAAGGGCGACCGGCAGCGCAAGCAGCTGATACCAGAAAATTAGCGTTAGCGCAGAAAAGATCTTTGAGTTAGCCCCTTTGAGATACTGGTCAATTCCCCAAAGAACTGCGGCTAGGCTGGCAAGAGCAAGAAAAGTCATCTCAAGCAAGAATAGGACTGGCAGCCAGGAATGGCAGAATCTCGGCTAGATCGCGCCGGCCCGGCCCGGCAACGTGGTTGCTGCCAACAAGCTCCGAAGTTGGCTCGAGCGAGAAAGGAAGACCCGGCGAAGCGGGTCTTCCTTTCTCAGTGACGCGGAGGCTATCCGCGAGCACTCAGCGCTCGCAGCTGATAACTCGACAAACATAACAGAAAGACAAGCCCGCCGAGCCCTTTCTCCAGTTGACAATCTTTTGTGAAGCTGCTACAATTTATGAATGGATATAACAAATAGCGACAGTCAGTCCCTCAATCTGAAAATCCCGACCAAAGCCAAAGATTTCGCAATGTTCACCGAGGCGGGAAACATTGCGGTCAAGGAAGCTGTCGATGCACTTGTTGCTGATGGTCCAGTCCTTTGGGAGAGCGTTTGCGACCGCCTTGGCGGACTACCATTCTCCGGCTCCGGCGATACCCAGGTCCGTGACTATGTTTTCGAGTACCTGGGTCATCAGGGTCTCGTTCTCGACATCAAGCAAGTTGCGACGCGCCCGGGCGAATATCCGGAACCGTTGACAATTTCCGACTAGGCTCCGGTTCGAGAAAAGAGACCATGGCAAATCGGAAAGAAAAAGGCTCAGACTCAGCGAAGGGGTCAGCCTCGAGCGTGAGCGCCGGCGCTGGCGAGGCTAGAGCTGATCCAGAGGCTGTGCCTCAACGCCGAAACCGAACCAGCTCCGGGTCCTGTCTCTACGAGATCGTGATTGATAGCCGCAGCAGCTTGTTCGGCAGAAAGCGCTTTCGGGCAATCAGCTGCTCTTTTGGTTGCTCTGGTTCTCTGGCGGCCTATGCTTCGAGCGAGCCGGCGGTCATCGCCAAGGTAAAGAAGAAACTCCTTCGTCGTCATCGCCAGTCCTCACTTGCAGGAAGCGAGCCAGCCTTCATCATCCGCAGCAAGAGCGACTACTTCGCCGGCTAAGCCCGGTCGGGTCGCACCCGGATTCGAGCTCGGAGCGCTTGTTTGTCAACAGTTTTTAGCGAGCTGCCGGGCGCGAGTCACTCGGATTGATTGCTCGCTGCCAGGGCGGCAATTTAATCACTTTCTGGCGTTTTCTGCCGACTGCTTCCGGCGATGACAGTAGCTATCGGATCTTTCTAGCAAGCTTGCAATCTCTACGATTTTCGTCCTGGCCATCTAAGTCTCTTTTGTCGCGATGTTGCTGAGCCGGCTGCTGGTTTTCAAGTCAGAAGATTATCTATGTCGGCCCCGGCAATACCGCAAATATGCTCGCTCCAGCGTTTTAGTCAAACTGAAATTACTACGCTTGGCGCTCGTGAGCTCGATGCAACGAATATCGACGCGGAGCAGACCGCCGCTCACTCATTATTTTGACCAACTAATTGATTTACTTTCTGTCCGGGGATTGTCCGCGAAAGCTCAAAACCAAGCAGATTTTATCGCGAAAGAGCTCCTTTTCCAGGGAATAGCTGATCTAAGCAGGAAGTGCATTTGGAGTACAAATTAAGTAAACTTTACTTAAAACAGTACTCTTTCTTAATTGTCGATTTTGCCAAGCCGCTGCCAGCCGCTCAGAGATAGTCCGCCGCATTAAGGAGACGATTCTACGAATCAGAGCACTTTACCGTATAATTGATTGATCACAGCGCTCCTCTACCATCACTGTCGCGAAATCGAATTCTGTCAACCGGAAATCTACCAGCCCCGATCGCTAACTAAAATTCTCGATGAGCCGGAATGTTCTGATGATCATCAAAAATGTTTCGCAAGCGACTCGAACTTTGATTTTCACGAAGCACTTGATCTGGAACCGGCTTATGCCTGGCTTGCCGAGCGAACTGGATTCTGGCCGGCCTGGCTGGCGGTCGGCAGAGTCAACAATTTTAACACCCTTGATATGGCGGCGGGCTATCGCTATCAATTCAAAAATCCGAGTGCAAATCCGTCAAGCCCACGGGTGCTATTCAGCTGGAGCAAGCTTGAGCCCATTTTTCTTGATTACGACAACTGGCACTTTGTCTTAAACTCAATTATCTATCCGGGCCCGGGGCTCCCGGTCCACACAGCTCGAAGATTGCGCTCAATTCCAAAGAGAATCGAGCGCTCGATTCTTCGCCCGGGCTGGAGCGATAAGCGCTGGCTCCAAAGCGCGCTCGGCACCGGCTCGGTCCAGGCGGTCACGCCGGGCCTTAATCTCGCCAGTGCCGATTCAATTCGCTGCCCAGATCAAGCCAGTGCCGATCTGCTCGAGGAGCGCGGCTTCTCTCGGGAACAACTGCTCGTTCGCAGCTGTTCAGGCCGGGTTCGCTTCTGACCGGCTCGGCTCGGCTAAAGTGCAACTCGCTGTCCAGTAGTCAAGCTAGCGACCGCTTATCGAAAGACAGAATTCGAAATTGTTGTCAACTAGGCGATCGGCGCCAGCCTCCAGCCAAGCGCCGCTGCAAACTGCTCGCGGCCGACAAAAGCGGCCGGCCGCTGCTACTCTAGCTGGATGGAAATCAGCGAAGACTCCATTTGAGCCGCTCGCTCCTTGTTTCCGACCGTGAATTTTCCGGGATTGGATCTGAACTGATCAAGAAGGACTCGTTTTTGCTCGATGCTGCCGGAGTCGAATTCGTTCGCCGTCACGGCGGTGGCGGCTACGCCTACGAAGATACGCTTGGTTACGAAAAAGCGGTTCAGAACCTGAAAACCAAGCTTGCTTCTGATCCCGAGCCGAGAAAATACAAACTGCTCGTTGCTGCGACAGGGATTGTCAATAATCCAGTTTGGCAAAACAACGAGATCTCCGGGCCAGAACTACTCCAGGTTATTTATCGAATTGATCCGGATCTCTTGGCTCAGGCATATCTGGATTACAAAGATCATCAGCGATTCGAGAACTTGATGATTGATCTCGAAGCAGGCTGCCTGCATAATGCTGGCCACTTCAAGACGAAAGCCCCCGGAGAAAAAAATCGCCGATCCGCTCGGAATCGCCTCGGCGGCAATTAAGGATTCTCCCTAGAGTCGGTCCGGTCGGTTGACCCGGCTTCGCCTGGGTAAGCCTGCGAAATAGGCTAGCTCGAACCGACGGAAAGGTTTATCAAGGCTCCTCTCTGAAAACGACAGGCTCTCTTAATTTCTCGGCCTGAAGTTTCAAGTGAGGATGCGATGCAGAGCCGCCTGACTAGGATTAGTAAAGCAGCTCTTTCAGCTCTTTCCCCGAAAGAACCTTCTTGACTCCGGAAACACGCCGGCGGCGATTATCGGGACTAAAGACGGTATCAGTAACGAAATCATAGACCCGGGCCAGGCGCGCTTTGTCAGCGTCGACAAACTCTTGGCGCTGCTTGCGTAGATCCTCTTGATCTCGACTAGCTGCTGCCTGAGCGAGCTGCTCCTGAATATCAGCAAGAGCGCATTTGCGGTTGTTTTGCTGGGAGCGGCTATCGGCGGTCGCAACAAGACCAGTTGGCAGATGAGTAATCCGAACGGCGGTATCGCTCTTGTTCCGATGCTGGCCGCCAGCGCCCCGGCCTCGATAGTAGTCGGTGCGCAGATCGCCGGGGTCGATTCGCTCGGGCGCTGGGCCAAGCCCAGCCGCCGCCGCGCTCTTTGTTGAGAGAATGGCGACGGTTGCCGTTGATGTATGGACTCGATTATTCTGACGGCTCCGGCTGTTTCGCTGAACCTTATGGATTCCACCTTCGCCTCGGAGCCGATCAAGTTGCCGCCTCTTCCCGGAGATGATCAGCCGGGCCCGATGAAGCTGGAGCCTCTTGCCGGCTCCTCCGGCGCCGATCGAGCTCTTGCCGCTCCCGTTCCCGCTGCCTCCTCCGGGGCTGCTCAGCTCAAGCAGCTCGCAGCCGAGGCCTTCGCGGCGAGAATACTTCTGATACATCATCAGCAGCTCCCCAGCAAAAATCCGCGCTTCTTCACCGCCTTTGGCCGAGCGAATTTCGAGAATCAGAGAAGTTGAATCGTCAAAGACGGCGAGCGGCCGGAGCCGAGCCGGACCGAGCCGGACTTAGGGTTGCCGTTGAAGATCGCTTATTTGAACGTTTCTGCTTCATAGCAATCATCATAGCAGATCTGCGCAATGATTGTCACGGTTTCCCGAGAGAGCCGGCCGGGCCAGATGTTATCTCGAACTGAGCCCGGCCTAATACCCTAACTGAGCGAGAGGCGGGCGGACCGGCTCAGCGTTAAGGCAATTCATTCCGGCAGATTTCGGGCAGCTCCTGTTCTTGGTTCCGGCTTAGAGTATTTTTGAATCGAGAGCAAACGAGCTCAGATCAAGACTGCTCCGACCGGTTAAGATTCGCTCAGCGACCGCTTCTCCAATCGCTGGCGAATGCTTGAAGCCGTGGCCAGAGCAGGCTGAAATCAGCCAGATGTCCGAATCGAGCTGATCAATGATAAAGCGATGATCAGCGGAGACCGTGTAAAAACAGAAGAGCGAGCGGAGCGGCTCGCTCCCGAGCCAGGGGAGGTTCGGCTTGACGTACTCGCGAAAGATTGCCGCTGCCAGCTCCGGGCCAGGCTCTGGTTTGCCGTCTTGGATGTTGCGAGCAGCTGCATAGGTTTCAGTTGCAACCTTGACCCCGCCGCCGGGGCCATCGATTGCCGGAAATCCATAAACAAAGTCGCCGAGTTGATGACTGAATTCCCAAATGAAAATTGGCATCTGCGCAAGCTCGGCGTAGCCCTTCCTGATCGGAAACCAATGCAGCGCTTGAAGATGGACTTCAACCGCTAATTTTGGGAGCATCTGGCTGACCCAGGGCCCGGCAGCAATAACGATCTGGTCGGCAGTATCTATGCTGCCGTCGCTAGAAAAGACAGCGGCTCGCTCGCCAGTTGTTTCAACTTTTTCAATTCTTGCATTGAAGTGTAGCTTAGCTCCGAGTTCGGCGGCAAGTTCAAGCTGGGCCTGGATCGCTCTTTCTGGACGGACGAAGCCGGCGCTCGGCTCGTAGATTGCCAGAGTTTCCGCCGTTCCGGAAAACATCGGGAATTCTTTATGAAGTCGAAGCGGATCAAGGATCTCGATCGGAACAGCGTATTCAGCGGCCGAGCGAATTGTTTGCTCGAAGAAATCATTGCCGGCCTCGCCGAGAATCAGCCCACCAACATTTTCGATGATTGTTGTTTCGGCCTCAGAGCCAATTTCCGCCCAGAGCTCGTGCGAGCGCTTGACGATCGGTACATATTCGCTGCCCTCGCCAACTGCCAGTCGAGTAATCCGCGTATCGCCGTGGCTCGATCCCTGCTGATGCGGCGGATGATATTGGTCAAAGCCAGCGACTCGGGCACCGCGCCGGGCGAGCTGATAGGCAGTTGCCGCTCCCATTGCCCCGAGCCCGAGAACGATGACATCATGGTGTTGCGCTGGCTGCATCAAATCACTATAGCGGCTGGCCCGGACTCGGAGGCGGCTTGTCGCTTCGGCTCTGCCAGCTAGCGGCCGGCCTTGGCTTCAATCGAGCGGAAAATGCCAAGTAAGGCAACAGCGAAAATGACTCCAGCGAGGCTTCCAGCGCGATTAACACGTCCATATCTGGACCAACCGGAACATCGGCGCCATTTTTTGAGCGCCGCCGAGCTAGCCTCCGGGCTTTCCTCGATGATTGCCTGCGCTTGATTTAGGAGTTTTCCGAGAGCGCTCGAGCCAAGCAGTTTAGCGAAAGACAGGCAACTAGGC
>Ga0105046_10017090_pt1 | contig 11118 bp, 13 predicted proteins | sample MAT03_FD_78385 | JGI IMG/M metagenome (GOLD analysis project Ga0105046, IMG submission 78385) | Freshwater microbial communities from Lake Fryxell liftoff mats and glacier meltwater in Antarctica - MAT-03 (megahit assembly) | ecosystem: Environmental > Aquatic > Freshwater > Ice > Liftoff...
GAAACGACCGCGTCCTGTGACGATGTCCTAGGTGGTCTTTCCCTGGAACATGCGCACGACGCTGCGCGGCCGGGGCCTGGGCCCGCTGACGAGCGCCCCTGACGAGCCCTGGCTCAGAAGGCGACCAGGACCGGGAGCTCGCTCGGGAGGTCGGTGCCGTCTCCCAGCACGAGCCTGCTGCCCCAACAGAAGACGTTCCCCTGGAACGTCGTTGCGCAGGTGTGGTTGGCTGCGGCGCTGACGTTGGCAACCTCATCGAGCGACTCGACCCGGCTCGGCGTGAGCACGGACTCGTTCAAGCTGTGTCCGAGGCCGAGTCGCCCGTTGGCGTTCGACCCCCAGCAGTACAGCTCGTCGGCGTTCGTGACCGCACAGGCTCGGAAGTAGTTCGCCGAGATCTGCCGAATGTCCGTGAGGCCGACGACCGGGGTAGGCGTCGCCTGCGGCGTCGTCGTTCCGTCGCCCAGCTGGCCGTCGGAGTTGCTCCCCCAGCACGACGCGACGTCGGCCTGGGTCACGGCGCACACGTTGCTACCCCCGACGGTGACGTCGCGCACGTCGGAGATCGCATCGACCAGCACGGGCGTAGCACGCGTCTGAGTCGTTCCATCTCCGACGGTACCGGCCGCATTGACCCCCCAGCAGTAGAGCTGTCCGGTGCCCGTGACGGCGCAGGTGTTCGCCATGCTCCCGCGCACCGCGACGACGTCGGCGATCCCCTCGACGAGGGTCGGGGAAAGGACGTCGTCCGAGCTGCTGCCGAGACCCAGTGTGCGGTACGCATTGCTCCCCCAGCAATAGAGCGCCCCCTCGTTGGTCGCTGCGCACGTGCGCCCGCCCTCCGCCACGACCGACACCAGGCCCGACAGCGAATCGACCGGCGCGGGGGTGTCGCGCGACTCGGTCGAGCCATCGCCGAGCTCCCCCGACGTGTTCGAGCCCCAACAATGCAATGTACCGTCGTCGGTGATGGCGCATGCATGGAAGGCGCCCACGGCGATCACTCGCACATCGGTGATCCCGTCGACCCGCACGGGCGAGAGCGCCTCGCCGCCCCAGCAGTAGACGTCGCCGGACTCGGTGGCGGCGCAGGTTTGGTAGATGGCTGCCGACAGGAGCGGGAAGGCGTCGCACGCCCCGCCTTCCCACACCCCCTCGACACACGTGAGCTCCCGCATCCCCAGGTCGGCCGAGCCGCAGGGCTCCTCGTCGTCGGCGCCGTCCTGGCAGTCGTCCGGGTCGTCGCAGTCTCCCTCGTCCGTCCAAGCGCCGTCCGCGCAGTATTGGGCCTGTTCGCCGCGGTCGTTCAGTCCGCATTCGAGGACGCGGATCGTCCCGTCGTCGCAGGTTGAAGGGCCCCCGCCGTCGTTGCCGCCCACGCCGGCGTCGCCACCCGCTCCGCTCGTGGTGCTCGACGATGCGCTCGTCGCAGAAGCGGTGCCCGTAGCAACGGTCGTGTCATCGTCGACCTCGGCGTCGTCGCCGCACGCGGAGAGGAGCACGAAAAGAAGTTGCGGCACCAAACATCCGAGGAGCGCCAGGGGGCCGGAGCTGCGCTTCCAAAGGAACGACATAGCAGAGGATACCACGCCACTGTCCGGGAGGTCGTGCCAAGGCTCTCGGGCAAGCGGTTCCTCATTGGTGCGGACGAGCACGCGTACCTGCTCACGGCGCTCCGGCCGTAGCGCCGCGGCGCGCCACCACCTGCTTGGCCCGTGCTCTCGGCGGAGGCGCGTACAAGCTCGCGAGGAGCCGTTCGGCACACGGCGCCTGCTTCGGACCACAGCGAATCGCCTGCGGACTCAGCGGCGGTACACCCCGCGCCTGCACGCGTCGATCACTGCGCATCGGGGGGAGTCGATGCCGCATAGGTTCGTGAGGCGCGACCTGGCACATTCGGCGAGATCGCCGACCGTCGCCTTGCACGTCGGAGCGGGCTTCGTGCATGCGTCGACTTCATCCAAGGCGTACGTGCGCTCATCGTCGACTTCAAGACTGACGTCACCCTCGGCGACGAGCGCCGCGTCGCCTACGGGCGGCAGGTCGCGGCGTACGCCGCCGCGGTCTTGCAAGCCACCGGCGAGCCGGCGCGGGCGCTCTTGCTGATGGTCTGAAGCGAGCGGGAGCCGTTGTTCCCGGCCGCCTGGCTGTCGGCGAACAGGACGGTCACATCCTCGACCGAATCGGCGATGCTTCGCTCCCCGCTCTTGAGGCGCTCCGCGATCGGCGCCGGAAGCACATTGAGCAGTAGCTGTTCGGAGCGGCTTCGCTCCGCCTCGAGCATGCGCGCCGACGACCAGGCGAGGCGCTCGACGCCTGGCGCGCCACCACGGAGCCACTGCGCTCGTCGCTCGCCTGGGGCCTCGGTCGGGCCGGCCGCCTCCACGCGGACGCGCTCCCGATCGGAACGCGGGAGCGCATCGCGGCGGAGTGCGTCCATTCCGAAGATCGAGCCCGCGGCCTGCAGCTTCGGCACGACATACTTGCGACAGGTGCCCGCTTCGTTCATCGGCGCCCCCCTTTCTTCGCCGGGCTCTTCCCCTTCGGCGCGGCCTCCTCCGGCCCCGCGGCGCCAGCGACCTGCGCCGCCATCCACGTGTCGAGGTCCTGCCGGCGGAAGCGCCACTGCCCCCGCACCTTGAAGCAGGGCAGCTCGGCGTTCTGGGCCATCGTGTAGACGGTCTTCTCGGCCACCTTGAGAAGCAGGGCGACCTCGGCGACTGTCAGAATTTCGTCGGCCATCGCGGCGGGTTCCTTCGGCAAGGCGAGGTAGCGCATTCCAACCGTTGCCAGTGTATGGTAAGAGCTGCCAGGGCCACAAGGGAGCCGCGCGGTGCGGCACGAGAATGGGCGAAGGACCACCGTGCACGCGACTTCGAAGGCGAGCCTCAAGCCCACGCACCGACCGCTCGCGGAGCGCGTCCGCAGGTTCGCGTTCGGTCTCGACAGGAACGCGTTCGGGCTGACCAACCAGGAGCAGAGCGCCGGAGACTGCCGTGGGTAAAGCGTTCGCGAGCTGGCTGCGCTGGGGGACACGCTCACCTGGGCGTTGTCCTGCGACCTGACGGCGCTCGAGCGGTTTGTCGCGGACGTCGCGGATTTGCCGCTGGTTGCGATCGGCTCTGGCGGTTCGTCGACGGCCTGCCACCTGGCGACGCTCCTTCACCGGACGCGCCATCGACGACCGGCGCTGTTCACGACGCCGCTCGACGTGTTGTCGGTGCCGGCGGGTCTTCACCGCGCGGCCGTGTTTCTTGCTTCGGCGTCCGGCAAGAACAAGGACGTCCTCGCGGCGCTCCGCGCCTCCATCACCGACGAGGCGCCCGCCGTAGCGGTGGTAACCCTGCGCGCCGAGAACCCGTTGAGCGAGGCGGCCGCGTCGTATCCGCGAGCCCGCGTGTTCGCCGCCGACGCCCCCGCGGGCAAGGACGGCTACCTCGCGACGAAAACCGTGGTCGTCGCACTCGTTACGCCGGAGACCACGGCCATCGCGGATTCGACCTTGAAGCTCTTTCCGAAGAGCATCCGGGTCGTTCGCCTCGAGACCGCCCTTGATGGGCCGGACGGTACGATCGACCTCCTCATCCAGGCGTTTCGCCTCGTCGACCGCATCGGCGTGACACGCAAACAGGATCCCGGTCGGCCGCACGTGCCGGAGTTCGGCCGCAAGCTGTACCGACTCACGCCGCCACGCGTTCGGCCAGCCGTCGATGCAGCGATCCAGCGGAAGCTCTGGGCGTCGCCTGGGGCCACGGACGAGGGCAAGGCGTTCCAGAAGGGCCTCAAGCGGTTCCTCGCCCACGCTTGCACCACCAAGATCGGCGCAGTCGCCATCGACTACGACGGCACGCTATGCACGAAGGACGATCGGTTCGGCGGACTTCGAGACGACATCGTGGCTGAGTGCTCGCGGCTGCTCAAAGCGGGACTCCACCTCGGGATCGCCACGGGCCGAGGGAAGTCGGTGCGCGAGGAATTTCAGAAGGTGCTCGATCGCAAGCTCTGGGCCCGCGTCCACATCGGCTACTACAACGGGACGGCCATCGGCGCTCTCGGCGACGACGCCTTGCCGAAGACGGACGAACCGAGCGACCCGGCGTTGAAGCGCGCGCAGTCGCTCTTGTCGGACGACGGCTGGTTGACGACAACGGCCAAGATCACGCCGCGGCCACATCAACTTACCGTCGAGCCCAGGGGCGCCACGAGGACCGACGCGCTCGCGGCCCACGTGATGTCGCGCCTCGCACCGCTCGATGGAGCTGGCGTGCGCATCGTTGTCTCATCGCACTCGCTCGACGTGCTGGGCGCTCGACCTGGCAAGGGCTCGCTGGTGTCCTGGTTGCGTGAGCAGATTGGCGAAGCTCGCGAGGTGCTGTGCATCGGCGACCGAGGCGCATGGCCCGGCAACGACTACGCGCTGCTCGCCGAGCCGATGTCGCTGAGCGTCGACGAGGTCTCCAGCTTGGACGACACGTGCTGGAACCTCGCGCCGCGCGGCGTCTCCGGTCCAGATGCAACGCTGCTATACCTCCGCGCGATCACGGCTCGCGGAGGTGTTGGAACCTTCACGTGGAAGGAGGGATCGGCGCGATGAGAGACGCACTCGCCGAACGCCTGCTCGCCAACGTCATGAAGTGGACGCCCGAGGACGTCGCTCTAGAGCGGCCCGTGCTCCAGGCCCTCGCCGCCCTCAAGTACGACGAGTACCAACAGTTCAGCCCGGGCATGCGCTTCGTGGAGAGCCTCGCGCTGTGAGCCGCTGGGCACGGAGGAGCTCGACGACAGGGACGAGTCCGACGTTCGCGCTGCGGCCGAACTGTTCTTGAGCAAGGAGTTTGGCTTCCCCTACTACTTCGGCCTCAGCAAGCTCGCGAGCCTCGGCTCCTTCAACGTGGAGCAGTTCATTCGGCTCGCCGGCGACCTCTTCGAGGAATCCCTGGCGGCGGCCGTGATGAGGCGCAGTCCGCGACTCGCTCCCGAGCGACAGCAGCGCATTCTCCAAGGCGCATATGACACGCGCGTCAAGGATCTGCCGCGCCGTGCGAAGAATGGCCGAGACGTGCTGCGCTTCCTGGATGCCGTTGGTCAGTTCTGTCGCGATGTGACGCAGCAGCCCAACGCTCCGTACTCGCCGGGCGTCACGGGCATCGCGATCCTCATGCAGGAGCCAGAGACGCTTCTCGACCCGGCACACCTAGCGAAGAGCCCACCGACAGCCGCATTCGCGTCCATGCTCGGAACGGCGATCGCTCACAACCTCCTGCACGCGGAGATTGACTACAAGGTGAAGGGCAACCGCTACATGGTGCTCTACCTCAATCGTCTCCTCTGTCCGAAGTACGAGCTGCCGCTGCAGTTCGGTGGCTTCCGCGAGAGGCCGCTCCGCGAGTTCATCACTTGGGCGGAAAAAGGGGTACCGGCCCCCGAAGTCGGAGACGCTACTATGAGCCCCGATTCGCTGCGCTGGCGAGACTACTTTCTTCGCGATGGCGAGGGATTCGGTGAGTTCTGGAAGCTGTTCTTGGCCGAGCGGAAGAGGGACCTACTCTTTGTGATTGGGCATGGATTCGATGCGCGCATGTGCGACGGTATCGAACGGGTGCTCAGCCTCGGTGGAGAGGGCAGGGCGATCGCATCAAAAGCTGGATCAATTCGATCACATAGCGGCGCGTTCTCGAATGCCGTTGCCTGGGTATCGGCAAAATGATCTTCTCGCCGCGTGTCAAAGCGAGAAAGCGTTGCCCAAGTCGAGCACCAATTGAACGCTGCGTCGGTGCTGGAGTATTTGGCAACCGTCCCAGACCCACGAAAGGACCGGACGCGCCTGCACTCTCTCAAGGACATTCTGGTCCTGTCGCTCTGCGCCATCATTTGCGGGGCCGACGGATTCGTCGCCATCGAGGAGTTCGGCATTCTCAAGAAAGCCTGGCTCAAGACATTCCTCGACCTCCCAAACGGGATACCGTCGCACGACACGATTGGCCGGGTGTTCGCGCTACTCAGTCCCAAGGCCCTCGAAGCAGTATTTCGGGCGTGGATGAGAGCGGTCGCAGTCCTCACCAAAGGCGAGGTGGTCGCGATTGACGGCAAGACGCTTCGGCGCTCATTCCGCGAAGCCGGAAGTGGCGTGTTCGTCCACATGGTCAGCGCCTGGGCCACTCGCAATCGTGTGGTGCTGGGACAGGTCAAGACCGAGGAGAAGTCGAACGAGATCACAGCGATTCCAGAGCTCCTCGGACTGCTGTATCTGAAGGGCTGCATCGTGACGATTGACGCGATGGGATGTCAGAAGGAGATCGCAGCCAAGATCCTCGCCCAGGACGCCGACTACTGCCTGACGGTCAAGGACAACCAGCCCACGCTTCGAGGGGACCTCGCCTCAATCTTCGACGCGGCGCGCACGGACCCCAACGTTCTGGCCACGATGGATTACTCCGAGACGAGCGAGAAGGGGCATGGCCGCACCGAGGTGCGACGCCGCTGGACCACAAGCGCGCTCGATGGCGTTTCCCACCCCGATCAGTGGAAGGGACTTCGCAGCCTCGCGCTCATCGAAGTTGACCGGACCGTCGGCAGCAAGACTTCTACCGAGCAGCGCTACGTGATCAGTTCCTGCGTCGAGTTCTCCGCCGCCAAGGCGCTCAAGACCGTTCGCGCGCACTGGGGAATCGAAAACCAGCTTCACTGGGTCCTCGACGTTGCCTTTCGTGAGGACGACTGCCGCGTGCGGGCCGGCAATGCCGCCGAGAACTTCGCCGTCCTCCGTCATGTCGCGCTCAACCTGCTGAAGAAGGTGCAAGGCACCAAGGTCGGCATCAAAATCCGCCGCCTTCGCGCGGGCTGGGACAATGCCTTTCTCATGCAAATTCTCGGGGCTGCCTGTTAGAGGAAGATGCGATCGCCCTGGGGTTGACCCCCAGCGCAACGCAGCAGCTCGAATTGTGGTCACGGCGCCGCCTTGCCCCTCCGGCTCGAGCGCCTCGGGGTCTTGGCGGCCATCGCCTTCTTGCGAGGCTTCCCGTCGCCGTCCAGCGGTGAGGCTTCCTCGGCTTTCTCCGACCGGGACCCACCGGGCGGGCGGCGCCTCCGGGCTGGAATGTAGGTCGACGTTCGTTGAAACACGACCCAGTGTCCTTGCGCCTCCGGCCTCGCGTTCGACCACCGAATGTGGACGAGCGCGCTGGACGGAATCGCCTCCCACGACCGGAAGCGGCGGAATGAGCGCCCGTGAGAAACCCCGTAGGATGTCAACGCACGAAGCATCGCGGGTCCTGTCGTTCCACGGCATCGTTCCTCGGCGCCGAAGAGGGCCACGCGCGCCTTCGAGTACGGAATATTGGCGAGCATGGAGAGCGCCGCGATGCCGCAGTCACTCCCACTGAGTTGCCGTGTTCGACGGATGGTGGCATCGACGTGAACGCGTCGACGCTGGCGGCTCGGAGTCTAGTCGTAGTCGAACAGCGAGGCCGCCCACGCCGTGAACCGCGCCCACACGGAAGCAGCAGACCCGGTCTTCTGCTCGGCGATCATGCGGAAAGCGTTCTCATGGCGGCATCCTTGCTGCGGGGGGTGGCTCGCGAGAGTGGCGGTTGGCTCTGCTCTGTCCAACGAGCCTGGCGTTCACCCGCGCCCGACCGAGGTCGGGTGCAACGCCATGTTAGCCGGGCTCCCCGACCCCGTCGCGAGTTGTTGGTGCGCCGTGGCAGCGCCGGAAGGATACGTTCGCACGGCCGCACGGACACGGTGGATCGTCTCTGAGTCGACTATTATCCTCATCGAGACGCGTTGATAGGTCGCTAACGTGAGCGGCCACATCTGTGGACGCGAGAACATCCATCGCCGCGCGAGAGGGCCTCCCAAGCTCGTTATGCAAGCAATCGTAGAAGATTGCTCGAAGCAGCAATCGAATGTGAAGACTCACCTGAAAAAGCGCCCCGGAGTGCACGATCGCGGAGCGAATTCCACAGAGCCTGCCTACGAGAAAGCGCTGACAGGCCTCCCGATAGGTGACGCTGTACTGGCTCGCCAGCCGCTCGTTGATCGGGCGCACGTCCGCCGAGCCCCGCATTGCCATGAGTTCGAGCGCTATCCACATCGACAGAAACGCGTCCGTGTCGTCCCGGGCCATGCCGACGCTCAGCCACCGGATCGCTCGCTGAACTCGTGGCTGAGCCACGGGTGCGATCAGCGCGAGCGTTTCGGTGATGTGCGCAAGCTGCGCGAGCATGGTACTCGTGTCGTGCACAGCGAAGGCTGGCGCCCTGAAACGGCCCACGGAAAAAACGCCCTTGCCATCGGGGCCGATGAGATTGTCGAAGACGTGCGAATGGGCGGCATTCTCGCCAAGCTGAAGCATGACTGCGCCAACGGCAGCAAGGGACCGCTCACGCGCATCGCGCTCGGCCTCGGCGCGTTCCTCGCCGGGGCTCAGCGGCGTGGCGCAGACCAAGTAGTTCCCTTCAACCGTCGTCGTTTCCTCTGCATCGATGTGGAAACGAACATCGCGGCCGATCCACTCCAGAATCTCCTCGGATCGGGCTCGGGTGTAGGGGAGGGATCCCCAGAAAAGAAGGATGCGAGATTCAAAAATGTCGAACGCGCTCGCGTTCTCCATTCTTTCGCCGATAACCAGCCGGTAGCAGCTCAGCAACGCGTGCCCGGCTTGACGCACGACAGGCCACGACGACGGCAGGAGCGTGCGGATGTCGCCTGTCATCGACTCGACCGAGGGCCGGGCAGGCTCTGCCTCGCGCAGTAATGTGGGGTCGTCGTTCACTATTGGTATCGTCGCGCGCTTCGTCTAGCGTACCGGCGTTCTGCGGCGGCCGTCTTCGGCCGTCCGCAGCAACGTCCTGCCAGAGAGCTGCGTCAGCACGCTCTCCGGTCAGGATAGCGGAGACCCAGGTCGTTGCGAAGCGTCGCCGAGCACCGGCCGCGCTGCCCGTGGCATCGAGTTTGCCCGTCCTTGAGCATGGCGCCCAGCGCGCCTCGCGCTCGCCCACGTTTGCGCCACGGCTCGCGACACTCTGGCAGCCGGCAGAAGCGGGAACCACGCGCTTCCATTGGCAATGGCTTCTCAAACGCGCCCGGTGGCGCGGTCGCCCGCGGGCAAGGCGCCCTGGTCTTGGCGCCCGACGGCGCGACCCGAGCTGTCGGTCCACCGCGATCGCGAGGCGCGCGCCCGAGGCAAAGGCGGCGAGCGGAGACAAGGCATGCGTGGCGGGGCGTGCGTCACAGCGTGCGCGGCCTTGCCCGTCCTAATGTCGGAGGCCGCCCAGCAAAACCACCGCACGATGACCTCTCGCCGTTGTCGGCCCCGCAGCGCAGGTCGTTCCGAGCGTGCACCGCCCAGCTCCACCATTCCCCCAAACCTGGTCGTCATAACCCGCTAAAAGGCGGTCTCTCTAACGTACACCCGCTGAGCAGCGGCCGTCTTCGGCCGCCTGCTCCAGCGGGCTGTTGGGCAGAGTATCAGCTGGTCAGGCCCCGCTGGCTTTTCGAAGCTTCGGAAGCTCCTCGCGGATCACGCGACGCAAGGTCGCCTCGACGGACTCGGTGTTGGCTTCCATGAGGCGGCGCAGGGCGTCGTTCATCATCGTCTGGTAGCTGGCACCACCGGCGGCGTGAGCCTCGGTACGGAACCATTCGAGCACATCGTCATCGATACGAATCGTGATCCTGGTCTTGCCGGGCGGAGCGGGGAGAACGGCTCCCCTTCGCGCGGCGCTGAAGTCGTATTGCTTCTTCATAGCTTTCTTGACGCGGAGTATTGTCGCGCCTCCGTCTTGGTGGCCTTTCGAGCCGAGATCAGGCGCACATTGCGACCTCGAAGGACGTGCACGACGACGAGGAGGCGCCCCAGCGCATCCATGGCGAGCGACACGAGGCGTGCCTCGCCGCGAACTTCCTCGTGGATGGTCAAGGCGAAGTCGTCGTGCAGCGCCGTCGCGGCGTCGGCGAAGTCGACGCCGTGGTTGCGCACGTTCAACGCCGCCTTGTTGGAGTCCCACTCGACGCCCACCCGGGGAGTATGTACGAGTGTACACCGGAGCGCCAGCCGGCCGGTGCGGCGCGCCCGGGACGAAGGAATCTCGGCTCACAGTCGCCGCGGGACGACGTCAGCTGTTGCGGACGGACCCAGCGCCGCTCACGTAGATCGCGCCGTCTCACTGCGGGACCTCATCAGGCCATCCGAACGCGGCCTGTGCCGGCGACGGAGACCGTCTGCACCGAGGTCAACGTCGAGAAGGAGATGGATGCGACCGACCTCAAGTACCTCGAGCGCTACGGCGAGCTTGGGCCGCAGGTGCTCGCGCGACTCGGCAAGAGCGCCCACCGCAACAAGCTCATCGTCGAGCAGTACATCAAGCATCGCGAGAAATACGGGGCGACCATCGTGTTCGCGGCGGACACGCTGCACGCCAAGACGCTGGCCCCTGTCGGTGAAGGATGCCGACAAGCTTCGCAGCACGTCACGTCGCATCCTGGGCGATGCCTTCGCAGACGCGGCGCTGATCGCGAGCGTGGGCGAGGCGCTGCACGCCGCGGGTGATCTCGACGGCTCGTCGGGCCTTCGAGGAGATCCTCGAGCGCAGCCCGCGCGACCCCTGGGCCCGCGCCTTTGCCAGGGATCGACTGCGAGCCCTCGGCGAGGACGACATGGCCGCGGCGATCTGTGCGTCACTCGAGGCGCTCGATCCCGACGAGCCCGCGGCGGTGCTGCGCTCGGCGATCGCTCACGCCGAGGCCGGTCGCACCGATCTCGCCGTGCGCATCCTCGGACGCATCGCCCGCACCGGTGGCCGCAACGCCAACGCCGATCTGGCCCGCATCGCCGGAGCGCTCGCCCACGTCGTCGTCCGCCGAGCCCTCGGCAAAGCGGAGGTCGGCGCCGAGCAGAAGGCCATCCTCGAGCGCCAGCGGGCCGAGCTGCCGCGCGTGACGCGGGGAGGAGGCTTGCTCCTCCTCACCGCCGACGGCGGCGGCCCTCCAAGAGCGACGGTGTCCTCGGCGGCCGCGGCCACCTGGGGCGTCTCCCGTCGCGCCGTCACGCCGCCGCTCCGGGGAGCGGCGCTGCGGCGTCGATCAGCGCGGCGACGGCGCGCCGTCCACGTACGC
>Ga0105046_10017092_pt1 | contig 11117 bp, 8 predicted proteins | sample MAT03_FD_78385 | JGI IMG/M metagenome (GOLD analysis project Ga0105046, IMG submission 78385) | Freshwater microbial communities from Lake Fryxell liftoff mats and glacier meltwater in Antarctica - MAT-03 (megahit assembly) | ecosystem: Environmental > Aquatic > Freshwater > Ice > Liftoff...
TGCGCGGCAGCCTGAAGCTGGGCCGCGTCGAATGGGGCCTGCTGGGCGAACACAACCAGCTCAACGCCCTGGCCGCCATCGGCGCGGCCGAACATGTGGGCGTGACGCCGGTGCAATCAGCCGCGGCATTGGCCGAGTTTCAGAACGTGCGGCGGCGACTGGAGTTGCGCGGCGAGGTGTTCGGCGTGAAGGTCTACGACGACTTCGCGCACCACCCCACGGCCATGCGCACCACGGTGGATGGCTTGCGCCGCAAACTGGGTCACCAGCAGCGGATCCTGGCGGTGTTCGAGCCCCGCTCCAACACCATGAAGCTGGGCGCGATGAAGGCGCAACTGCCCTGGGCCCTGGAAGAAGCCGACCTCAGCTTTTGCCTGCAGGGCGCTTACGGCTGGAGCGCGGCCGAGGCCTTGACCCCATTGGGACAGAAGGCGGCGGTGCGCGACACCGTCGAAGCCCTGGTGAGCGAGATCGTGCGCAACGCGAAGGCCGGCGACCACGTGCTGTGCATGAGCAACGGCGGCTTCGGCGGCATCCACGACAAATTGTTGGCTGCGCTGGCGACTCGGGCAGGCTGAGCGAAAAGCAAGCAGTTGGTCCGGCAACCCAAGACTCAAGACTTCAGCACGGCAACTTATTGCCCTCGGCCGCAAGATGGCCACATTTGCGATATGGTCCTGCGCTTCAATTTTCGCAGGATCGTTCATGTCGCGTGCCCCGCAAGTTTCACGGCCCCGTCACCTCACACTGGCCACGCCCGCGCTGTTGAGCGCCATCGCAGCCCTGATGGCGGGCTGCGCCAGCGTGCCGCCTTCGGCCACTCCCAGCAGCGACGCAGTGCCGGCCAGTACCGTTGCGGCAGCATCGAATGCAGCTGCCCGGCCGGCCGGCATTGCGCCTGCAACGGGTACAGCCACACCGCCAGCGCGGCCGCCAGCCGTGCCCGGCGCGCCCGCACCGTTTGCAGAGGTAACCAAGGACGCTGCCAGCAAGTCCGGCTTCCTGAACGTCTGGACCAAAGACGAAAAGACCTGGCTGGAGATTCCCGCCGACAAGATCGGCAAGCCCTTCTTCCTGAGCGCGTCCGTCTCGGGCGGTTTGGGTGAGCGCGGCTTTTGGCCGGGGCTGACAGCCGGTCGTGCCCACCTGGTGATCTTCAAGCGCGTGGGCAACAACGTGCAGATGATCGCCCGCAACATGCAGGTGCGCGCACCGGCGGGCACGCCGCTGGAACGCGCTGTCAGCGAAAGCTACGCTGACAGCCTGATCGCCGTGGCACCGCTGGCTGCCGCTGCGCACCCTGATCGCAAGTCGCTGCTGGTGGACGCGCAAGCCCTGCTGGGCGGCGACATCCCCGGCGTGCAGACGGCCCTGGAAGCCAGCTACCGCCTGCCCTACGCGCACGACCGCGCGAATTCGTCGATCGAGCGCAGCACCACGTCAGAGGCAGGCACGGCCTTCACCTTCCGGTCGCATTTCGCCGTTCCGAAGCTGCCCGCGCCGCCCGTGTTCGCACCGGGCGCGCCGCCACCGAACCCCGCTTCCTTGCCCAACCCACCGACCGTGGTGCCCGACGCCCGCAGCCTGCTGCTGAGCTACACCTACACCCTGGCGCCACTGCCTGAGCAGCCGATGAAGGTGCGCCTGGCCGACCAGCGGGTGGGCTACTTCACAGAGGCGTACATGAACCTGGCCGAGCCCTCGGGCGGTGACCGCCGAACGCACATGCTTCGCCGCTGGCGCCTGGAGAAGAAGGACCCCACCGCCGCAGTGTCCGAACCGAAGGAGCCGATCCGCGTGGTGATGGACCGCAACATCCCCGAGAAGTGGCGTCCAGCGCTGCGCGATGCGGCCCTGGAATGGAACAAGGCCTTCGAGAAGGCGGGCTTCAAGAACGCGCTCGTGGTGGAGCAGCAAGCTGCCGATGCCGACTGGTCCTCGCTGGAAGGCACCCGCATCTTGGCCGTGCGCTGGTTTGCACTGGAAGGCCCAGGCGCCACAGCCGTCGGCCCCAGCCACAGCGACCCCCGCACCGGCGAAATGTTGCGCGGCGCGTCCATCATTCCCGAGAACTGGGCGCGGCTGGAGCGCACCCGCGTCGGCGAAAGCCTGCCTTCGCTGCCGACCATGCCGTCGGCACACCAACACGCGGGCGGCGAGTCTTGCAGCTACGGCGAGCAGGCTTTCCAGGAAGCCAGCTTCGGCTACGAGCTGCTGACGCTGCGTGGTGAGATCGACCCTGACAGCCCGCAGGCCCAGCAATACATCGCCGCCGCACTGAAGGACGTGACCATGCACGAGGTGGGACATGCCTTGGGCTTGCGCCACAACTTCCGCGCTTCGGTGGGCGTGACGGCCGCGCAACTGCGCGACCCGAAGTTCACCGCCGAGCGCGGGGTGTCGAACTCGGTGATGGATTACAACGCGTTGAACCTGCCGCTGACAGGCGAGACCACCACTGATTACGTGATGCCCACGCTGGGTGCCTACGACTACTGGGCCATCGAGTACGGCTACCGCGAGTTCCCTGCCGCCACCGAGGCGAAGGAACTGGCGGCCATCGCCAACCGCGCAGAAACCGATGCAAACCTGGCCTATTCCACCGACGAAGACCTGTTTGCCAACGACCCGCTGGTGAACCAGCGCGATCTGGCAGAAAACCCGCTGGCCCACGCGCAGCGCCAGATCAAGCTGGCCAAGGAACTGTGGGCCCGCACCCAAAACCGCGAGTTGCCCGCCAACGACGACCTGACGCTGTACCGCCGCAACCTGATTCGCGGCATGAGCTACATCGCATCGACCTTGCCGGTTGTGGGCCGGTACGTGGGCGGCACTTACACCTCGCGTTCGCTGTCGGGGGGCAGGCAGGCGCTGTACGTGCCGGTGCCCGCAGGGCAGCAGAAGGCGGCGCTGGACCTGATCGTCAACGAGGTCTTCACCACCCACAGCTTCCGCTTCGACCCCAAGTTCATGGCCCGCCTGGGCTTCGACCAGCTTGACCGCGGCGGTGCCAACCGCTTCACGCCGAACGTCGACTTCAGCCTGAGTGATGCGGTGGCAACCATCCAGCGCAATGCGTTGGATGGCTTGATGGCCGACGCACTGGCCAGCCGCCTGGCCGATTCGGAGACCAAGGTAAGCGACGCCTCGACGCTGCTGAGCTACGCCGACGTGCAGGCCCAGATCAGCACCGCGGCCTGGGCCGAACTGAAGGGCAAGAACGGCAAGAAGGGCGAGATCGAAGGCCTGCGCCGCAATCTGCAGCGTGAACACCTCAAACGCCTGGCAACGGGTGTGCTGCGCACGACGTCGGCCGCATCCACCGACGTGCGCGCCGTGCACCGCCAAGTCGCCTTGCGCCTGGAAAGCGACTTGAAGGCGGCGCTGGCAGCAGGCGGCTGGAACAGCATCTCGCAAGCCCACCTGGCTGACTGCCTGGTGACCGTCAGCGAAGCACTGCGCGCGCCGCTGACCAGGCAAGGCGCGTAACAAGACGCACAAGCCTTCGCAGATGCCTGCACCGGCCAGAGCGCGCGGTGCGGGCATCCAGTGAAGACAGTCCAGAGCCCTTCCCCGGCGACAATGGCGCGCATGTATGCATTGTTCGATGACGCCGGCAAATTCCAAGCCGGCCGTGTGATGTCCGAAGCCGATAGCTCGGTGCAGGTGGAGCTGGATTCCGGCAAGCGTGTGAAGGTGAAAGCCGCCAACGTGATGCTGCGTTTCGAGAAGCCAGCACCTGCCGAGCTGATCGCGCAGGCGCAAAAACTGGCCGCCGACATCGACCTGGATCTGGCCTGGGAATTTGCGGCCGACGACGAATTCAATTTCGCCGACCTGGCGCGCGAGTATTTCGATGCCAAGGCCGGCCCGCAGCAGCAGGCCGCCGCGCTGTTTTGCCTGTTCGATGCGCCGCACTACTTCCGCCGCATGGGCAAAGGCATGTTCAAGAAGGCGCCCGAGGAAACTGTCAAAGCCGCCTTGCTGGGCATCGAACGCAAGAAGCAGCAGGCCGCGCAGATCGAAGCCTGGGCGCAAGAACTGGCAGCGGGCACTTGCCCCGCACCGGTTCGCGAGCAGCTTTACCGCATCCTGTTCAAGCCCGACAAGAACGGCCCCGAGTACAAGGCCGTAGTGGAAGCGGCCAAGCGGGCACAGCGCGCGCCACTCGACCTGCTGACCGCATCTGGTGCCATCGAAAGCCCCTACCAGTTCCACTGGCAGCGCTTCCTTTTCGAGCAGTTCCCCAAGGGCTATCGCTTCGCCACCGGTGCCAGTGCGTTGGCCGCGCCGCCCATCAAGGAAGAACTGCCGTTGGCGCCGGTGCAGGCTTTTTCCATCGACGACAGCAGCACCACCGAGATCGACGACGCGCTGTCGGTGCAGGGTCTGGGCACGGGCACCGTGGTGTTTGGTGTGCACATCGCCGCACCGGGCTTGGCCATCACGCCCGACTCGGCCGTTGACAAGCTGGCCCGCGAGCGGCTTTCCACCGTCTACATGCCGGGCTGGAAGATCACCATGCTGCCCGACGAAGTGGTGCAGTCCTACACGCTGGCCGAAGGCCGCGACTGCCCGGCGGTCAGCCTGTACGTGACGCTGGACGAATCCACGCTGGAGGTGCGCAGCAGCGAAACCAAGCTCGAACGTGTGCCGATTGCCGCCAACCTGCGCCACGACAAGCTGGACGCCGTGGTCACCGAAGCCAGCTTGACAGGCGCAACTGCGGCCGATTACGCCTTCGCCGCCGAACTGGCCTTTGCCTTCCGCCTGGCGCAGGCGCTGAAGTCGCGCCGCGAGGTGGTGCGGGGCAAGCCCGAGAACTTCAACCGCCCCGACTACAACTTCAAGCTGCAGGGCAACGAAGACGAGCCGCAAGGCCATGAACCGGTGCAGATCAGCACCCGCCAGCGCGGCGCACCGCTGGACCTGATCGTGGCCGAAGCCATGATCCTGGCCAACAGCACCTGGGGCGGCTGGCTGGCAGAACACGGTGTGCCCGGCATCTACCGCAGCCAGGCCAGCCTGGCGCCTGGCATCAAGGTGCGCATGGGCACCAAGCCTGCGCCGCACGCCGGCATGGGCGTGGCGCAATACGCCTGGTCCACCAGCCCGCTGCGCCGCTATGTGGACATGGTCAACCAGTGGCAAATCATCGCCTGCGCCCGACACGGCCGCGCCGCCGCGCTAGTGGCACCTTTCAAGCCCAAGGACGCCGCGCTGTTCAGCGTGATCTCGGGCTTTGACGCGGCCTACAGCGCCTACAACGGCTTCCAGCAAGGCATCGAACGCTTCTGGACACTGCGTTGGGTGGCGCAGCAAGGCCTGGCCGAGATCGACGCCAGCGTGATGAAGGATGGCCTGGTGCGCGCCGACACGCTGCCGCTGGTGTTCCGCCTGCCCGGCACCGAAAGCCTGCCACGTGGTGCCCGGGTGCGCGCCCGCGTGAACGGCATGGACCTGCTGACGCTGGAGCTGCACGCGACGCTGGCGGCGCGACTGGACGAACCCCCAGCGACCGCCGACGGCGGTGCCGCGCCGGTTGCAGAAGAAGAAGCCGACGACGAGGCCGAGCCCGCCGGCGGCCTGAAGCTGGCCATCGACCTGGACGACGGCAGCAACGGTGCGGGGTCTGACGCCGCGGACACACCCAGCGCGTCGGCTGCGGCAAGCGGCTGAAACCCGGCATGGCCTGGCGCGAACTGTCGACGCTGCACTGGGCGCTGATCGCCTCGGGTGCTGTGCATGGCATCGCGCTGACCATGCACCTGAGCGATCCCACGCGCATCGAGCGGGCCTTCCGCGACACGCCGCTGGAGGTGATCCTGGTCAACGCCAAGAGCCAGGAAGCGCCCGACAAGACGCAAGCCATCGCGCAGGCGAACCTGATGGGTGGCGGGGAAGCCGAGAAAGGCCGGGCCACCTCGCCTTTGCCCATGTCGGCCACGGTGCAGTTGGGCGATGCGGTTGAAGATTCACGCCGCCGCATCGATACCCTGCAAGACCAGCAGCAGCAACTGCTTTCACAGATACGCCGCGAGGTGGCCACGCTGCCACCGCCCGACCCGCGCCGCGACAACGGCACCCCGCAAGAGCTGGAACAAGAAGACCGCCGCCGCCACCTGATGCGCTTGCTGGCGGAAATCGAAAAGCGCATCAACGAAGAAAACGCGCGCCCGAAGAAGCGCTACATCGGCCCGGCCACCCGCGAGGAAACCTATGCCGTTTACTACGACGCGCTGCGCCGGCGCATTGAAGACCGAGGTACACGCGACTTCCCGGAGTTCAAGGGCCAGAAGCTGTACGGAGAACTCACGATGAACGTGACGGTAGACGCAGCGGGGCGCGTCGTCGAAGCCGAAATCGTGCGGCCTTCCATGTCGCGTGTGCTCGACCAGCGTGCCATGGCCATCGTGCAAGCCGCCTCGCCATTCGGCCGCTTCACGCCGGCCATGCGCGGCCAGGCGGATCAGATCGTCGTCACTTCGCGCTTTCGGTTCACGCGCGACGACGGGCTGGAAGCCACCGTCGGCGCAGCAAGCCGATGAGCACCAGCCGCGCTGAGGCGCCCGACCGCTATGTGGTCCTGGGCAACCCGGTGGCACACAGCCGCAGCCCGGCCATTCACGCTGCCTTCGCGCGCCAGACCGGCCAGCCCGTCGCTTACGACCGCTTGCTCAGCCCGCTGGACGGCTTCGAGGCCACCGTGCGCAACTTCGCGCTGGGCGGGGGCCGCGGCTGCAACATCACCGTGCCCTTCAAGCTGCAAGCGCCCCTGCTGGCGCAGCGGGTCAGCGCGCGCGCGCAACTGGCCGGCGCTGCAAACGTGCTGCGTTTGGACCCCGGGGGCTGGTTTGCAGACAACACCGACGGTGCCGGTTTGCTGCGCGACATCGAAGCAGGCGCTGCCCGCCCCCTGGCTGGCCAGCGCGTGCTGCTGATCGGCGCAGGCGGCGCAGGCGCGGGTGTACTTGGCCCGCTGCTGGCAGCGCGCCCGGCCGAAGTGGTGCTGGCCAACCGCACACTGGCCAAAGCACAGGCCCTGGTGGAGACACACAGCGCCTGGGCCGCAGACCATGGCACGGCCTTGCGGGCAAGCGATCTGCACGGTTGCGGCAGCGCCTTCGATGTGGTGCTGAACGCCAGCGCCAGCAGCCTGCAAGGCGCGCCATCGCCCGTGGCGGCCGAGGTGTTTGCGCCCGGCGCACTGGCGGTCGACTTGATGTACGGCGCCGCCGCTGAACCCTGGTTGCGCTGGGCGGCGCAACAAGGTGCCACCCCACGCGACGGCCTGGGCATGTTGGTGGAGCAGGCGGCCGAGGCTTTCTTCATCTGGCGCGGTGTGCGGCCCGACACAGCGCCGGTGCTGCAAGCGCTGCGCGCGGGCACCAGCATCTGATGAAAGCCCGCCCGCCCTGGCTGCACCACACCTTGCGCCTGTTGGGGCTGGCGCTGCTGTGCGCGGTCTCTTTGCAGTTGGTGTTCGCCCTGCGCATTGCCGGCATGGCGCTGATCGACCCGCAGTCGACCGCCTTTCAGCGCAGCGAGGCGTGGCGGCTTCTCACAGAGAAGCACCAGATCGCCTGGTCGCAGCAATGGGTGGCCACAGACCGCCTGTCGAACAACCTCAAGCGCGCCGTGATCGCCAGCGAAGACGCGGGCTTTGTCGAACACAGCGGCCTCGAGTGGGACGCCATCGAAAAGGCCTGGGACAAGAACCAGAAAGCCGAGCAGCGGGTGGCGCGGGCCGTCGCCAAGACGCGACCCGGTCGCCCGGTGCCGGTGCCCAAGGTGGTGGGCGGCTCAACCATCACGCAGCAACTGGCAAAGAACCTGTTCATGTCGGGCGAACGAACGGTGCCGCGCAAGGCCCAGGAAATGCTGCTGACGCTGATGCTGGAAGGCCTGCTCAGCAAGGACCGCATCCTGACCATCTATCTGAACAACGTGGAATGGGGCGAGGGCCTGTTCGGTGCGCAGGCGGCGGCGCGGCACTACTTTCGAGTCGACGCCGACAAGCTCGGCGCGGCTGCCGCAGCGCGGCTGGCGGTGATGCTGCCGGCACCCAAGCGCTTCGAGAGAAACCCGGGCTCGGCCTATGTTTCTGGCCGGGCTGCCACCATTGCGGCCCGCATGGGCGGGGTGGAGTTGCCATGAGTGTTCAAGACGAATTGGCCGCCGCCGCCGCGCACCGGGTGGTGGACGAAGGCATGGAGTACGGCGCGGCCAAACGCAAGGCGGCGCGCGACTTCGGCAGCCGTGTTGAATTGCCCAGCGACGAGCAGGTGGAAGACGCGGTGCGCGAACACATCGAACTCTTTTGCGCCGACACGCAACCGGCCGAGTTGCAGGCCCTGCGCGAAGTGGCCGCGCTGTGGATGGGTCGCCTGGCCGAGTTCCGTCCGCATCTGAGCGGGGCCACTTGGCGCGGCACGGCCACACGCCTGTCAACCGTTCGACTTGATCTGTACTGCGACGACCCGAAGGCTGCGGAAATCGCGCTGATCAACGCTGGCGAGGACTACGACAGCGGCGCACTCGACCGGCCGGGTCGCCGCGAACCCTTGAATGTCCTGACCGTCGCCAGTTTCAGCCACGCGCTGGATGAAAGCGTCACCGTGCACCTGCTGTTGCACGACTTCGACGACCTGCGCGGCGCCCTCAAACCCGATGCCCGCGGGCGCAACTGGCGCGGCGACCTGCCGGCGCTAAAGCGCCTGCTGGCCGAACGCAAGGAATCTGAGTCACCATGAACCGACGCACGCTTGTAATGGCTGGTGCTGGGGCTGCTGCGGCAGCTGCCGGCTTGGGCTGGCAACTCAGCCGCAGCCCCGTCGCGGTCGCGGGTGCGCTGCCCGACGAGGCTGCGCTGGCGTTCTGGCAAGCCCGTTTCGCGCAGACTGACGGTACCGAGTTGGCCATGTCCAGCTTCCGCGGCCAGCCTTTGGTCTTGAACTTCTGGGCCACGTGGTGCCCGCCCTGCGTGAAGGAAATGCCCGAGCTCGACCGCTTCGCCAGGCAGTTCGCCTCTCAAAAGGGCAAGGTGCTGGGGTTGGCCGTAGACAACCCCAAGGCCGTGCGAGACTTTCTGCGAAAGCTGCCCGTCAGCTATGCCATCGGCCTGGCCGGCTTCGATGGCACCGATCTCAGTCGCAAACTGGGCAACGCCACGGGTGCCTTGCCGTTTACTGTGCTGTTCGACCGCCAGGGTGCGGTGCGCCAGCGCAAATTGGGCGAAACGACGTACGACGAGTTGATGGGCTGGACCAAAAGTTTGTAGTCCAGCGCAAAACCTGTCAAAACCGGCGTCTGCGAACGCCAAATGCAGGTCGTGCAGGCAGCGATTGGACCAAGTCAGGGTTTACCTCGCGATTTGTCGTCAGTCGCGTTCAACGCACTCTAAAACGCGTAAAGTCCGGCCTCCCACACATTCGCACCGCTGCCAAAACCCGTTTATCCGCAGCCCCGGCTTGCAGCCAAGACTTCCCGCGTTCGGGCTGAGCAGTGCGGGCACCCACCGAACAGAACCGCATTTGCAGCGCCTGCCAGCGCATGATGAACGCGGTTGATCGCAGATCGCTGCAAGCCACCCAAAAGTGGCCGCGCAATCAGAAAAACGAAGGAGCCCGCACCATGGACCTGAGAAAACTCAAAACCCTGATCGACCTGGTTTCCGACTCGAACATCTCCGAGTTGGAAATCACCGAAGCCGAGGGCAAAGTGCGGATCGTGAAGGGTGCGCCAGGTGGTGCGTTCGCCGCGCCGATGTACGCCGCGCCGCCCGTGGGCGTTGCGTCAGCGCCGCTTGCAGCCCCCATGGCTGCGGCTGCCGAAGCCGCCCCGGTTGCCGAAGGCAAAGTCATCAAGTCGCCCATGGTGGGCACGTTCTATCGCGCTGCGAGCCCGGGTGCCAAGCCCTTTGCGGAAACCGGCGACAACGTGAAGCTCGGGCAGGCCATCTGCATCATCGAGGCAATGAAGATCATGAACGAGATCGAGGCTGACCACGAAGGCAAGGTGCTGCGCATCCTGTGTGAAAACGGCCAGGCTGTCGAATTCGGCCAGCCGCTGTTCATCGTCGAATAAGCGGCTGCGCCCGTGTTCAAGAAAATCCTCATCGCCAACAGAGGCGAAATCGCACTCCGCATCCAGCGCGCCTGCAAGGAAATGGGCATCAAGGCAGTGGTCGTCTACTCCGAGGCCGACCGCGAAGCCAAGTATGTGAAGCTGGCTGACGAGGCCGTGTGCATCGGGCCGGCGGCATCCAGCCTCAGCTACCTGAACATGCCGGCCATCATCTCGACGGCCGAGGTGACGGACGCCGAGGCCATCCACCCCGGTTACGGCTTCCTCAGCGAAAACGCCGACTTCGCTGAACGCGTCGAGAAGAGCGGCTTTGTTTTCATCGGCCCAACCAGTGAGTCCATCCGGCTGATGGGCGACAAGGTCAGCGCCAAGCAGGCCATGATCAAAAGCGGCGTGCCTTGTGTGCCAGGCAGCGAAGGCGCGCTGCCAGACGACCCCAAGGAGATCATCAAGATCGCCCGCGTGGTGGGCTACCCGGTGATCATCAAGGCCTCCGGCGGCGGTGGTGGACGCGGCATGCGCGTGGTGCACACCGAAGCCGCTTTGATCCACGCCGTGCAGACCACCCGTGCCGAAGCCGGTGCCGCTTTCGGCAACTCGCAGGTCTACATGGAGAAGTTCCTGGAGGGACCGCGCCACATCGAAATCCAGGTGATGGCCGACCAGCACAAGAACGCCGTGTGGCTGGGCGAGCGCGACTGCAGCATGCAGCGCCGCCATCAGAAGATCATTGAAGAAGCGCCGGCACCGGGCATTCCGCGCCGGGTCATCGAGAAGATCGGCGACCGCTGCGCTGCGGCTTGCAAGAAGATCGGCTACCGCGGTGCCGGCACCTTCGAGTTCCTGTACGAGAACGGCGAGTTCTATTTCATCGAGATGAACACCCGCGTGCAGGTCGAGCACCCGGTGACGGAAATGGTGTCGGGCATCGACATCGTACAGGCGCAGATTCGCGTAGCGGCCGGCGAGAAGCTGCCCTACACGCAGCGTCAGATCGAGTCGCGCGGGCACGCCATCGAAGTGCGCATCAA
>Ga0105046_10017094_pt1 | contig 11117 bp, 6 predicted proteins | sample MAT03_FD_78385 | JGI IMG/M metagenome (GOLD analysis project Ga0105046, IMG submission 78385) | Freshwater microbial communities from Lake Fryxell liftoff mats and glacier meltwater in Antarctica - MAT-03 (megahit assembly) | ecosystem: Environmental > Aquatic > Freshwater > Ice > Liftoff...
CATAAACCCCAATTGCAGAGCCCAATTTTGAGCGTGACAGAGCCACAGGTCGAGACAATCCATTGTAAGAAGGTGTGGTTAGAAATCGATTCGCGGCGGGTGCAGGGGAGGGTGGTCTGGCTGATGCGGGGGCTGGCCCAGTATTGGGGTGAGACGGCGCGTTTGGCGGCTTGAAGTTGACCCTCCCTTTGCGTTTTTCGGAAAATCTGGGCGGCAGAGGGGAGAGCTTTTGAAATGGTGGATGGCGACGTAAATCCGGGTAAAAGGGTTTTTATCAATGAGTTAGTCGCAGATCTGTAGTACTGGCCTGAAGGGGCTCACTAGGGCTTGATGGCGGTTGGTTCGCAGAAAAACGGCAAAATGCCAATAAAATGCATAGTGACGCACCAGGCTATCGCCAAATCGGCGGCAAATCGACGGATCAGGCTGGCGGCAAATCCAAATCCTGTGCGGAGGACCGTCAGCGATGATTGTCCCTACCGCGACCCCAGTCTAGAGGCTGTCACCCAAGCAGATGACTTAGCAGGCTGATGGCGTTGCTTATAATCTTGTTCCTCTAAAATATGCTCTTCTTGGTGGTTAGCCTTGAGCGCTTCTTTTAGGAGAATGTGGATTTCGAAAAAATCGAAAACAATGATCGCCGTTGCCAGAAGTAGGATCAAAAGTTTTACTGAAGTGCGAATCTTTCCTTTCTCAATAGCATTATTTGTTAGGACAAACCAATCGTGAAGATGGCGAAGCACTACAGTACTTAACCCGAGAAGGAGCACCGAAACTAGAACGGCTTTCGCGAGAGTGTTCATATGTGGTGTATAATTTCAGCGTCTGGCCCCAGAATCAACCAAAACACCACAGTAGTTTGTGTAAACTTTACATAAAGTCATGAAAATGAAATCTGCAGACAAGCAAAAGACAATTTTTCAAAGCGCACTGGCCGAAAAAAATGCTTCAGGCAACAAGCTGACGCAGCAATCGCTTGCAGATGCTACGGATCTAACAGCGACGGAGGTGTCCTTTATTTTTACAGGCAAGCGTCCGTGCAAACCTTCATTGATTTCGATTTTCGCTAATTTGCTTGCACCCGATTCAGTTGGAGGTAAAGCAGACTTCATTGAAGGAGTTGAACGACACAATGACAGACTCGGGAAGCGAAATGCTCCAAATGAAGTGATGAATGTAGAAGTGCTGTCCTACGGTGGGCTTAACATTCCTGAATGGGATGAACCAATACAATCCTCACAAAATCAAAGATTGACTGGCCCTTCAGGGTTCCTTGTTGATTGCTTCAAGAGAATGAGTTTATTTCTGGGTGATGATCGGATTTTGCCACGGCGGAGGAGAGCACAATTACAGGATGTGCTCGGGGGCGCGAGGCGCGCCGAAGTTGTGGTTGGCCACCTTGCAACTATAAACAGAATTCAGAGTGCATATTTTTTTTGCACCCCAATTTCGATAAGCGTCGCGGGACTGATCCACTTTAAACCTTCTATGCCTTCTAGCATCAAGGCCCAGATCTGCAAGAATCTCAAGCCTGAAGAGTCCGATTTCCGTTCGAACTCTGAAGATCTTATGCATCTCATTTACCTTGATGGGGAGATTGGTTCATATTACGTTAAATCGCAAACTTCAAATTCTATTTCTAGCTCAAAACTTCATTCGCTATCGATTGCGAAAACGGTCAAACTCCTTCGCAGCGAGGCCCAACGAATTCCGCAACCCAAAACTCCCGTATTGTTTTTGGATGAGTTAAGCTGCTATCTAGCTCTTCGACAGATTGGAGCAACAGATTGTGCATTGTTTTTCGGCGATTATGGGCTTCTTCCTCGATTTCCCTTTGGCTTTTCAGTCGTGCGATCAAATGAACGTTTGCTCAAATGGTTTCGAGGAGCTTGGCAGCTCTATCTTCAATCGGATGCGGCCTATCTGCACAAGCGTTTTCTCAGGTTATATGAAGAACTAATCGAATTTGCCAGCCATTTGCACCAGTTTAACGGAGCCACCATTATTGCGAAGGAAAAAGAAGCCTGGGCTAAAATGGTGTTGGGTTTAGAACCCAAAACAGTCTCCTCGCCGCTGATAAGCCCTTCATGGATTCCGATTCTTGAGCGAGTCGAGCGGGATATTGCCACGACTAAGCGAAAGTAAAATTTATCTTCGTATGGATAACTTGCTCATCTTAGAAGTAGTTGGAATTTTCGGCGCAGCCTTATTACTCTGGGCGTACTGGCTTTCTGCATCGAATAAGGCCTCATTTAACTCCATATTGATCAACGTCTTGAATTTGTGTGGGGCGCTTGCTATCGCATTCAATTCTGCATTGCATTTGGCTTGGGTACCTACGGCCCTGAACGTCATCTGGGCCGCAGTAGCACTCAAAGCACTATTGAATAGGAAAAGTATGACTCCACCAGAGAGCGATTAATTCGGATAGGCGACACGGTATGAGTTCAGGTTAAGCTATAAGAAAATGCTCCTAGACGGACTCAGATAGCTATGGTTAGCTGCTGATTGATTCAATAAGTAAGGCGAGGAAGGCTATTGGAGCCATGACTCTGCGCCCAGCGGGAGTTGATTCAGTTCGGCTCTCGATTCGCGCCAGGTGGGGTAGTGTTTGGTTAGCAGGGTTAGGAACTGTTCGCTGTGGGTGGGGGCGATGAGGTGGATCATTTCGTGGACGACGATGTACTCGAGGAGGTCTTTGGGCTTCTTGACTAGCTCGGTGTTGATTCTTATGTTGCGGGCGCGGTGGTTGCAACTGCCCCACTTGGTTTTCATTCGTTGGAGGAAGTAGCCGACTACCTGGACTCCCAATTTGCGTTCCCATTTTTGGATCAAGTTGGGTAGCTCGTTGTGAAGTAGCAGCTTGTGCCAGTCGTGGATGATCGTTTCTCGCTTTAGCTTGGTTGTGCCGGGGCGGACGGTTAGATGGATTCGGCGGTGGTCCAGGCGGATTGTGGGTTTGGCGTCTTTTTCCTTGACGGAGAGGAGATAGCGCCTTCCCCACAGATAGTGGCTTTCGCGCTCGATGAATTGCCTGGGGGTTTCGCGGGGCTGGCTGCGGAGCTTGGCTTGCTGGTCGCGGATCCAGCCTAATTTTGAGATGGCGTAGGCTCGGGCGACTTCGACTCGGGTGCCGGTGGGGGCGGCGAGGGTGACGCGGCCGTCGGGCGGGTGGACGGATAGGTGGACATGCTTGATGTTTTTGATCGTTACGGCGATTGAGATTTCGCCAATATGAATTGTGGTTGGCATCAGGATCCTGGCTGGTGCTTGATGAGCTCGAAGAGGGCGCGCGTGGCTTCGCGGTCGGGGTTGAGTAGCGGGAAGAGGGCATTCAAGACTTGGGCTTCTCGTGTTTGGTCGCCTCTCCAACCAGCCGGGGCGTGCTCGCGCATGACACGATCGATTTCCAACGCTAGCTCGGTTCTTTGCTGTTCTTCGGTGGCGGCTGGGTGCGATTCTTCAAGAATTTGCGGAAGGTTGTTGTAGATGACCGTTGCCAGGCTGTTGCCGTGGAGGGCGGCCGGCACGCCATCGGCTGACTGCCTGGCAACTGCGCGTCGGGCGATGGTCTCTGATGATTGCAGAAAATTTTTATAGTCCTCAGTAGAATGGCGGCTCTGCCGGATGAGGTCTTCCAGCAGCGCGGACATCTGGGTGTAGAAGCGCGGGTCGGTTAGCTGGCTGCGGATGATCGTTTTGCGCAGGTTGTTGATGATGCCTTCGGCGATTGAGTTGTGGGAGAGCTTGCCCTTTTCATTCAGCTTTTTGGCGATGGCGTCGTGGATGCCGGTTTCAACGATGAGTTCGACCAATGACATTTCCTCGAGCGAGCCTAGCTTCTGGGCGTGGTCGGCCTGGATGTAGGTGTTGAGGAGGTGGCGCATGTCGGCCTCATAGGGCTTGATGTCGAGCTCTTCTCCGGAATGCTTCTTGATGGCAGAGCGAATTTCGCTGTAGGATTCGACGTCCTGCTGGATTCGCGCTGCCTCAGCATCGGAGTATCCCGCCGGGATGAGGTCCTGGGCCAGGGCAGCATAGGCGCGGAGGAAAACGGCAACGGCCTTGTAGAACGAGACCCGAAGGGCCTCGGTGTCATTCAAAGCGTTGGGGTTAGCGGCATCGCCGCAGAAGTAGTGCAAGAACTGTTCTAGCTCGCGCGGTAGCGGCACTGGCTCACAGAGGTAGCGCAATGCTTCGCGGGCCTGATCGAGGTTTTTTCTACCTTCAGCCAGCCAGTCTTTGAGGTGGACGTTGTTGTCGCCGCCGCAACCGGGATCGGGGTCGAGTTCATCAGAGCTGTAGACGGCGATGGCTTCCTGGAGGTCTTCAAACAATTCTTTGAAGTCGACTATGTAGCCATAATCTTTGTCGTCACCATCGAGGCGATTGGTGCGGCAGATGGCCTGGAAGAGATTGTGATCACGCAGTTGGTTGTCGAGGTAGATGTAGGTGCAACTGGGGGCATCGAAGCCGGTGAGGAGTTTGCTGACGACAATGAGCAGCTTCATGTTCGCCGGCTCGTGAATGAAGCGGCGTTTGGTTTCGTCCTCGTACTGTTTGGTGGTCTGCCCCTTGGAGAGAACGAATTTGGTGTAGGTGTTGAACTTGTAGCGCTCGTCACTATGGGCGGGTTCGCGCGAGATCGCGTTGTGGTTTGGCTCGTAGGATGTGATGATGCCGCAGCAATCGGCGAACGGGGTTTGCTGGAGGAGTTGGAAGTAGTGGCAGGCGTCGTAAATTGCCTCGGTGACAAGAATGGCGGTGCCCCGATTGCTGGCCAGGCGGGCCTTGGTGTCAAAGTCGGCAATGATGGAGGCAATGATGCGCTGCTTGCGTTCGGAGGCACTCATCAACAATTCAAGGGTTGCCCAGCGTTTGCGAAGAAGGGCTTTCTGGAAATTGTTGAGACCTTTGGTTTTGTTTTCGAACCAAGTGTCGATCTCGCCCTGTGAGCCGAGGCGTTGCGGGACGGTGCGGGCCTCGTATTTGAGGTCGAGGACGACGCGATCGGCGACGGCCTGGTGGAACTTATAGGTGTGGATGTAGGTGCCGAAGACATCGCGGGTCATCAGCTTGTCTTTGCGCAGAAGCGGGGTGCCGGTGAAACCGATGAAAATGGCACCCTCGAGCCAGCGCTTCATCTGTTTGTTCATGGCTCCGCCCTGGGTGCGGTGGCATTCATCGACGAAGACGTAGAAGCGGCCATGGATGGGGGGCGGATCGCCTTTGAGGTCGGCTGCGTCGAACTTGTGGATCAGTGCGCAGAGCAGGCGCGGAGTGGCAGCGCCGAGCTTTTCAACGAATTCGGCGCGGGAGGTGATGCGCGGGGAGGGCGAATCGGGGCCGACCACACCGGCGTTTTTGATGACACCTTCGATTTGTTTGTCGAGCTCATCGCGGTCGGTGATGATGAGGATGCGGCCTTCGGGGTCGTGCTCCAGCAGCCATTTGGCGAGCAGGACCATGAGGATGCTTTTGCCGCTGCCCTGGGTGTGCCAGATGACACCGCCTTCGCGCTTGGCGATGCGCTCCTGGGCGTCTTTGATGCCAAAGAACTGATGGGGGCGCGGGACCTTCTTTTGTCCAGCATCGAAGATGATGAAGTTGCGGATGAGATCGAGCAGGCGAGCCTTGTTGCAGAGTTGGGCGAGGGGCCGGTCCAGCAGGGCACCTGGGGCGGGGCTCGCACCGTCTGGGGCTTCGTCTTTCCACTGGACGAAGAACTGTTCCGGGGTGCCGATGGTGCCGTAACGGAGGCCCTGAGAGTCGCTGGCGGCAATGACCAACTGGACGGTGGAGAAGAAGTTCTTGTTGAAGATTTCTTCCTGGTTGGTGATGAGTTGGCGGACTCCATCGGCCACCTCGATGGACGCGCGTTTGAGCTCGATGACGACGATGGCGAGGCCGTTGATGTAGAGGACAATGTCTGGCCTGCGCTCGTAGCCGCCTTTAAGGGTGACCTCTTCGGCTAGGGCGAAGTCGTTCCGTTCGGGGTTTTGCCAATCGATGAGATGAACGGTTTCGTGGGCTTGCCCTGCGGCGATCTGGACCGGAACGCCGTAGCGGAGGAGCTGGTAGGTGCGAAGGTTGCCCTGGTAGAGGGTGGTGCCGGTGGAGTCGGCGGCGGTCTCGAGCTTCTGGAGGGCGGCGGAGATGTGGGCGGGGGAGTAGCCGCGGGTGGTGAGGTTGTCGCGGAGGAGGCTTGTTTCGATGGGGCGGTTGTGGTCGCGTTTGCTCCAATCGCCGAGGTAGCGGAAGCCTAGGTTGTCCGGGCGTGCCGGGTCGGTGAACATTGCGATGACGCGGTTTTGGGTTTTGCGCTCGGGGCGGATTGGTTCAGGCATTGGGGTCACTTGCGGGTACTAGGCGGGTCTTGCCGGTCAGGAGTTCCTGCATCATGCCTTGTTTGAGGGAGTGAGTTTTGTCTCTTCGGGCTTCTAGAGCTTGGAGCTCGGAATCCATGTCAGCGATCGTCGAGGCGATTGCACATTGCTCATCGGGAGGAGGGAAAGGCAATTTAATCGAGAGGAATTTCGACTTGGCAATATTTTTCATGCTTCCGCTTGTTCCCGTTGCAATACTCGTTATCAACTGCCGCGACGAAGGTATGTTGAGAGCAAATGCGAGCCATTTGGTCGACAACATACTTCCAATCTTGAGTCTTGTCATCCATAGCCTGTCTGGCACAAATAGATTTTTGTATTCGTCTTCAACGAAAGCACACTCGCCAACGAGATCGATGGTGTTCATTCGGCTAATGATAATTGACTTAGCTCTAACCGTTAACTTTGCGCGTCCAATATCGGCCACAACTATGGGCTTCGATTCTGTTGGGATGAACCTGCCATTCGCAACAGCCGAAGTTTTTAGTATTGCAATACGACTCGATTCGAGTTTGTCGGGCTCTGAGTTAACACTAACTCCCGCTTCTAAATCTGCTATTTCCGAGCTCAACGGCTTGACCTCCCAGTCGCCGTGGAAGCCGGGGAGGCGGGTTTTGCCGGTCAGGAGTTGCTGCATGGCGGCCTGTTGGAGGTCGCGCTTCTTGGCGATCAGCCGCTCCAGCCCGCCCAGCAGCCCATCCACATCGCTCAACGCCTCCGCGATGGCCCGTTGTTCGGTTTCGTTTGGCGGAAGGAATATTTTCGTGCGTCGAATAGTTCCCAATCCTAAGTTGCCGATAGTCGATCCCGTCAATCCGTCGAAGAACTGTTGTTTCACGAATTGTGTTTGAAGCGAGTGGTAGACATACAGCTTCGATATTCCTGGCTTCACATTTAAGTACGCTACGCTTTTCCCAAGCACCACTGGTTCACCACTAAACAATCCCAAGTTGCCGATTGTGCCATTTATCGACATCAGAATTGATCGATCATTTAGTGGCTTTCGGTGCTTCATGAACTCCGATCGCGTTACCGATTGCGTATCACCTGTAATAACTAATTTTCCGGCATTCAGGTTGTTGCCATTAATGAAAAAATATTCTCCATTGGGTGAATATACGGGCGTTCCATGTAGGCCATCCGCAATGTGGTTTGTTATCGCCTCCAACGAGACAGACTCCCACTCCTGTGGGATAACACCCACCTCTATCTGCTTGTAGCCGAGTTTCACTTCCATACGGCACCCATCTTTTCGAGGTGTGAGTCCACTTTCGCTGCGAGGGCGGCAACTTCATCGGTGAGCTGCGGCAGCGGGTTGGCGTAGCGTTCGGCGAGCTGACGGATGCGGCCGGTGAGGATCTGGGAGACGCGGTCCAACTCACCCTGCACGGCGGCGGCAATCGTGGTGAGCCATTTGTCGTCCACGACGAGAGAATTGATGTCGGCCTCGGTGAGCTTGGGATATTGGGCGGCCAGTTTGTCCTCCAGGTCGTCCTGCGCGGTCCTCAGCCGAGCCTTGGTCTCGGTCTGCTGGTCGAGCAGGTCGGAATAGCCCTTGAGAGATTCACATTCCTCGGCGTAGTCGGGGTCTTTGCCGATGTCCCTGAGCCGGGCCTTCACGGCCTTGGCGGTAATCTTTTGCTTGTCGCCCTCGCCTTCAATGACCGCAGCAAGCAGCCCTTCTTCGCCAGAGTTTTCTTCTAACATCTCGTCGAGTTGCTGCTCGAGGATGGCGATCTGGTTCTCGAGAGCTTCCAAGGCGTCGCGCTCGGCAACAAAGTAGCGAGCGATAAGAAGCGATGCGGGAATGAGGTCGGACTTGAAGCGCCGTCTCCCTTTGAGGTAATCATGCGATTCGGGCCAGGCAAGCTTGCCGTCCTTGCTCTTGACCTGAACGATCTCGCGGGGCTGCGCGCCGTTTACCCAGCCCACAGAGGCGACGAGATAAGCGTCATCCTGCATGGTCCCAGCCCAATAGTCCATAAGGTGCTGATAGATGTCGTAGGCATCGATGAGCGGCGCCTGGCGGAAGCGATCGAGAAGATCCTCGGCGATCGCCTCGATGAGCGCCTTAGGGTGGCTGCCCTCGCTGAAAGCCGTGAGACTTGGAGTGGTGGCCTTGCACCAAGCGGCAAAGACGGACTTGGCCTGCTGCTGGAACGCAGTGAACTCCGGGTGGCCGAGGATGGCGGGCTTGACCTCTTGAATCGGGAGCTTCAACTGCGCATAGCCAGGGCGACCGGCTGAGGCGAAGAAGGCAGAACGCAGATTGGGCAAGACCTGCCAATAGGCAGCGAAAGCATCGAGATCGCGCTCGGGAATGCCACCGCGCAAATGCGCCTCGATATCGTGAAGGTCTTCAGGTTCAGTCGAATCGATATAGCGCGGCAGATTCAGGTTGAAGTCGTTTTTGGGGCTGGCAATTTCGTCGAAGGGGACCATGCGGGCGTAGCGGGGAGTGTCGGCTTGCTTCGTAAAGGTATCGACGATACGGTGGATGTCCTGCTCGCGGAGGCGATTCTTGTTGCCGTCCTTGATGAAGCCTTTGGACGCATCGATCATAAAGACGCCCTTGCGGGCTGTGGCGTTCTCCTTATCGATCACGAGAATACAGGCGGGGATGCCGGTGCCATAGAAGAGGTTGGCAGGCAGGCCGATGATTCCCTTGAGCGCGCCGGAACGCACGAGTTGTTCACGGATGGCACCTTCGGCATTGCCACGGAAGAGGACGCCGTGGGGGAGGATGCAGGCGGCTTTGCCGCTGGATTTGGTGGAACGGATGATGTGCAGCAAATAGGCGTAGTCGCCTTGCTTGGCGGGGGGTGCGCCCCAGGCGAAGCGTTGGTAGAGGTCGTTTGCAGGAGTGATGCCGGTAGACCAGCTTTTGTCGGAGAAGGGTGGATTGGCGACGACGTAATCGTAGGTGCGGAGCTGTTCGCCGTCTTTGAATTTGGGGGCGGAGAGGGTGTCGCCAGAGAGGATGTTGGCCGTAGGGAAGTCATGCAGGATCATGTTCATGCGGGCGAGGCCGGCGGTGGTGACGTCTTTTTCCTGACCTTCGAGGGTAATGTGTTTTCCGGCTTCGGCGGCAACTTTGAGGAGCAGCGAGCCTGAGCCGCAGGTGGGATCGTAGGCGGTGGTGGAGGCTTTGGTGTTGCGGGACCCGATGCCGATGACTTTGGCAATGACGCGGCTGACTTCGGAGGGGGTATAGAACTGGCCTTTGCTTTTGCCGCTTTCGGTGGCGAAGTGGCGCATGAGGTATTCATAGGCGTCGCCGAGGATGTCGTCGTGATCGGCGCGGTTTTGTGAGAAGTCGAGCTCGGGCTTTTGGAAGATGCCGACGAGGTTGGTGAGGCGGTCGACCATGGCCTGGCCTTCGCCGAGTTTGTTGGGGTCGTTGAAGTCGGGGAAGTCGGTGCGGGCGAGGCGGGCGTTGGCATCGATGAGCGGCTGGATGATCTGAGTGTTGATTTTGTCGCCGATGTCGGGCTTGCCCTTGAGGGCGATCATGTCGGTGAAGCTTGCGCCTTTGGGGATGATGACGGGTGGGGTGAAGGCGGTGCTGCTCGAGTACTTGTCGGTGATGTACTTGATGAAGAGCATGAAGAGGACGTAGTCTTTGTATTGGCTGGCGTCCATGCCGCCGCGGAGCTCATCGCAGGAGGCCCAGATGGAGGAGTAGAGGTCGGATTTCTTAAGCGGCATTCGGCTGCTGTGTTGGTTGGAGGTTCATTATCGGTCTTTCAACTTTACAGTAAGTAAGGGGGGGAGATAGTGAGGTTGGACTTGACTCGATTGCGTTGGACTGGTGATTCGTTTTTGCGGGGTTGCGGGGACGGAAATAGATTCAAGAGCACTATGTTCGTTGCGTGTTGAATCAGGGCTTGAATTCCTGATTGTGATAGATGCATGAGAGCAGCCTATGGATTGGACTCATCATCCATTGCGTCGAAGGAGGGGTGGGAGCCGAAGCGGCCTTGATCGCGGCGAATGTGCGAGTTGGCTGACCCGTCGAGATACTGCTCGTCTTCGAGCGTTGGGGTCAAGTCGGGGGTGGGCCAGGACTTGCCGGTGGATGAGATCTTGATTTTGCCTGGATTCGCATACAGGTAGTGAATCTGCTTGCCGGGTGGTTGTGGTTCGGGTTCCGGTTTGGGAAGCAATTTGGCGCTGTGCACACGATTGATGTGTTTGGGGCGCTTGGCATTTTTGACACACACAACGTGGTTGCAATGCGGGCAAGGGACCATGCCAGCGAGAGGAGAATCTGTGGTTTTCGTCGGAGCTTGAGCTTTCGGGGATGATGACTGGCGGGACGGTCTCGGTTTGGGCCGATCCATCTCCTCGAGCCGTTTTTCCATGAGGGCGTTTTAAAGGGGATCACACTCGTACTCATAGGCTCGGGTGATGCCGCGAGTTGTGCTGTTTTTAGGGGATGATAAACCGTCTGCGGAGGCGGCACGGCTGTACGGATAGTGCCTGAGCCAGCGCAGCGGTAGCAGTTCTCGTTGGAGCCACCACAAGGGCAGGAAACCTCGCGCAAGTTATCCATGGCAGTGACACTAACAAAACAGGATGGAGTTGGCAAGGGGTTGATTGAGTGACAGCCTGATCCGTCATAGCCATTTTTTCAGAAAATCGGAGCGGGACGAAAGACCTCCGCTTACTGTCTTCTTGTAGAAGAACACTTTAGCGTTCAGGTCCGGCGAGGTCAGCTCATGTATCCGA
>Ga0105046_10017096_pt1 | contig 11115 bp, 7 predicted proteins | sample MAT03_FD_78385 | JGI IMG/M metagenome (GOLD analysis project Ga0105046, IMG submission 78385) | Freshwater microbial communities from Lake Fryxell liftoff mats and glacier meltwater in Antarctica - MAT-03 (megahit assembly) | ecosystem: Environmental > Aquatic > Freshwater > Ice > Liftoff...
GATTCCGGCGAGGCGCAACAGCACGCCGTCCGCGAGTGGGCTGGCGGCGACGAGCAGCGGGGCGTCGCGTGCGATTGGTTGCGCTGCGCACCACGCCACTAAGCGCGCACTGTCGGCCACGAAGCGCGGCCCCAGCAGCAGGGCGGTACTGAGCGATTGGAAACGCCCCATGCGTTCAACCACAGCGCGGTGAGTGTGGTGGTCAAGCCGCGTCGCATCGATCAGCACCGGCGTGCCGGCGCGACGCACGCAGATGCGGCTATCATACGCGGTGAAGGCCCAGCGTTCCTCGCGGGCGGCGCGACCGCTGGTGAGCGAGTCAATCAGCAGCAGGGAGGCGTCGGCTGCCAGCTCCAGATTGAGTCGTTGGCGGTAGCGGCTGGCGGTGAATGGCGTGACGGGATCGGGCAGCAACGCCAACGCGGCACCGGCACCCACCTGGGCATGCACCGTCTGTTCTGCCCAGGCATCCACCGCGTCGCGATAGACCTTGGTCGATGATTGGGTGCCGATGGCGGCTGAAGCCCCATCGCCGATGGCGACCTCCAGCGCGATGTGGTCGCCAGCAACCAGACCACCACCAAACGAAGAGGCGAAGGCGCACACCGACGGACCGCGTGGGCTCGGCACCAGCAGCTTCATCGGCGCATGCGCGGCGATGACCGTCGCAGATGACTGGCCATCAATCAGGTCGACGTGGAGACGACCTGCACCGGGTGCGAGGTGCGAGGTGCGAGGTGCGAGGTGGACTACGTCATGGACGGGGGCCGGTTCAGTCATCGTGGCCGGAGTGTGGCCGTGATGATGGGGATCCTCGCACTCCGCACCTCGCATCTCGCGCCTCGTGATCACACGCTGAGGTGCTCTGACACATGCGCGTCGCTCAGTTCGCTGCACGCGCCCTGCGCCACCACCTGGCCACGGTTCATGATGTAAAAGCGCGAGCCGAACTCCTTGACGAAGTCGAGGTACTGCTCCACCAGCACGATGGTCATCTTGCGCTCGGTCACCAGTTTGCGCAGCACCACGCCGATCTCTTGGATGATGTTCGGTTGGATGCCTTCGGTCGGTTCATCAAGCAGTAGCACCTTGGGATCGCCGGCCAGGGCGCGACCGATGGAAAGCTGCTGCTGCTGGCCGCCCGAGAGATCGCCGCCCATGCGGTTGGCAAACTTTTTGAGGATGGGGAACATCTGGAAGATCTCGTCCGGAATGGTGCGCAGCTTGTCCGTGCGCGCTTCTAGGCCGATGCGCAGATTGTCCGCCACCGTCAATTTGGGGAAGATGTCACGGCCCTGTGGCACCAGCGCCAGACCGGTTTTTGCCCGACGATGCGCCGGCATGGGCGTGACATCGACGCCGCCTAGATCGATGCGTCCCTTCGACGCGCGGTAGTTGCCCATGATGGTGCGCATCAGCGTGGTCTTGCCCACGCCGTTGCGGCCCATGACGCAAGTGATCTCGCCAGGCTTGAACTCCATGGTCAGGCCGTTCAAAGCGCGGACGGAGCCGTAGGAGAAGTGGAGGTCGGAGATGGTTAGCATGGGAAAACGTCCGATGTCCGATGTCCGATGTCCGATGTCGGTTCGGAATCGAAGCGGGAGGAAAAAGTTTCATGTGGCGGACCAGGCCACGTCCACGAGACATCGGACATCGGACATCGGACATCGGACATCGAAATCATTTCCGTTCCTTCCCACGTCCCAGATACGCCTCGATCACCTTCGCATCCTGTTGGACCTTTTCGAGCGGACCATCCGCCAGCACCTTGCCTTCGCAGAGCACGGTGACGCGGCTGCCGAGTTGGCGCACGAACTCCATGTCGTGTTCGATCACCATGATGGTGTGACTGCCCTTGAGTTCGTTGAGCAGTTCGGCGGTCAGCGCGGTTTCTTTATCGGTCAGTCCGGCGGCCGGTTCATCGACCAGCAGCAGCTTCGGCTTCGAGACCATCAGCATGCTGATTTCTAGCCACTGGCGTTGGCCGTGGCTCAATGATTTCGCCGGCAGATCGCGGACCTCGATCAGGTGCACACGTTCAAGTAGGTGGTGGATATGCTCGCGCTGTTCTTTGGTTTCCGTGCCGAACAGGTTCTGCCACACCTTCCAACGCCGTGGCAGGGCCAGTTCCATGTTTTCATACACGGTGAGGCTTTCGAATACCGTCGGCGTCTGAAACTTACGGCCGACTCCCAGGCCAGCGATGTCGGTCTCGCGGCGGTAAGTGATGTCGACATCATCGAACACCACGCGTCCGCTGGTGACGCGGGTCTTGCCGCTGATCACGTCGCACAGCGTGGTCTTGCCGGCGCCATTGGGGCCGATGACCACGCGCAGTTCATTGCGATCGACGCCGAAATAGTGGATGTCGAGCGCCTTGAAGCCATCGAACTGGACGACGACGTTTTCTACCTGGACCAGATCCTGCTTGTCCGGCGGATAGAGCGTTTCGTGTTTGATCTGCGCGGTGACGGGTTTGCTGATCATGGCGTGGTCTCCTTTGCCGGAGCGGGTTCCACCGCTACCGGCTTGCTGCGCGCCGTCAGCCACAGGCCGAGGCGACGCCAGGCGCCCACCAAACCATCAGGCATGACCAGGATGACGAACACGAACAACGAACCGAGGATGATCAGCCACATGTCGGCGAACTTGGTCGACAGCCACGAGTACGAGAAGCTGAAGATCAGACTGCCAAGGATCGCGCCGGTGAGCGTGCCACGACCACCCAGGGCGACCATCGCCACGATGTAGATCGATTCCTCCGGGTTCATCTTGAACGGTGTGATGATGCCGTTCTGCGGCGTGTAGAGCATGCCACCGACGGCACCGAGCACGGCGGCTAGCGCAAAGGCGAAAGTTTTGTAGGCGACTGGCTGATACCCGGCGAAACGTAGGCGCGATTCGCTATCACGAATCGCGATCAGCACCCGACCAGCGCGTGAGCTCACCAACCACGTGCAGGCAAGGAAGCCGACGGCGAGTGCCGCCACCGAGGCGAGGTACAAGCCGACTTTGGTCGAATTTTCGTTCAGGGGGAAACCGAAGAGCGTTACGAAATTGGTCAGTCCGTTAGTGCCACATAGTTGCAGGTCGTTGAGGCGGAAGACCTGCGTTGCCGCCACGGTGGTGGCTTGGGTGATGATGGAAAAATACACTCCGCGTACCCGGCTGCGGAACGCCAACCAGCCATACACGTAGGCGAATCCGCCTGGGACGACGAACACCAACAGGATCGACAACCACACGCTATCGAACGGCATCCAGAACCACGGCAGGGTCATGCCGCTGACTTGTGACGACACCACGTAGAGCGCTTGCGGGATGCCATCACCTTGCAGCGGACCCTTCATCGCCAGGTGCATGCCCATGCAGTAACCACCCAGGGTGAAGAACATCATCTGACAGAGGCTGAGGATGCCGGTGTAGCCCCAGATCAGATCCAGCCCGAGAGCGACTAGGGCGATACACAGGTAGCGTCCGAATTGGTTGAGCGTGGTGATGTCGATCACGCCAGCGCCGTAGCTCAGCGGAATGACCAACGCGAAAAAGGCGAAAGCGAGCCACAGGCTGGATTTGGTGGCGAGGTGGTGAGCGGTAGCGAGTGTCGACAGCGGTCCGATGTCCGATGCCCGATGGCCGCTGTCATTTGGCACGGGAGTTCCAGGTGAGGCAGTCATCGCGGACTCGACAAACGTGAGGTCAGGCAGGTGGCGTAGTGATGGGAGGCATCGGCCATCGGACATCGGACAGCGGACGGCCGTTTGCAGAAATCACGCATCAGCCAACCGCCCCTTCGCCGGGAACAGGCCCGATGGCTTCCACTGCAGGAAGATCACCACCGCGGCGAGCATCAGAACTTGGCCCCACACCGCGCCGAACCACGGTTCCATGGTCTTGGTGAAGCAACCGAGCCCGACACCAGCGATGATCGCACCGGCAAGTTTGCCCACTCCACCAGCGACGACGACCATGAACGATTCGACGATCACCGCTTGGCCCATATCCGGCGTGATGTTGCTGATCAGCGTCAAGGCGCAGCCAGCCATACCGGCGATACCGGAACCGAGCGCGAAGGTCAGGCCGTCGATGCGCCGCGTATTGACGCCCAGGGACGAGGCCATGGTGCGGTTCTGAGTCGTCGCGCGCAGCAGCAGCCCGAGCCGCGTCTTGGTGATCAGCAGGTACATGCCGGTTACGACCACGGCACAGAACACGATGATAAACAGGCGATTGTAGGGGAAGATCACGTCCGGAGCGATTTCCCAACCGCCTTGCAACCAACTGGGATTATTCACCGAACGGTTGTTGCCAAAGATCAGACGCACCGACTGGATCAGGATGAACGACACGCCAAAGGTGGCGAGCAGGGTCTCCAGCGGTCTGCCGTATAAATGTCGGATCACCGCCCATTCCAGGAACCATCCCACACCACCCGCGACCACCACCGCCATGGGGATCGCCACCAGAAAGTAGATCTCAAACGCCCATGGCGGAAGCACTCCGGCGGCGATGGACCATTTGAATGCCTCTTGGGTCAGGTAGGTGGCATACGCACCAATCATCAACATCTCGCCGTGCGCCATGTTGATGACGCCCATCAGACCGAAGACGATCGACAACCCGAGCGCCATCAGCACCAGCACCGAGCCGAGCGAGATGCCACTGAACACATGGCTGATACCGCGGGCGGTGGTCTGCCACCGTTCGATGGCACCGATGGATTCACGGCAGACGGCGAGCATCGCCGCGTCGTTGGGTTTCTGCTCGACGAGGGTCTTGCTCAGGTCCTGGATACGTGACAGCGCGCGGCTCGACACCAGCTCGCCGAGCTGTTTGACGGCGGCGACGCGGATATCCTGTTCGCTACTGCTGAGGTTGATGATCGCCAGACTTTCGGTGATCGCGCGGCGCACCCGTTCGTCGCGCTCATTTTCCTGGAGCGCCTTCAAGGCAGTGACGTTGATTTCACCGCCAAGGTCGCCGGCCTTCTGCACCGCCGACAGGCGTTGTTCACGCTGTGGATCGAACAGTTTGAGCAACGTGATGGCGTCAGCGACGGTTTTGCGCTCGGCGCGCCCGGCGCCGAAACTTTTGGACTTGGCCTCCTCTTCGGAGATGGACCACGGTTTGCCGTCCCGTTCGAGCGGGGCGCGGGTGAGGGGATGCAGCAGGTCGATGACCTTGGTGTCACCGACCTCGCGTGTCTGCGGGCCGACGGCCAGGGTGTCGTCGACGTTGAGCACGGAACCCTGGGCGAAATCAGTGAGGAACGGTACCAGGCGTCCATCGCGGCTCTGGGCCAGCGTGGCGATGGCGGCTTTGCGTTTGGCGGCGTCGCTGTCGGTGAGCTCGGCCATGGTGGCGAGCAGCGCGGCGTCACTGGGCGTGAAAATGGTTGGGGGAGCAGTCTCGGGTTCAGCGGCGTGGACGGTGGCCACGGCGAACAACGCGAGGAACAGCAGGGAGCGGAAAGACACGGCGAGCGACGGACGGATAGGCACGCAGACTCCGGATGAGATCATCAGTGAAAACAGCGGGTTGATCGAGTGTTGCACGTAGCAGCAAACCATTCGCCGCCAACAAGCGGGCCCCGTCGTTCGTCACCACGGGGCCCACAGGGCCGTGCGCTGGCCCACACCCAGCGCACGGCGGAAACCTCTCGGCGATTACTTCTTCGGGCCGCCGGTCGGGGCCGGGTAGTCACCCTTGGGCCACAGGTAGCTGCTGTAGCTGTCCGGCTTCACCAGACCCTTGGACTGCCAGACGATCTTGAACTGGCCATCCTTGAGGATCTCGCCGATGTAGACCGGCTTGTAGGTGTGCTGGTTCTTCTCATCCATCTTCTTCTTGCCGCCCGGAGCGTCGAATTCGAGGCCGTAGACCGCAGCGCGGACCTTGTCGACTTCAAAGCTCTTGGCCTTTTCGACGGCAGCCTTCCACACGTAGACGCCGAAGTAGGCGGCTTCGATGGGATCATCCACCACGCGGTCCTTGCCGTATTCCGCTTTGAACGCAGCGGCGAAGGCCTTGTTCGCCGGGGTGTCGACCGACATGAAGTAGTTCCACGCGGCTAGGTGGCCGACGAGCGGCGGGACGTCCATGGCGCGCAGTTCGTCTTCAGCGACCGAGAACGCCATCACTGGGCATTCGGCAGCGGTCAAACCCTGGTTGGCGAATTCCTTGTAGAACGGCACGTTCGAGTCGCCGTTGATGGTCGAGAGCACGCAGGCTTTGCCGCCGGCGGCGAACTTCTTGATGTTGCCGACGATGGTCTGGTAGTCCTTGTGACCGAACGGGGTGTAGTCTTCCATGATGTCGGCTTCTTTGACGCCCTTGGCCATCAAGAACGCCTTCAGCACTTTGTTCGCCGTGCGCGGGAACACGTAGTCGGTGCCCAGCAGGAAGAACTTTTTGCACGCGCCGCCTTCTTCGCTCATCAGGTACTCGGCCGCGGGGACGAGCTGCTGGTTGGGCGACGCTGCGGTGTAGAACACGTTGAGCGACTGCTCTTCGCCTTCGTACTGCACCGGGTAGAACAACAGCGCGTTGTTCGATTCATAAACCGGCAACACCGACTTGCGACTGACCGAGGTCCAGCAGCCGAAGGTCACGGCGACTTTGTCCTGCGTCACCAGCTGCTTCGCCTTCTCGGCAAACAGATCCCAGTTCGACGCGGGGTCGACGACCACCGGTTCGATCATCTTGCCGAGCACGCCGCCCTTGGCGTTGATCTCTTTCACGGCCAGCAGGGTGCCGTCTTTGCAGGAGATCTCCGAGATCGCCATGGTGCCCGAGAGCGAGTGCAGCACGCCGATTTTAACGGTGTCGGCCGCAGTCATCAGTGAGATGGAGCCGAGCGAGGCGAGGACGCCTGCCGCAGTACCACGCAGGAACGTGCGCAGCTTGGTAGAGAGGGACATCGAGAGGTCTCCGTGGAGTGCGGCCCCATCATGGGTGCCGAGTGAAGCCCGAAGACCGCCTGTGATCAGGCAGCACAGGCCCCACACGGGCCGACATCAGGCTTTGGACCACTGAGCGCGCCGGATGCCAGTTGTGGAAGGTTGTAAGTCGTGATTTTTCCGTCGGACTGCTGCGAGGCGCAGCCAACGAGGGAGCGAGGCGCTTGGTTTTTGAGCGATTGGTGGCGAATGCGGCGTTGGTAAACAGCGGTGGTGAATTGCCGGATGAAGCGGGCCCGGATATGTTTTTTGTCGTTCGTGCTGGGAACGATGCACGTGGTATCGCCAGGGAGTCGGATGTTGTCCGCGCCCCGCAGGGGCAGCCTGGAAATAGCCCGGCACTTCAGTGCCGGGACCAGATTCCATTTCGGCTCAGTCCCATAGGGACGGCTGAAAAGTACAGTTTTCAGCCGTCCCTGCGGGACTTTTGTCATCGCATACGTTATTCCCGGCACTGAAGTGCCGGGCTATTTCCACTGCGTCCCGCTGGGACGCGAGAACGGCTCGGTCCTGCATGTGCGGGGCGGGTTTCCATCACTTACAACGAGGAGCCAGATTCCACACACCTGTCACGGGCAAATACATCGCGGTGGCGGGAATCATTCCCACTCATTCCGAATACGGTCGACGGACACGCGGACATCCGCGCTCCATAGGCCTGCTCCAGATCCTTTCATGCTCGCCAACAAAAGACGCGGGGAATCGAACGCGGCAATCGGTACCAGGGCCGCTAACGATTTGCCGTGCCGGGTGATGATCGTTGTCACGCCGCGCTGTGCCTGCTCCAGCAGGTCCGAGAAGTGGGCACGTGCCGAATCGGCATCGCACGACTTTGGCTTTGGCTGGGGGTGGACCTTCATGCCGAAATCATACGGATACCGCACCGTGATAAAGCGTCGATGAACGGACCCGCCGTACTGCGCGGTGAAATCTCCTCAGAAAACAAAGAACCCCGGCGTTGCCGCCGGGGTTCCACAGTTTCTCGTCAGAGACGAGACAACGATCAGAAGGTCACGAGGCCTTCGACCGACAGCGCGATGCCATTGCTGTCAGTGCTCGCGACGCCACCGATATCGGAGGCGTCGTAGTAGCCGATCTCAAAATTGAGACCGAAGTTCGACGATCCGAGCGGGTTGGTCAGCAACGCGGCAGCCAGACCCAAACGGCTATCCGTTTCAGGGGTACCGGCGGCATCGAAATCGGTCTGCACGTACTGCAGCATGCCGGTGATCGACATGGGGACCGAGGTCCCCAAGGCGTAGTTGCCCATCAGCAGGAACTGCAGGCGATCGGCCGCATTGGCACCGTCGACTCCGGCAGCGGATTCGCTTTCGCCGTAGGAAAGGAACAGGACTTCAGCGCCGAGAGTCAGTGACTTGACCGCAGTGATGGTGGCGTTGAGGCCGACGAGGAACACATCACCACCGAAATTGCCGCCAGCGCCATTATCGGGCAACGTCGTTGCGGATGCGCCGGAATTCATGTCGTAGGCGAGATCGAGGTTGATGTTACCCATCTTCTCGGGGAGGTTGTAGGTCAGATCGAGGCCGAAACCCAGACCGGTATTCTCACGGTTCGCATTGCGGTCAGCGAACAGATCCGTGTTCTCCGCATCGCTATCAGTGAAGTAACCATTGACGATGTGGAACTCGCCGCTGAGCGGCGAATCCTTGGGCGCGACTTTGATGGAGGTACCGATCACGTCATTGCCGTAGGAGTCGAGGTAACCGATCAACGAGTCGTTGACAGTGTACAGGCCGGTCGGTTCAGCCGACAGCCAGCCGATGTGATCAATGTACTTACCCATCGACCAAGTGACGGTGTCGTTGATCGCCCAGGCGAAGTAGGCTTCGCGCATGTTCACTTCAGCGGTGCCTGGGTCGAACCACAGGTTGACCTTGGCGCTTAGTGCGTCGGTGACCTTCCACATGGCCTTGATGCTGGCCGCGGAGGTGAATCCGAGGGTCGCGCCAGTATCATCCTTGGCGGTTGTGGGGTCATCAACTTCATCACCGAGCGACGTGGAATTGTCCGAGGTGGAGAAGATCAGCTTGGTGTCCACCCAGCCAGCGAAGCTGACGGCGGGTACAGCATCGACGGCCATTGCCGGAGCGGCAGTGATGGCGGCGAGTGCGAGAGCGGGAACGAGATTGCGGAGATTCACGTCTATCCTCCTTAAGGGGATTGTGGACGAGGTTCAGAAGACACGGCCTCTCCCACACAGAGCGACCGTTTCGAGGGCCAAACAGGGAACGGCTGTGTGACGGGATGACCCGAGCTGTTCCCCACCTGGTCCGCTTGGCAGGCGCGGACCATGTAAGCCGACCTCAGGTTTTCAATTGCATACTTGGTGGGCAGTTGTCTTCACGGCCCCTTCGCATTTACTTAAGTGCTTATGGCAAATGAGGATAAAGCGGTGTCATCGGGTGGAGACGGTCCCGTGAAGGTCGGGTCGTAACTGTCTATCGGGACGTGACTTTCAGGGTGAGCAGGGATTTTTTCCGGCAAATAGTGGTATTGCTGCATGGCGATGATCGAGCGTCGGGCAGTCCACCGTGGCATGGGCGCCTCGCCTGTGCGGGAAAATCGATCGTGGTTATTGCCGCCCCGGAGGGGAGGCATGGTAATAGCCCGGCACTTCAGTGCCGGGAACCGTGGCCATCCGCTGGGCAGTCCCGGAGGGACGGCTGAATTGCTCAATGTTTCAGCCGTCCCTCCGGGACTGGGTCGCTTTTCCACCGCGCTTCCCGGCACTGAAGTGCCGGGCTATTTCCATCGCGTCCCTGCGGGACGCCTGTGCTCCAACTCGGTTCGGTGCTGACGGGGCAGGTGTGATGACATTCCCAACCACCGCCACAGGATGCCGCGCCACCTGGAATCGCCGCCGCATGACTCCTGATCGCGCTGCTGTCACCGCCCTTGCTGCCGAGGGCTACACGCTCATCCCGGTCGTCCGCCGTCTGGTGGCGGATGAACTCACGCCGGTTGGCGCACTCGCGCGGCTCAGCGATGAACCGTACGCGTTTCTGTTTGAGAGCGTGGTCGGCGGTGAACGCGTGGCGCGCTACAGCATGCTCGGTGCCGCACCGCGTGAGCGTTTAGTTGGTGACTTGAAGCAGGTGACGTTGCACCGCGCCGATGGTTCGCGCGAAATCTTGCCCGGTGATCCGTACGCCGCGGTGCGCGCCTACATGCAGCGCTACCGCACGCCGCATTTGCCCGGTCTTCCGCGTTTCAGCGGCGGCTTGGTCGGTTACCTGTCGTACGATACCGTGCGCATGATGGAGCCGCTGCCGGCCTGTCCGCCGGATGTGCTTGGCTTGCCGGATCTGCACCTGTGCCGCTACGACACCGTGATGGTGTTTGATCATAGCTACAATCACCTGCTGTTGATCACGCATCTTGATCTGACGGGTGGAGCGAGTGTCGAGGTCGCGTACACGCGTGCCGTCGCCGAACTCGACGCGCTACAGGAACGCCTGGAAAAACCGCATGCGTCGCATTTGGTAGAGGCGCAGCCAGGGGTCGACCCGACGTACCATCAGCATACCGGCAAAGACCGTTTCGAAGCCGGTGTCCGCCGTATTCAGGAATACGTCAAAGCGGGCGACGCCTTCCAAGTGGTGCTTAGCCAACGGCTGACCGCTGACTGCTCGCTCACCCCGTTTCAGGTCTACCGCAGTCTGCGCAGCCTGAATCCCAGTCCGTATTTGTTCTGTCTGAAACTTGGTGACTCCGCGTTGGTCGGTGCCAGTCCGGAACTGTTGGTGCGCGTCGAAGACGGTCGGGTCGCGGTGCGTCCGATCGCCGGCACCACGCTGCGTGGTGCGACGCCGGCAGAAGACGATCGTCTGGCAAAGGAACTGCTCGCTGATCCGAAGGAACTCGCCGAGCACACCATGCTCATCGACCTCGGCCGCAACGATGTCGGTCGGGTGTGCAAACCCGGCAGCGTCAAGCTGACCGAGCGCATGGTCATCGAACGCTACAGCCACGTGCAGCACATCGTCAGCCACGTCGAAGGCGTGCTGCGCGATGACCTCGACGCGCTTGACGCCCTGCGCTGCTGTCATCCCGCCGGCACCGTCAGCGGTGCGCCGAAGGTGCGCGCGATGCAGATCATCGACGAACTCGAACCAGTAAAACGCGGTCCGTA
>Ga0105046_10017097_pt1 | contig 11115 bp, 10 predicted proteins | sample MAT03_FD_78385 | JGI IMG/M metagenome (GOLD analysis project Ga0105046, IMG submission 78385) | Freshwater microbial communities from Lake Fryxell liftoff mats and glacier meltwater in Antarctica - MAT-03 (megahit assembly) | ecosystem: Environmental > Aquatic > Freshwater > Ice > Liftoff...
CAAACTTGGCCGATGATCCCGGACTACCTGGGACACTGGCAGATGCGCGTCTATTGGCCATATTCCGTGATAAGAAAACAAGACCAGGCATTCGTTGGAACGGTGGGGTTATGGTTTCCCGATGAATGGCCGGAACCCGAGCTAAACTGGTCGCTGCTGCGTACCGAATAGGGCAAACTGCAAGTGCAAGTGCAAATGCACGTCCATCGCATGTCGGGGTAGCGGGGCTGTGTCGGTTATTAGCGCTGCACGGTCATATGCTGTGCGGCTCGTTGCTGAGCGCTCTAGCTGCTGCTGCGATGATGCCGCCCGTCGTCGCGCCTCCGCCCAATGAAGCCCCGGTACGCACCGGCGCAGGATGCGCGTTCGGTATCGTCAGTAACTTCTCACACCACACGACAGCAGGTAATTTGCCACATCGTCATAGATTTCCGCCCTGCGGGTGGGATCGGCGCCGTTGACATCGCCACGGGGAACAAAGATCATCATCCCCTTCCGAGCACGGGTAAGAAGAACCCGATATCCGTTTTTTGCGATGTCCAGAGCCTTGTCGTGCTGCCATCCAGATCCCCTGATCTTGTAGGCGCTCCATTGACCATTTTCTCTGCGGAGATCTGCGTCCCAGCAAACGACCGAGTAGTCCATCTCAAGACCCTGGATTTGGTACTGATTCTGAACGGTCTCGAGCATGTTCGATGATCGGATGTCACCGTCGGGTGCGAGGATCCATTTCGCGATGTCAGGCTTGAGTTCAACGAACAGGCCTTCAGCAGCCAAACGCCTTGCCTGCCCCGAGGCGATTAAGCCGGCCCTCTCATCGCCAACTCGATGCTCTTTTACCCAAACCTTGGCCTTCGCAATATCCCGAACGATCCATATGGTGTCGCCCTTTTCATCGAGGCTATGGGCAATTGCCTTGGCGTCGTTTGAATCATCTGCGAGGACCGATCCTGCCCAGCGTTCGATATCTGCGTTTCGGTAGAATCGAAGCGAATGCGGTAGGTGGCCGGTTTGGAGGATGTCCCGGTTGGGTTCGTGCGCCCAATTCCCTGATTTCGCCACCTCAGGGAGAGCAAGCGTTTCGTCGCTGATGGCGTATCGCCACCCTCTTGCCCTAGCCGCTTTGAACCACGCGACGATGCCCATCTCCCCGTTGTTGATCGCCTGATTGTGGCCAACGAGCGCCACGACGACGACACCTTTTCCGTACGACCTTTCAAGCGAATCCAGAATGAGGGTTGCTTCGTCTTCAGGAAGTTTCTTTCGTAATACTTCGCGGCCCTTCTCGTACGTTCGTTGGGCTTCGTCGAAGATGACTATGCGGCCGTCAGCTGAACTCGTGCCCTTGCCGCGCTCACCCAGAAAGGAGTGGGCTTTCACGATTTTGAACGTTGACATCTTTATGACCTGATGCGCGTCCTCACGGAGGTAGCCACTTGGAACGCTGATCGCATTTCCACGGTTGCCCCGATTCGATCGGTATGAATTTTCCAAAGCGGCGCTCAGCACCTCAACCAGAGGAGCATTGCCCGTTACGAAAACGGCATCGCTACGAAATCGCGGATCGAACGCCAACTTGAGGCCAACTAGCTTCTTGCCGGCGCCGGGCGCCCCCGAGACGAAGATGATGCGGTTAATTCCGTCGTGCTTCGATTGAACGACAAGGTCGGCAACCTCATTTGTACATTGATCGATCAGTTCGGTTGGTGCCGCATGGGAAGCGATGGCACTTACGTCGTGCTGACCCCAGAGAGAAATTGCCGCATCCAAGATCGTGGACGACGGGGCAAACCGCGCTGTGAGCCATTGCGTGCTGCTGACCGGAAGGAAACCCCTTCGACACTTCAATGATTCACGAAGGGCTTCGTGGAGGCTCGATGCGTCGCACTGAATGGGGTGTCGGAGGATCGATCCCCATGGCGCATTGTGAAAGTCTGTTGGGCGAAACGTTGCAGGAGAAATCTTCCCGCGTGTAAGGGCCACAATTGGCGCAATGATGCATCCATCCTGGTCGCAAGCACGCCGCGTCTCCTCATGGAATTCGACTAGGTTGATGCAGTAATTTGTCACCTGGTCGCGATCGGACGCGGCGACCGTCGAGCGCTTGAATTCGACAACAGCGATGATTCCGTTTCCAAGGAGCACGCAATCCAAACGCAAACCACGGCGCCGGAGATCGTATTCAAGAATCACGTGCCGGTAGTCGGATAGCTCGGGAGACGCCAGCGTCGCGCGTAGGATCTCCACCTCGCGCATGCGGTCGGCCAGTTGGGATTGCAGGAAGCCAACGCTCGACGCCCACTCCTCGTGCTGGTCGGATTCAATATGCAACCCTTGTTCAGCGGCCGCACTGGCAAGCTTTCCGACGACAAGTTTGAGATCGTCGCTGAGGAATGTCGTGCGATCGCTCTCGTACCAAGCAGCACCGGCGGTCATGACAAGACCATACCGTTTTCCCCTGCAGAGGTGAACACGTCATTGCTGTCGCTCATCACCCCAGTCGCGTCGTTCCGTTTCCGACCCATGCTTTCACCGTGGCGCATCCGATGAGGCCCGGTGCATCTTCCCCAACGGGATAACAAACAGGCCCTACGTTTTTTGATCTATTTTTGCGACCGGAAACAGGAAGACCCGTCTCCCGGAAGACACATAATTTCTTTCCGAAAGGTCGCCCTCCGATGAAACGTTTCCTTCTCGCTCTGGCCCTGTTGATGTTGACCAGCGTTGCCGCCCGTACCGCGGAGGCATCGTTTTACGGCTATGTTTGTGACGTCACGCATTACAAATACGGTGGCGAGGGATCCATGTGGGGAACCTCCGGATTTATCGATGTTTCCTTCTACAGTGGTCCCCACTGCACCGGTTCGTATGTGGGTTACCACTATTACTGTTCGAAGGAGGCCTACGCACCGTGGTGCGCCTCGGATGCTTCGAGGTTGTTGTCCGAGGCAGAGGTCTCGTCCTTGCGCAATGAGCTGCTCGAATCGGGACGCTGGGGAAATTACGTTTCGTCTTACGACACAGCCTGTCGCGGCGGCTCACCGAATTTGTGTGGGAGTTCCGTTCGTTTCTACTCGTACGCAAACAGGTAAACGCTGTGAAACCGAACCTTCTGTTGTTTTTGCTGTCCGGAGTCGCGATCATGGCCTTTGTGGCGGGACGATGGGATCGTCACCGCGCGCCCGAGATTGCGACTCCGCTTTCGACGGACAATCTACCGTCGGTTCCAGGCGAAGCCATCGCCGAGGCAACCTTCAGGCAGGTTCCCATATTCAAGCATGAACCCGCGGCAGTCGAGCCGACGGTGGCGGCGCAACCTTCGGCTCCGGATGGAGCCGAAACTCGAGCCCAGATTGAACGGCGAATCGAGTCGGAGGTCTCTCGTCTGTCCACCTCGGCCCAATTACCGGGTTACCTCGAAGTGTTGGCGAATCGCGCAATTCAAAACGGAATCGTCACCGCGACCGAGGTCGAGCCAGGCCGCGCTGCTGTGATGCGTTTCGAGGGCGAGTTGGGTGCGCAAAAGACACAGGAGACGCTGATGGCGTTTTCCACCCGCATGTCGGAACTGTCGAGGCGACTGACACCTGATGTTCACCGTGCGCCACCGTCGATGCCGCGTCTGGGACAGCCAGGCGAGCCGTAGCAAAATACCATCGGCAAACAACAATCTCGTTCGCTTTGAAGACGAACATGCGCCGTTGCGATGAAAGACTGGTCAACCCGCTCTGATCTTGGCGGCGCGATGAAATGCGCTGATCGCTTCTTCCGGATCGAAACGACGTCCCCAGATCCCCTTGCCGCGGTCCGTAAAAAAGTGCTCGACGTTTCGTCGAAACAGAAACTGACTCGTTGAAGAAGGGCTGGCACGCAGAGCTTTCCCCCACAACGCGGCTGCACTTTTGAAAGTAATATGCCTTTTCCTGAAGACATCGACCACGTCGTGAATATCAGGCTCGATAAATCGTGTGATTTTGCCAATCGACCAGTTGAGCGGCGCCAGCACGCGAACCTGAAGCAATCCGCACTGGAACATCTTTGTTGAAGATCGTTTGTAGTCGAGCAGGGTGATCATGCCCCAGCGATCAATGTCCGCAGCCACGCTCGCGGCGATCGCCATGATGCTGCTGGTTCGTCGCACAGCCAGTGCAACATCTTCCCAGCTCCGTTTCGATCGACCCGATAGAACAAGGCCGAAATCGATGTCCAGACTTGGCCGAACGCGCCCAAGTAGCGCGCCCGCCGCCGCTCCGGTCAGGTAAACCGTCGCCGCGCAACCGAGCTCTTTCGAAAGTCCGGTGAAAAACTTCTCGATCTGTCGAGGGGTCACAGTCGTTCCCGCGCCTCATTGGCGCGCGTGATGAGGCTTGCGAACACCTCCGCCGACACCCGTGACTTCAACTGCAGATAGGATCGCGAAACGTCACGTTGGCCTCGTTTACTCCGGGCAGGCTTGGGGGACGAAACGATGTCGCCGAGCAGTTCCGACAAACACCGCTCGCGTACATCGAGCAACCTTTCACGCGTAACTGCGGCACGCCCCACTCGCTCAAGCGCAGCACGAGACAGTGGCGTCGCATCCGAATGAGGTGCAACGCCATCTACAAGGATGCCGGGCTTGATCTGAAGTGCCAATGCGAGGGAACGCAACGTACCAATCGTCACTTCCCGAGCGCCCCGTTCGATCGCCGACAAATTGGGACGCGACACCCTCGCAGCCTTCGCAAGTGCGTCCTGAGTCAAGCGGCGTTCGAGACGCCAAAGCAATACCGTTTCGCCGAATGGGGTCACGTAAACAAATGTATCATATTTAATACAAACGCATACCGCCCGTTCCACCCGCCGCGCCTTTTCTCAGTTTGGCGCAGGCCCGAGCAATCGAATTTAGATCCGGCGGTTTGCGCTCTGGTGCACTCTGCGCCCGCGGCGATGAGCCTCCTCTCTCAGAGGCGGCGCGCAACCGCCAGCGGGCAACGGTTCAGTTGCTGCTCGATTCAGGCGCCCCCATTGATGCAGTCAATTATCGTGGCGAAACCGCTCTCATGCTCGCAGCGTCTTGGGGGCACCGCGCGGTCGTTCAGATTCGTCTCAAGGCCCGTGCCAATGTGCATTTGATGGGCTTGAGTGGCGACGCCCTCGCCTACGCCGCCGCCAACCAACGCGATTTGGGAGTGGCCCGCGATTTGTTGGTCGCTGGCTGTCGGCCGGATGAGAAGAACAGCAAGGGCAACGACACGCTCGACGAATTGATAAAGGCGATTCCTCCCGAAGGAAAGCTCTCGGCTCTCGAAAAGCGCGCGCTTGCGTTTTTGCATTTTCTTGACCCCTATTTGTCGCCCGGGGATCGCGCCCGCATCGCCCCGACGCTCAACCGCGCTGGAAAAGCGGTGAATGCGAGCGAAGTCGCTGCACAGAAGTTAGAAAAAAAGCACCACGATTTGGGCGCCGCAAAAGCCGTTGCCCATACCGACTGGGCGAAGAAAGTTCAAAAATCGCTGGGCGACATTCGCAAAGAAAATGTGCGCAAAGGGCTGGAACTTTTGTGTCGCTACACCCTTGCGACTCCTGCTGCTCTCGCGCATGCGCAATGGCCGGCCCTGGTGGAAGCGGTGGTCGGCTGCTCGTTGTCTTACGGCGACCTTACCGAAGAGAGTTATGGCAAGCGGTTGCCCCTCTCACGCATGGAAGACGACGAAGGCGGCACGATGGAGCACTACGCCGACGAACACCTGCACACGTTCGATTGGGTGCTCACACTGCTCGCTCTACCCGCGACCTTCACGCATGCGCAATGGGCGGAACTGGTGCTTTTGGTGTGCAAAGAAAAAGCGGCCCGCGTTTCTTACATGAGCTTTGGCGACAATGAGATGTCGGCCCTGCTTGCAGCACCCCACGTCAGAAAACACCCGCGCTATCTCGAACTCGCGGCCGCTGCGAAAAAGGCGTTTCCTTTCAAGGGCCAGTAACGCGCTTTCGCAGTTCCTCGCGTTGATGTTCGGGCACCACGCACCCAGATATCGGAAACGGCTTGTGTGACAGACAGGATGTGGAACGAATCAACGGGCGAAGAAGGCATGGCGTTGCAAAGATATTCTGCACAGGTCCGTCCGCCCCGGCGTTGTCCTGCTCGTGGATTCACCCAGACTTCTTGTAGCGTCGCGGCAACTCCCTGGTGTCGTCTCGGAGACGCTCGGAGCGGCCGACCTGGACCTATCCTCCCGTGATCCCAGGGACGCCATCGGGCATTGCTCGTTGTCGCCACCCCGGAGGTCTCCATGAAGTTGTCCGTCGCGACGGGATTGACGCTCTGTATCTGCATTGGATCCTGCAGCGCGAGAGTCGATGATCGACCCAGCGAGGAGGATGGGCCCACGACGGACGTCTCTGACTCAGGCTCGACGGGAGCAGGTGACCGAACGGACGCCTTGGCGGGGTCGGATCACCCCGGCGATGGGCGGCGGGCTGACGGCGGAGCGAGGGACGGCGCCGTGGCATCGCAGGACTCGGGCGAAGCGCGGGGCTCAGACGGCGCGCAGGGTGGTGGCGGCTCGCAGGGCAATGGCGGAGCGGCCGGCTCTCCATCAGTCAGCGGCGTGTGCCGCGATGCGACTGTTCTGACCGGTGCGGACAAAGTGCTTCCCGTCTCGTATTGGGAGCAGCAGATGCTCACGCGTACGTGGGACACCGATCCGAACAAATGCTTTGCGATGAGCCTTGCGCCCGACTCGGGTGGCGGCCGCGGCCTCAACCTCTATCACCTCAACGGCTGCATCGACGGGTACACGGCCATGTACGAGGCCACGGGCAAGACGCAGTTCATCGACCGCGCGATCAAACTCACCGAGAACGTCATCGGTGTCGCGAAGCTCGACGGCGACGGCTTTTTCGATTGGACGTTCAAGATCGCGCTCGACGAAACGCACGGCTGGCGCGGCACGACCCGCATGCTGCGCGTCCTTCACGACACACCCGCGCTTTACGGCAACGCGGGCTACAAGGCGAAGCACGACACGATCTTGCGGTGGACCGAGAAGAACATCTTTCAGAAGTGGTACCAGCGCGCCAAGGACCGCAACGCCTGGACGAGCATCTTCTACCGCAGCCGGACACACATCGTTTCGCACTGGGCGATGATCACCCGGGTACTATCGAAGCAGACAGCGGACGGGGTATGGCGCCCGATTTACGAAGAGATGTACAAGAAGATGGACGGTGACATGTCCCCATACATCTCGTCGTCGCTGCACGAAATGATGGTGACGCACCCGGGCCACCGCGACGTGATCGTGTTCAACGATCAATGGAGTATGCCGTACAAGGTCGCCTCGCAATGCACCGAGTCCCCCTGCGTCTCGGACACGCATCACGGCATGGATACGATCGGGTATATCGCCTTCGCGCGCGAGGAAAGCAACGATTGGTCGACAAGCGACGTCCGCGGGCTCGCCGCGCTCATGCGACGGCTGACATGGAACGGCAACGCGACGACGCCGATGTTCTCGTTCTATCTGGACGGAACCGGGACCTGGGCGGAAAACGAGTGCATCGAGGAGGGCTACGCCAAGCTCGGCAAATGGGATCCGGCGCTCCAGCGCGTCCTTGAGAAGGACGACCCGCGTGGCTGCAACCACCCGCAGTTCTTCGGCCACATGGCGTTGAGCGCCAGGTGCCTGAACGGCGAGTAACGCGGACAGGTTCGTCTGGACCTCGCGCCAAGCCCTGATGAACCTGCCCGCATCGGACCTGCGGTTGCATCGGTAACGCAGTCTTCCTCGTTGCCCTGTTCGATCCCACGATGGTTCTTCTGGCGTGGCCATTCGTGGCCCTCTGGCAACCACAGGACGTGGCGTCGCGCCATGGCGACTGATACGCTTCCAGGTAGGCATGAAGGAGTTCGATGAGGTTCTGCGCGTTGTCTCAAGCCTGAACGAGGCGGGGGTTGATTACGTGATCGTGGGCGGCGTGGCTCTCAATTTTCACGGTTTGGTTCGTGCCACCCAGGATCTCGATATCTTCGTGCGGCCGGATGCGGCGAACATCGAGTTGCTGCGCCGGGCGTTGAGTTCCGTGTGGGATGACCCTGAGATAGGACAAATCACGGCCGAGGACCTGTGTGGAGACTACCCCGCAGTACGGTACGGACCGCCCAGAGGAACGCTCTACCTCGACATCCTCACCCGGTTGGGCGAGACCACGCGGTTCTCCGATCTGGAGGCTGAGGATATCGAGGTGGACGGTGTGCGAGCACGGGTCGCGACCGCCCGGACGCTCTATCGAATGAAGAGGAATACCGTGCGGCCAATCGATAGGGCCGATGCGGATGCCTTGCGCCGGGCGTTTGGACTGAAAGACGACACGGGAGGTTGATCATGCCGGTATCCAAGTATCGCGACGTTGCCGAAATGCCCCCTCCGCCCCGACTGTCTTCATCGAATCTGGGTGCACAGATTCGGGCGGTCTGGGAGCGCGCTCACTTAATTTCCCCGCCTGAAATTGTGCCGGGGGTGGTTCGCTTTCGCACCATCGAACAATCGAACGAGGCTCGGGAGACCGCCACGTTGAAGCAGATGCGCCGTCGAACGCAGCGCGACCGAACGGCGTGATTCAGGTGGAAGACGACTCGATCTTCTCTTCGATCCCGAGCAGATCCGACACCGTCTGCTCGTCCCGGCCGTCCAGGTGATCGAGCGAACCGAGCTGGTTCTGCAGCTCGAGCGCGCTTGCATCCATGAACAACAGGAGCAGGCCGCGAAAGCCGCACCCCTTGCCAGCTCCACCTCACCCCCCGTCTACGCCGACTTTGCCGCCTACTTCAAGGACTTCGAGTAACAACAGAAGGACCGCCGCACAAGCCATGCGTTGACATCGAGCGTCGCCTGATTCGTACCACGGCGACCGCGAGCACCAGCGGCAATATGCCCGCGTTCGAGCGCTCTCGATGCCCGACGCGACACGTGCATCCGCCATCGTCCGCCGCAGCGCCGCCGTCGCTCAGTGTGCCTCCCACTCCAGACAAGCCGCCCGACCCGACGACGCCACCGGAATTTGGCGCTCCACCGTTCGGCATGCCGCCCGTGCTCGTTGCGCCACCGCTGGGCGTCGCGCCACCGGCACCACCTGCGTTGAGCGCTCCACCCGATCCGGGCGTTCCGCCGCTCCCCGTCGCGCCACCCGCACCGCCACTGCCGGCTGTGTGCGATTCGTATGCGCCGATGTCGATCGCGCCTGCGATGGCGCGCGCCGTTGCCGTACCGGGCAATGCCACGGTGCGCATCGGTGGCTGGAATGCCGGGACCGCGAGCGGCGAGGGGAATGAATGTCCGTTGGGCGATGCGGTGCTACTCGGACCGGCGTCTTTGAGCGCGCTGCCGATCGCCGGATGGAGATCGTACCCGGCGAGGGAGACGAAGCCCGGAGCGGCGCCGTTCAGGGTGCCGGTCCATTCCGGGGGCACGTTGGTCGCGCCCATCGTCACCCAGTTCTTGCTGCCGCTGACGACGCGGCCTCCGGTCCAGGCGGCTTCGACCTCGCGGAGCAGGTTGGACGAGCCGGCTGCCGACAGAGCGAACACGTTGCCGTGCATCTCGACGCTTTCGAGGCCGGTGAAGAGCCGGAACACGGCGCTGCCGCCCGGCTGTGTGACCACCGTGTTGGCCACGAAGCGGTAGCGGCCGTTCGACTGGCCCGTGCCGTCGCCGCCGAATCGTACGACAGAAAAGGTGCCCGTCTTCCTCAGCACATTGCCCACGACGTCCGAGTCTTCGCGCGCGAGGCCCTCGGACCATCCGGACGGTGCTCCGTTCGGGTCGGGGCCGATGAGCTCGAGCTCGTGGTAGAGGGCGCCTTCGATCCAGTTGTAATAGATCTCGTTGCGCTGAGCGCGTGACTTCACGCTGTTGCCGCCATTGGCGTCGTGGATGTAGCAGTGCTGCATCCGGAACACAGCCCCCGGGTTCGCGACCTCGTCCGTCGCCATGTAGATCTGATGATCCTGCGTGCCACCGCCGCAGTGGTGGACCTCCGAGTACTCGAGCGTGAGGGAGCCCGAGTCCTGATCGGCGCCGAGGATGCCTTGCTTGGGGCAATCGTGCACGAGCAGGTCTCGCATGATCACGTCGTGCGCGTGGTGGTAGACGCAACGCGAAGCGCCGCCGGTGATCTCGAACGCTTCGACCACGTAATGGTCTCCCGCTATCTCGATGGAGTTCGTCCCCCCGGAGATAACCGGACGCTTCCCGTTTACCCGGATGCCGCGCACGATGACCGGATTGCCCGGTGCGCCCGCGCGAGCGAAGCGCACGCTCGCATACGTCGCGTTGCCATCCACCTCCACGATGTCGCCCGCATTCACGAGCGGAGCGACTGCCCCGAGTGTCGTGTAGGGGCGGGAGCTGCCCACGCGATATGTCGCCGCGTGGGCGGGGACGGCGGTCAGGAGCAGGAGCAGTGCAGCCGGGACGAGCGTACGACGCATGGGAACCTCCTGGTTCGACCGCTGTCGAACATCGATGGTGAATTCTCAAGGTGAACTATCAACCGCCAGCCTCTCGCGTGCCCACAAGCGCGTTGTAGTACACATCGTCGACCGAGATTTTACAGCCTATTGATTTCAACGAGACGATTTCACCGTCACGTACGATGTCGCGCGACCACGTTCCATCGGTATCACGTCTAACCACCTCAATCTCGCGACGGTCTTGTGCGACGAGAAGTACTTCGTCGAGGGAGGGGATTGTCTTGTAATGCCCGAGCTTCTCACCGCGATCATAGTCCTCCGTGGACGGACTCAGCACCTCAATAATCAGTGTCGGGTTGACGATGGTTTGCTTGCTCGAATCATCAGGGTCGATCTCGACGGGGCCAGAAACAACCGTGACGTCTGGGTACGAGGCCAAGCCAGTTGACCGCGATCGGACGCGCAAATCGGAGCTGTAAGTTCTGCATGGTTTCCCGCGCAGGGCGTTGTTGAGTGCCGTTCCCACGTTCATGATTACGGCGGCATGTTCCGGACTGCCGCCAGCCATCGCCCAGACTTCGCCATCGAGGAACTCATGCCGGACATTGCTGTCTTGTTCGACGATGATGTATTCCTGAAATGAAAAGAACTTGCCAGCG
>Ga0105046_10017099_pt1 | contig 11114 bp, 7 predicted proteins | sample MAT03_FD_78385 | JGI IMG/M metagenome (GOLD analysis project Ga0105046, IMG submission 78385) | Freshwater microbial communities from Lake Fryxell liftoff mats and glacier meltwater in Antarctica - MAT-03 (megahit assembly) | ecosystem: Environmental > Aquatic > Freshwater > Ice > Liftoff...
CGCGCTCGACGCCGCCCCCGACGACCTCGCCGGGCTGGACGGGACCACCCCCGACGGCGCCGCGCCCGACGCGCCGAACCTCGTGGACGCTGCCGAGGAGCCTCGCGACCTGGGCATGGACGGCTCCGTCCGTCTAGGGAACTTCCAGGGCGGCTGCGGCTGCCGGGCGGAGGGGCCCGACGACGCGCCGCGGGGCCTCGGAGCCCTCCTGGCGCTCGCGGTCCTCGCGCTCCGGCGTCGCCGACGGTAGAGGGGCCGCGACACTTCCGAGAAAATCCGCGCTTCGTGTGCGTCGGGATCGAAAAGTCCGTGTAGACTCGCGCCCAGCGGCCCCGAGGAAGGTACGGCGTGGCCGCGCACCCCCACGGCGATGATGCAGTCGGCAGCGGCACGAGACGAACAACGACGACCCGAGCGCATCGGGCCGTACCGCATCGTCGGAGCGCTGGGCGAAGGGGGCATGGGGGTGGTGTACCGGGCGGTCCACCAGGAGAGCGGGGCGCCTGTTGCGCTCAAGACGGTCCACACCTCCAACGAGCGGATGCTGTCGAGCATCCGGCGCGAGGTGCACGCGCTCTCGCGGCTGAGCCACCCGGGGGTGGTGCGCGTGGTGGGCGAGGGGGTGGACTACGCGCAGCCCTGGTACGCGATGGATCTCCTGGAGGGGCTCACGCTGCTGCGCCTCGCGCGCTCGCGCTGGGGGGCGGCGCTCGCGAGCGCGCCCACGATGTTGAGCGAGGCGGGGGCGATGCCCGGCGTCGGGCGCAGCGGGGAGTTCACCGTCCGCGAGGGGACGGGCTCGGTCGAGCCCGGCGTGTCGCCCGAGGCGCTCATCGGGCAGCCGGCGGCGGCGGGCAACCTCGCCGAGGCCCTCACGCTCATCCGGCGGCTGTGCGTGCCGCTTTCGTTCCTCCACGGCGAGGGCATCGTCCACCGCGACCTCAAGCCCGAGAACGTCTTCATCCTCCCGGGCGACGTCCCCGTCCTCGTGGACTTCGGCCTCGTCGCCAGCTTCGAGGGCACCTCCGGCCGCGAGGCCCTCGAGCTCGCCGGCGCCACCATGGGGACGCCCGCGTATATGGCCCCCGAGCAGGTGCGCGGCGAGGTGGTCGACGCCCGCGCCGACCTCTACGCCCTCGGGTGCCTCCTCTACGAACTCGTCACGGGCCGCGTCCCCTTCCTCGCGGGCAACACCCTTGAGCTGGTGGGCAAGCACCTCCTCGCGACGCCCACGCGCCCCTCCGCGCTCGTCACCGGCGTCCCCCCCGCCCTCGACGAGCTCATCCTCCGCCTCCTCGCCAAGAACCCCCGCGAGCGCATCGGCCACGCCGACGACGTCGCCACCGCCCTCATCGCCCTCGGCGCCGACGCCGCCCACGGCTACGCCACCGAGCCCCCGCAGCCGCGCGCCTACCTCTACCGCCCCGGGTTCACCGGGCGCGACGACGTGTTCCGCAAGCTCCGTCAGCGCATCGAGGGGGCGCGCGGGGGCCAAGGGGCGGTGATGTTCATCGCGGGTGAGAGCGGCGTCGGGAAGACGCGCCTGGCCACTGAGGCCGGGCGCGCCGCGACCGGGCAGAGCCTCCGCGCGATCGCGAGCGAGTGCACCCCTTTCAACGTCGCCGAGCAGGAGGGGGCCAACTACAACGGCGCGCCGCTCCACCCCTTCGTGCGCGTCCTCGAGGCCGTCGCCGACCGCTGCCAGGAGTTTGGCCCTTCGGAGACCGCTCGCCTCCTCGGCGCCCGCGGCCGCGTGCTCGCCCCCTACGCCCCCGCCCTCGCGCGCGCGCCGGGCTTCCACGACTTCCCCGACGCCCCGGCGCTCTCCGCCGAGGCCGCGCGGCAGCGCCTCTTCCGCGACCTCGCGGAGACCCTCGCGACCTTCGCCGCCGACCGCGGGCTCTTCCTCCTCCTCGACGACCTGCAGTGGTCCGACGAGCTCACGCTCACCTTCCTCGAGTCGCTCCCAGCGTCGTATTTCGAAGAGAACCCCGTGGTTTTCCTCGGCACCTGGCGCAGCGAGGAGGCGACCGACGCGCTCCGCCGCCTCGCCGCCCTGCCCCACGCCGACGCCTTCGAACTCACCCGCATGGACGAGTCCGCCGTCGGCGAGATCGTCTCGGCCATGCTCGCGATGACGAAGGCCCCCGAGGGCTTCGTCCGTTTCCTCACCGAGCAGTCCCAGGGCAACCCCTTCTTCGTCGCCGAGTACCTCCGCACCGCCCTCGCCGAGAAGCTCATCTACCGCGACCTCGAGGGCCACTGGCGCCTGCTCACCGGCGACGACGACACCCGCGCCAGCCTCGAGCGCCTCCCCCTCCCGCGCTCGCTCCGCGACCTCGTCACGCGCCGCCTCGACGGGCTCCCCGAGGCCTGCTGGCACCTCGTCGAGGTCGCCTCCGTCCTCGGCCGCGACGTCCAGGGCGAGCTGCTCCAGGAGGTCGCCCGCCAGGAGGCCGGACTCGACGAGGTCGCCTGGCTCGAGGCCCTGCGCACCGTGCTCGACCGCCAGGTGCTCGACGAGCGCGCCGCGGGGCAGTTCCGCTTCGTCCACGACCGCCTCCGCGAGATCGCCTGGCACCGCATCCCCGAGGAGCGGCGCCGCATGCTCCACCGCCTCGTCGCCGAGCGCATCGAGGCGAGCTGCGCGGCCCACGACGACTACCCCCAGAACTACCGCGCCCTCGCCCACCACTGGACCCAGGCCAACGTCCTCCCCCGCGCCATCGAGTACCTCGACAAGGCCGGCATGCAGGCGCTCGACACCTTCGCCAACAACGAGGCCGTCTCCTTCCTCTCCGAGGTGCTCGTCCTCGCCGCGCGCGACGGCGCGTCCCTCGGCGTCGCCAGCCGCGCCCGCGTCGAGCGCTCCCTCGCCGAGGCCCGCCTCCGCCTCGGCAACCTCACCGAGGGCCGCGCCCACGCCGAGCGCGCGCTCCAGCTCTGCGACCGCCCCATGCCCGTCTCCACCCCCCGCTGGGTGCTCGGCCTCCTCGCGCAGTCGGGCGTCCGTGTCTGGCGCTCGACCTTCGGCGGCCCCCGACGCGCCGACGACGTCCTCGCCCTCGAGGCCGCCCACACCTTCTTCCGCATGATGGAGGTGTTCCTCTACGGCAACGACCCCCTGCGCGGGGTGTACTGCGGCCTCCGCACGCTCAACGTCGCCGAGGGGCTGCCCACCTCGCAGCCCCTCGCGCGCGGCTACGCCATGATGGCCGTCATGCTCGCCGCCACGCCCCTCCGCGCCATCGGAACCGCCTGGAGCGAGCGCGCCCTCGACCTCGCCGAGGCCCTCAACGCCCCCTCCACCATCGCCTACTGCCTCTCGCGCGCCGGCGTCACCCTCATCCACGAGGCCCGCTGGGGCCGCGCCGAGGAGCTCCTCCAGCGGGCGATCGCCCTCTGTCGCCTCATCGGCGACAAGCGCCAGCTCGAGGAGTGCCAGGCCATCCTCGGCAACGGGCTCTTCTACCGCAGCGCCTTCGAAGAGAGCCGCCAGGCGTGGCGCGACGTGCTCCGCTCAGCCAACGAGCGCAACGACCCGCAGATCGCCTGCTGGGGCCGCCTCGGCCAGGCCGTCTGCCTCCTGCGCATGGGGCGCTTCGACGAGGCCCTCGCCACCCTCGACGAGGCCATGCCCTGGGTCGACGCCCACGCCGCCAACGCCGACGTGCTCTGGGCCTACGGGCTCTTCGCGCTCGCGCGGCTCCGCGTCGGACACCGCGAGGAGGCGCGCGCCGCCGCCGACAAAGCCCTCGCCCGGATGCGCGCCTCGATCCCCGTGGTGTACTGGGTACAGCCCGCCGTCGTCGGCGTCGTCGAGGTGTACAACACCCTCGCGCTCGAGGCGAAGGGCGCCGCGCGCGACGAGCTCCTCGCCGTCGGGCAGCAGGCCGCGCGGGTGCTCCGGGTGTTCTCGTGGAGCTTCCAGTTCGCGCGCCCCGCGGCGCTCTTCCAGCGGGGGCAGCGCCACCTCGCGCTGGCGCAGCCCTCGAAGGCCGTGCGCACCTGGCGCCGCGGCCTCGCCGTCGCGCGCGAGCTCGGCATGCGCTACGAGGAGGCCCAGATCCTCCGCGCCATCGCCGACCACGACCCCGCCGTCCACAAGGACGCCACCCGCGCGCAGGCCGCCGCCATCTTCGAAGCGCTCGGCGCCGCCGCCGACCTCAGCTCCCTCCGCGCCCCCTCGACGTGATCGCCCCCGACGAGCTCGCCCTCCTCCGCTGCCCGACGCCCCGCTGCGGCGCCGCCCTACGCGACGACGGCGCCGCCCTCGGGTGCGCGTCGTGCGGCGCCCGCTGGCCCGTGAAGGACGGCCTCCCACAGCTCTTCCGCGAGGAGCTCGTCCGCGGCAACGACCGCCTCCTGCGCTTCATCTACGACCGCTTCGCCGCCCTCCACGACGTCTCCGTCCAGGTGCTCATCCCCCTCTTCCAGACCGAGGGAACCGAGCGCGTCCTGCGCGAAGCGTACGTCCAACGGATGGAGCTCGGCGCCCTCCGCCCCCACACCGACGGTTCGTCCGTTCGCATCCTCGAGGTGGGCGCGGGGACGGGCGCCAACCTCGCCCTCGTGCGCGACGCGCTCCCCCGCGACCTCCCCGTCGAGTACTGGGCGATGGACCTCTCCGCCGCCATGCTCGCCCAGCTCCGCCAGCGCGTGGCGCGCGACCCTTCGGTGGTCCCCGGGGATGGGCGCGTGCGCCTCGTGATGGCCGACGCCCACGCGCTCCCGTACCCCAACGGCAGCTTCGACCGGGTGTTTCACATCGGCGGCATCGGCGGGTACCGCGACCCCGCGGCGGCCCTCGCGGAGATGGCCCGCGTCGCCGTCCCCGGCAGCCCCGTCGTGGTCGTCGACGAGCAGCTCGACCCGTCGCGCTCGCACACGCTCTACCACCGGGCGATGTTCCGCGCGGTGACCTTCTACGACCGCGACCCGCACTGCCCGCGCGAGCACGTCCCCGCGGGGGCCGTCGACGTCGTCGAGGAGGCCGCGAGCCGCTTCTTCTACTGCCTGTCGTTCCGCATGCCCGCGTGATGTCGCGGCTCTCCCGCTCGCTCCAGCGCGTCGCCGCCCGCGCCGCCGCGCTCGTCCCCGACCCGCCCGCCCTCGCGCGCCTCTCGGCCCTCCGCGGCGAGGTCCTCGACGAGCTCACGCGCGAGCGCGCCGCCGACCTCGACCGCGCCGTGACCGCGGGCCGCGACGCGTACACCGCCCTCGCCGCGTCCCTCGTGCGCGAGCACCGGCGCCGCGTGGTCGCGCGCGCGAGCGGGCTCCTCTCGCTGGCGGCGCGGCTCGACGCGCGGCTCCCGACGGGCGCGACGGAGCACGTCGACGACCCCGCGCTCCCGGCCGCGCGACGTCGCGCGGTGATCGCGGACGTCGACCGCTTCAACCGCCTCCTCGGGAGCTACGTGCGCTTCCTCGACCTGCTCGCCCCGCTGCTCCCGGACGGGGGCGGGACGGTGCTCGACGTGGCCTCGGGGCACGGCTGCTTCCCCCTCGCGCTCGCCGCCCACGCGCGCGACCGCGGGCTGCGGCTGCGGGTCATCGCGTCCGACCTGCGCGACGAGTACCTCGCCATCGGGCGCGCGAAGGGCGACCCCTCGGTGGAGTTCCGCGCGCTCGACGCGCTCGCGCTGCGCGGGGCGTTCGCGCCGGGCGAGGTGGACGTCATCACGTGCACGCAGTCGCTCCACCACCTCGACGCGGCGCTGGTCGCGGGCTTCCTGGCGGAGGCGCTGGCGACGGCGCCGGGGGTGCTGTTCGTCGACGCGGGGCGCGCGGCGTCGGCCGTGGCGGGGGCGGCGGCGCTCTCGCTCGTGGGGACGGGCGACCCGGTGTTCGTCCACGACGCGGTGGTGTCGGTGCGGCGCGCGTTCGTGCGGGAGGAGCTCGCGCTCATCGCGCGCTGCGTGCCCGGCGGCGAGCGCGTCGAGGCGATCGACGTGCGGCCGGGCTTCGTCGCGCTGCGCACACGGGCGTAGGGGCGCCGCCGCGCGGAGCGTGTACCATCGCGCCCCATGGACCCACGGAGGGCGCTCCTCGGCCTCGTCGCGCTCGCGTGCTGCACCGACGCGGCCGACGCCCCGCCAGCCCCGCAGCTCCCCGCGCTCACCGCCGACCCGGCGGAGCCCCGCGCGTGCGTCGGCGCTCCCCCCGCCGCGGGCGCCGCGCGGGCCTCTCACGTCGTCTGCGCCGAGCAGCTCGCGCGGGGTCCCCTCGCCATGGGCCGCGTCGGCGACGTGCTCGTCGAGAACGCCGTCGCCCGCTTCATCCTGCGGAGCGGCGACGAGTCCGCCACGACGATCGGCGCGCCCGGCGGCGGGGTGATCGACGCCACCGCCTCGCGCGACGCGCCCGACTTCGTGAAGGAGGTGCTCCCGACGCTCAACCTCTACGGGCTCGCCGTGGGGGCCCTCATCGTGGTGAAGGCGAGCGGCGCCGAGGCGGTGGTGCGGGCCGCGTTCACGCCGCGTCCCCTCGACCTCATCCAGTCTGTGCTCCCGCTGCCGTCGCAGCGGCCCGCGGTGCGCGGCGTGGTCGAGTACGCGTTGCGCGCCGACGAGCCGGTGCTCCGGGTGCGCGTCTGCGCGCTCCCCTCGGGCGACGCGGGGACGCTCACGGCGCGACCCGGGCTCGTCGCGATCCTCGGCGGGCGAGCCGAGGCGCTCGCCGTCGGGGGCGCCGGGGTCCTGCAGGGGGACATGGCCTTCGCCACCTCGCGGACGCTCCTCGCGGAGTCGCCGGAGACGGGCTTCGGCGCGGCCCTCGACGACGCGGCGTCGGTGCTCCACGCGGGGACGGTCACGCTCCTCGACGGGACCGCGCGCACCACCTTCGCGGCCGACGCCGTCCGCTGTGTCGAGATGCGCGTGGCCGTGGCGCGCACCGCGGCGGGGGCCTTCGAAGCGCTCCGCGCGGGGGCCAACGGGGCCGTGATCGACACGCCGGTGCCGGCGGACGGGCGGGCGGAGCTCCGCGACGCGGCGGGAAACGTCCTCCTCCGGTCGCGCGGCGAGGCGGGCGTCGTGCGCGTCCACGCGGCGGTCGACCCGTCACGGACGCGGGTCGCTCAGGAGGGCGGGGACTTCGGCCCGCCGGGCGCGCTCCCCGCGACGGGGGTGCTGCGCGTCGACGCGCAGGTGCGCGGCGTGGCGGGTGCGCCCGTGCGCATCGCCGTGACGCGGGGCGAGGACTTCGACGCGCGCTTCGTGGTGACCGAGTCCACGCGGCGCACGCTCCCCGCGGGGACGTACCGGGTGTCGGCCTCGCGCGGGATGGAGCACACGGCGGTGAGCGCGGACGTGACGATCGCCGCGGGAGCCGAGGCCGCCTTCGACGCGGTGCTCGAGCGGGTGGTGGACACGAGCGGGTACGTGTCGACGGACTTCCACCTGCACACCGAGCTCTCGACCGACAGCGTCCACCCGGTGGCCGACGCCGCGCGGCAGGTGGCGGGGGAGGGGATCGAGGTGGTGGCCTCGACGGACCACGATTTCATCACCGACATCGAGGCGGTGGTGGGCGAGGCGGGGATGGCCCCGTGGCTCCTCGCGGTGCCCGGCGAGGAGGTGTCGACGGTGCGGCTCGGCCACTACGGGGGCTACCCCCTGCGGCGGGACGCGGCGCGCGCGGGGGCGGGCGCGGTGCCGTGGTTCGGCCTGTCGCCCGCGCAGATCGCGCGACAGCTCCGCGCGCGCGGCGACGACGTGCTGGTGCAGGTGAACCACCCGCGGCTCCGCGGGTCGGGCGTCTTCGACCAGATCGGGCTCGACGCCGCGACGGGCGAGGCGCGCGGGGACCCCACCGCCGTCGGCCTCCCCGAGGGCACCGACCTCACCGAGCTCGCCTTCGACGTCGTCGAGGTGTGGAACGGCTACACCCGCGGCGGCAACGAGCGCACCTTCACCGACTGGCTCAGCCTCCGCGCGGCGGGGCGGCGCTTCGTGATGGTGGGCAACTCCGACAGCCACCGGCCCGACAAGGCCCCCGGGGCGCCGCGCTCGTTCGTCCGCGTCCCCGACGACGGGGCCGGGCGCGCGCGCTGGGCCGACGTGCTCGCGGGCCTCCGCGGCGGCGACGTGAGCGTCGGGGCGGGGCTGTTCGTCGAGGCGAGCGTCGAGGGCGTGCGCCCCGGCGGCCGTGCGACGGCGCGCGACGGGCGCGTGATGTTGCGCGTGCGCGTGCAGGGGCCGCCGTGGGCCGACTGCACACGGGTGCGCGTGTACCGCGGGGCGGAGGTCGTCGTCGATCGGCGGGTCATGACGCCCGCCGACCGGGCGGTGCGCTTCGACGAGGTGATCGCGGTGGAGGTGCCCCGCGCGAGCTTCCTGGTGGTGCGGGCGGACGGGGAGCGCGAGGCGGCGCCGGTGTTCGACTTCCCGCCCTTCGGCGTGACCAACCCCATTGACGTGGGCGCGATGTAGCGGTCCGCGTCGTGGTACGCTCCGCTCGTGAACGTTGCATTGCGCGCCCGTGTGGTCGACGGTCACCTCGTGCTCCTCGGCGTCGCGAAGCTCCACGAGGGCATGGAGTTCGAACTCGTGCCGGTGGCCGAGCGCATCGCGCGGCCTCCGGCGAACGACGACGCTCCGACGCTCCTCGACCTGCTCGCCAGCGACCTCCCCGACGACGCCTTCTCCGCGGTGCTCGATCGCCCCCGCGACCTGCCGCGTGATCCGGCGCTGTGAGCTTCCTCGTCGACACGAACGTCCTGGCCGAGCTGCGGAAGGGCAATCGGTGCGATCCCAACGTCGCTCGGTGGAGCACATCTACACCGACGGCGTCGATGTTCGTCAGCGTCCTCACGCTGGGTGAGATTCGCAAGGGCATCGAGATCCTCCGGCCGAAGGATCCCGCGCAAGCTGCAGCGCTGGAGCTGTGGTCCCAGCGGGTCGCAGCCGCCTTCTCCGGGCGGCTCCTCCTGGTGGACACGGCTGTTGCGGACACATGGGGGCGGATGAATAAGCGGGGCCCGCTGCCGGCGATCGATGGCCTCCTTGCGGCGACGGCGCAGACGCATGGACTCACACTCGTGACCCGCAATGTCCGCGACTTCGAGCGCGCCGGGGTCGCCTTGGTGAGTCCCTTCGACCCGGCGCCCTGAGCCGCGACGAAACTCCCGGACAGAAAAAACCCGCCGGTTGCGCATGGGTTGCCCCAGAGGCTCGGCGGGTGTGATGCCTGGGACTTTAGGTACACATCGGCGCGACGTCAACGACAGCGTCAGGCCGCCTCGCTTCCTCCGCCGCGCTCGAACGCGGGTAGGCCGCGATGTCAATCCCAAAGAAGGGCGGGGAGCTCCCAGCGCGTTAGTTAAGCTAACTTGCGTATGCGCAATCCCATCCCCTAGTCATTGTAAATTCACGCAGTGAAACTTAACTAAGCCCAATGACTCGCGCAGGTCGCTACATCACTCAGGTGGACGGCTACGCCGCCTTCATCCCCGCTCCGCTTCCACCCGCCCCGCCGCTCGATGTGGACCAGGAGATCCTGCAAGCGCTCTCCCAGGCCGATCAGTGCCTCGGACGGCTCGATGGGATCGCGCGCCTCGTCCCTAACCCCGACCTCTTCGTGGCGATGTATGTGCGGCAGGAGGCGGTGTTGAGCTCCCAGATCGAAGGGACGCAGGCGTCGCTCACGGACGTCCTCCAGTTCGAGGCCGGCATGGAGCGGGAGGAGCGCCTGAAGGACGTCACCGAGGTTTCGAACTACGTCCGCGCGATGAACCACGGCCTCGAACGCCTCGCCACCCTGCCGCTCTCCAAGCGCCTCGTCCGGGAGATCCACGAGAAGCTCCTGGCAGGCACGCGGGGCTCGCTGCTCACCCCCGGCGAGTTTCGCACCAGCCAGAACTGGATCGGCCCGCAGGGGAGCACCCTCGCGAACGCGAGCTTCGTGCCGCCTCCCCCGAGCGCCCTCCACGACGCGCTCGACGCCTGGGAGAGCTTCCTCCACGACGAGACCTTCCCGCCGGTCATCCAGGCCGCGCTCGCCCACGCGCAGTTCGAAACGATCCACCCCTTCCTCGACGGCAACGGGCGCATCGGGCGGCTGCTCATCACCTTCCTGCTCTGCACCCGCGGCGTGCTCGCCCGCCCGCTCCTCTACCTGAGCGCGTACCTCAAGCGAAACCGCGCGGAGTACTACGACCGTCTGCAGGCCGTCCGTGACCACGGGCACTGGGAGCCGTGGGTGAAGTTCTTCCTCCGCGGGGTCGCCACCTCCGCGCGCGACGCGACCGACACCGCAGACAAGATCCTCGCCCTCCAGAAGCGGCTCCGCGAGCACGCCGACGGCGAGAGCGGGAGCCGGTTCCCGAAGTTTCACCGCGCGACCGACGTGCTCTTTCGGCGCCCCATGGTGACGGTCGCGCAGCTCGCGGAGGCCATCGACGTCAGCATCCCGACCGCCGGCAAGCTCGTCGACCACTGCGTCGAGAGCGGCTTCCTTCGCGAACGGACCGGCCGCAAGCGCAACCGCTGGTTCGAGTTCGGCCCCTTCCTCGACCTCTTCGAGTCCGCCGAGCCGGTGGCGCCTCCGACCCCTCCCGAGCGCACGCAGGGCCACTGAACTCGCCCCTTGCCCCGCGGTGCGCCCCTGCGATTCACTCCGCGCACCGATGTCCCCCGTCGCTCGCCTCCTCGCGCTCCTCGACCTCGACGCCCTCACCGAGCTCGCCGACGCGCTCGGCCTCGACGTCCCCGACGGCACCGACGAGCCCACCCTCCGCGCCCGCGTCGAGGCCCACGAGCACGCCACCCTCCACGCCGTCCTCGCCGCCCTCCCGCGCGAGACGCTCAAGGACGCCTGCAAATCTCTCGCGCTCCCCACCGACGGCCGCGGCCGCGCCGCCCTCGTGCGCCGCCTCGCCGACGCCCTCGCCGTCAGCACCACCGCCGCCACGCGCACCCTCCACGTCGAGGTCTTCCCCCGCCAGCCCCGCCTCGCCTGGAACGGCATGGACCAGCGCGAGGCCGTCGCCGCCGTCCCCGCCCAGGTGGTCGAGATCGTCCGCCCCGCCCGCGCCCTCGACCGCGAGTCGGGCGACGCCCCCGAGCTCCCCGGCGTCAACGTGGCCGCCGCGGCCGCCCGCGCCGCCGCCGCGC
>Ga0105046_10017100_pt1 | contig 11114 bp, 9 predicted proteins | sample MAT03_FD_78385 | JGI IMG/M metagenome (GOLD analysis project Ga0105046, IMG submission 78385) | Freshwater microbial communities from Lake Fryxell liftoff mats and glacier meltwater in Antarctica - MAT-03 (megahit assembly) | ecosystem: Environmental > Aquatic > Freshwater > Ice > Liftoff...
CTTCAATTCAAATGCGACAAATGATTTGCTGACGTTGTTGACTATCAATCCACAACTTCCTTTGTCTCCATTCGACTGCATAGCATCCACTTGTTTGTTGTCGCAGTTGATCGACTCGGTGGTCCTCGTACTGGGAACAAATCATCCGTCGATCGTCCCCATCATCTTGGCACTACGAAGGCAACATTTAAGGACGCTTGTTCACTCCCTCGTCGCGGGCGGTCGGGGATTGTTGGTTTTCGATTTCGTGTCCAGCCAGTCGGTACCTGGCTTGATGCAAATCGATGACGCCCGTTTGAATCAAACGCTAATCGAAGCGATCAACGCTAAGAATTTCTTCACTGGCCTGAATCCGTTCGCTGTTCAAGCGGAGTTGAAAACGCACTCGGATTTCGCTGGGCTGATAACCGACATTCGGCTACATCCACCATGGCGCTGGGACATTGGCATAAAACAGTTCGCAGTTTCCGCGATTAGCTTTCGCCGCCGCCAAGAAAGCTAGGGGCCAGCTCGCCGCCTTTTTGTTGCTTGCGTTTTTCGTACAGGTCGCGTATCCAATCTCGAACGCGGAATTTCAGAGTGGGTTCCCCTCGCTTAGGCATTCGGGTTAGTGAAATAGCCTATTCCAAGGAAGGAGGCTTGGAACGAGTCATCGAGAAGACACTTCTCGATGAACACCGCCATCTTAAAGCGTCTCAACGCCTCCGAATTCAAACATTTCGTACTCGTAATCAGCCATCGTCGGTACTCGTTGTCGTGCTCGAATTATCGTAGCGATTGAGGACGGTTGCGAGTGCTCTTTCATGGAGTAGGCGAATGGTTTTTGAGGCGACTTTGGTGGCGATCAGTGAGAAGTCACAAAATTCTTGCATCCAATATCGCGGGACGCTTCGTACTGCTGCCATCAGTTACTCGTTTCGATTTTGACTGGGAGAATAGCATGCGGATGAACGTATTTAGAAGGGCTGCCGTTGCGGCCACTCTAGGCTGGACCGCTTTCGGCTGGGCAGCTCCAGCCTGTCTGTTTGGCGCGAATCATCGTGAAGCACCAATTACTGCGCTCGACCACAAAGCAGATATAACCGACATATACGCCTTTCGAAGTTACGATGGGGGCCCTACTCCACGAGTCACTTTGATTCTGTGCGTCGATCCTCTTCTTGAACCTGCCAACGGGCCAAACTGGTTTCCGTTCGACACTGAAATCCTCTACGAGATCAAAGTCGACAATAACAACGATGCGGTTGCGGATGTAACATTCCAATTCCGATTCAATACCGAGCAGCGGTTACCCAATCTATTTCAAGCCTATGCAGGTGCCGGTACCGGAATTAGCGCCCCTGCTAACTCCCCCCCTCCTGTAGCGCCAGGCACACTGATTGTGCCACCGCAGATCAATTCATTTTCATCACCCGGCCTAGGCACACGGCAAAGTTATGCAGTCACGATGATTAAGGGTGGAATTGCAACAAACATCGCCGGCTCGGGACCTTTTTATGCGGTCCCTACAAACGTCGGCCCGCGAACGATGGACTATGCAGCATTATTTTCTGCTGGCACTTATGCGACCGCGACGCCAAATGTAAATGTTTTTGCAGGCACTACCGATGACGCGTTTTGGATTGATCTCGGCGGTGCCTTTGACACACTCAATACTCATATTTCGCCCATATTGAGTGCCGCTCAAGACTCAGCGCAGCAGAATTTCGCCAGCGATACGGTGTCGGGCTACGGCGTGAATTCGATCGCAATCGAAGTTCCCGTTTCCATGCTCACAAGAACCGGAAATGTTGAGGCACCGAATTCAGCCGCAGCAACGATTGGAGTTTGGGGAACAACGTCAAGACCGCGAGTGACGGTGCGTCAGTCACCTTTACCACAGCAAGGCTCAGGTGGCTTTCGTCAAGTCCAGCGAATGGGAAATCCATTGATCAACGAGTTGTTAGTCGGGACGGGTTTTAAAGATCGATTCAGTATGGACGAACCCAAGAATGATTCGCAATTCGCAACCTTCTTTCTTGATCCAACACTAGCCCGCATCCTCAATGCAGCCACAGGCGGTGTGATTTCGATCCCGACACCACCTCGTACTGATTTGTTGCCGTTGGTAACCTATGCACCGCCGATCGCAGCGGCAGGCACCACACCTGGGCCTGTTGCTGATCTACTTCGGCTCAATACAGGCATCGGACCCACTGCGGCGGCAAGTGCAAGCCGGCTTGGGTTACTCGGAGGCGATGCTGCGGGATATCCCAACGGTCGTCGCGTTTTCGACGACGTTACTGACATCTCGTTGCGAGCGGTAGCCGGTGTATTCAATCCTGCGTTCAACATCTCGCCTAACAATGCGCTTGGCGATGGCGTGAACGTCAATGATGCACCCTATCGCGTAACGTTCCCATATCTCGCCAATTGTCCGAGCGGCCGTGATCGTCGGCACATCGATCCGGGCGAGCCAGGCGGCGGGCCGCAATAAGACAGGGGCCTTACTAGTTTGAATTGCGCAGGTTTACATCAGTCACGTTAGGAAACACTAAATAACTAGGTGACTTATCAGCCGGAAGGCGTTAGCCTCCGGTTGGGTCCATGACCGGAAGCTAACGCTAGCTAACGCTTTCCGGCTGATAAAACAAAAACCACCGGAAAAACGACTTACATGCTCCTCTCGTGAGCGGGACGCTCACTAACGCCTTCCGGCTGATAGAGCTAAACCACCGTAAAGAGAAATCACACTTCAAATCCTAAGCCGGACAGTCTCTAACGCCTTCCGGCTTATTCAAGCGACAAATTCTAAGGCAACTATCCAAAACGAGAATTTTTATGAATAGCACTAGATTTATCACGTTGAAAATGCTCGCGCTGTGTGTATTCTCGCACGGACTTTGTTTTGCTGAGACTTCAGCTACTTTTAGGACTCCAGCCGAAGAAAAGATTGCTGCTGCGAAGAAGGCGATTGAACAGAAGCCCCAGAGCGCGGATGCTCAAAATGCACTCGCAATGGCTCTGACACGCCGAGCACGCGAAACTTCAGACCCCAGCTACTACGACCAAGCTGGCGAAGTACTCAAAGAGTCATTGAAACTCGCGCCCGATAATTTCGAGGCACGCCGAATTGAGACTTGGATTGCACTGGGCAAACATGAGTTTTCGCGAGCCCTGGATCTTGCCCGTGCGCTCAGTAAAAGTCGACCCGACGATGTGCTGGCCTATGCTTTGCTCACCGATGCATGCGTCGAAACAGGCAACTACGATGAAGCCGAGAAGGCCGCGCAATGGGCTCTCGACATGCGACCAGGCGAAATCTCCGGACTCACGCGTGCGGCCTACTTGCGTGAGCTGTTCGGCGATATTCAAGGATCGGTCGATCTGATGCAGTCGGCCTATAACAAGACCGCACCTTCCGAAGTCGAGGACCGCGCCTGGATTCTTACTCAGTTTGCACACCTACAGCTCCTCAGCGGCAAGCCTGACGTTGCTGAACTCGCACTTACGGACGCTTTGAAATTGTTTCCAGGCTACCATTACGCTTTAGGGAATATGGTGAAAGTCAGAACCGCTCAAAAGCGATACGACGACGCTGTGACCGTTGCGAGAGATTTCATCCAAGCCGCGCCCCATCCTGAAAATCTGTTCGTCCTTGGCGAAACGCTCACACGAGCGGGCAAATCAGATGAATCAAAATCTGCCTTCGCAGACTTTGAGGCGAAAGCACTCGCAGAATCCGAGGGGACCGATAACGCCAATCGAGAACTTGTTTTCTACTATGTCAATCACGCTGACAAACCCGCTGATGCGCTTCGAATTGCCAAGAGCGAATTAGCTCGTCGGCAGGATATTTTTACGCGCGAAGCATATGCTTGGGCATTGCAGGCAAATGGTGAAATTAAAGAAGCGCGCGAAGAGATGGAAAAAGCCCTTGTTATCGGCATTCGCGATCCATTGTTCTTTTACCACGCAGGAATTATCGCTCAAAAGAACGGCGATCACCAACAGGCCGTGAAGTACTTGCAGGAGTCGCTCAAGCAAGCAGAGCGATCCGAGGTCTGCGATCTAGCGAGCACTGCGCTGGAACAATCACAGTCTATCACTGGCAAGCAGTAATTCGAGTTCTTGTTCAGGATTTCGTATTTACTGCGACGCGGACAAAATTTAGTAGGCAATGGTAAGCGGAGCGCCACGAGCCGGCATTTCAGTGTTGGCGTTCCAATTAGGACCGATCGATCTATAAATGTCCGGAGTGAATAAATCGTTAAACGAAAACGATTCCCGATAAGATGAGATCATGATATTTTAAGGCTGTCAGTTTTTTACCTTCTTCGCGCGACCTTGGGTCCAGAGCTTCAATCCCTCAAGCCGCTGTTTGCCACGATGGAAGTAAGCTTCGCCGAGTCTGCTTAAGTGCGCAGTGTAGAGTGCTCTTCGATACGATTTCCATGCGAAATTCGTTGGCGTGGTAAGATGCTCGCTCACGCATAGCTCGGCTAGTGCTTCGCCGATCCGTTGATGACCTTCGATGGTTGGATGAACATGATCGACTAACCATTCCGAACCAGGAATCTGGTGTTCGCTCAGCTCCGTCAGTAGTTGCTCTGCGTCGACAAGCGACACTTCGAACCGCTCGGCTAACTCCGTCACGGCGTCGACTATCGGAGTGATCGCTCGCAGCGGGCAAACATCCGCGTCGCGGGCTGCGACGAAGCAACTCTTGGCAGATTCCCAATCGCCTTGATCTGCCAATAAACGGCCTTTCAAATAGAGCGCCCCAGCATGCTGGGGATCAATTGACATCAGATATTCGACTTCTGCGAGCGGGTTTTGGATGCGGTCACGATTCAAACGTAAATCATCCCAACGCTCGATGAACGCAGTTTGTTTTTCGCTCGATAATTTCGAATCGATCTCGAACTTGAACGGTGCGCAATCGATCAAATTGCTGACGGGTCGAATGAGAACCAGCGGTACTCGGCGGTCCTGGCAAGCATGAATCATCTGCTCGACGTTCCATCGAAAGTGGTTCACAACCGGTTCACGCCACGGATCGTCGCGGCGATAGTCGTGCAAGCCGCCTGAGTAATCGAGCAACGCATCGACTTCAGAGGTCAATTCAGTCCTCGCGGGAGCATCGGTCCGAGACGCCGGTTTTGCAACCAAAGTTCGCGCCAGTTGGACGGTTCGCATTTGCGCCAACCAAGCGACGGCGTCGGAACGAGCGCTCGCCGGTTTCCAGTTCGCAGAGGTTCGCTGCTCCAAGAATTCGTTGTGGCCGGTGTAGATAACAATAAGGTCAGGATCGTAGTCGAGCACTTCGCAAAGGATTGCTAGCACTCGGTAGCTGGCATACGACAGCCCACCGCAGTTGATGACTTCGTAGTTCGTATCCGGCGTCTGGGCTTGGAGGTTCAGCTTGAGCCACTCGGGGAAAGCTGTCTCATTACTGTACGGTTCCCCTTGAGTCGTCGAGCCGCCCAGCGCGAAAACGCGAAACGTGCCCGTCGACTTCTTGGCAGGAAATGAAATGGGCCGAAAAAGATGCAATCGTTCCCTGCCGATAGACAACTTTTGGGTTTGCTCCTCCAACTCAAATAATGGCCGGAGATGATGCAATTCGACGTAGGGGTCAATCGCGGCTGCGTGCTTGGGCAAATCCAAGACCGCTAAGAACCACTCGGAGACCAACAGGGGCAGCAACCCAAGCCCGATAGCGGCTAGCCGAAATCGCCACAGATAACGCCACTTTCGATGAAAGCTCTTGGCCATGGTCAATAACTAGAAGTGAACTGCGCGAACAAATTGTGTCCAGCATTGAGCGTGCACAACTCTAATTTTAGCAACCTAAGTCGATTCAACTGGTTATTTTGAAAGAAGTTACCGCTGCTCACGGAAAGTTGACCAAGACAGGTAAATCAGCCCGCCCGACGACAGTATGAACACTACGTCCATCAGCGATGAAGCTGCACGAAAGGGTGCGGAAGCCGCCATGCCGGACAGACCGAGCACGAGGTCGAGTGTAAATAATAGAAAGACTAGGATGGAAATAACCAACCCAATCAAACACAATGCTTTGGGCATTAACCGACCTCGAGGGTTCGCCGGAATGGTCCGCCAGAAAAGTTTCGGTGCGTTAGCACCAGCGTAGTATAGTCCAACTTGTTCGCGTGTCACCTATCTAGCCTATATCTCCTGTATTATGAGCAATTCTTGGCTATTCCGGGAGCTAGCAATCCGGAAAACCCATACATTTGGCTCGCTAAAGGAACTAATTTCGATGGTAAGGGGAGTTTTTCGATCCGAAATGCCGGTTGTGAGCGAGCACGCCTACTTCGACCATGCCGCCGTCGCTCCACTCCCCGCAGCGGCGGCCGAGCGGTTGCGGAGGTTCGCCGACCAAGCGAGCCAAAGCGGTGACAAACATTGGCTGGAATGGTCCTTGATCGTCTCTCGGCTGCGAATAGCTGCCGCACAGTTGCTGGGGGCTAGAGAATGCGAAGTTGCCCTTGTACCCAATACAACTATTGGAATCAACTTAGTGGCCGAAGGCTTTCCCTGGAAAAGTGGCGATAATTTGGTTGTGCCGGACAACGAATTCCCTTCGAACCTGTTGCCATGGAAAAACCTCCACCGCCGAGGAGTCGAGGTCCGCTTGTTGCGCGTTCCCGAAAACGGCCAAATCTCACTCGATCGCCTTACTGAACTAATCGACAGCCGTACGCGGCTGGTCGCCCTTAGCTGGGTTGGGTTTGTCAGCGGTTATCGGCTGGACCTATACAAAATTGCTGAAGCGGTTCACCGACGCGGGGTATTGCTATTTGTAGACGCTATCCAAGGACTCGGCGCCTTCCCGATCAACGTCCATGACGCTCAAATCGACTTCCTCGCCGCTGACGGGCACAAATGGATGCTCGGCCCTGAAGGAGCTGGCTTACTGTACATATCTGAAAAGCACCTTGAATTGGTTGAACCGCTGATGGTCGGCTGGAACAGTTTAGCTGACGGCGGTTTCGATCCTCGTTCCGCAGTTCTCAAGTCCAGTGCCGCGCGTTATGAAGGTGGCTCTTACAACATGGCAGGCCTGCTCGCCTTCGAAGCTAGTCTTGAATTATTGCTTCGACTTGGTACGAATCGCGCCGATAGTCCCATAGCGTCCGCCATACTTGAGAATGTCGCGACCATTGCCAACCAACTCGATGAGAAAGGCTTTGATTCGCGTAAACCCACAGAAGAATATCGCAGCGGAATTCTAACAACGACTTGGCCTGGTGCTAATTTGTCTGATCTAAACGCCGCGCGCAAACACTGTATCGAACAGAATGTCATACTAAGCGTTCGCGCTGGGAGAATGCGCATCGCCACCCACGCTTACAACAACGCTGAAGACATCGATCGACTTGTCGCAGCCCTCGTTGAAGCCCGTCAACTTTTTATCACTTGATTCCACACTAAGAACGCTCTCAACCATGCCTCAAAAATCACGTGTCGCAGTTTATACAGGCTCGTTCGATCCCGTCACGCTCGGCCATGTGAACGTCATTGAACGCGCCGCGAAGTTGTTTGACAAGTTGATTGTCGGTATCGGTATCAACGTCGAAAAGAAAGCCTTATTCACTCCCGAAGAACGAGTGGAATTGATTCGCAAAGTCATGTCGCATGTACCGAACGTTGATGTACAGACCTTTGACGGACTGGCGGTATCATTCGTCCGCCAATGTGAATCGCGAGTCATGGTTCGCGGCGTCCGCCCACTAACGGATATCGCGGGCGAGTTCACGATGATGATGGCAAACCGACAGCTCGACGATGCCATTGAAACCGTATTCCTCATGGCCGACGAAGAATACTCGCATGTCTCCAGTTCACTGATCAAGCAGATTGTCCTCCTAAGCACCAACGACAAACTAGCCAAGTTCGTCCCCCGCGAAATCATTGAACCGCTGCGAAAGAAGATGAGCCAACATTGATCTGGTGAACCTAAGGAATAAATAAATGTCCCTCACTGATATTGAAGCTGCGATAAGGGTTCTGTCGACTGATTTGCGCATTAGCAATTGATGCATCAAAGCAAAACATGAACGCCAAAACGAGAATCAAACTGGAGAATAATCGAACCATGATAGCCTCTTGTTTTTAATTAAAGGAAACGTGTGTGAACGATTCATATTTTCACAGTACGCCAAATCTGCGGCGATGGAAGTAGTCGAACTCAGGCTGGAAGCCAAAGCAACTTAGGTCAAGATGTCGTGAAGCACATTGCCATGTACGTCGGTTAGTCGAAAATCGCGGCCGGCGTAGCGATAGGTGAGCTGCTGGTGATCAAGCCCCATGAGGTGCAATATCGTTGCGTGCAAATCGTGAGCGCTCACCGGATTCTCTTGAGCGGCGAAGCCGAATTCGTCGGTGCTGCCATAGACGGTTCCGCCTTTGATGCCACCGCCGGCCATCCAAACTGTAAAGCCATAGTGATTGTGATCGCGACCCAGCTTCGGTTGATTGCCCGACAGTTCGACACTTGGCGTCCGGCCGAACTCGCCGCCCCACATCACGAGGGTCTCGTCGAGCATCCCGCGTGATTGAAGATCGCTTAACAGCGCCGCAATTGGACCATCGATCTCCGCAGCCAGCTTCCGGTGCGTGCCCTCGATGTTCTCGTGGTTGTCCCAAGGTTGCCCGGCACCGTGCCACAACTGCACCATCCGCACACCACGTTCGACCAAACGTCGCGCGATCAAAGTTTGCCGACCATGTACGCTGCTGCCATACATGTCTTGAATGTACTGCGGTTCATCCTTGATCTCGAACGCATCGGAGGCCGCCGTCTGCATGCGATACGCCAACTCGAACGATTCGATGCGAGCCTCCAAGCGCGGATCGAGCCGCTCGCGACGGTGGGCTTCATTCAACTGCTGAAGAAGAACGAGTTGCTGCCTCTGAGTTTCCAGTGTCGCATGTGGACTGCGAATATTCTCAATCAGTCGTTCGACGGATGTTTGATTCGAATCAACGTAAGTTCCTTGCATCGCGCCGGGTAGAAAAGCAGATTGCCAGTTTTCGGCTCCTTTGATTGGCATTCCACCGGGGCACATGGCGACGAAGCCAGGCAAGTTTTCATTTTCACTTCCCAATCCATAGTTCAACCAGGCGCCCATGCTCGGGCGAGCTTGAATGGAATCGCCGCAGTTCATCAGCATCAGCGACGGCTCGTGGTTTGGCACTTGTGCGTACATGGAACGAATGACCGCGATCTTGTCGATGTGCTGAGCCGTCTTGGCGAACAGTTCGCTGACTTCAATGCCGCTCTCGCCATACTTTTGAAACTTGAATGGCGACGGGAACGCGGCGCCGGTTTTGCGTTCGGTGATGCGAGTATTCGGGATTGGCTGGCCGGCGTGTTTGAGGAGAGCTGGTTTGGGGTCAAACGTATCGACGTGCGAAGGGCCACCATTAAGGAAAAAGTGGATGACACGTTTCGCTCGTGGTGCAAAGTGCGGCATCATCCCCGATGTCCCCGCAGCCGCAGGTTCCTGGAGTAGGCCCGCCAGCCCTAGCATCCCCAAGCCCACGCCAGAACGAGCCAGCATATCGCGTCGAGAAAAACTGTAAGGTAACATCTTGAATCTTTCGAACGACCTAACTCAGCCGAGACAAATCTGTAGCTGGTTTCGTAAGAAACCGGACGAACGCGCTCGGCATCCAACGTTTCCGGTTTCTTCCGAAACCAGCTACGTATCAGCTTTGTAAGTGACTAGTGAATCGAGTCACTACCCGTGCGTAGCAATCTCTCTACAAACCGCATTTGCATTGTAATTGCGAGAGCGATCATACTGTTACAAAGTAGCATGCCAGTAAAGCTGAATCGCAATAGCGGGCTGCGAAGTTGCTTCGCAATGTAGAATTCTGTAAAGCCGATGGCGAATACAACCGCGACAATGAAAAGCAGTTTCAGCAATCGCGTGCAATGAAGTTGGATCAGCCCATAGACGCAAAAGGCGGTCATGGAAGCGGCATAAAACATTGCTAGAAATCGCAATGCGTCGTAGTCGGTGACCATGCCTAAAACCAATCGATACGATGTAATCGACACGGCAGCTAAGCCCGTAAACGCGAAGATATCGGCGATCGAGTATTTTTCACTTGCCACAACATCACTGTCGGTTGACTCGCCGGGTATCAATTCGCTTTGAGCCGATTTGGGAGATCGCTTTCGCCCAAAGATCGGTCGAATAACTTGCAGGCAAATGATCGCTAAACGCAACTGAAGAAACATCGCAACGAGAAAAACAAAAACTGCGACCCAATAACCTGGAGCGATTCCCAGCAGAGGCAATACCTCACGATTGTTTTGAAACGCATCGACAACCAAAAATGTGATTGCAGCAACAGTCAATCCCGCGGAGAGTGCGCCCATGGATAGGAAAATCTTAAGCGAACTCTCTACCGTCTGAACCCGATTGCGAGAAACGTAGGTTGCTAATGTGAATACTTGAGTAACCACCAGCCCCCAGGTCAGCGCATCGAAAAGGTCAATCTTGTACCAGTTGGCTTCGTCAAAGATGAGCAGTTGTGAGAAATAAGCGGCAACGGATACGAAAGCGATTTGCCAAAATACGGCATTCAACAATCGCTTGCGACCGATTGCTCGATTCGGCATTGAGGTGTTTGTTTCCGAACCCGCCGCATTTGTTTCAGACCATGGGATTGCATTGCTCATTACATTGTCAGTCGTGTTCAAGCATGCTTCGTTGCGGTTTATTTAAGCGCCAACTTTAACTCTAGCACATCTTGAGTTGACGGCAATTTATTATCTGCATTCATGGCAGGCTTTTTCGGCAGTTTGGGCGACGGTCGCTGGTAATTCGCACAAGACTCCTGCAAACTATCCGTTTGGTAGTTGGCGGTGCCCGCAGTGACGTAGCTGGTTTCGTAAGAAACCGGAGGAACCCGCAACCTTTGGCCGAGTCCGGTTTCCCACGAAACCAGCTACATCACCTGATCCTTAGTGGTACGTTAAGGCGAGCGGCAGGATGAAAACTACCAGTGTGATGCAAACCCTCTCCGGCCTTTCAGGCCGACTCTCCCAGGGGGAGAGTGACTTCACCCACCCTCAGGGAGGGTCGAGCGAA
>Ga0105046_10017102_pt1 | contig 11113 bp, 9 predicted proteins | sample MAT03_FD_78385 | JGI IMG/M metagenome (GOLD analysis project Ga0105046, IMG submission 78385) | Freshwater microbial communities from Lake Fryxell liftoff mats and glacier meltwater in Antarctica - MAT-03 (megahit assembly) | ecosystem: Environmental > Aquatic > Freshwater > Ice > Liftoff...
CCGGCGGGTCGAGCACCGGCGGGGCACCGATCCGGTGGAGCGGGATCACCCTCGACGTCGTCGATCTCGCCGACGGGGTGCGCGGTCGCGCCGTCGAGCTGCGCGGCTCGCGCCGGGGCGGCGTGTCGGAGCTGGTCATCGAGCGCGCCGCCGCGGTCACCGACGACGGCCCCACCGTCGCGGTGGCGTCGATCGAGCTGGTCCGCGATGGCGACAAGACCGAGGCCACCATCGCCGGCGCCAACCTGTCGGTGTGGACCGGGCTGTCGCTCACCGGCATCAACGGCACGATCGGGCTCGCGCCCGAGCCGGGGCGCCTCGCGGTCAGCCTGGCCGGCGGCTACGGCGGCGTCGACGGCACGCTATGGACCGCGCGGGGCTGGGTCGATCCCCGGGCCGCGACCGGCGAGCTCCGCCTCAAGGCCGACGCCTTCAGCCTCGACCGGCTGCGCCCCATCCTCGAGCACAGCATGCTGGTCGACTATCCCAAGACCACCGTCGACGTCGACGTCACGCTGGCCCGCGACGGCGCCATCGGCACGCTGCGCGGCGGCTTCCACATCCACGACCTCACGGTCGGCCACCCGATGATCGCCGAGCAGCCGGTGCAGATCGCCTCGCTGTCGGGCGACGTCGAGATCAGCTACGACCGCACGACGCGCACGTACACCGTGGTGCGCGGCGACTTTGGCACCCGCGGATTGCGGTTTTCGCTCACCGGCCAGGCCACCCTCGGGCGCGGCGCCGATCGGCCCAAGCTGACGGCGCGCTTCGTCGTGCCCAGCGTCGCCTGCCAGCAGGTCCTCGACGCGCTGCCGCCTCAGCTCACCGGCGCCGAGATGGCCAGCTACCAGCTCACCGGCAATTTCTCGACCGACCTCCACGTCGCGATCGACTGGGCCAACCTGCCCGCCACCGAGCTGGGTGGTTCGGTCGGCATCAATGGCTGTCGGGCCAAGAAGGTCGCGCCGTCGATGGAGCGCCTCGAGCGCTCGTTCGAGCACTTCGTCGAGGTCGAGCAGGGCGAGTGGCTGTCGTTCGTGATCGGCCCCGAGAATCCCGACTTCGTGGCGCTGGCCGAGGTGTCGCCCTACCTGTTGTTGTCGCTGCAGACCACCGAGGACGGCGCGTTCTACAAACACCACGGCTTCTTGCCGCGCGAGTTCCGCACCGCGCTGGTGCGCAACCTCGAGGCCGGGCGCTTCAAGTACGGCGCGTCGTCGATCACCATGCAGACCGTGAAGAACGTGCTGCTCTATCGCCAGAAGACGTTGGCGCGAAAATTTCAAGAGCTGTTCCTCACCTGGTCGATCGAGCGATATCTCGGCAAGGACCGTATTTTCGAGATTTACGTCAATGCCATCGAGTACGGACCGGGCCTCTATGGCATCGGGCCCGCGGCCCACGAGTACTTCGGCAAGCCGGCCGGCGAGCTCACGCCCAAGGAGGCCGCGTTCTTCTCCTCGATCTTGCCCAATCCCAAGGAGCGCTATCGCCAGTATTGCAAGGGCACGCTCCGCAAGTGGACCGAGGACAAGATCGGCCGCATCCTCGACAAGATGCTCGAGCGGGGCCGCCTCACCCAGGAGGAGCACGACCTCGCGATCGCCACGCCCCTCGTCTTCGTCAAGGACGGCGCGGAGACCGAGGACCAGTGCAACCGCCGCGTCGCCAAGGCCCTCAAGAACGCGCGCCCGACCAACCCGCTGGCCCGCCCGGCACCGGCGCTGCCGCCGAAACCGTAGCGGTCAGATCACCACGCCGTTCCAGCGCGACTGCCACTTTTCGGGCGTGAACGGCGGGACGGGGAGGGGCGCCAGGAGCGGCGTGCCGTCTCTCCACAGCGCGCGGAAAGGTGGCTTGGCGCCGGTCTGGTAGAAGTGCTCGAGATACGCGTAGTCGCAGGCCGAGAAATCAGAGAGCCACTGATCGAGATCGTGAATGCCGGCATCGTGGAAGAGCCGCAACGAGTACCGACACGCGGTCGTCTCGTACTCGCGCAGCCGGGCCAGGTGCTCGGCGTCCCAGGGACCGGGATGCACCGCGATCGCGCGGGCCTCGGGCGCGGTGTTCCACTGCACGGTGTGGCCGAACAGGTGGACCACGATGAACAGCGCGTCCTCGGCGTCGAGGTCGAAGTCGATGCGGATCTCGGCGCCGTCGAGATCGCCCGTGAACGGGTTGGGCACGTCGCCGACGACCACGGGAATGCCCCAGCGGTGCTCGATGACCTGCTCGACGGTCGCGAAGGCGCGCGCGAAGCGCTCCGGCGTGAGGGCCGGCGTCGGATCGCCGCCCGGACCGCTACTCTCGACGGTCATGCGGTCACTTGATCGCCCGGTTGATCTTGGCCTGCACCATGTCGTGCAGCACCTGCATGACGGTGTACGCCGTCAGCTCGGCCAGCACGCGGGTGACCAGGGCGTGCTGCTCGTCGGTGAGCGAGCCCTCGACCGCCTGCATCGCCGTGCGCAGGTTGCCCTCCTGGGTCGCCAGCTCGGTCGCGTCGACCGCGCCGTCGGCCAGCGAGCTGGCGAAGTGCTCGAGCTGCTCCACGTGGGCCTCGAGGTCGGGGTGGTTGTCGTCGTCGATCCAGTTTGCGCGGGCCATGCGTACCTCTTTGTTCTCGCGTCTTGGTGGTGGTCTTAGCGACCTTCGAGGATCTGTTTGATGGCGGTGGCGCGCTCTTGCGCCTTCTCGCGGCCGCCCAGCTTGTCGAGCTTCTCGCGCTTGGCCGGGGGCAAGAACTCGACGTCGGTACACTCGATGATCGCGGCCAGCTCCTGCAACTCGCGCTCGAGGCTCTGCGTCGAGGGCATGAAGCCAGCCAGGGTGTCGGCCAGCGCCTGCTTGGTGATGCGATCGGCGCCCGCGAGCAGCGACGTGCGCCAGGCTCGGGAGACGATACCCTCGATGTCGGCACCCGACAGGTTGCCCTTGTGGGGCAGGTCGGTCGGGATGTCCTCCTCGAGGAGCTTGGTGCCCGACTTGCGGGCGAGCACCGTCAGCATCTTGCGGGTCTCGGCGTCGTCGGTCGGATAGAACAGCGGGATGTGGACCTCGGCGCGGCCCTGGCGCTTGATGTCGACCGGCAACAGGTCGGGGCGCGCGGTGAGCAGCATCCAGATGATCTTGCCGCGATAGCGGGTGTCGCCCATCTGGTTGGCGATCATGCCGAAGATGCGCGCCGACACGCCGCTGTCGCCGCCGCCGACGTCGCGATCGCCGAGCACGGTGTCGGCCTCGTCGATGACGACCACCACCGGGCCCATCGAGCGCAGGAGCCCCAGGACGCGCTCGAGGTTGCCCTCGGTCTCCCCGACGTACTTGGAGCGGAAGTTCTTCAGCACCACCGCGGGCACGCCCATCGAGCCGGCCACGCACTGGGCGAGGAACGACTTGCCGGTGCCGACCGGGCCCGCGAACAGGTAGCCCATCGGCACGGTGTCGAGATGACCGCGCTTGATCAGCTCGGCGTCGTCGAGGAGGCGCTTCTTGGCCGCCTCATGGCCAACCACGGTGTCGATGCCCCACTTGGGCTCGACGAACTCGAGCATGCCCTGGGCCTGGCGCTCGATGAGCCGCTTCTTGAGATCGCGGAAGTACAGCGCGTCGAGGCGGCGGCCGCTCTCGCGCGACGACCGCACCAGCACCTCGAGGTCGGTGAGCGCGATGCCGGCGGTGAGCGTGGCCAGCTCGGCGATCGAGAAGTCGGAGAACGCGGCCATGTCGACGCCGCGCAGGGTCGTCGACAGGAAGGCTTCGCGATCGGCGCGCTCGGGCATCGGCACCTCGATCGCGGCGACGTGGGGATTGCCGGCGATGCGCTCGGAGATCTCCGACAGCCGAGGATCCATCAGCACCACTGCCAGATTCAAGCGCTTGACGTACGGCGACGACGCCCAGTTGAGCAGGGTCACCAGCTGGGTCTGGTCCGACAGCGCCAGGCGGTCGCCCGACGGCGCCACGAACGACGCGTGATCGATGACGATCGCCGCCGACAGCCGGCGGTCGGCGTCGGCCATGACGTTCTTTTGGATGAACAGGTCGAGGGCGGCCAGCGCGGTGACCGGGTCGCGCTTCAACTGGCGCACGTCGCCGAGCACGCGATTGACCTTCTCGACCATGTCGGCGAGACGCTTGCCGTTGGCGCCGGCCAGGCAGCGCAGGCCGCGCGCCAGGTCGTAATGCAGCACCAGATCCCAGCGCCCGAACAGCTGCTCGGCGAGGAAGTCGGCCAGGCCGCCCCAGCGCGTAGTCTCGCCAGCGTCGAGGCGGGCCAGGTCGAAGACGTTGCCGTGCAGCACGAACATCGACGTCGTGCCCGAGAAGTACAGCTCGGCGAGCTTGGTGGCCCAGCCCGGGAAGTGGCTCGGCAGCGCGGTCGAGCGGCGCACGCCGTCGGTGCCGGCCAGGGTCTTGTCGGGCGTCGCAGCGCCCGCGGGCCCAGCCGAGGACCCAGCGGGCCCGGCCGGCGCGGGCGGGACTGCAACTCCGATGGTGTCGTTGGGCATCAGGCGACCTCGGTCACGTCGGTGGTGAGGATCGACGGCGCCTCCTGGGTGTCACCCAGGCCGGTGATCGACTGCAACTCGCGGATCGTCTCCTCGGTCTGGCTCATGCCGTCGGCGACCGCGTCGACCTGGATCGACAGCTCGTCGGGATTCTGGTGGCTGATCGCCATCTCGGTGAGCGCCTGGATCTTCGACTCCAGGCGATCGAGCTCGACCGTCACGAACTCGGCGTTGCTGCGGGCCGTGTGATAGTTGTCGAGGCGCATCTGGGCGGTGGCGACGCTGTCGGCGAGCGAGCGCTGGATGCGCTCGTCAGTGCTCGCGGTCTTCTGGCGCGCGATCAGATCGTCGAGCTGCTGCTGGATCGAGTTGCCGTCGGCAGCTCGTAAGAACCGGCCCAGCGCCTGCTGCGACAGCAGCAAGCGCAAGAACACCCACAGCAGCCGATCGAGGGCCGGCGTGCGCAGCTGGGCGGCGGCGCCGCTGTCGTCGCGGGTCTCGCCGCGCACCGCGTTGGCGATGCGCTGCATCTCGACGCAGCGCGCCCGCAGCTTCAAGAACCGGTTGCGACGTTCGGCCTCGAGCGAGCCCAGCACGTCGGCCAGCTTCTGGCGGGCGCTGGTCTGAGCCGGCCCCACGTTAGCGGCGCGACCCTCGCCGTGGGCCTTCACGTCGATGGCACTCTGGAACTTCGGGAAGGAGGTCAGTCCGGCCAGATAGGCGATCTCGCCAGCGGCCACCAACGGCAGCGCGATATCGGCGTGGCCCGACAGCACCGCCGCGACGGCGGCCCCACCAAAGACGAGCACGTTCCAGCGGTAGAGGAAGGCCTCCTTGAGGTAGCGCCCCCAGCCCGCCTTCTTGCGCCCGATCGCCACTAGTCACCGCTCCGCTGCGACGACTCGAGATGATCGATGATCTCCTTGATCTCGTAGACCGTCTCGAGGAACTCGGGGTCGCGCTGCATCTCCTTGGCCGACTTGGTCGGCGGCGGCACCCGCACTTCCTTCAAGATCGTGCCGGGCGACGACGAGAAGATCAGCACGTGATCGCCGAGGAACACCGCCTCCTCGACGGAGTGCGTGATGAAGAAGACCGTCGGCGACTGCTCGCGCCACAGCTCGATGAGCAGGTCCTGCATGCGCGAGCGGGTCGGCGGATCGAGGGCACCGAAGGGCTCGTCCATGAGGATGATGCGCGGCTCGAGGATGAGCGTGCGCGCGATCGCCACGCGCTGCCGCATGCCGCCCGACAGCTCGCTCGGGTACTTGTGGGCGTCCTTCTTGGGCGACAGGCCGACCTTGCCCAGCCACACCATCGCGCGGTCGCGGCGCTCGGCCTTGCCCATGCCGCGGCACTCGAGGCCGAAGGCGATGTTCTCGAGGACGGTGCGGTGGTCGAACGACGTGTAGTCCTGGAAGACCATGCCGCGATCGGAGCCGGGGCCGCGCACGACCTTGCCATCGACCAGCACGGTGCCCGAGGTCTGCGGGAACTGGGGCTGCAAGCCGGCGATCATCCGGATCACCGTCGACTTGCCGGAGCCCGACGGCCCCAGGATCGGCACCATCTCGCCGCGTCCCGGGTGGTCGTCGATGCGAAAGCTGACGTCCTTGATCGCGGTGAACGCGCCGGGGCCGGTGCCGTAGGTCTTGGTGACGTTGTCGAAGACCACGATCGGCGTGGGGTGCGCCGGCTCGAGAGCCTTCACCATCGGCGCGCCGCCGGTGACCGTGGGAGGCGATGCCAGTTTGCCCTCGAGCGCCCGCAGCGCGTCCTCGGCGGCGACGGGATCGAACGGCGGCGCGGCGGGCGGTTCGGGATGGTCGGGTCCGGTCGACGGTGGCGTCACGCGCGCGTCGGCATGGTCCTCGGCGCCCTGGTCACCTGGTGGTTTGGGAGCGGTGCTCACTACAGGTCCTTCCGGTAGTGGAAGAAGTAACGTTGAAATAACCGCAGCAGCCAGTCGAAGGCGTACGCCAGCAGCGCGATGAGGATCAGCATCAAGTAGGCCTGCGGTCCGTTCGAGCGCCGCTCCGCCGTGTTGATCAGGAAGCCGAGGCCGGCCTTCACGTTGAGCGTCTCGGCCAGCATGATGTAGCCAAAGCCGAGCCCGAACAGGAACCGGAGGCCGGTGACGATGTCGGGCAGCGCGAGCGGAAAGAGCACCTTGGAGATGATCTGCCAGCGGGTCGCGCCCAAGGTGTGCGCGGTCTCGACGTAGCGCTCGGGTACCAGGCTCACCGCCTTCACCGTGTCGGAGAAGACGAAGGGCACCGTCGCGATGAAGATGAACATCATCTTCTGGCGCTCGTCGATGCCAAAGAAGAGGAACGACACCGGCAAGAGCGCGCTGATCGGCACGCTGCGACCGAAGATGACCAGGGGCTGGAAGAACGCAGCGAGGCCGCGGAACGACGCTGCGGCCACGCCGAACGTGACGCCGACGATCGCCGCGAGGCCGAAGCCCTTGAGCACGCGGGTTAGCGTGGCGATGATGCCTTCGGTGAGGCTGCCCTCGGGCAGCCCGTCGATCGCGCGGTAGACCTCGAGCGGGCTCGGCAGCTTCTCGGGCGAGATCGGCCGTGACGTCGCGGTGTCACCGCGCGTGAACAGCCACCACACCAACAGCACCAGCGCGATGCAGCCCAGGCCCAAGAGCTTGCCGATCCAGTCGGGCGGCTCGGCGCGCAGGGTCGCCCACCATCCTGGCGGGCGCGGCACCGCACCCACGGGCGCGGCGGGGTGGGACGAATTGGCGGCCGCCTCGGAAGGCGGCTTGGGGCGACCCGCGCTCACGCGCTACTGCGCCTCGGCCGGGACGACCTTCACTTCGACGCGACGGTTCTTCGCGTGGTTGTTCGGGTCCGTGGGATCAGCCGGGCGATCCCAGCCCAGGCCGTTCACCGAGAACTGGTTGGGCTGCAGGTTGAACTTCTTGATGATCGCTTCCTTCACCGAGTTGGCGCGGGCCAGCGAGAGCTTCTTCACCAGATCGGCGTCGGCCTGGCCCCGCATCGAGCCGTCGGTGTGGCCCTCGATGAGGATGCGGGCCGCGCCGTACTGCTGCGAGACCTTGGCGATCTCCTCGATGACGAAGTCGACGTTCGGATCGTAGGGCGCCATCACGGTCTCGCCGTTGGGGCCCGGCTTCTCGACCTTCTTGCCCAGGTCGCTCGAGTTGGGGAAGAACTGGATGACGACGGTCTTGGTGAGGATCGCGCTCTCGACGGGGATCGACGACGCCGCCATCGGCGCGAAGGACACCTCGTACTCGTTCTTCTGCTTGCTGTACTTCTCCTCGGCGCCCAGCTTCTTGATGACCGAGAAGTCCATGATCTGGTCGAAGTCGACCTTCTGCTGGACCTGGCCGACCGCCTTGTAGAGGAGGAACGCGGTGTTGTACGTGCGCTCGAAGTTGGTCGGGTTGTTCTGGTTCAGGAAGAACTCGCGGTTCTCGGCGTAGTTGGTCCAGTGGGCGTCACCCAACATGGCGAGGGTCTCGTCGGCGGGGATGCCGTAGCCGTCGCTCATCCACTTCGCGGCCTGCTGCTGCGCGGTGGTGTCCTTGAGCGCCGTGGTCGCGTCGAGGATGCCGCGGACCAGGCCCTCGATGATCTCGGGGTGGTCGCGCGCGAAGTCGGCGCGGGCCCACCACACGTCGGCGATGAGGTGGTTGGCTTCCTTGGTGGTCACCAAGAGCTCGTTGCCGGGGAGCTTCTCGGCGATGCGGTAGATGTCGGGCGCCCACGACACCACGGCCGAGATGTCCTTCTGCGTCGCGTACGCGCGCGCGGCCTGGAACGCGTCCTTGGCGTAGACGATGTCGACCTCGTCGGGCTGCACGCCGCCGTTGAGCAGCGCGTTGAGCAGGAAGTAGTGCGACGGCGAGTTCTGCGCGACGACGACCTTCTTGCCGCGCAGGTCGGGGATCTTGAGGCCCTTGCGGACGACGATGCCGTCGCCGCCGTTGGACCAGTCGACCTGCTGGAACACGCGCGGCATCGTGCGCGGGTCGCTCTTCAAGCCCTCGACGAGCAGCGGCAGCATGTCGACCGTGGCCCAGCCGATCTGGGCCTCGCCGGCGGCGACCGTGTTGCGCATGTCGATGGGATTGTCGGCGAGGACGAGCTCGACCTTGAACGGGTTGCCCTTGGCGTCCTTCCACTCCTTCTTGGCCTTGAAGCCCTCGTTGGCGTAGATGATCGGCGCCCAGCCCGCCCACACGTTGATCGCGAAGCGCACGGTGCGGTCGGCGCCGGTGCCGATCGACTTGTAGTCCGACGAGCCAGGGACCGGCGGCAGCTTGGCGCTGGCCTCGAAGGAGTACTCTTTGACGGTCGTGATGCCGTCGAGGTCGGGGCGCTCGGCCGCGTTGTCGCCGCCAGCCTGCTGCTTGAGCTGGTCGAGGTCGACCTTCTGGCTGCCGCTACCGGCGCCGTCGGGCTTGGTGGTGGATTTCTTGCCTCGGGTGACCGCGAACGCGACGAGCGCGCCGATCACGACGAGGACAGCGATGAAGAACGCGGGCTTCGGCTTGCTACCAGGGGCGGCCATGACTCACTCCTCTCGGGCGCGAAGCCCGAAGACACACATGCTCGTCGGTGGGACGAGCTGGATTACTTCTCGGTCTCGAGGGCGCGCTCGGCCGGGCCGAGGTCCTTGGACGTCTCACTCATCGGCGTGACCTCGGGGGCGCGCAGCCCCAGCGAGATCTCCATGTCCTTGAGGGCGTCCTCGGCCATGGACTTCTCCATGCGCTCCTCGGCGTCGATCTCGGCGATGCCCTGCTGCGACAGATCTGAAGCGACGCGGGCCTTGCCGCGGTTGGCGTCGATCTTGCCCTGGATGACCTGCTCGAGCTGACCGAAGTCGGTCGTGACGTTGAGGTCGAAGCTCGCCGACAGCTTGGCGACCTCGGCCTCGGCCTCGCTCATCTTGAGCTCGGCGTCGTACTGCTGGATCTTCGACTTCACGTCCGCGAGCTTCTTGTTCGCGCTCTGGATCTTCTTGAGGTTGTTGTTGTACGCGCCCTCGTGCATCGCCAGCTGCTGCTGGTTCTGCTCCTGCTGGGTGCGCGACTTTTGCAGCTCGAGGGCGAACTTGGCCGCGGTCTCGCGGTCGCCGGCCTTGAGGTAGGCCTTGGCCTGGGCCTCGAGCTTGGTCGAGTGAGCCTGGCCGTCTTTGACCTGGCGGTTCACCCGCTCGACCAGACCGCGATACTGCTCGAGGCCGACGCGGCCTTCCTTGAGCTGCTCGACGGCGACGTCGTACTCGTACTGCATCTGGGCGATGGGGTCCGCCTCCCAGAAGAAGTTGGCCAGCTTGTTGAGCTGCGCACGAACCGCACCAAACATCTTTCCGAAGATCATCGCGTTCTCCCGAGGGAAGCAGGCGGGCAGGCGCGCCCGGCGCCCCTGACACTACGGTGCGTTGCCCCGCGCCTCAAGCCGCCCGGCCCGCAATGGTCGCCCAATCCCGCCGCCCACCCCTTGCCACCCCACGCCCCTCCCGGCCAGCCTTGCTTCATGGTGCGGGCGCGGGGCGCGGGCGCGGGTTGCGGCAACTCGAGGAGTACCGTCCGGGCGGATGCCGACGCACGCGCCGCTGCGACCGGCCGATGTTCCGAGCCGGTGATGGCATGAAACAACAGCGTGTCATCGAGGTCGCGCCCGACGAGCTCAAAGTCCTCGTCCTCCGCCCCCGCGTTCGCTTCTGCGTCTCGGTTCGATCAATGGGAAGGCAATGTGTCGGGTCGGCCACCTCGCGCGCCGTGCGAAGGGATCTGAACGATGGGCAGTAGCATCAGGAAGTCATCGTCTCCGACGCCAGCGCCTCGGGGGCGGCGGTTGCGCCGTCCAGCACCCGGGACCATTGTGCGGGTTTCGGTATCCGAGCACGGGTTCGTGTATGCGGTGCTCCTGCGAACACCGTTTGTGAGGTTCTTTGAACAGCAGCACGTCGGAGCGTCGCCCAACGTCGCTGAACTGCAGAACGCGAAGATTCTTTTCGAGGTCGCGATGGGTGATTCGGCCATTCGCGACGGGCGATGGCCGGTAGTTGGAGTGATGCCTGTCGACGAGAGCTATCGGCCGGCCGAATTCGTCCAGGACGAGAAAGGCTGCGAGATTGTCGATGCTGCCGGGAGGCGTGCTGCGACCGTCGAAGAATGTATGGGCCTCGAGCGAGCGTCGATCTGGCAGCCAGAACACATCGAGTCGCGACTGGCCGACCATTTTGCGGGTCGGCCCAATGTCCATGTGCAAGAGGGGCGATTGCGGATGCCCGGTGAGCGACCCTGGCCGTGGTGAGTCGCTGGCGACTACGGGATGCTGACGCCCGACTGGAGCAGGTGCATCGCCGTCGTGTGCAGGAGCGTGTGCGGCGAGATTCGCTTGTGGCGCAGCGACGGGCACGTGCTGGTGGCTCGGTCCACGGCGAGCCGCAGCCGCTGCGCGACGCCCGAGCGCGTCATCCGCGCCCCGCCGCGGTTGGGGAACAGCGGGGCCTCTGGCGCCAGCGAGTTGCTCGCCACCCAGGCCGCCACCAGGCGGGCCGTGCTCTTCCAGAGTGGCACCAGGCGTTCCTTCCGGCCTTAG
>Ga0105046_10017103_pt1 | contig 11113 bp, 9 predicted proteins | sample MAT03_FD_78385 | JGI IMG/M metagenome (GOLD analysis project Ga0105046, IMG submission 78385) | Freshwater microbial communities from Lake Fryxell liftoff mats and glacier meltwater in Antarctica - MAT-03 (megahit assembly) | ecosystem: Environmental > Aquatic > Freshwater > Ice > Liftoff...
ATGGAAGCAGCCACAGGTTCAGAAGATAATAACGGGTATTTTTTAAGCACTTTCAATTCTCCTTATTGGCAAGGCGATAATCGTAGAGATTTAGAAGAGTTTTTTTATGACTATGATTTTCGAAAAGTTAAAACAGGCTCTTATATTTCATTAACACCACGTGTGCAATTCGGTTCTACTTCTTCTTTTATGAGCAGTTTTATTGGTTGTCGTTTCGAATATCGTCGATATAATTGGACCGCCGATGGAGTAAAATCAGGCGATGAATTAATTTATGATTCCTCCGTACAATTTAAAGAGATGGAACGTCAACTGAATATTCTTTTTATTTATGGCGGCTATTATAAATTGGGAAGTTTAATATTTGAATCTTATATCGGAGTGGGAACGCGATATTTTTATATGAAGAAACGAGATATTGGATTTGAATACGTAGGGCCTCTTCAAACAAAAGAATACGGAGCAGTTTTAACTACTTGGAGAAAAACGTCTGCCATGGTGGAGTTCGGAATTAATATTGGATTGAGTACCGCGAAGTAGATACTTTACAAAATTAAACTTCTTGTCGTTTCATCAATTGTTCAGAAATGATTTTTAATCCTTCTTCTAAACTATGCGGACGGTAACTCAATTCTTTTTCTGCTTTTTCAATAATGAATCCTGTTTTTAAAGGACGTAAAGCCGGTTGTTTTAATGAAGCCGTGGTTATCGGTAAGATGTATTTTTTGTCAAGATGAAAATAATCAGCAACACGTTGTGCAATCTCTAAAATTGAAATCACTTCTTTTCCCGAAACATGGAAAATGCCTTGTACTTTTTTTGTAGCAGCAGTAATGCATGCTTCCGCTAAATCTTCCGCCAAAGTAGGACCTCTAAATTGATCATTGATGACATTGATTTCTTTTTGATCTTCTAATGATTTTTTTGTCCACAGAACAACGTTTGATCGTTGATGATCATCCGTCACTCCGTAAATAATCATGGTGCGAATGATGGTCCATGGTAAACCACTTTCCATCACTAAATTTTCAGCATCTACTTTCGATTGAGCATAGGTGCTAAGTGGATGCGTTGCGTCACTCTCTTTATAAGGTCCGGATGTGCCATCAAAAACAAAGTCGGTACTGATGTCGATAATATGTGTGCCATAATTTTTGGCAGCAGTTAAAAGGTGTTTTACAGTATCTACATTATTTACTTTGCAAGAAATAGGATCTAATTCACAAGCATCAACATTGGTCATCGCTGCGGTGTGAATGATGCAATCGGGTTGATGTTTTTGTAGTATTTCTTCAACGCGGGCTCTATTACTTAAATCACAAGACTCGAATTGATATCCTACTTTCTTCGATATTCTATTTTCTCCTCTTGCAGTGGCGATCACTGAAATATCATCTCGTTTCAAAAGTGCATACACCAACTTTTGACCAAGCAATCCATTTGAGCCTGTGATTAAAATTTTCATTTTTTTATTTAGAATTCAAACTAGAACAACACATTGATCAGTTCTTCTACTTCTTTGCTAGTTCCTAATACGAATAATTTCGAATCTGGTTTCAAGATGGTGTCGGGACCCGGATTCACGGTGTATTCTCCATTACTAGACTTGAATCCAATGATATTCGCTCCGGTTCGATTCCTGACTTCTAATTCGCGAATGGTTTTTCCTCTGTATTTCTCATTCAGTTTATTGATCATAATCTCCTCGAGTCGGATATGCACCTTGCCGGTAATATGATCTATGAATTCAATAACATCAGGCCGGGTCACCAAAGTAGCCATATGCGATCCTCCAATTTTGTCAGGCATAATCACATTATTAGCACCGGCTCTTCTTAGTTTTCCTTCAGAAGATGATTCGGAAGCACGGCTTATTATTTTTATATCTGATCTTAACTCTCTTGCTGTTAACACCACAAATACATTTGCTGCATCACTTGGTAAAGTTGTTATCAGCGCACTAGCTTTTTCTATTCCGGCTTCAATTAAGGTTTCATCTCGGGTAGCATCTCCATAAATTACCAAATATCCATCCTCATCCCTAATTTCATTGAAAGCTTTTTCCGAATTTTCAATTACAACAAAACTTTGATTATCCGCTTTTAATTGTTGACAGGCTTGTTTTCCGTTTCTGCCAAAGCCACAAACAATAACATGATTCTGAATTTTGTTTATCATTTTTAATGTTTTTTTATATTTTAAATACCGCTGTATTTCACCTTCCATGATGTAAGAAGTGATTTGCGATATGCCATAAGCGAAGATTCCAATTGAAACAATAATGAGGCAAGCAACGAACCATCTTCCTGTATCCGATAAGGTATGCACTACTCCCAATCCTACGGTCGATAAAATAATAATGGTCGTGTAAAAGGACTCGCTGAAAGAATATCCTTCAATAACCATAAATCCTAAAACACCAAAAACAATGGTGCCTAAAATCATCATGGCAGCAATTCGTAATTTCTGAATGAAATGGAAATGCTTTTTATGCATGCTGCGAAGATAATTGATATTGACTCTATTTAGAGAAATGAAGCTTCAAATCAAAAGGGAATGAAATTAAATTCATTGAAAATTCGAATCAAAATTGGACTTGTAAACCCAGAGACTTTTTTTGAATTAATTTTTTAAAGATCCCAAACACTTCCTCTTTTTTGCTCTGAAATGAGCAATCGCATTTTTTTCCAAAAGGCCATGGTCATATAAATAATGATGGGCGATCCAATGGTAAGAAAGCTGGTGTAAATAAAAAACATGCGAATGTTGGCAGAAGGGATGTTGAGCTTTTCACCCCACCACTCACAAACCCCAAATGCTTGTCTCTCAAACCAAGCTTTAATTTCGTCTATAAAACCTTGCATGTCTGTTTCAATAAATAATTTCCGATGCCGCAATTTACACATTTTTTATTATCGCAATAGTTTTTTTTAAGATGTAATAATGCCTGGGTTCTACCTGCATTGAGTCCATACTGTCCGATGTTCTCCCATGATCGAATGACCTTGTTTTTCTCGGGAGGGCATTTTTCCATCCAGAAAATGGCTTTATCGCATAAAATGGGTAGATGTTGCACTTTGCCGTAAAAGAATAAAAATGGGATAACGGCATTGATGATAAGGTGTTGGATGCCATCTTTCCCAAGCCTTTTGATTTGCGGCTCGGAACTCATTCCAAAGCGATAATGATGGTACCAATAGTCGGATGCATTGACATCAAAGATGCTGACCAAATCACTGAATTCAATGGTTTGAAGAATTCTGTCAAATAAATTTTCGTTGAGCGATTGCAACATACTGAATTGCGAAATTCTCAAGGTAGGGAAGTTGGCAGGTCGCAATCCGCCATATTTCCATAAGTGCGGCGAAATGCTTTTAAGATGGTATTTGGTTCGGAAGTATTTATATTCTTTGTTGAGCCGCTCTGCATAGGGGTCTTTGCTGGGCTGTAGTAAAAGCCCCGACTGCCCAAAGTAAATGGATTCCAATTTTTCAGATTGTCCCCTATGTTTCAGCATTAAATCATAAGGAACTACATTGGCCAATAATTCAAAAGGGACAGCATTTACTTTGAACCCAAATGCTTTTGCCAATAAATGATACAAACTTACTACCCATCGCTTGTCGCATTTTTGATGCAACACTTGAAGCTCTTCAAATCTCGTTTCCAATCGTTCTGTCAGCGTTCTTTCCAACCAAGCGTTGACATGAATATCCGGCACATCTGAAAATTGCTGACCACAAGGAATAAATGTATGTGCACCCTGCATTAAATTTTCGAAATGCTGATAATATTCTTGAGGATATTTCCCTTGCATGACCAAGGTGGGCATCGGACTTCCATCCAAACGAAAAATGGGGAGATCAGAAGTTTGAACAACATGCAATAAAATATTATCATAGGCCAAATTCCCTTGATGATGATGCTTTTTCCAATCACTCGCATGCACATGAATTTCGATGTTGCCCGCCCAAAGTATATTTCCAATCTTAATTCGCGCATTGTAAAAATCCGGACCACTCTCAAAATTCCGCAAACCCGGATGAATGATTTCCAACTCTTCGCCGCTCTCTAATATTAATGGACCATTCATCATTAAACGGTTCTGCCAGATGTAATACAAAAACTCTTCTTTCATCTCCGCAAAGATCACTTCCCAAAATCATTTAACCGTTGAATAAACGTTTATAGTCGACTACAAATGTTTACAAACGGGTATGAGTTGGGAGTAGGGGAGTATGGAGTAGGGGAGTTTGGAGTAGGGGAGTTTGGGGTAGGGAGTTTGGAGTAAGGAGTTTGGAGTAGGGAGAATAGGAGTTAGGTTTTAGTGGTAGTACCTAAAACTGAATTATAATTTCATCGACCTTGTTTACGGATATACAAATTCTTACAGAGATACGAATACGTCTATTTTTCACTTTCATTCTGTTTCTCACTTTGTTTTTCGCTGCGTCCCTTGCGCCTTCCCTGCGACCTTTACGGTTAAATGCAAATTATTAAATTTCAATTCAAATTTATCCCGTAATCTATTAATTATCATAATAGTGCATTTTTTCACCTCATTCAAATTCAACCTTCTTTAAAAAAGACTTGTTCGCCTGATTACTTTATCTAATTTTGCAGCAAATCCGGTTCACATGTCGCCCATTAATCCTACCTCAGTCCGTTATTTATTTGTAACGGGAGGAGTAACGTCATCTCTTGGTAAAGGAATTATTTCTGCTTCCTTAGCTAAACTATTGCAAGCGAGAGGCTATCGGGTAACAATTCAAAAACTGGATCCGTACATCAATGTCGATCCCGGAACGTTAAATCCCTATGAACATGGCGAGTGTTATGTAACGAATGATGGCGCAGAAACGGATTTGGATTTGGGTCACTACGAACGTTTTTTGGATACCCCTACTTCTCAAGCCAATAATGTAACTACCGGTCGCATTTACCAAACTGTAATTAATAAGGAAAGAGAAGGTGCTTACTTAGGGAAGACTGTCCAGGTAATTCCGCATATTACAGATGAAATCAAACGTCGAATTAAATTGCTGGGTGAAACTGGTGAGTACGATATTGTCATCACGGAAATTGGTGGAACTGTAGGCGATATTGAGTCTTTGCCTTACATTGAATCCGTTCGTCAAATGATTTGGGAGATGGGCTCATCGAATACTGCAGTGATCCATCTTACCTTATTGCCTTATTTAAAAACGTCCGGCGAGTTAAAAACAAAACCGACGCAACACTCTGTGAAAATGTTATTGGAGTATGGTATTCAGCCCGATGTGTTGGTATGTAGAACAGAACATCATGTATCGAATGACATGAGAAGAAAAATTGCACTTTTTTGCAATGTAAATATCAATGCAGTCATCGAATCTATTGATGCAAGTACTATTTATGAAGTGCCTTTGTTGATGTTGAAAGAGCAGTTGGATAAAGTAATTTTAAATAAATTGAAATTGCCGCTAAAGCATGAACCGGACATGGCCGCTTGGAAAGATTTTTTAGGGAAGTTGAAAAACCCGGTGTATGAAGTGACCATTGGTTTAGTGGGTAAATACATCGAATTAAAAGATGCATATAAATCAATTGCCGAAGCTTTTATTCATGCTGGAGTTTCCAATGAATGTAAAGTAAGATTAGAATGGATTCCATCTGAAAAAATTGATGCCGGCAATGTAAAAAGTACTTTACAGAATTTACATGGTATTGTTGTCGCTCCCGGATTTGGAGAGCGTGGAATTGAAGGTAAAATTGAAGCCATTCGTTTTGTTCGCGAAAACAAAATACCTTTTTTAGGTATTTGTTTAGGGATGCAATGTGCTGTTGTGGAGTTCGCTCGCAATGTCATCGGAATGAAGGATGCACATTCTTCAGAGGTAAACCCTAAAACAAAATATCCTGTCATCGATATGATGAAGGAACAAAAAGATGTCGTCAATAAAGGCGGAACAATGCGTTTGGGAGAATATTCTTGTACTATTGCGAAAGGTTCTAAAGCATATAGCATTTACGGGAAATCGAAAATTTCTGAGCGCCACCGTCATCGTTATGAATTTAATAATAAATATTTGGCTGATTTTGAAAATGCAGGAATGATGGCTTCAGGAACAAATCCGGATAACGATCTAGTCGAAATTGTGGAGGTGAAAAATCATCCGTGGTTTGTTGGTGTACAATTTCATCCTGAATATAAAAGTACTGTGCTGAATCCACATCCTTTATTTGTTCGTTTTGTGAAAGCCGCACTGGAAAAGGCAAATGGCGTAGTTCAAGAATCGAAAGGTGAATCTACCGCTGCTGTTCATTCTTGATTAATTTGATGCATTTTTAGCCTTCTTCCCCTCAGGTTGTTTACTTTTGCGCCTTAATTTACCCTGAATGGATCGTCAATCAATGCTTGGCCTATTTCTTATAGGCCTGATACTTATCGGTTTTAGTGTTTTAAATGCGCCTAGCGATGAAGAAATCGCAGCTTTGAAATCGCAGCAAGATAGTATTGCTCAAGTGGAAAAAGTTGCTGCTCAAGTAGCAGCCGCAAACTTAAAAGCTAGTAAGCCAACAGAAAAGGCAAACGAAAATATTGTTCTTGCCGATAGCTCTTTGAGCGATTCATCAAAAATGGCCTTGGCTACTGATATGTTGGGAGCCTTTGCTTCAAATGCTATTGGAGAAGAAAAGCTATTTACCATCGAAAATGAAGTGATGAAAGTAATTCTGACTTCGAGAGGAGGAAGGGTGAAAATGGTAGAACTTAAGAAGTATAATACTTCCGATGGTAAGCCGGTTCGGCTTTTTGAAAGTGACTCCTCCAGCTTTGGACTAAATTTCTTTGCTCAGAATCGAAGCATCTCTACCAATAATTTGTTTTTTGCCCCTCACGGAAAAAACTTTTCTGTTGCAGGAACAGATAGTGCTCAGTTTTCTTTGCGTTTAGAAGCGGGTAGCCCCGACCGTTATATCGAATATCAATATTCATTATCAGGCGATAAATACTTGCTGGGCTTTAACGTGAATTTCGTTGGTGTTAATGAAGTGATAGCAGCGAATGCTTCTTATGTTGAACTCAATTGGGTGCAGCAATTGCAAAGGCAGGAAAAGGACATGAATGCCGAGCGAATCAATTCGACGATCTATTACATGTTTGCCGATGAAGACAAGGAAGTTGATCATCTCAGCGAAACTGAAAATGAAAGTGAAGAAATAAAGACAAAGCTGAAATGGGTTTCTATGAAACAACAGTTTTTTACACAGGCACTTGTCGCAGAAACATCTTTTGATAAACCAACGCGCATTGAAACAATCGATGGAGTAGATGGTGATTCATTCGTAAAACAAATGAATGTTTCTTTTACATTGCCCTACAATCATGGGCAGCGTGAGAGTTTTGCCATGCATTTTTATATTGGACCCAATCATTATCAATTCCTGAAAAAAGCAGGTGATAATTTAGAAAAGCAAATTCCATTGGGTTGGGGAATTTTTGGATGGGTGAATAGATTTTTAGTGATTCCGATTTTTAATTTTCTCAATAGTTTTGATTGGAGCTATGGAATCATCATTCTTGTTTTGACGATTGTTATCAAAGTAATGTTGCTGCCTTTAACCTATAAAGCGTACCTCTCTCAGGCGAAAATGAAAGTGCTGAAACCTGAAATTGAAGAAATTCAAGCGAAGAATAAAGAGGAGCCAATGAAATTGCAACAAGAGATGATGGCGTTGTACAAAAAGGCCGGAGTGAGTCCGCTGGGTGGATGTTTGCCAATGCTTTTGCAATTGCCAATCTTGATTGCCATGTTCCGATTTTTCCCTCAGTCCATCGAATTACGTCAAGAGAGTTTCCTTTGGGCAAAAGATTTAAGTACTTATGATTCTATTCTTGATTTGCCTTTTCATATTTGGGGTTACGGCGATCACGTTAGTTTGTGGACTTTATTAATGACCATTTCTACTTTGATTATTACCAAAGTGAACAGCGGTGCTACCATGACGAACCCACAGATGAAATGGATGATGTATCTCATGCCGGTTGTCTTTTTGGGAGTATTCAATAATTATTCTGCAGGCTTGAGCTATTATTATTTCCTCGCCAATATGATTAGTATTGGCCAACAGTTCTTGTTTAAATCCTTTGTTGATGAAGATGAAATTCATCGCAAAATTCAAGAGAATAAAAAGCGTCCGGTGAGCCAAACAAAGTCGAAGTTTCAACAGCGACTCGAGAAGATGGCAAAGGAAAAAGGATATAAATTGCCTAAAAAGTAATTGTCTGGATTTTTTTTCTTACTATTGAAAATAATCCATTCAAATGAAAGCATTATTTGTATTTGCTGCGAGCACCATTTTACTTCTTTCTGTGATGTCGTGCAAGTCACAGAAAGCTGCTTCCAAAGAACCGGGTACAGTTGCTTCGCAAGTTGAAAAGAAAGATTCTCTTCTCATAAAAATAAAGAGGGAAGCGTGTTTTGGTCGTTGCCCTCAATATTACGCCACCGTTTATAAAACCGGATTTGTAGAGTATTACGGAGAGATGAATGTGAAGAAAGTAGGACAGTGGTACGCCCATCTGACCAACGAACAGTTAACTTATCTATATGATGCGATCCGTCAAAATAAATTGGAAAGTATGGATTCTGTTTACGTAAATCCTTATCTGGCCGATTATCCCGCTTTTGCATTGTGGGTTTCTGCTAAAGGCCCTAGAAAGAAAATTGCTATCAGTCATGAATCACCACCTGTCGAAATTCAAGAATTCACTCAACTTTTTGAGGAGCTTCTCGACAGATTGCAATGGGATCAAAGGCCTAAAGCAAGACGTGACGAAGAGTAATTTGATGTAGGTCTAGTTTTTGAAATTCCTGATTTGTTGAATGGGTGTTTTTAAGCTTTAAATTGTAAATTTGTAGACGAAAAAAATATTATCATGTCTACCGACTTCCTTCCCTTAAATGGTACCGATCACATTGAATTTTATGTGGGAAATGCCAAACAATCTGCTTATTATTATCAACACGCTTTTGGTTTTCAGCTAGTTGCCTATGCGGGTCCTGAAACCGGAGTGCGTGATCGCGCTTCTTATGTGTTGCAGCAAGGAAAAGTTCGTTTCGTTTTAACAACCGCCATTCAACCAGATCATGAAATCACCCGTCATGTTGCAAAACACGGCGATGGAGTGAAGGTGCTTGCCCTATGGGTAGATGATGCTGAAAAATCTTTTTACGAAACCATGTCTCGTGGCGCCAAAGCACATCAGGAACCAACAACTATTTCAGATGAATTTGGTGAAGTAAAAATTTCAGCGATTCATACTTACGGCGAAACGATTCATAAGTTTGTAGAACGTAAAAATTATAAAGGAGCATTTTTACCGGGCTATCAGGCGAAATCATCTTCCTTTAAATCTGAATCTGTCGGACTAGAATACATCGATCATTGCGTAGGAAACGTAGAGCTCGGTAAGATGAATGATTGGGTGAAGTTTTACGAAGATGTGATGGGCTTTAAGATGATCCTAACTTTTGATGATAAGGATATCAGCACCGAATATTCAGCTTTAATGTCTAAAGTAGTGTCTAACGGTAACGGATATGTGAAGTTCCCGATCAATGAACCTGCTGCCGGAAAAAAGAAATCACAAATTGATGAATACCTGGAATTTTACCACGGTGCCGGAGTGCAGCATATCGCCATTGCAACAAGTGATGTGATCGATACGGTGACGAAGTTAAAAGCTAGAGGAGTTGAGTTCCTGCAAGTACCAATGACTTATTATGATGATTTGAAAAAGCGAATTGGTAAAATAGATGAGGATATGGACGAATTGGCGAAACTCGGTATTTTAGTAGACCGGGACGATGAAGGCTATCTGCTTCAGCTGTTTACAAAACCTGTGGAGGATCGTCCAACGGTGTTTTTTGAAATTATTCAAAGAAAAGGAGCTAAGTCTTTTGGTAAAGGAAACTTCAAAGCGCTTTTTGAAGCCATCGAAAGAGAACAAGCTCTAAGAGGAAATCTTTAAGTCCTAAATACATGACAGTTAACCCGATCTTTTTAGGTCGGGTTTTTTAATAATTCATTTTTTTTGTCTTTTCTTTCTAGATGCACTTATTGCCTTTGATGCAACTTTCCTGCTTTAATGAAGTATAAAACAGGTATAAAACTGGAAGTCCATCATGGCAAAGAAAAATTTACGTCAACAAACAGCTGTAAAAAATAAGCTGCGTTTAACTTTAGTAGCAACAATGACAGCAATTACCGGATTGGTAGTATTGCTCATTGTCGTTTTTAATCTGACAAAAAGAGAGGAAGGTCGTGCACAAACTTCTATGACTTTTAAACAAGCCACATCCATACAAGATACTACCGGCATTTTACGCGGAAGTATTCATCAAAAAATTATTGGTGTTGTTGTTGAAACAAGCGGAAAAGGAACTCCGGTAAAAATAAATTCTTTCACTTTCGCCGCAACAGGAACTTCGCTTCCCATTGAATTAAATATTGAAAATGCTCGACTCTGGTATACAGGAAATGATCCATCGTTTTCGGTTCAGCAAACTGTTGGTTCTACGATCCCAACCATCGACGAGAAACCATTTGTGTTTGCTGCTAGCCAAACATTGTTGCCGGGCAAAAACTTTTTCTGGCTTTCTTTTGATGTGAAAGCAGAAGCTTCAAATACACCGGGAATTGTGGATGCTGTTTGTAAAGAAATTCGCATCGGTGCCATCTCTTATCTTCCAGTGGTTGGAGATCCAATGGGAAAAAGATTTGTGCAAAATAATAATCCTTATTATTCAATGGGAAATTTTTCTTTGAATAAAGTGAATTCCTGGAATTCAAAAAGAGATGGTTCGGGAACTCCGCCTCGTCAAATGTCGGAGGCGCGAAATAGTTATTTTATTCAGGCCGGACATCGCATGATTAGCAGTACCGGTTCCAATCTTCAAACATTAGTGGTGGAGAAAGGTGGAGAACTGCGAATAACATCTCCGCTTAGATTGAATGCAATGTATGTGGCCTTCGGTGGAATTGTTCAAATGGATACATGCATCAATGACTTCTATTCGTTCAATGAATTTCACATGGATTATGGAGCGATGTATATTCATAATAGCAC
>Ga0105046_10017104_pt1 | contig 11112 bp, 8 predicted proteins | sample MAT03_FD_78385 | JGI IMG/M metagenome (GOLD analysis project Ga0105046, IMG submission 78385) | Freshwater microbial communities from Lake Fryxell liftoff mats and glacier meltwater in Antarctica - MAT-03 (megahit assembly) | ecosystem: Environmental > Aquatic > Freshwater > Ice > Liftoff...
AGACGCGCCTCGTATTGCAAACACCTTGACCCGAAAACCTAACTAGTCACTCTTTTGCACCGCGACGACATAACTACGCAGTGAGGTGTCCGGGGCCGGGGTCGTGGTCTTCAATCGAGATGAATCGACAGGCGAACTCGATGCGCTGCTCTTCGGCTTTCACGACTTCGATGGCGCCAATCGGATGTCGGAATTGCACAGATGGGCACCAATATCCGCGCGATGCAAGTCAAACGATGTGGCGCTGAGCGTTGCGAGCCCGAATCAGGATGTTCTTGTTGTGTCGACATATTTTTTGCTGGTAAGGCGGGCAATATGGGTGCAGTTCAGCGCGCCGCGCGGGCGGACTCAACGACGGTGCGCGCGACCTTGAGGAACGCCTCGACGTCGGCGGCGTGGTCTAAGTCCTGACCTACGCTGATAGTGAGCACCCCGTCGAGCCAAGTCACGATCGGCGGGGAGCCCGGCCAACGCTCGGCGACGCTGAGCAGCGCGGCCTGCAGACGTTCGTCGAGCAGCCGTCGGGCCGCTTCCACATCTTCAGTTCGGACCTCGTAGCGCTCGCCGAACCGCCCCACTGCGGCCACGACGGGCGCACTACCGAGGCGCTTGGCGGCGTCGCCCGCGACGAGCGACAGCAGATCGCCGGCCCCCGGCACGGTGGGTAAACCGGCCGGCGCGATCCGGATCCCCGGTCCAGCGAGCTGGGCGACGAGCCGGGTGCGATTCGCCAGAATCTCTCCGAGCGGGCTGTCGTGCCGCGGTCGCTGGGCTTCGGCGACGAACGCGGTGTCCCCAAACGTCCCGGTAATACGCCACTGCTGGCCCTCGACGTCGGCTGCGTGCGACCAGCCGTTGCGGCTGGCCATTGCTTGCCGCGCTTCGGACTTGCTGTTCGAGCGCCTCGCCTGATTCAGCGCGATGCCGCCGATGAGCAGGAGCACCGCGAGCCCCATTCCCAGGATCTGTAGCAACTGCTGACTCACGCGGCCTCCTGCCGCGACATGCGACGCCCGCAGGATAACCGGAGGAGGCGTTCAGTCGAAATGCGCGGCGTGCTGTTGGCGATCCTGCTCGTTGTGGGCATCGCGAACAACACTGTAAGTCGCATGCGCGCCTCAGTGGCCGGACAAACGCGCGCGCCGCTAAAATTCGCACATGCCGCACTGTTGCCCAGGCTGATGCGGCGCACGCCCGCGGCGAACAATTCGACGATGTCTGGCAGCTGCGGCAATGCCAGCAGATTCACGATCAAGTCGACCTGCGCATGCGGTTTGGCAACTGCTTCGGTTTGTTTGAGTCCAGGAACAAATAAAATGCGCCAACCTCGCGCGGATCGGTGGAATAGCCATCTTCGATATCCACGGTGAGCGGCACTTTGGTGACCCGCATGATCCTTGCGATCGCCCGAAGCAATTCGCTGCGCGGCGGGTGCGCCGCCATCTTGGTAGCCCAGCGAACAGTCCAGCGCCCCACTGGACGCGCCGATCGCCCTTGCGCCAGCGTCTTGCAGCAATGCGGCGCTGGCCGAATCCCAGGCGTTGGACAGCAACAAAGGACCATCTTGCCGCTCAGCCAGAACCAGGCTGATCGGCGCCAGCTACTGGCGCCCAAGTGCCAGCTGCAAAGATGGCCGGCCTATACTTTGCTGATGTAAGTCCTGCTGTATGGGCGTGCTATGTGTGCGCGAGACTGCGGGGTGTCCATTAGAAAGTTCAAGAAAAAGCCATTTCTAGGAATAAGCGCATGCAGAAAGCCCTCTATTTCATAGCACCGGCGCTCATCAGCGCCTGCGCCCTGTTTTCGCAGCCCGCCTGTGCGGAAAAGTCGAGCGGGTTTTTTACCCAGCCGCTTGATCTCGCTCAAGCAGGCAATTCGGCGCAGCCGAGCGTGGTTGCGGATGCCAAACGCGGGCAGTTTGTGCTGAGCTGGCAAAGCAAGGACGCGGCGGGATGTAGCGCACTAAAACTTGCAGCCCTCAAACCGAATGAAAATTTGGGCGCTAGCAGTGAGGCTGGCAAGGGCTGCGATTGGTTCGTCAATTCGGCCGATTTTCCGTCCGTTGCGATTGCCGATAACGGCGACTGGCTAACCTATTGGCTGCAAAAAAGTGGCGAAGGCACGTATGCCTACGACATCAAAATGGTGCGTTCGCTAGATCAAGGCCGCAGCTGGCAAACGCCTTTTTCGCCGCACCGTGATAGCACGCAAACCGAGCATGGTTTTGTATCGTTAGCGCCGATAAGTGGCGACAGAATGCTCGCGGTATGGCTGGATGGTCGCAATACGGCCAGTGCAAAATCGGCAACGGACGAGACCCATGCGCAGCGGCAAAGCGATGAACACGCACACAGTGATGTCATGACGCTGCGCAGCGCAGTGATCGGGCGCGCGGGCAGCATTAGCGCTGAACTGGAAATTGACGCCAGCGTTTGTTCTTGCTGCAACACGGATTTGGCACGCACCGCAGCCGGCGCGAAGCCAGTGCATGCGCTGGTGTTTCGCGACCGCAGCGATGCAGAGATTAGAGACATTGGGCTGGCGCTCTATCAATCGGGCAAGTGGCAGCGTCAGGGCACGGTGCACTCCGACAACTGGAAAATTGCCGGCTGCCCGGTCAACGGCCCGGCGATTGCAAGAAACGGCGACCAGACGCTGGCGGTATGGGCCACCATGCAGGGCGATTTGCTGAGCGTGCGTGCGCGCACGCTTGCGAGCAAACCGGGTGAGTTTCTCGACTTGGGAACCGGCGAAGGCGTGGTTGGGCGAGTCGATGCAGCACCCTGGGGCAAATCTAACTGGCTGGTCAGCTGGCTAGGCGCAGACAAGTCGGGCCAAGCAACGCTATATCTAGCGGAGTTAAATCCAAAGCTCGAAGTACTAAACCAAGAAGCCCTGCTTACTTCCCCCAGCGGCCTAAACATCGGCATGCCGCGTTTGGCGAGCTTGAACGGTCGCCATGCGCTGATCGTTTGGACGCAAGCCATTGATATCCCCGGCAATCGCCGCGCAGGCACGCAAATTAAAGGCTTGAGTATTCGGATCCGCAAACTGCGCGCATAGATATCCCTAGTTAGACGATTTTGGCTACGTTAGTACATCAGACGCAAATTTAACAATATTGAAGCAAGGCTTAGGCTCAACTAACTGATCTGCGCCAGCACCGTGGGATCCTGGATGTGCGCGTCGCGGGCGAGCAGCAGCACTTTGCTCAAGACTTCGGCGGTGCGCGGGTCGTCGTCGGCAAAGGGTAGAAAAAGGCGGCCGCGGTGCTGGCCTTGCACTGCGACAATGACCAGCGCCCCGCCGGGTTGCTGGTGGACGCTGCCGCTGCCTAAATGCACCGAGTAATGGCCCAGTTGGCCATCAATGAGCGCATGCCGCTTGTCGACCCGGACATTGGCCAAGCCGAGCAGCGCGCACGTTTCGGTGAGCAGCGCGGCGCGCATGTCCACGGTGGAATGACTGGCTTCCGGGTCGACCGCACCTGCATGCGCGACGCTGACCACCAAATCCAGGTCACGCAGGGTTTCACTGAAGATCCGTGCCGGTACGTCTTTCAGCAGTAGCCGATGCCAATCGCTGCGTCGATGGAAGGCCAGCGCACCCAAGGTTGGCGCTTCGCTGTCGGTTGGGGTGAAGTCTGCCCCTTCAAAGTCCAGCACCGCGTGCAGTTCGGCGTTTAGGTAGAGCTTGTCGACACCCTCGCGCACCGACCAACCGCGACTGGCCAGCAGCGCCATCGCTTGCCTGGGATTGACCTGCTGCCCCGCATAGCGCTCGGCTTGGCAGTTGGCGTCCAGATCAGCGGCCGTTGGCACGTAGAGTTCGCGAAACAGCTGCTTGAAGGGCTGAACGCGCTGCGCGCTCAGGCATTCGCGCTGCCAAACGGGCCAATCGCCGGCCGCCAGAAAATCCAGCGGATGGGCGAGCGTGAGCATCTGCTCGGGAGTAAAGCGCAACAGGCTGCCATCGTGATGCAGCAGCTGGCCCTGGCTTTGCGGATAGCCAATTCCAGCGGGTGCCATAAGCAGCAGGCAGTCGAGTAGCGGGCGCAGCAAAGCGTGCTCAAACAGCGCGTTGACCTCCTCGCCGCTCAAGCGCGTGCCCTGGCACATCGCTTGCTCCAAAGACCCGACGCTGGCGCTGCGCATACGTTGCAGCGCGCCTCGGCGCTCCAGCAGCGCGGCGACAGCGGGCACTTTCCTAGCCTCGGCAGGCAAGGATTTCAGCGCTTTGCCGGCACGGCTTTGGGTTAGCTGGGGCGCGCCTTTAGCATCCAAATTCAGCGACACCTCGAGATCACCCTGCTGCACGCGCACCGGCCCTGCGCGCAGATCCGCAACTTGTTCGGCGCTGATCGCCCACTGCAGGCGCATCGGATCCCCGAAGCCCGCGCTGATCGCGAGATTGTCGTAGCCCAGCTGCAGCGCAAGCAGCGCCGGAGCTTTGGACATCGCGCTTAAGCCTTTGGCATAGCGCTCGTAGCGCTGCAGCACCACGTGTCGCTCGGCGAGCTCAAGCTTGCGTTCGGCGGCCTCCTGCGGCAGCGGCAAAAGTCCAAGTAAGCGCACGTACTCTTTGAGCTGGCGCTGTTCGATCGCCGCAACGATCTCGCTGCGCGCGATCCGCCCGAGTAGGACATCCGCCAGCCGCGCGGCCTTGCGGTGCCCCTGCTCCCAGCCTAAAAACTTGGCCGCCGCTTCGATCGCATCCCAGCGGCTATCGCTATTCAAGGCGGCAAACGCCCGCTGAAACCAAGCCACATCAACCAAGCCGCTGGCGCGCTGCGCGCTATTGAGTTGGGTAAGGGCCTTGAGCGCGGCTTGCAGCTGGACGTCCGCCTTGGCGCTGTATTCGTTTTGCCAGTCGTTAGGGGTGTGGGCGATAAACCAGTAAACCGCTTCCGTCAGACCGGGCCACTGCAAGGCTTGTGCAACGTGCGTCACCCAGCGCGGATTGAGTAACGCGAGTTCTAGCAGACGGCTTTGGGGGAAATCTCCGGCAGTAATTGCCGCAGTGCTGAGCGCGGCAAAAATCTCGGGAGTGTCCTCGGCCTGCGGTATGCAAACTCGCGCCAAGTGGCTGAGCACTGCGGGCTTGCTTTCGCCGGCGTTGTAATAGGTTGGTTTAGTGAACTCTGCTTTGCCAAGGGCCGTCAAAATGCGCAGCAGCCAGATGAGCCCAGGAAGTGAAGACAGAGCCTTAGCAGCGCGCGTAGCGAGGGTGGGTTTCTCGCCACGCGCCAATTCAATTTCGATCACACGTTCGCGCACGCGACCTACCGCTTCGAGCACTGCGGGGTGAGGCGAACTGGCCAATTCTGGTGCTGGCAGCGCAACGGTGAGGCGCGAAAGCAACGGATATTCGCGATCTACGCTCCAATGATCCGCTTCGCGTGCGCCTAGCAAATCATCGTAGACGTCTTCTATTGTGGCGACGCCCGCTGAATGCGCTTGCAATAAGAGATCGGGACCGGCACGCATGCGCCCACAGTTGGGATGCGGCTCATCCTGCCAACGGATCAGGCGGTAGAGGCGGCCCAACTGCGCTGTCGACCATTGCTCCGGGCAACGGCTCTGGTGCCCCAATGCCAGTCGCGGCCACGCCATGAACTGGTTTTGGTCCAGTCGCCAATCTTGGGTTAGCCAATCGTAATCTGTGGGCTTTCTAGGCGGGCGAGCGAGCTCGGCTTGTGGAACGTAGGAAAAACTGATTTCCACCGCATCCAGCAAAAAATCTGCCGCTTGGCCGGTGTGATACGGATGCAGTTTGAGCATCCAGCGCAGCAGTGCATCGAGAATCCCTGGATAGCGCAGGCCTACCGCGCGGATCGGATTAAGTTTGGCCAAAGCGATCTGCATTTCAACCCGCGCGGCCTCCTTGGCATCCAAGGCGCTGTTGGCGGGATTCCGCGTGGGAATTTGCGCGACATGCACATCGGCTTGGCTCAATTTCGCGTGCGCGGTGGGCTGTACCAGCGCGCGCAAAAGCTCGAATCCATCCGGATCGCGCAGCTTACTGCCGCGCTCGGCGAACCAAGTGAGCCAGACCTCGGCAAAGGGTAGCTTGGTCGTTTTTTGCTGAGCACGACCATAGGCGGTCGGGAATTGCCAAGTGTTTTCGATCGAGCCAAGCAGCTGCCGCTGAACCGCTCCGCTGTAGTCGAAATATTCAAAGCTGCGCGTTTTGTGGGTTTCAATTAAGGCATCCAATGACTGCATCATCGCCACTGCGGCCGGTGAGGCCAAAAGCACTTCACGCCTGTGCGGCACTTGCGGGGGCGTGCGCCGCCTCGGGTTAATCAGGCCTAGGCAATCATCTAGGCTGAGCGGCTTTTCTGCGGCTCCAAGCAGGCTCGCGATCGCTTCCGCTTCGCTGCGCGGCAGGCGCTGCGCTTTGCGTTCTCGGTATGCCGCTAGCTGTGCACGCAGGGATTCCGCAGTGCGCCCGGTCTCGATCAGTTGTCGCGCCAATTCAATGCCACCCGCGCGCTGCTGTGAATGTTTGCCACCCAATAATCGCTCCACGCTGCGCGCCACGGCTGCGTCATCTCGCTGTGCCAAAAGGCTAAACACGGCGCGTCGAAAATCCGCTTGCGTGCGGCTTAGCAGCGACTCCAGCCGGGGCGCTTCGGCTTCGGCAATCGTGCACTGCTCAAGCCCTTTCAGCGCGGCCTCGCGGATGACGCTAACGCTATGGCTCAAGGCAGCAAGTAGCAATTCACGCAGTTGCGCGCTGAGCTCGCCGGGTTTGCACATTTGCGCGATTGCACTCGCGTGCGCGTATGCGCTCATCAGGCTCAAGTAGGGCAACAGTTCGTGCACTGAGCGCTTGCCCAGATATTTGGGCAACAGGTCTGCGGCTTGCTCGCGGATTGCAGCGGGATATAGCCAGCCACGAACCAGCGGGCTATTGCCCGCAGCCTTGGTGGGCAGACGCTCGATTAATACCAGCAAGCGCTCAAACAGCAGTACCAGTTCTTGATCTGCCACTGCAAAGGCTTCCGCTTCCAGCAGCTGCAAGGGCCCAAGTGTTTCGATATGCAGACCACGCGGCGTCTGACTGTAGTCCTCGCCATGACGCAAGTAGTGCAGAGCCACGCTAACCAGTTCCAAGTGCGGATCTTCCAGCAAGCCACAGAGCGCTGGACGCGCCTCCGGCAAGCCGCATTGGCTCAAAAAATGTGCACCCGCCAAGCGCATGCTCGGTAGCGCGTGGGCAAGTAGTGCAATCGCCAGCGGAAGTGCCTTATCGACATCCCGAAATGCCGTACACCATATAGCGCGATAAGCCCGATTTGGCTCATCAGCGGCCAGCGCCGCAGCGCGCGCATCGGGCTCAGCCAGCAGCGCGCGCAAATCAAGCAATGCGGCGCGCAAGGGCTTAGGCTCAAGCGCGTTGTATTCCTCACCCAGCCACACGCTTGCGGCGCGCGCTACCGCCGCAAAACGCAGTAAGTCCTCGTCGACCACCCGTTTTAGCAGCGGCTCGAATGCAGCTGGATGCGCCTCGTCAATCGCCTCGAGGATGCTCTGCCGCAATCCTTCCTGGCGCTGCGCTGCGACCAACAGCTGCTCCACATAGAGCCAGGCCTCTGCTCGATTGCAACTCAGCAAAGCGCGCAGCGCATGCGGGCCCGGCCCGCCGATTAAGTGGCGCGCGGCCGCACAATCCTGGATGATTTCTAGCAGCTCCGTGCCTTGCGCCCCGGCATGGTCGAGCGCGCCGGCTAGCAATATCCCAAGCTCAAGTGGTTCATCCAAATGCACGGCCCAAGCTGCGAGCCACGGCGCGGCGAGCTGCGCATCGTCGAGCCTAGCCAAACTCGTACACACGCCAGCTAGCCAAGTGCTACGGCGCCGCAGCGCGAACGCTTCGCGGTTGGGAGCTCGAAAGCCACGCCGCAGGTAACCGGCGGTGTAGGGCAAGCGCGCGCACAGTTGCCAAGCGGCTTCCATGGCGTCTTGCAGCTGCGGAAACAGCGCAGCAAAGAGTGCCGCACGCACTTCTGGATCATGGGCAGCGAGCGTCCCTTGCCAATGTAATTTGCTCAAATTGGGGTTGTAGCCGCGCGAATGGTCAGCGCTCAGCGCTCGCGCGCAGTCCGCCACCGCAGAGGAGACTGCTGCTGCGCGCTTTAAGCGCAGTTGGAGGTGTGCGTCGGCCGACCATTCATCGAGCTGAGCCTTGGCGAGTTCGGGTTTCAGCATGTGGTATTCCTCCGCAACAAGAAAAAATGCGCTCAGCCGCCGACGAGTGAGGTAAGCCGCACAAAGCACATGCGGCTATTGGCCTGCAGCGTCAAAACCGTGGCCAAATCCCGCACGTCTTGCGCGTCGACCACTACGAGGTACAGCCCGTCTCGGAAAGCTTGCAAAGCGGTTGCGAGCGCGGTCTCCGCATCAACCGGCTGATTAAGTTCAGAGCCACCAGAGATAACTTTTCCAGCGTGCAAGCCGTGAGCCAAGTCTGCGGGACTTAGTGCCTTGAGCAGCCGACGTTCGCTCTGGCGCTCACTGAAGGCTGCGACCTCGGCGCGCACCACGTGGCCGAGTAGCTCGGCAAGCGTCAGGCTGCTAGAAAGCGCTTGGGCAGGCAGCGGCAATTCGTAGTCTGCAAACAAGGCCTTGCGTCGACCAAGCTGCCGCGCGCCGATGACCAGTGAGATCGCATCGTCATCTTGCTCGCCAGCCATAGCTACTGCTCGTCCACCGATTGCCAGCGCGAAACTTAGCAGAAAGCCTAGGCAGGCTGGGTTTTTGCGCTCTGCGGTCCGGGTGATTAAAGATCTAGATCGTGGAAAAAGATCACCCTGCCCCACTCATCAGCTTAATCTTCGAAGCCGTTAGCAAAAAGCAGCTCAGCCTCATAACGGAGCAGCAGTGCGTCGTAGCCCGACCCGCTCGCGGCGACGCTCCCGGCGAGGTAAACATCGCTTTGCGCATTCAAGGTCAGTGCGCGCGCTCGGGCAGCACCCGAGGGGCCGAGGTAGTTCTCGCGCATCAGCAAAAGCCCATGCTGGCTAAAACTGTCGTAGCGTGCAGCCGGGTTCCCTGAGGCCAAAACGACTGGGCCGACCGCATGCGGCGTCCCGGCGGCGTCGAGTTTCAGCTGCAGATAACGGTTTGGCGCAGCGAAGGGCGAGGGGATTTGGTTTAACCAGCGCAGTGCGCCAGTGCTGTCGAGCGCGGCGAGGAGCGGGGCGGTGGCGCTGGCGTCGAGTGTGCTCATGCCGACCGCGTACACCCGCCACTAGGATCCACGGTGATCTATAAAAGGCTTCGGCGCGGCCTAGCGAGGTTCCGACCCGGGTTTGCCAAGCGATATTGCCGTGCAGATCCAGGCGCGCCACCAAACTTGGCCTAACCACTGGATCGCTGACGGCTTGAAGTCGGTCGTTGCGCTCTTTTTAGACCTTGCGCAGCACCAAGTTAAACTCCCCTTTCAACATGCCCGACTCGTTGCCAGCGTCTCTCTTGAAAGCAACCACCAAACTGCCCCGTTGCGCTTTCGGCACTGCCAGCAGCAAGCGATCCACATCGTTGAGCTTATGACCGCCAAAGTACATCTGCGTGCTCAGCTCGTGGTAACCGCGTAGAGCCACTTTGAAATGGATGTGCGGTGGTCGCGACCAGTTGTCGGCGACCGGGTAGGCACCGGGTATGATGGTGCGAAAGCGGTAGCGGCCTTCCACGTTGGTACGAAATTGCGACCAGCCTTGAAAGTGTGGATCCAGCGCCGCAGGATTCGAATCGGCTTCATGCGCATAGCGACCGTGATGATTGGCCTGCCATACGTCTACCAAGGCATTGCCGACCGGCGCGCCTGTCTCGTCAACCACCTGTCCATGCACATCGACTACTTCACCCAGCGCATGCTCGCTGTGGCCGTCAATGAGTGTCATGTCTCGGTCTTTGTCGGCTTGGTCGATTTTAGGGAAGAACGGGCCTTTGGTTTGCGCAGGGGTGAGTGCTGTGGCCGATTGACTGGTGCCGCACAAAACCAGTACTCCGAGTGCCGTTTGAAGAGAGGTGCGGCGCGTCATTTTCATCGAAATTGCTCCCGTAACAAATTGATCACAGACAGCGCTAAAGCTGCTTATAGAACTATGCCATGCGCTGCCGCCGAGTTCTAGCGGAAGCCTTTGTCCACTGACGTACCGTTCGCCAATCGCAGCGCCGACGACATCATTTGTGTACATGGGAATTCCTGGAGGAATTCCTGGACACCCATGAAATTCGTGGACACACCCATCGCATCCCACCCGAATTCCCCGAATTCATGGACACCCATGAAATTCCTGCGAATTCCTGGACACCCATCAGATTGCGCTGATAACTCCCGGTGGCCGATTCCGTTAACTGCCTTTCGCGCCTTGCTGGAGCATGCACCGGGCGCCAGGATGCGGATGGTCGAGTGCTCTTCGCCATGCCGTACCCTGGTGCCCGGTGGTCCGCCGAGCGGTGAAACGGATCCGCTTGCTACGGGCATGCACGCGGATCGGGGCCACCCTTCAATAACCAATACGTAAAAACTGGGCAAAGCGCGCCATTAAATGCAGAAAAATTTGCGTACATTGCGTATCTCCTCGCCATGGCTTGCCGACTTTGAGGTCGATTTCGTGATTAAACGCTTGGTTTTGTGGATTTTTGTGGGCGCTGTAAGCGCTGCGGTGAGCGCCCAGCAGCTGGTGCCGGCCAGCCATGTACTGCGCTCGCTGGATGGCGAAAATGGGGTCGGCGAGTTTTTTGATCTGCTGCCGTCTGGGTCAGCCAATCGCTGGACGGGCTGGTTCTATGTCGACTCTGAGCGCTCGCTTTATGCGGGAAGCTGTACAGAGTCGGGCTGCACGTTGGGGCGCGATGCGATCGCGACCGGGTCGCGCGGCAAGCATGTCGTCGCAATCGTGCCGCCCGGCAATGCCGGCAAGCCGCTGGTGGCGTTCTACGATGAGCAAAATGGCGATCTTCGGCTGGGCGCTTGCTTCGATGCGGTGTGCTCGTTTTTCTCGCCAGCGGAGCGCGTGCTCGACAGCACATTCGATGTGGGTCGCGACATCGCGATGGCGATCAATCCGGTCAACGGTTTTGCATTGATCAGCTATTACCG
>Ga0105046_10017105_pt1 | contig 11112 bp, 7 predicted proteins | sample MAT03_FD_78385 | JGI IMG/M metagenome (GOLD analysis project Ga0105046, IMG submission 78385) | Freshwater microbial communities from Lake Fryxell liftoff mats and glacier meltwater in Antarctica - MAT-03 (megahit assembly) | ecosystem: Environmental > Aquatic > Freshwater > Ice > Liftoff...
GCACGGCCTCGGCTTCGATCCGTGGCGACATCGCGACGTCTTCGTGCACGGCCTCGCGACGGGCGCACCGCCGGATCTGTTGTTCGCCGGCGGGCAGAACTGGGCGTTCCCCCCGCTGTCGCCCGACACGCTCGAGGCGAGCGGTCACGCGTACACCATCGCGATGATCCGCAATCACCTGCGCTACGCGAAGGTGCTGCGCATCGATCACGTGATGGGCCTGCATCGGCTCTACGTGATCCCGCAGGGCGCCAGCGCGACCGACGGCATCTACCTGTCGTACCGCGCCGAGCAGATGTACGCGATCCTGGCGATCGAGTCGCATCGCACCGGCACGTTGTTGGTCGGCGAGGATCTCGGTACCGTGCCGCCCGAGGTCCACACCGCGATGGAGCGTCACGGCGTGATGGGCATGCACGTCGTCGAGTACGCCGCGCGTCCCGATGGCCCCGCGCTCGAGCCGGCGCCCGCAGGCTCGGTCGCCTCGATCAACACCCACGACATGCCGACGTTCGCCGCGTACTGGGACGGCGACGACATCGACGATCGGGTTGCGCTGGGATGGATCGACGAGCACGCGGCCGCGTCGGATCATCGTCACCGCGCTCGGCTGCGCGCGAATCTCCGTGCCCACTGGGCGACCCACGTGCCGCTCGCGCCCGATGCCGCCGGCGATGCGGCGTTCGACGCGAGCATCGTCGAGCTCGGACGCAGCGATGCGCGGCTCGTGCTCGTGTCGCTCGAGGATCTATGGGGCGAGCGACTGCCGCACAACGTGCCGGGCACCTGGCTCGAGCGCCCGAACTGGCGGCGCCGCGCAAAGCATCGCGTCGACGAGCTCGCTGATCTGCCGCGGGTCTGCGAACGCCTCGATCTGCTGCGCCGCGCACGACACGGCGGTGCCGCAACCGGCGACGTGCGCCACGACGTCACGCGGCTGACCGCCGACGACGTGCACTGGTTCAACGAGGGCACGCACGAGTCGATCGGGGACAAGCTCGGCGCGCATCCGATGATCGTCGACGGCGCCGCCGGCACGTACTTCGCGGTGTGGGCTCCGTGTGCGCATACGGTCGGCGTGTTCGGCGACTTCAACGACTGGGATCGCGAGCGCCATCCGCTGCGCGCGCACGGGAGCTCGGGGCTGTGGGAAGGCTTCGTGCCGGGCGTCGGCACCGGCGATCGCTACAAGTTCCTCGTCGTCAGTCCGGACGGCGCGAGCGAGAAGGCAGATCCCGTCGCAGCCGCTGCCGAGCTGCCGCCGCGCACCGCCTCGGTCGTCACGCGTGCGACGGCGCCTACGACCGATCCGCAGTGGCTCAGCCGCCGCGCCGAGCTCAATCGCCTCGACGGACCGATGTCGATCTACGAGGTGCACACCGGCTCGTGGATGCGCGTGCCCGAAGAGGGCAACCGCATGCTCGGCTATCGCGAGCTCGGCACGAAGCTCGCCGAGTACGCGAGCCGCATGGGCTTCACCCACGTCGAGCTGCTGCCGCCGATGGAGCATCCGTTCTACGGATCGTGGGGCTATCAGGGCACCGGCTATTTCGCACCGACGGCGCGCCACGGCAGCCCCGAGGACTTTCGCGCGATGATCGACACGCTGCACGCGGCCGGCATCGCGGTGCTCGTCGACTGGGTGCCGTCGCACTTCCCGAACGATGGACACGGCCTCGCGACGTTCGACGGCACGCACCTGTACGAGCACGCCGATCCGCGTCGCGGTTTCCATCCCGACTGGCAGAGCTGCATCTTCAACTATGGCCGCTACGAGGTGCAGTCATTCCTGATCTCGAGCGCGCTCGTCTGGCTCGATCGCTACGGCGTGGACGGCCTGCGCGTCGATGCGGTCGCGTCGATGCTGTACCTCGACTACTCGCGCAAGGCCGGCGAGTGGATCCCGAACGTGCACGGCGGCCGGGAAAACCTCGAGGCGATTGCGCTGTTACGTCGGCTCGCCGAGGCGCTCGGCCGGCGTTTCCCCGGTGCGACCTCGATCGCCGAGGAGTCGACCGCGTGGCCGATGGTGTCGCGACCGAGCTGGGTCGGTGGCCTCGGGTTCCACCTCAAGTGGGACATGGGCTGGATGCACGACACCCTGCGCTACATGAGTCGCGATCCGATCCATCGCGGGTTCCACCAGCACGAGCTCACGTTTCGGATGATCTACGCGTTCGGCGAGAACTTCGTGCTGCCGCTGTCGCATGACGAGGTCGTGCACGGCAAAGGCTCGCTGCTCGGCAAGATGCCGGGCGACACGTGGTGTAAGCACGCGAACCTGCGGCTGCTGTACGGGTACATGTGGGGCCAGCCCGGCAAGAAGCTGTTGTTCATGGGCGGCGAGATCGCGCAGATCCGCGAGTGGAACCACGACGCGTCGCTCGACTGGCATCTGCTCGAGGATCCACTGCACCGCGGCGTGCAGCGCTGGGTCGCCGATCTCAATCGGATCTACACGAGCGAGCCCGCGCTGCACGAGCTCGATCACGAGCCCGGCGGCTTCGAGTGGGTCGACTTCAGCGATGCGACCAACAGCGTGTTCTCGTGGTTGCGCCGCGCTCGCGACGGCCAGCACGTGCTCGTCGTGTGCAACTTCACCCCGGTCGTGCGCACCGGGTATCGCATCGGTGTGCCCGGTCCGGGCCGCTGGGTCGAGATCGCGAACAGCGACGCCGCGATCTACGGCGGCAGCAATCAGGGCAACTACGGCGGCGCCGAGGCGCAGGAGATTCCTGCGCATGGCCGCTCGTGGTCCGTCGAGCTGTTGTTGCCGCCGCTCGGCGTGCTGATGCTGCGATGGGGGGCTCCGTGAGCGCGCGCTACATCTGCATCCACGGCCACTTCTACCAGCCGCCGCGCGAGAATCCGTGGCTCGAGACGGTCGAGGTGCAGGAGTCCGCGTATCCGTTCCACGACTGGAACGAGCGCATCACGGCCGAATGCTACGGGCCGAATGCAACCGCGCGGATCCTCGACGAGCGCGGCTACATCACCCGCATCGTCAGCAACTACGCGCGCATGAGCTTCAACTTCGGGCCGACGCTCTTGTCGTGGCTCGAGCGCCATCGCAAGGACGTCTACCGCTCGATCATCGCGGCCGATGCCCAGAGCCGCAAGCGCTTCTCGGGCCACGGCTCGGCGCTCGCGCAGGCGTACAACCATTCCATTTTGCCGCTCGCGTCGGCTCGCGACAAACGCACGCAGATCCGCTGGGGCATCCGTGACTTCGAGCATCGCTTCGCCCGCCGACCCGAGGGCATGTGGTTGCCGGAGACCGCGGTCGACGACGAGACGCTCGAGCTGCTCGCCGACGAAGGCATCGTCTTCACGCTGCTCGCACCGCATCAGGCGGCGTCGATGCGCGCGCGCGGCGAGCGAGCGTGGACCGACACCGGTGGCGCGCGCATCGATCCGCGCCGGGCGTACGTCGCCGAGCTCGGCAGCGGGCAGAAGATCTCGCTCTTCTTCTACGACGGGCCGACGTCGCAGGCGATCGCGTTCGAGCGACTGCTGCACAGCGGCGAGTCGTTCGCGAGCCGATTGCAGGCCGGCTTCGACGGGCGCGAGGAGCCGCAGCTCGTCCACGTCGCGACCGACGGCGAGACCTACGGCCACCACCATCGCTACGGCGACATGGCGCTCGCGTTCGCGCTGCAGCACCTCGAGGCCTCGCCGCCGCTGCGCCTGACCAACTACGGCGAGTTCCTCGCGCTGCATCCCCCGACGTACGAGGTGCGGATCGCTCCACGCACGTCGTGGAGCTGTGCGCACGGCGTCGAACGCTGGCGCAGCGACTGTGGATGCAACAGCGGCGGCAACCCCGGCTATCACCAGCGGTGGCGGGCGCCCTTGCGCGATGCGCTCGACTGGCTTGCCAGCCGAGTCGACGCCGCATTCGAGCACCACGCCGCGCCGATGTTGCGCGACCCGTGGGCCGCACGCGACGCGTACATCGACGTGATCCTCGATCGCAGCACCGACGCGATCGAGCGGCTCGTGCATCGCCACGCCGTATCGCCGCTCGACGAGACGGCGCGCATGCGTCTGCTCGAGATGCTCGAGATGCAGCGCCACGCGCTGCTCATGTACACGAGCTGCGGGTGGTTCTTCGACGAGGTCTCGGGCATCGAGACGATCCAGATCATTCGCTACGCCGCGCGCGCGATCCAGCTCGCGCACCGCCTCGGTGGCGAGTCGCTGCAGGCCGGCTTCCTCGAGCGGCTCGGACTCGCGCCGAGCAACCTCGCCGACGCCAGCCTGGGTCTGGGTGACGCCGCGGCGATCTACCGCGACTCGGTCGACGTGCTCGACCTCGACGAGGTCGCGGCCCACTACGCCGTCAGCTCGTTGTTCCACGCGTACGACGAGCGCACCGAGCTGTTCGCGTACTTCGTCGACCAGCTCGATACGCACACGGCGACGCTCGGGCGCGCGAAGCTCGTGCTCGGGACGATCCGCATCACCTCGAAGATCACGCTGCAGAGCGAGGTGCGCAGCTTCGGGTTCGTGCACTTCGGCGACCACAACCTGTCGGGCGGCGTGCGCTCGTTCGCCGACCCTGCCGACTACCAGACGATGACGCGCGAGGTCGCGACCGCCTTCGATCGCGCCGACATGCCCGAGGTGCTGCGACTGCTCGACGGCCACTTCGTCGAGCTCGCGTACTCGCTGCGGTCGTTGTTCAGAGACGAGCAACAGCGCGCGCTCGATGTGATCGTCCGCGGAGCGGTTGCCGACGCCGAGGCGCTCGCGGGCCAGCTCTACGAGACGCACTCCCCGCTCGTGCGCTATCTAGCGACGCTCGATCTGCCGCTGCCGCGATCGCTGCGGGGCCTCGCCGACTTCACGCTGAGCTCGTCGCTGCGGCGCGAGCTCGAGCGCGACGACCTCGAGTTCCCGCGGATCCGCGCGCTGCTGGGCGATGCCGAGGACGTCGGCACGGAGATCGATCGCGTCGGCATCGGCTTCGCGCTGCGCAAGGCGATCGAGCGCGCGACCAACCAATGGGCCGAGGAGCCGGAACAGCTCGGTCGGTTGCGGCGACTACGGCGTGCGGCCGAGTTCGCGCGCGCGATGTCGTTCGAGCTCGATCTGTCGCACGTGCAGAACCGGTTCTACGCGCTGATGGAGACGGTGTACCCGCGGTTCTTCGAGCAAGCGGAGCGCGGGGATCGGATCGCGCTCGAGTGGCGCGAGCACTTCGTCGCGCTCGGCGAAGCGCTGCGCGTGCACGTACGCGGGCGGTGAAGGCCACGCACGACGCAGTCACACACCGTCGGTGGCGAACGTCGTGATCCCGGTCGTCGGCGGCTCGGTCGCAGTCACGCTGGTGTCAGCGGTCGGATCGATGCCGGTCGTCGCGGAGTCCGTGGCGCCCGTCACCGACGTGTCGGAGTCGGAGTCGGTGCCGGGCATCGACGTGCTCACCGTCGTGCTGGCCGATGTGGTCTGACCCGAGGTCGCGGTCGGATCCGTCGTCGCGGTGGCCGAGCTGCCGGCGCCCCCGATCGTGACGCTGCCCGCCGACATGCCCGGTGGTGCGGGCTCGTTGCGCTCGTCGTCACCGCACCCGAGCCCCGCGATGATGACGATCACGAGGCCGATCACGGGACCAATCACGGGACCAATCACAGTTCTGGCTGCGCCGGCGAGGATGCGATTGGCGATCACGATCCGGATCCTCGCACGCCGGGCGGTGCTTCGGGAATCGCATACGCACCCGTGGCGTGGCAGACCGGATCGTCCGCACCTGCGCTGTAAATGCGGACGTCGCCGTGCACGAGCCTGCGGCCGGCCTTCAGGATCTCACAGCGAGCGACGAGCGCTGCCAGCGGCGGCCGGCGCAGGAAGTGGATCGTCAGATGAGCAGTGACCGCGAGCGGCTGCATGCCGATGACGCTCAGCACACCGGCCCACAGTGTGAGGTCGGCGAGCGTGAACATCGTCGGACCGCTGATGGTCCCGCCCGGGCGCACGAACGCGTCGTCGTAGGCGAGGTGCAGCTCGGCGCGACCACGCTGCAGCAACGCGGTGCGCCAGCGAAAACGCGGATCGATCGGCATCGTCGCCGCGACCATCCGCTCGAACGCGTCGAGATCGACGCACGATGCTTGCGCAACGGTGGTGGCCTCGGTCATCGGCCGGCAGGCTCGCACGGTGCCCAACGACGGAGCAAGTCACGGGCGGCCGCACAGCGATACATCGCTGGCCTCGCCTGCCGGTGCCATGATCGCGAAGGGGAGCCGCGCGCGGTGTAGCATCGCGCTCGTGCCCTCGCGTCCGCTGCCGTCGGTCGACAGCTTGCGTTGCTTCGTCGCCGCGGCGCAGCAGCTCAACTTTCGCCGGGCTTCGGCCGAGGTCGCGCTGACGCCCGCGGCGCTGAGCCAGCGCATCAAGCAGCTCGAGGATCAGCTCGGGTGCGTGCTGTTCGATCGTAGCTCGCGTCACGTCGCGCTCACGCCTGCAGGTACTGCGTTGCTCGAGCGCGCGCGACCGGCCCTCGATGCGCTGCGCGCGTGTGCCGAGGTCGCCGACTCGGCGCCGTCACGACTGCGGATCGTGATCGGCACGCGGTTCGAGCTCGGCATGTCGTTCCTCGTGCCGGTCGTGCTGGAGCTGCGCAGTGCCAAGCCGCAGTGGCGCATCGAGCTCGCGTTCGGCTCGGGCCCCGAGATCCTCGCGCGGCTCGAGCGGGGCGCGGTCGATGCCATCATCACCAGCGCTCCGGTCGCGGACGCCGACTGGGAATCCTTCGTGCTGCACCCCGAGGCGTACGTGATGGTCGCGGCGCCTTCGCTGGTCTCGCGCACACCGCTGCGCGTCGCCGCCGATGCCCAAGCGCACGTGCTGCTCGACATCGACGGTGATCTGCCGCTTGGTCGGTACGCACTGTCGGTATCGCCGGGCCTGTCGTTCGCCGACGTCTGGCGGGTCGGCACGGGCGCCGCGGTGCAGCAGCTCGCGATCGCCGGTCAGGGCATCGCCGTGTTGCCGCTGCACATGGTCGAGGTCGATCTCCGCGAGCAAAGGCTCGTCCGCGTGCTGCCGGAGCTCGCGCTGCTCGGCGACACGTTTCGCCTGATCCATCGCCGGGCCTCGCCACTCGCCGACGCACTCGCCCAGCTCGCAACCGAGCTGCGTGCTCGACCGCTGCGGTGACATGTCGCCGCGATCGTGGGCGTCGATGCGCGCGATCCCTCACTTTCGTCACGCTGAGGTTGGCGCGCGGCTCCCGTGGTGCATGCTGTTGCCGTGCGCGGCGGGCAGTGGCTGGCGTGGCTCGCTATCGCGATCGTAGGGCTCGTGTTGCTCCGCCTCGCGGCGCCGTTCGTCCTGGGGCCGTGGATCGAGTCGCGCATCGCGACCGCACTCGCCGCGCGCGTCGCCGGTGTCGACGTCGAGCTCCGACTCGCAGCGGGTGAGCTCATCGTGCACGGGATCGACGCCGCACCCACCGCCGCCGAGAGCAGCTCGCGGCTGCGGGTCGACGCGCTCTCGGTCCGCATCGGCTGGCGCGAGCTGGCCCGCGGCCTCCCGTTCCTCCATGCCCGCGCGTCCGGCGTCGATCTCACCCTCGACGTGAGCCGCCCGTGGCCGAAGCCGGACGACGGGCCCGGCGCCCCCGCGGGCTTGCTGCGCTCGATCGAGCTCGAGAGCGGGCGACTCTCGCTGGTCCTCGCTCCCGGCATGCCGGCCGTCGACGTGCTGACCGACATCCACGGCAGGTTGCTCGATACGTCGACGGGCCGACGAACGACGGCACTGACCACACGCATCTCGCTCGTGGCCGTCGCGGGTGACGCCGGATCGCTCGCAGTCGATGGCCTCGTCGCCCCCGTGGCCTCGGCCGCGGGTTGGAGCCTCTCGTTCACGCTCGATCGCCTCGACCTGCGGCCGTTCAATCCCCTCTTCCAGTCGTTCTTCGAGATGGATGTCGAGCAAGGGTGGCTGTCACTGCAAGGCGAGGTGAACGTCGGGCTCGGTCGGATGCGCGGCCGGATCCTGCCGCGGTTCGATGCACTTCAGCTCCTTGGTCGCGGCGAAGAGCGCGTGCGTCACCCGATGGCCGAGGCGTTGTTCGGGACGATGCTCGCGTCGGCCGACATCCCGATCGTGATCGACGAGCCGGCCCCCTTCGAGGGTGGCCTCGCGGTCGAGGACGTGACGCGGCTCGAGCCGATGCGGCTGCTCGAGGCGATCATCGCCCGCGGGTTCACGCGGCGGCTCGACACGATCGCGGGCTACGCGTCGAACGTCGGACGAGTCGAGCTCGACTTTCCCACCGGCCGACTCTCCTTCTTCGAAGTCACGCTCACGAAGACGGGTGGCGGAGTCGACACGCCGTTCGTCTCGGTGGCGAGGCTCGACATCGTCGTCGAGCAGAGCGCCACCGACAGCGAGATCCCGACCTACAAGGCAGTTACTCTGTACCAGCCGTCGCTCGTGTTCGTGACCGGTGCGAACGCCCAGACCAGCCAGCTCCAGTTCGATCCGCTGTGGCAGGACAAGGTATCCGTGCTGCCCTATCCGACCGATCGCGTCGTCGTGATCGGCGGCCGCGTCGAGTACCGCGACGACACGACCGATCCACCGACGAGTATCTACGCATCGAACATCGAGCTCCACGTCGACAATCTCGGCCGCGCGCGCGCCGACACCGTTCGCCGCGCGGCGCCTCTCGTGGCGAGCGCACGCGTGATGGACATCAGCGGCCTGCGCGTCGAGGCCGATCTATCGCCGGGCGCCATTCCCATCGACGCATCGGTGCGGCTGCACATGGATCCCCTGCCGCTGCACGAGCTGAACGATCTGCTGCGCGGACGCATGCAGATCGACGTCACCGGCGGTACGCTCGCCGTCGAGGCCGACCTCGATGCGTACGAGGGTCGGGTTCGCGGCACGGTGAGCCCGGCGTTGCCGGGCATCACGGTCATCGGCCCGAAGGAGACCGAGTTCCAGCGGCCGATCCGCGAGATCATGCTCGAGCGTCGCCTCCGCAAGCTCGACGGCAAGTCGCTCGCCGTCGACTACCAGGTCCAGGAGAGCCTGCTGCGCGAGCTCCCGGGTGCGTTGTTCTTCGCAGGACTGCACGCCGAGTGATGCTCAGCGACGGCGTCGCCGGGTCGCGCGATCGACCAGCGTACCGTCGCCGACCATCGCGTCGCGGCGGCCTCGCATCTTGGTGTACTCGCGATCGACGAAGCCGCGCAGCTCCCACGGTGGATCGTCGCGCGGCGACTTGTTCATGATGCTGGCCGGGTACGTCGAGTGCGGCAGCCCGAAGAAGTGGCCGAGCTCGTGCGCGAGCGTGCGATCGCCGGCGATCGACGAAAGGATCACGAACCGCCGGGTCGTGTCGGCACGGTCGCGCCAGTGCACACCGCGAATCTCGTCGCCTTCGATGTCGACGTCGGCGAGGCGTCGCACGACCCATACGTGAATGACGCCCGCGTCGTGCTCGCCGCGACCCAGATTGTCACGCTGCGCGCGGGTATCGATCCGCGCGTGCTCGGCCGCGACCTCGCGGATCTCGCCGACCTCGAAGGCGACCTCGATCTCCGCGAACAGTCGATTCGCCTGTGCGACCTGCTCAGCGAACCACAGCGGCGTCTGCACGGGCGCACCGGCGTCGACGACGACGTGCACGATGATCGCGAAGCACCGCGCCTCGCCGGTCGCACACTGCGGCGTCCCGGTGACGAACGCCCGCATCCCGAGCCCATCGCGACTCTGCAGCAGCGTGGCGGCGCCCATCGCCGGCGCCGTCGGCGACAGCGCGAGCATGCCGACGACCGCGAGCGTGCCGAGCACGTCAGAACCCCACGCGAGCGATTCGCAGGATCTCGAAGATCGCGCGCGCGGCCGGCGACTTGTTGAGCGTGTAGAAGTGCACGCCCGGCACGCCAGCGGGCGACTTGCCGAACGGCGCGCCCGCGGACGGTCGCAACAGCGCGCGGCACTGGTGCGCGGCATAGCTGACGCCGGTCCAGAACACTTCTTGCGGATCGCCCTCGACGGATCCGAGTCGGGTGCGCAGCACCTCGGGGAGCGTCGCGCCGCACATCTTCGAGAAGCGCTCGACCTGCGACACGTTCGTGACCGGCATGATGCCGGCGACGATTGGCACGGTGATGCCAGCAGCACGGGCCGCCGCCTCGAACTCGTGGAATTTCTGGTTGTCGAAGAAGAGCTGCGTGATGAGAAAGTCGGCGCCCGCGTTCACCTTCTCCACGAGGTGCTGCAGGTCGGCCGCGGCGGTGTGCGCCTCGGGGTGGACCTCGGGATAACAAGCCGCACCGACGCAGAACTCGCCGCGGCTGCGCACGAAATCGACGAGCTCCGTCGCGTGGCGGAAGCCGCCGCTCGTCGCGGTGAACGTCTGCTCGCCCTTCGGCGGATCGCCGCGCAGCGCGAGCACATTGTGTACGCCAGCGTGCGACAGCTGGTCGAGCACCGCCTTCAGATCCTCGCGCGTCGACCCGACGCACGTGAGGTGCGCCATCGCCTCGATGCCGAACTCTTGCTTGATGCGCGACACTATCTCGATCGTGCGCGCGCGCGTGCTCCCGCCTGCCCCCCACGTGACCGACACGAAGTCCGGCTCGAGCGGCGCGAGGCGCTCGAGGCTACGCATTAGCGCATCCTCTCCCTCCGCAGTCTTGGGCGGAAAGAACTCGAAGCTGAACACCGGCCGCTTGTGCGCGAGGCGATCGCGGATGAGCATTGGCGCGAAGGGTAGCACGCGGGCCTCAGCCCGGCGCGAGCTCGCCGGCGTCCACGCGCACCAGCCCACCTTCACCGCGCACGAGCAGCGCGCCGTCGTGATCGAGCGCCTCCGCGAACACCCGCGTGCTCTCGCCACCCGGACGCGACACGACCACCTCGCGACCGAGCGATATGCACGCCGGCTCGTAGCTCGCGCGCACCGCCGCGAAGCCGTCCGTCGCGAACGCGTCGAGCACCGGCTCGAGCGCATCGAGCACCGCGATCAACACCGCCGACGGCGACACGTCGACACCCAGATCACCGAGCGCCACGGCGCTCGCGCGCAACTCCTCGGGCCACCCGACCGACTTCACGTTGATGCCGAAGCCGACGACGATCTGCGGC
>Ga0105046_10017108_pt1 | contig 11111 bp, 6 predicted proteins | sample MAT03_FD_78385 | JGI IMG/M metagenome (GOLD analysis project Ga0105046, IMG submission 78385) | Freshwater microbial communities from Lake Fryxell liftoff mats and glacier meltwater in Antarctica - MAT-03 (megahit assembly) | ecosystem: Environmental > Aquatic > Freshwater > Ice > Liftoff...
CTGCTCCCTGCTCCCTGCTCCCTGCTCCCTGCTCCCTGCTCCCTGCTCCCTGCGCTCATTCGTGCTTCGGCGGAAGACGTCGTAGGGCTCGCAGAGCGCAAGACGGGCGCTTTGCCGTGGGCTGTCGCAGTGCATCCCGGCTACGTTGCTCCGATGAGACGGCCCGCATTGCCCATCGACGAGGAAGCGCGACTCGAAGCCCTGCGAGCGTACGAGATTCTCGACACCTCATCGGACGCAGCCTTCGACGCGTTGACCCGCCTCGCGGCGCACGTGTTGAACACCCCCATCGCCCTCGTTTCACTCGTCGACGAGCGACGACAATGGTTCAAGTCCCGCGTCGGCCTCGAGGTCGAGGAAACGCCCCGCGATATCTCGTTCTGCGCCCATGCCGTCGAGGCTTCTGCACCGCTGGTGGTACGGGATGCGTTGGAAGACGAGCGGTTCGCGGACAACCCCTTGGTGGCGGAGGGCCTCCGCATTCGCTTCTACGTCGGGATGCCGTTGCGCACGCGCGACGGGCACGTGCTCGGAACACTGTGCGTGATCGACCGAGCGCCGCGAGAGCCTACGCACGAGCAGCTGCAGATGCTCGAGCTCATCGCTGGACAGGTCGTCGAGCTTCTCGAAGCGAACCGTCAGCGACGAGAGCTGTCCATTGCGCGGAGACGCGCAGAAGAATCCGCAACGCAGCTCGAAGTCCTGTTCGACGCCATGGCAGAGGGGGTCGTCGTGCAATCCGCAGCCGGCTCCATCACGCTCGCGAATGCGTCGGCTGAGCGCATCCTGGGGCTCTCGCTAGAGCAGCTCACGGGCCGAACCTCCATCGATCCCCGGCGGGAGTCCATCCGCGAGGACGAATCGCCGTTTCCTGGCGACGATCACCCGGCGATGCTGGCGCTGCGTACCGGCCAGGCGCAACGCAACGCGATCATGGGCGTGCGCAAGCCGAGCGGCGCGCTCACGTGGATCAGCATCAACGCGCTGCCACAGCGGTCGTTTGGGGCCGCCACCGTCACATCTGTCATCTCGACCTTCCGTGATATCACCCTCCTCCGCGACGCCCAGAAGTCGACCGAGCGCCTTGCTCGCCAGGAACGCCTGGTGACCACCGGAACCTTGGCCGCGGGTGTCGGACACGAAATCAACAATCCACTGTCCTTCGTCCTGGCCGGGCTCGAGCTCGCTATCGAAGAGGTTCGCGCGATCGCCGGGGGCTCGCCTTCCGGACGACTCCGCGAGCTTGCCACCACACTTCACGAAGCGCGAGAAGGTGCAGAGCGGATCCGAAAAATCGTGCGAGGCCTCCGGTCGCTCGCCCGAGAGGAGGAGCAACCCGTTCCCACGTCCGTCGACGATGCTCTCGAGATCGCATTGAACATGTCCGCGCATGAAGTGCGGCATCGAGCCATAGTCGTTCGGGAGCTCCAACCTACCCCCCTCGTCCTTGCCGATGAGTCGCGTCTCACCCAACTCTTCGTCAACCTTCTGGTCAACGCCGGTCAGGCACTACAGGGCGAAACCCCGGAGAGCGGGAGGATCACGGTCAAAAGCTCGCTGCGATCGGATGGGCGCGTCAGCGTCGCCATCGCGGACAATGGGCCCGGCATGCCCGACGACTTGCAAAGGCGGATCTTCGACCCGTTCTTTACAACGAAGCCCGTCGGCGTCGGAACAGGACTTGGGCTATCGATCTCGCACGGCATCGTGAGCGCGCTCGGTGGAGAGCTTCAGGTCGCCTCCACGCCGGGCCTTGGCTCAACCTTCACGGTGCTGCTCCCCGTCGCCGCAGAGGCCCCGCCGGAGCTTGCTGTAGTGCCCACGGCGACCTCCGTACCGCGCAGCCGCGTGCTTGTGGTCGACGACGAAAAATCCGTGCTCAGAATCTTTGAACGTGTGCTGGGCAAGGAACACGAGGTCGTTACCTGCGACGACTCGCGCGAAGCCCTGAAGCTCATCGAGGCGGGCGAAACCTTCGACGTGGTCTTCTGCGATCTCATGCTCCCTCACCTCCGTGGTGACGCACTTTTTCACAAGGTGTTTCGCCTGAATCCGGCGTTGGCGGACCGCTTCGTCTTCATCAGCGGCGGGGTGACGCTCCCCGAGCTCGAGGAGTTTCTCGCGACGGTCCCGAACGAGCGAATCGACAAGCCGTTCAGCGTGCAGAACCTCCGCGGAATGGTGCGCCGGTACGCCGTCGCTGCCGTGCGCTGAGGCAGGGCTCGCCTCAAGGCCCGGTCGTCGTGGCTTCACCCAAGGGTGCGTGCGCCTGCGTGGGAACCGTGAACTGGACGGTGGTGCCAGCGCCGACTGAGCTCTCCGCCCAGATCCTCCCGCCATGCGCTTCGACGATGCAGCGGGAGATGTAGAGCCCGAGCCCGGTACCTCGGCGGTCGTTTTTGCCGGCCTGCCAGAACCGCTCGAAAATCAGCTCGAGCATTCCCGCGGGTATACCGACGCCAGCGTCTTTCACCGAGAAGTGCAGCCCGTTTTCGTCGCGTGCACATCGAATGGTGATCGTCGTCTGCGGCGCGGCGAACTTGATCGCGTTGGAGAGCAGGTTCGCGAATACCTGGAGCGCTGAGCGTCGCGTACGCGCCGAAGCCCGACGAGGTGGTCCAGGAGGCCGACCGAGACGGGGACGGCATCCTCGACCGACAGGACGCATGTCCAGACGTCGCGGGCGCTCGCACCGACGATCCCAGGACCAGTGGCTGCCCCGATCGCGACCAGGACCGCATCGTGGACCGCGACGACGCGTGCCCCGACGTGCCCGGAGTGGCGGATGTGGATCCAAAGAAGAACGGCTGCCCCCCCGATCGTGACGGCGACGGGATCCTCGACGCCCAGGACGCGTGCATCGACGTGAAGGGCGTCGCCAACGCCGACCCGGCGAAGAACGGATGTCCTCCCGACCGCGACGGCGACCGCATCGTCGACGAACTGGACGCCTGCCCCGACGTCAAGGGCGTCGCCAGCCCCGATCCGGCGAAGAACGGCTGCCCGCTCGACACCGACGGGGACGGCATCCCCGATGACCTGGACGCGTGCCCGAACGAGGCCGGCAAGGCCAACACCGATCCGGCGAAGAATGGCTGCCCGCTCGCGTTCCTCAAGGGCGCCTCGATCGTCATCGGCGAGCAGGTGCAGTTCGCATTCGGCAGCGACGTCATCCTTCCCGCCTCGGACGGGCTGCTCGATAGCGTCAACAAGGTCCTGGTGGCTCACCCCGAGGTCACGAAGGTGCTCATCGAGGGCCACACCGACAACGTCGGAACCGCCCCATACAACAAGGGCCTCTCCGATCGCCGCGCGGCCAGCGTGCGAGCGTGGCTTTTGAAGCGCGGCGTCGACAACAAGCGGCTGGAGTCGAAGGGCTTCGGCTTCGATAGGCCAATAGGCGACAACAAGACCGATGCGGGGCGCCAGATGAACCGGCGCGTCGAATTCAAGGTGCTCGCCGGCGCCGCCCAGCCCGACATCGCGGTCAGCAAGACCGGGATCGTTCCGCCCGGAGCCGCACCCGCCCCCAAGCGTCCGTAAGCCACGCATCGCGCCGTCGTCGGGCTCGAGCCCGGCGCCAGCGCGCGCTCGCCCGTTCGCCCATTCTCCCGACACCAGTCCATCTCGCCGCTCCCCGACGGTTCTTTGCATTGAAAGGCGACTCATGAATGTTCACAATCGACACCCGATCGCGACCCAGGGGCTGAGCCTCGCGGCGGCGACCGGTGCCCTCTTCACCCTGCTTGCGTGGGGCGGCTGTGACGCCGGCGGCATCGTCACCGTCACCGGAGGCAGCGGAGGCAGCGGAGGCAGCGGAGGCAGCGGAGGCAACGCCCCCAGCACGGTCACCAGCACCGTCACCAGCACCGCGAGCGTCGGCACCACGACCACCGGCGGCGGTGGATGTGGTCGCGGCACGACGTCCTGCGACGACGTGTGCGTGAACATCACGAGCGATCCCGCGCATTGTGGCGCGTGTGGTGAGGCTTGCGCGGACGAGGAGGTTTGCACCGCTGGCGCGTGCGGCCTCGAGTGCGTGGGCGCCTCGACCGAGTGCAGCGGGTTCTGCGTCGACGTGCAGAACGATCCCGCCAACTGCGGCGATTGCGGCGAGGAGTGCGGGCCGGAGGAAGTCTGCGCGGCCGGAGTCTGCGGGGCAGAGTGCATTGGCGGCTCGACCGAGTGCGACGGGCTCTGTGTCGACACCGATCTGGACCCGGCCCATTGCGGCGCATGCGGCGAGGTGTGTGACGTCGGCGAGCTGTGCTCGGAGGGCAGCTGCAACGCCACATGCCTCGGCGGCACCACGCTCTGCGGGGCGCTCTGCAAGGACCTGCAGACCGATTCGGCCAACTGCGGCGCGTGCGCCGCGCCCTGCGACGTGCGCTCGCTCTGCTCGGAGGGCGTGTGTAGCGATGCCCCCACCGTGATCGACACCAACCCCGACGACGGAGCGATCGGCGTGGCGCTCGATCGCCAGATCGAGGCGACGTTCAGCGTGCCCATGGACCCGCTGACCATCGACGAGACATCGTTCACGGTCACCGACGGCGCATCGACGATCGACGGCGATGTGAGCTACCTCGGCACCACTGCGACGTTCGTGCCCGCGGCCGGCTACCCGGTCGGCACGCTCCTGACCGCCACGATCACGACCGACGCCGAGGACCTCTCTGGGCAGGGCTTGGTGGAGGACTTCGAGTGGACGTTCACGACCGGGAACGTTGTCGGTCTGCAGACCGTTCAGCTGGGGGACGCCTCTGCGTATGCGATCCTCGCCTTCGACACGGTCACCAACGTGGTGAGCGTCGGCACCATCGTCACCGGCGATCTCGGCATCTCCCCGGGCGCGGGGCTGGTCGGCTTCCCGCCGGGCGTCGTCATCGGTGACATTCACGCGGGGGATGTGCCCGCCGCGGACGCCAAGCTGGACTTGCTGGCTGCCTACAACGACGCGGCCGGACGCCTCAACCCCGCGGTTCTGCCGGGTGACATGAGCGGGCTCACCTTCACGCCCGGGCTGTACAACAACCAGACCTCGACGATGCTCTCGGCGGGCAACGTCACGCTCGACGCGCAGGGGGACTCGAACGCCGTCTTCATCTTCCAGATGGGATCGACGCTCACCACCCAGGCTGGCCCCCAGGTCGTCCTCAGCGGCGGCGCCAAGGCGTCCAACATCTTCTGGGCGGTCGGCACCTCCGCGACCCTGGGCACCAACTCCATCTTCAAGGGCACCGTCCTGGCGCAGTCGGCCATCACCATGACCACCGGCGGCGTGATCGATGGCCGCCTGCTGGCCATGGGGGCGGCGATCGCGCTCGATCAAAACCTTGTCACGGTGCCCCTGCCGTAACGGCGGCACCTCGCTGCGTTCTCCAGGGCTCACGTGGCGCTCGCCGTGTGAGCTCTTTGTTTTTGTACCGCACGGCGAGGCGCCCTCCCGTGAGGCCGGCGACCCGCCGCTGACAGACAAGGCGATCAAGCGGAAGTGACCGCACGGGCGAGACGTGACGTCTGGCCGCTTACCACCGTGTTATCTCTGGAACGAACGCTGATGACGCGGCGGCCTGGGGGACCCCTTTCCTTCGACCGCTCCTTCGCGGCGCTTGCGATCGGAGTCCGTCATGGACCTACGAGACGAGACACTGCAAAGCGGTGAGCGGCGCCATCGGACGCGTATTCCCACTGGCATCGCCGGCTTCGATCAGATCGCCGACGGCGGGCTGCCGAGAGCGGGCGTGACGGTCGTTCTCGGCGAAGCGGGTGCGGGCAAGACCATCTTCGGGCTGCAGGTCCTCGCCGCTGGCGCACGCGATGCAAAAGAGCCGGGAATCCTCGTCGCTTTCGAGGAAAGCGCCGAGCGGATCCTCGCGAATACCTCGAGCTTCACCTGGGGCGGTCCGTCGTTGGCCGAGGTGGGGGTGCACGTCCTCGACGCCCAGATCTCGCAGGCTGTGGAGCACGGCGGCGAGTTCGATCTGCTCGGTCTTCTCGCCCTCGTCGCCGCCAAGGCCAAGCAGATCGGCGCACGGCGCGCAGTCTTCGACGGCCTGGATGTTTTGCTAGGGTACCTGAGCCATTCCGGGCTCGTCCGCCGTGAAGTGCTCCGCCTGCGCGAGTGGGCGCATGAGAGCGGGCTCAGCGTCATCGTGACAGCCAAGGCCGACGCCGCCGATGCGCGCCCTGCCTCGGAGTACGACTTCCTACAGTTCATGGCCGACTGCGTCGTGACCCTTCATCATCGCGTCCACGACACCACCGCCTTGCGCTTCATTCGCGTCGCCAAGTACCGCGGCGCGGCCCACTCCGCGAACGAGGTGCCGATGACGATCACGCCGTGCGGTTTGGAGGTCGCGCCCAACACGCCCAGCGAGCTCGCCCACCCGGCCTCGACCGAGCGCGTCTCGAGCGGCGTCGACCGGCTCGATGCCATGCTCTCGGGCGGGTACTACCGTGGTAGCTCCATCCTCATCACCGGCGCGCCGGGGACCGCCAAGACCAGCCTCGCCGCGTCTTTCACCGCCGCCGCGGCGCGTCGAGGCGAACGCACCCTCTTCGTGAGCTTCGACGAAGCCCCCCCGCAGATCGTTCGGAACATGGCGTCGATCGGCGTCGACTTCGAGGCCCACGTTGCGTCCGGGTTGGTGCACATTCACTCGCTTCGCGCGCGCGCCGAGAGCCCGGAGGCGCACGTGGCTCGCATTCGCGCGCTCATCCGGGAGCACGACCCGCAAAACCTGGTCGTCGATCCTCTCTCCGCGCTCAGGAGCCGCAGCCGCGACGCCGACGACGAGGGCGCCGCGCTTCAGGTCATCGACCACGCCAGGTCGCTCGGGATGACCCTCGTGTGCACCTCGCTCCTCGGCAACCCCCTGCCGCTCACCGAGAAGACGCCACTCGGCATATCGACCATCGCCGACACCTGGATGCATGTCTCCTACGTCAATCAAGGTGGCGAGCGGAATCGCGCGCTCACCATCATCAAGGCCCGTGGTACCAGCCACTCCAACCAGGTGCGCGAGTTGGTGCTCACTCAAGAGGGGGTGACCCTGGCAGACGTCTACGCGGTCGGGGGCGAGGTCCTGATGGGTACCTTGCGATGGGAGAAGGAGAACGAAGCGAGGCGGTCACGCACGGCGGCCCACACGGCCGGTCGCCTCCGCGAGCAGAAGGCCGAGCTCGCCCTCGCCCAGACGCGGGCGCGTGCCGAGACGCTCGGCAGGGAGGAGGCGGTCCTGGAGGCTGAGCTCGACGTCATCAAGGCCGAGGTGGCATCCGACGTGGCGCACCGCACAAGCGAGGTGGATCAGCTGCTGGAGCGGCGTCAGGCCGACGCGGGCACGGTGCCTGGACTCGGGCGGGTCGACCCCGTGAGCAGCCCGTCGTGAGCGAGGCACCCTCGCCCGACCCTGCGACACCTGGACCCGGCCAGCTTCGCGTGTGCTTGTACGTGGCCGGCGATTCGCCGAACTCTGCCGCTGCCCTCCGCAACCTGCGCGCCGCGCTGGCCCACCTTGCGACGCATTCAGCCCTCGTGGAGATCGTCGACGTCCTCCAGCACCCCGAAAGAGCTTTCCGCGACGGGATCATGGTGACGCCGATGCTGGTCCGGCGCGAGCCGCTTCCCGAGCGGCGCGTGCTGGGCAACCTGAGTGATCGAGCGAAGCTCCAGCACGCCCTCGGCCTCGAGATACCCCAGTGAGTGAGCTGGATGCCCTTCGCGTCGAGGTCCAATCCCTCCGCCTGCGCAACGAGGCGCTCGAGCGGCGGGTAACGGACGCCGAACAGGGGATGGAGGCCTTGGCCCGCGGCGAGGTCGACGCCGTCGCGATCGACACGTCCGGTACGCCCATCCTCCTGCTGGCCGCCCAGGAGGGGCTGCGGCGCAACGAGAGGCTCCTGCGTGCCGTCTTCGAGGGCGCGCTGGATGCCATGCTGCTCTCCAACGATCAAGGCACGTACATCGATGCCAATCCGGCGGCGTGCACGCTGGTGGGTCTCTCGCGGCAGGAGCTGATCGGGCGCGCCAGTGGGGAGGTCGTCGAGCCCGGCGAGCGCTACGACGGCGAATGCGCTGAAGGCGCGGCGACTGGCGAGGGCGAGCGCCCCCGACGACGGCTGTTGCTGTGGCGCGGGGACGGCGCCGAGCGAATCGTCGAGTACGCCGTGGTCGCCAGCGTGGCTCCCGGCCTTCACCTCTCGCTCATGCGGGACATCACGGACCGTATCCAGGCGGAGGATGCGCTGCTACGCAGCGAGGCCCTCTTCCGGGCGGTGATCGAGAAGAGCTCCGAGGTCGTCTCGCTCACGACGGCGGAGGGCGCGACGCGCTACCTCACCCCGCTGGCCGCGCAGCGGCTGGGCTGGACCGCCGAGCAGATGGCCACCAGCACGATAGGCGACCTCGTCGTCGAGGAGGACCGCCCGCTCATCGTCAGCGCGTTCGCACGCATGGTTCGCGAGGGAAGCCGCGACATGTTCCTGGAGTTTCGCGTCCGTCATGCCGACGGCTCCATCCGCTGGATCGAGTCGGCCGCGACGAACCTCCTCGATGATCCGAGCGTGCGGAGCATCGTCGGGAATTACCGCGACATCACCGCGCGCAAGCTCGACGAGGAAGCGGTGCGCGACAGCCGCAACCTCCTCGAGGAAGCGCAGGCCATCGCTCACGTGGGGAGCTGGACGCTGCGGCTCGGAACCAACCAGAAGGTGGCCTGGTCGCCCGAAGCGCGGCGCATCTTCGGTCTCCAGCCGGACACGATGATGTCCGACGAGGCGTGGGTCGACTGCGTTCATCCGGAGGATCGCGAGCTGGTGATCCGCGCCTACCAGGACGCCATCGAGCACGACACTCCCTATGACTTCGATTACCGCATCCTGCTCCCCGACGGGTCGCTGCGCTGGGCCCACGGGCGCGCCGCGGTCGAGCGCGACGCCCAGGGTCGCGCCACGCGCGTGCTGGGCAGTGTGCAAGACATCACCGATCGGTACGTCGCGATCGCCGCGCTGCGCGCCAGCGAGGAGCGCTACCGGGTCATCATCGAGACCACATCGGAGGGCGTCTGGCTGAGCGATGCCGAGTATCGGACGACGTACGTCAACCAGCGGATGGCCGAGATGCTCGGTCATCCCCGCGAGGAGATGATCGGCGAGGCCATTTGGGGGTTCCTGACCCCGGAAGGCGCAGCAACCGCCCGACTCAAGATGGAACGTCGTCGCGATGATGGCTCTGCCGAGACCTATCAAAACGCCTACCGTCGCAAGGACGGGAGCACCTGCTGGGCGCTCGCCAAGACCAATCCCATCCACGACGAATCTGGCGCATTCCTGGGGACGGTCGCTCTACTCACTGACGTCGCCGAGCAACGCGAGCTCGAGCAGGCGCGCGATCACCTCGCTGCGATCGTGACGTCCTCGGGGGATGCCATCATCGGTGTGACGCTCGACGGCGTCATCACCAGCTGGAATCACGGCGCCGAGAAGCTCTACCAGTACCGCGCCGATGAGATCGTAGGTCACCCGATCCTTGGCCTGGTGCCACCCGAGGGCGAGGAGGAGCAACAGCGGATCCTCGAGCGGGTCGCCCGCGGCGAGCCCGTCCAACACTTCGACGCGAAGCGCATCCGCAAGGACGGCTCGGTGATCGAGGTGGCGCTCACCGTCTCGCCCATTCGCGATGGCGCCGGCCAGATCGTGTCGATCTCCAAGATCGCCCGCGATCTCACCATGCAACGCCAGGCGGAGGCGGCGCATCAACGCACCGAGACGCATTACCGGCAGGCCCAGAAGATGGAGGCCGTGGGGCGGCTGGCCGGCGGCATCGCCCACGACTTCAACAACTTGCTATCGGTGGTCCTCAGCTACGCGAGCCTCGCGATGGACGACCTCAAGGTCGGCGATCCTCTGCGCGACGATCTCCAGGAGATCGAGACGGCAGGCGAGCGGGCGACCGAGCTTACCCGGCAGCTGCTCGCATTCAGTCGACAGCAGATCCTCCAGCCGACGGTGGTCGAGTTGAACCGCATCATCACCGGTATGGGCGCGATGCTGCGCCGGCTCCTCGGGGAAGATGTCCAGCTGACGATGCTCCTCGATCCGGACCTGGGGCGTACCGTGGCTGATCCCGGGCAGCTCGAGCAGGTCGTCATGAACCTCGCCGTGAATGCGCGCGACGCCATGCCGCAGGGGGGCACGCTCACCATTGCCACGTCCAACGTCGAGCTCGACGGCGCAGCGATCGGGGGCAGCGCTGACCTCGTCGCCGGCTCCTATATTCTGCTCACGACAAGCGACACCGGCGTCGGGATGGACGCCGAGACGCGCGCTCGGGTATTCGAGCCTTTTTTTACGACGAAGGCCCTCGGAAAGGGCACTGGCCTCGGGCTTGCGACGGTCTTCGGGATCGTCCAGCAGAGCGGCGGCAACGTCTCGGTCTACAGCGAGCTGGGCGTCGGGACCAGCTTCAAGGTCCACCTGCCGCGGACCGATCTGGGCGCCGAGGCGATGACACCACGACCGCCCACGGCGGTCGGAGGATGCGAGACCATTCTCCTCGTGGAGGACGAGGCGCAGGTGCGAGCGGTCGCATGCACGATCCTGCGCCGACACGGTTACAACGTGCTCGAAGCTTCCAATGGCGGCGAGGCGTATCTCATGTCGCGAGAGTTCCCCGCAAAGATTCACCTGCTCCTTACCGACGTCGTCATGCCTCGGATGAGCGGGCGCAAGCTCTCGGAGGAGCTTGCGCCGCAGCGGCCGGACATGAAGATCCTCTTCGCGTCGGGTTACACCGACGACGCCATCATCCATCATGGGGTCTTGGATGCGGGCGTCGCGCTGCTCCAGAAGCCGTTCACGCCGGGCGGCCTGCTGCGCAAGGTGCGTGAGGTTCTCGACGCGAAGGTTTGACGGGTCGGCGGAGCACACGTAGCCGCACCCGAGCGTCACTTTGACGCAAAACGCGACGCTCGCGGCCGTATCGCCAATCACGGCGTCTTCCTCGTGGCGGGGCAGGCGGCCGGTCTGTACCTGCGTCTCGCCGACGGGGCGCACGACGCCTCGGCGCTCTCCATAGCCATTCTCGTGAAGTAAGACTGAAAACACGC
>Ga0105046_10017114_pt1 | contig 11109 bp, 11 predicted proteins | sample MAT03_FD_78385 | JGI IMG/M metagenome (GOLD analysis project Ga0105046, IMG submission 78385) | Freshwater microbial communities from Lake Fryxell liftoff mats and glacier meltwater in Antarctica - MAT-03 (megahit assembly) | ecosystem: Environmental > Aquatic > Freshwater > Ice > Liftoff...
CGCTTTGCGGAGAACGGGAAGAATATTTTCGAGAAGGAAGTCGAGTATCAGGCGGGGAAGAATCGCTTCTCGCTGCCGCTGCCGCAGCGTGGGCCGGGATACTACGAATATGTCGCCACCATCGAGACGGCGAAAGGCGAGGATTCGTGGGCGGAGAACAACGTGGCGATGGGCGACCTGTATCTCAAGGGCGAGGGCAAGGTGCTCGTGGTGACTGATGCGCGTGGCGACGCGCGCGACTGGGAGCCGCTCGTCGAAGCGCTCAAGCAGGGCGAACGCATTGTGCAGGTGCGGATGGCATACGAGTTCCCGCGCGATCCGCTTTCGCTGCTGCCGTATGACCTCATCATCATTCCGAATGCGCCAGCGGATGGCTTCGATGCGGTGCAACTCCAGGCGTTGCACGATGCGGTGTACAATCAGGGCACCGGGTTCATCATGCTCGGCAGCGCGCAGACGTTTGGGCCGGGTGGTTATCATCGCTCCGTCATCGAGGACGCGCTGCCGGTGACGATGGATGTGACGCAGAAAAAGATCCTGCCGAAGGGCGCGCTCGTGATCGTGCTGCACACGTGCGAATTCGCCGAGGGCAACACGTGGGCGAAGCGCATCGCAAAGGAAGGCATCCGCGTGCTCGGAGGCGGGGACGAGGTGGGGCTGCTCGACTACGAGCCGTTCAGCGGCGGCGACCGCTGGGTTTTCCCGCTGACGCCGGCGAAGCTGTTCGAGACAAAGCTCATCCCGCTCATCAACGCCGCATCCCCCGAGGACATGCCGGCATTTCACAACATCATGTCGATGGCGTTCAACGGACTGAAGGCGAGCGACGCGGCGATGAAGCACTGCATCATCATCTCCGACGGCGATCCTGCGCCGCCGCAGCCAGCACTGCTGGATCAGTTCATCGCGGAGAAGATCACGGTCTCGACAGTGGCCATCAATCCCCACGGCGGGCAGACCGTGGACCTCATGGAGGGAATCGCGCAGAAGACAGGCGGCCGCTTTTACTACCCGAAGGATCCGTCGCAGCTCCCGAGCATCTTCATCAAGGAGGCGAAGACGCTGAAGCGCTCCATGCTGCAGAACAAGACGTTCAGCGCGCAGGTGGAGTTTCCGTCGCCGATCCTCAAGGGCATCGATGCGATGCCGCCGCTCCACGGCCTGGTGCTGACGACGCCGAAGCCGCGCGCAAGCGTCGTGCTGAAAGCGCCACCGGACGCAGAAGAGCTCGCCGCGGGCGACTCGCCGGACCCAGTGCTCGCGATCTGGCGCTACGGCCTCGGCACCACTGCCGCCTGGACGAGCGACCTCGCGCCGAACTGGGCGCGCGACTGGGTGGGCTGGGACAAATATCGCGCATTCGTGAAGCAGCTCGCCACCGAGGTGTCGCGCGTCGAGCAGCGCAGCGATCTCACGATGTCGGCCTTCACCGCGGGCAGCCAGGGCATCGTGAGCGTCGAGGATTTTGCGAAGAACGAGAGCTTCCTCGAAATGAAGGCGCGCGTGAGCGGACCGCGCGGCGAGACGCTCGAAGTGCCGCTGAAGCAGATCGCGCCGCGCCGTTACCAGGGCGAATTTCCCCTCTGGGGCAAGGGGCGCTATCAGGTCGCCGCAGTCGGCGTGGGCATCAGCGGCACTGGCGACAAGACCACGAAGCGCAACGAGCAGGCATTCGGCGGATTCGCCGTGCCGTACTCCCCGGAGTACCTGCGCTTCAAGAGCAACCCGATCGCGCTGAAACAGATCGCCGAACGCACCGGCGGACGCGTGCTCTCGCCTTCCGACCTCGACCTCTTTCATCCGCCACGCTCGACCCGCGAAAGTTCGCGGCCCGTCTTCGACTGGTTCCTCATCGCACTCGCCTGCCTCATCCCGCTCGACGTCGGCCTGCGCCGCGTGCAGCTCGACTGGCTGGTCATCAAAGGCTGGTTCGGCTTCGGAAAAAGATCCGGCTCGACCGAAACGATGGGGGCGCTCCTTCAGCGGAAAAAGGAAGTGCAGGCCGCCATCACTCCCACAGAGCGACCGACGCCGATCGCCGTGTCGCCGAAACCATTCGCACCGGCGTCCACTGCCGCAGCAACGCCGCCCGCTGCGATGACGCCGAAATCACCTGCAAAGGCCAACGAACAACCGGCTAGCGACGATCAGCAATCCACCACCGAGCGTCTCCTCGCACGGAAGAAGAAGCGTCAGCAAGACGACCAAAAGTAACCGCCATGGAAACCTGGAAAATCCAAGCCATCCTCGCCGCAATCTTCGCCGGCCTCACTTCAGTGCTCGCAAAATCCGGAATGAAGAACCTCGGCCCCGACGCGAGCCTCGCGCTGCGCACATGCGTCGTCTTCACGCTCGTGATGGCGAACATGCTCATCTGGACCGGAGCGAAACCGATCACCGCACTCCGCTCCGCGCAGCCTCGCGACATCGCGCTGCTCGCACTGAGCGGGCTCACCACCTCGCTGTCCTGGATTTTCTACTACCGCGCGATGAAGACCGGGACAGTGACGTTCGTCTCGCTCGTGGATAAGGGCAGCATCCTCGTCACGCTGTTGCTCTCGGTCTTTGTGCTGCGCGAGGAATTCACGCGGCAGACAGCCATCGGCGCTGCGCTCATTCTCGCGGGCATCATCGTGATGAACTGGCGGGCCTGAGCGGAGCCTTGTTCGAACATGGCAAACGCGCTTACTTTCCCGCCATGACAGCGCTGCCAACCGAACTCCACGACCTCCCCTTGCAGGAAAAACGCGGCCTGCTCGATCTGCTGTGGTCCGACATCAAGACCTCTCCCGGCTACGTGCCGCCATCATGGCACGAGACGGTCGTGACTCAGCGGGTCGCGGAATACCGCAGCGGGAAAGTGCAGGCGTTCGACTTCGGACCACTCGAAGCCGAAGCCGATTTTCGCGCCTCTCCCCGCTTGAGCAATCTCACGATCAACCCTAGCCTCAACCCATGACCGCCACCGCCATCGTTCAGGGCAAAGTCGTGAAGTTCCGCCTCTCGCCTGCTCTCGCCCGCGCGCAAAAGCGGAATGCTGGCAAGACCCTCAGTGATGAGGCGGCCATCGAGCAGGTCGAGGCCAGGCGCCGGGCCGCGGCGTTGCGGGCCGCGCAGCCTTATCTGTGACCGTCATCCTCGACACCTGCATCCTCAAGCTCGCGACTTTTCCGCGGCCGGACAATCCCTCCGCGCTGATCGCTGAACTGGCATTGCGCGGACTCATCGAACTGTGGGCCAGCCCGGCCATGCTGGAGGAATATGTCGAAGTGCTCGGCGACGATGCGGAATTTCTCGCGGCACTCTCTCAACACATCCGCCTGTGCTTTCCTCTCACGCCCCTCGCGGTAATTCGCCATCAGCCGGACAACCGCTTCCTCGAATGCGCGCTCGCCGTGAAAGCCGACTTCCTGATTACGGTGAACACAGCGCCCGGCCACTTCGATCAATCGCGGTACGGCAGCACGCGAGTTTGCACGCCCGGCGTCTTCGTCAACCTTCCCGAAGCCCAGCCTTTCCTTTGTAAAATCACCCGTCCCTGAACTCCGACACCATGTCCGACACCACACAACTCCAGGCCGAGGCCCAACGATTCCGCGAAGATTTCCAGCGGCTGCGCGACAGCGTCGGGCGGGTGATCGTCGGACAGCAGCGCGTGGTGGATGGCGTGCTCACGGCCATCGTCGCAGGCGGCAATGTGCTGCTCGAAGGAGTGCCGGGCCTTGGCAAAACCGAGCTGGTGAAGACGCTCGCGCGTGCGCTCGACCTCGATTTTCGCCGCATCCAGTTCACGCCGGACCTCATGCCGGCGGACATCATCGGCACGACCGTGATGAGCGCGGGGCCGGATGGGCGCTACCAGTTCGAGTTCCGGCGCGGGCCGATTTTCACGCAGCTCCTGCTCGCGGATGAAATCAACCGCGCCACTCCGAAGACGCAGTCCGCGCTGCTGGAGACGATGCAGGAAGGCACCATCACGGCGGGCGGCGAGACGCATGTGTTGCGGCAGCCGTTCTTCGTCCTCGCGACTCAGAACCCGCTGGAGCAGGAGGGCACGTATCCCCTTCCCGAGGCGCAGCTCGACCGCTTCATGTTCAAGCTGAACGTTCCTTTCCTCAATCGCGCCGAGCTGAACGAAATGGTCCGCCGCACCACGCTCGGCGGCCAGAGCGACGTGCCGCGCATCATGAGCGGCGACCGCATCATGGAACTGCGCACCGTGCTGGAGAAGGTCGTCGTCGCCGACCCGCTGCGCGATTACGCCGTGCGACTCGTGCTCGCGACGCATCCCGAGGCGGTCGAGAGCGGCGACAACGTGAAGAAGTTTGTGAAGTGGGGCGCATCGCCGCGAGCCGTGCAGGCGCTCATCCGCGGTGCGCGCGTGCGTGCGCTGGCCGAGGGCCGCGCGCATGTGGCATTCGAGGACATCCGCCATTTCGCCCCCGAAGTCCTCGGCCATCGCGTCCTGCTGAACTACGACGGTCTCGCGGAGAATCTCAGCGTGCCGTCCATGGTGGACGAACTCGCGAAACTCGTGCCGCAGGAGGCGGCGTAGGACTGGAAAGCATCCGCAAACCCGCTACCATCCGAACCATGAGCACGCTTCAAGAAATCCAATCCGCGCTGCCGAAGCTCAATCGGGAAGAACTCCTTTCCCTACAGGATCTCATTGATGAAATGATGGAGAACGGGCGGGAGCTTTGTGATGAATTCAAGACCAAGCTTGCCCGTGCTGACGCGCAAATCGCCGCCGGTGAATATCGTACCCACCAGCCCGGAGAATGAAGACCTCGCCCGCGCAGCAGATCTTCGCGCGGGAGTTTGACTCCGACTATTTCCTTCTCTCCAAGAACCTGCAGGAACTCATCCAGCGAAAGATTGACCAGATGGGTGCGCATCTCGCGACGTTTCCCCATACCCGGCTCCAAGGCGCAGCCGGCAACTACCGGCTGAGGGTGGGCGATTACCGGGTGATTTATGCTTTCGACCTCGCACGCAATGTCGTCTTTCTCAAACTCGTCGGCCATCGCCGCGAGGTCTGTCGCTGAGCGATGAGTGAGCAAATCACCTCGCTCCTCAGCAACCGCGACCTCGACCGGCTCGCGCGGCTGCGGCTGAATGCGTCGAGGCGCTTCACGAATCGTGCGCGCGGCGAGCATCTCGCGTCGAAGGGCGGCACGAGCACCGAGTTCTGCGATTTCCGCGACTACTCGCCGGGTGACGATGTGCGCTTCGTGGACTGGAACATCTTCGCGCGCATCAACCGGCCCTACCTGAAGCAGTATCACCAGGAGGAGGAGATGCACATCGCGCTGCTCGTCGATGCGTCCACTTCGATGACGTTCGAGGACAAGCTCCCGCTCGCGCTGCGACTCGCGGCGGCATTCGGCGTCATCGGTCTGCGCGGGTCGGAAAAGGTGAGCGCTTATGCGTTGGCTCGGGCTTCCGGCGAGCGGATGCCGCCGTGCAGCGGACGCGCGGGCATGCGGAAACTGTTCACTTTTCTCGAAGGCATCAAGGGTGGCGGCGACCGTCCGATCGATGCGGGCATCGAGGATTTCCTGCGGCGGCATCGCGGTCGCGGAGTGGCGATGGTGCTGTCGGATTTCCTCACGCCTGGCGACATGAAGCGCGCCTTCAGCCTCCTTCACAACGCGGGCCTCGAGCCGTGGGCGCTGCAAATCCTCGGCCCCACCGAGATCGCGCCCGACGTAAATGGCGACTTCCGACTCGTGGACAGCGAGACCGACGCCACGCTCGACATCAGCAGCGCTGGCGGCCTCCTCGATCTCTACCACGAGTACCGCGCCGCGCACGAGGCGCAGCTCACCACGCTCTGCCAGCAACGCTCGGGCCGCTTCCTCGGCGTGAGCGCTGCGGATCCGTTCGAGCGCGTGTGCTTCGAGGCGCTTCGGCGGAAAGGATGGGTCGTGTGAGAGGAGCACCGCGTTGACGCAGCCGGTTTGTTCCTGCACCATGCTCGCATGAGCATCACCGCAACGGTCGAGAATGACACGATCAAGCTCCCGGCGGGCATCCACCTTCCAGACGGAACACCGGTGCGAGTCGAACCGATCGAAGACAACGCCCCAACGCTCGCCGAGCGGCTCGCGACATTCATCGGCGTCGCCAAAAACCTCCCGCCCGATCTCGCGGAGAACCACGACCATTACCTCTACGGCACGCCGAAGATGAAACCGTGAAAACGGTCTTCGCCGACACGTTCCATTTCCTCGCGCTGCTCTCGCCCGAGGACGAGCACCACGGACGGGTAAAGGCTTACGCCGTGACCTTCCGTGGCGCGATCGTAACGACGGAATGGGTGCTCACTGAAGTCGCCAATGGCCTCTCGGGCTCGCCATACCGCACGGAAGCCGCCCGGCTCATTGCGACACTCCCCCACATCCCGAATGTGAAAGTCATCGAGAGTGATCCCGAACTTTTCCAGCGTGGCACCAGACTGTACGCCGAGCGCCCGGACAAAGAGTGGTCCCTCACCGACTGCATCTCTTTCGTCGTCATGCGTGACGAGAAAGTAACGGAGGCGTTGACGCGGGATCATCACTTCAAGCAGGCGGGCTTCGCGCCTCTTTTTGCCGACGCGCCGTGAACTTCACCGCCCTCTCCAGCGCGTGGCTGTTGGCCCTGCTCGTTCCGCTGGTCGTCTTCTATTTCCTGAAACTGAAGCGTCCGCGGCAGATCGTCCCGTCGCTCGTGCTGTGGCGGCAGGTGCTCAGCGACCAGCGGGTGAATTCGCCGTTTCAGCGCTTCAAGCGCAACCTGCTCCTGCTTCTCCAGATTCTCCTCCTCACGCTGCTCGTGCTCGCGGCTATGCAGCCCTTTCTCCGCCGCGAGCCGCAGCGGACAGGACGATTGCCGGTCCTCGTGGATGTGTCGGCCAGCATGGGCGCGCTGGAAAAGGATGGCGGCCGTTCGCGGCTGGATGAGGCAAAGCGGCGCCTGCGCGAACGCATCGACGCGCTGCTGCCCGACCAGGACCTGTGCCTCATCGCGTTCGGCAAATCGGCGCGAAAGCTCACGGGCTTCACAAGCAACAAGAGCGAATTGCGCGATGCCGTGGCGGCGCTCGAATTGGAGGACGTGCCCGGCGATCTCGAAGAGGCACTCCGTCTCACGCAGGCGCTCGCCCGCACGACTGCGTTCGACCGCGTGCTGGTGTTCACCGACGGCAATCTGCCTGCGAAAACGAACTTCGAGCTGCCCTTCCAACTCGATCTGCAAAAGCTCCCGCCCGCCGGACCGAACGCCGGCATCACGGCATTCAACGCGCGCCGCACCGGTGACGGGGACTGGGAACTTTTCGTGCAACTCGGCGTCACCGACCCCGCGCCCGCGAGCACGGCGACCGCCGAGTTGAAGACAGACGGGCAATCGACCGCGAGCGAGCAGGTGACGCTCACGGCCGGCGGCGCGCCGCGGATCGCCTTCCGGGTGAGCGGAGCCCGGAGCGCCGTCGTCCACGCATCGCTGCGCGCGGACGGCTTCGATTCGCTCGCAGCCGACAACGACGCGTGGCTGAAGCTGCCCGCAGGACGCCCGCTGGATGTCTTCGTCCCGGAATCACTCACCGTCTTCCGGCACGCCCTCGCCGCGCTCGATGGCCTTCGCATCTTTCCGAGCAAGGACACGCCATCGCCCGGTGCATTCGATCTCGCCATCACGGACAAACCTGACGCGCCGCCCGCGGGCGTCGTCTGCACCACGGGCTTCGTGCCGGGTGATCTCGCCGCGCTCGTTACCCTCGGGCAAAAGAGCGCCACCGCCATCGACTGGCGCCGGGAGTCGCCGCTGCTCCAGCATGTGAGTTTCGACGAGGTCATCTTCATGGAGGACCCCGTCACCACCACCGGCAAGGACGAGACTGCCTTCGCAAATCTCGGCTACGAAATCCTCGCGCAAGGTCCGCACGGCCCGCTCGCACTGCTCCGCAGCGAGAGCGAAGGTGAGCGCCTTCACCTGCTCTTCCACCCGGAGCGCAGCACGCTGCCGTTCCGGGTCGCATTCCCGATCCTCGTCGCGAATCTGGTCGAGCGCGCACGGAAGGCCGCGGGCCTTTCGGAATCCACCGCCGTGGCGACCGGCATGCTGCCTCCTCTGCAGTTTTCCCAGGGCGCGAGCGTCAGCGTACGGGGACCATCGAAATTTTCGCGCACGGAGCAGGCCGACGAACGCGGCACGCTGAGCGGCATCCCCGCCGCCCACGTCGGCGAATACCGCCTGACCGCGGGCGACTCGACGCAGACTGTCGGCACCAGTCTTCTGAGCCCCTCCGAAACAAGTCTCGCCGCCGTGAGTGAGGTGGAGTTTGGCGACCGCATCTCCGTCGCCACCGCAAGCACCGCGACGAAAGCCGACCGTTCGCTGTGGTGGACGCTCGCGCTCGCGGGATTCGTGGTGCTGCTGGTCGAGTGGTGGTGGTTCCAGAAGCAGCCGTAGCGTCGCTCTCCTGAACTGCGCAAATTTCGGAGGCCCGCGGCGCAGCTCAGGAGAGCTACGCAACGAACGCCCGGCTACGCGAGGATGTCCCTGATGACGTGTCCATGAACGTCCGTGAGGCGGAAGTCGCGGCCTCCGAAACGGTAGGTGAGCCGCTCATGATCGAGGCCGAGGAGGTGGAGGACGGTGGCGTAGAAGTCGTAGATGTCCGCCTTGTTCTCGATGGCGTTGTAGCCGAGATCGTCCGTCGCGCCATAGGTCGTGCCGCCGCGGATTCCACCGCCGGCGAGCCACACGCTGAAGCCGGCGGGGTTGTGGTCGCGCCCGTCGCTGCCCTGCGAGAAGGGCGTGCGGCCGAATTCGCCGGAAAAAATGATGAGCGTGCTGTCCCACAGGCCGCGCGCTTTGAGATCTGTGATGAGTCCGGCGAGTCCTTGATCGACTTGGTTCGCCATCGCGCCGTGGCCTTCCTTCAGCTTGCCGTGCTGGTCCCAAGGATTTGGCGCGTTGCCTGCGCCGATGCTTTCATTCAGGCAGCTCAGCTCGACGAAGCGCACGCCGCGCTCGATGAGCCTGCGCGCGACGAGGCACTGGCGTCCGTAGCTCGCAGCCTGCGCATGCGGGGAATCGAGGCCGTAGAGTTTTTTCGTCGCGTCACTTTCACCGCGCAGATCAAGCAGCCCGGGCACGGCGGACTGCATGCGGTAGGCGGTTTCGTAATTGCGGATCGCGGCCTCGACCTGCGGGTCGGCGGTCTCCTTTGAAAATGCGGAGTCGAGTTGGCCGATGAATGACAGTCGCTGGCGTTGCGTGGCGTCGGCCTCGCGCGGCTTGTTGTTCGCCATCGCCTCCTCGCCGTCCACGCGGAGGATGCTGGCCTGATTTTGCGCGGGCAGGTAGCCGCTGCTGAAGAGTCCCACGCCTCCGTGCGGAGCAGTCGCGCCGCCGCTTTGCAGCACGACGAAGCCGGGGAGATTGCCGTTCATGGTGCCGAGGCCGTAGTTCACCCACGCGCCCGCGCTCGGGTGGCCCATGAATGGGAAGCCGGTGTGGAATGCGTAGTTGCCCTGCGCGTGTTCGTTCACCTTCGAGGTCATCGAGCGGATCACCGCGAGGTCGTCCGCCATTTCCGCGAGGCGGGGGAAAAGGTCGGTCATCATCACGCCACTCTGCCCACGTGGTTTTGCGGTCCACGGCGAGGCCATGATGTTGCCGTTGTTGTTAAACATCGTCGGGCGGACCGGAACGGGCATCGGCTGTCCGTGGCGCTTGGCGAGTTCCGGCTTCGGGTCGAACGAATCCACGTGCGACACGCCGCCGCTCATGTAGGCGAAGATGACCTGCTTTGCTTTCGCCGGAAAATGCGCGCCGGCGATCACCGATTGCGCGCCGCGCGCGTTCTCGGAAAAGAGACCGGCCATTGCCAGCGATCCAAAGCCAAGCGAGCATCGGCGCAGCATCTCCCGGCGGGAAAGGATGGCCGATGGCCGGCGATGAGGAAATTGTGAACGCATGGTGGAATGACAATCCTCCGGGGTCCCAAGCTACAGAAGCTGTATTCTTCCGTCCGGTGGCCCGGCGCTGCGTTCGATAACGACCACCCACCTCCCGCCCCCGGACTAGCCGTTGATGGATTGAGCGCGGCAGGAGTGGGCTCCCCTCTCAGAGGTAAATCGTCTTCGAGGACTCTCGCCGATCTACTTCCCGCCAAGCTGGAGGGCGACGAGTTCGCCGGTGTTGTTGCGGCAATAGACTTTGCCGTTCGCGAATGTCGGCTGCACCCAGCAGCGGCCGGTGAGGACTTTCTTGCGGCCGAATTCCTTGTATCCCGCGCCCGATGCCGCGGCGAGGACGAGGTCGCCGCCTTCGGTGAGGATGACGAGTTTGTCGCCGGCGAGGATGAGTGAGCCGTGGTTCACTTCCTTGGCGCGCCACTTTTCGTCGCCGGTCGCGAGGTCGAGGCAGACGAGCGAGGAGCGGCGCTTGCCGGCTTCGCCGTCGAGGCCGAAGACGAATCCGCCGCGGTGGACGGGGCTGTTGAAATGCGCGTGGAGGCTCTTCGAGAACCATGCCTGCGAGAGTGCGCTGCTGCTGAGGTTCACGGCGGCAGCCCCGTGGTTGTAGGCGGCGGTGATCACGGCGCGGTTGCCGACGACGAGCGGCGTCGCGGCGTTCACTTTGTACGAGGTGCGCCATTCGGCGCGCCCCGTCTCGCGTCCGGTGGCGGAGTCGTAGGCGACGAGCGCATCGGCTTTCAGCACGAGTACGCGGCGGGCTCCGCCGAGCGTGGCGATGACAGCGCTGCCGTAGCCTGCTTCGTCATCGCCGGTCTTCCACGCGAGGTCGCCGGTGAGCTTGTTCAGCGCGACGGTGCTCGCGCCTTTGCCGCCGGAATCGAGGATCACATTTTTCCCGTCGATCGTCGGCGAGCCGCTGAAGCCCCACTCGGGTCGCCGTCCGCCGAATTCGGTCACGAGGTTCTTTTCCCAAACGGGCTTGCCGCTCGCCGCCGCGACGCAGACGACATGGCCATCCGCACCGAGCATATACACGCGCTCGCCATCGACGGTGGGAGTCGCGCGCGGTCCGCCTTCGAAAAGGTAGTCGCCGAGCTTCGCAGGCCACGCGTGGGTCCAGAGAGTTTTTCCCGTC
>Ga0105046_10017117_pt1 | contig 11108 bp, 8 predicted proteins | sample MAT03_FD_78385 | JGI IMG/M metagenome (GOLD analysis project Ga0105046, IMG submission 78385) | Freshwater microbial communities from Lake Fryxell liftoff mats and glacier meltwater in Antarctica - MAT-03 (megahit assembly) | ecosystem: Environmental > Aquatic > Freshwater > Ice > Liftoff...
AAAAGCTAATTTTTCATCGGCTTCAAAAAATAAAGTTTGAACTAAGTCGATAATAACACCAGCACACTCCCCTACTCCTATTGCAGTTTGAAATTTTTCTTCCGAACCCCAATCCATTAATTCATTTTCCGTTAAATTCGAATTATCCCCAATGGGTTTTAGTAATTGATAAAAATACTCCTTCCCTTTTCGGTCATAGTAAGAATTAAAATATTCCCCCTCTACAGCGTTATTTTCAAAATCATGAAACAAATTTCTCAATACATCGGGCGCGCGTTTACTGGCTACTTTTATTACTTTATCTGAAATCCGTCCTTTTCCACCACCAAGGGTTCCACCGCCTAATAATACTTGTAGTGCTGGCACAACTGTTGTGCCTACTTTAAACGAACTGCCGTGAAAACCAATTTGCGCCAAGCTATGCTGGCCGCAAGCATTCATACAACCGCTAATTTTTATTTTAATATCGTGGTTATAAATTAAGTCGGGGAACTCGTTATAAATTACTTTTTCTAGTTCAACCGAAATATGCGTGCTGTTTGATATTGCTAAATTACAAGTATCAGTTCCCGGGCAAGCTGTAATATCTCCAACCGAATCAAAGCCTGGAGTTGCAAGATTTAGTTTGCTTAATTCTGAGAACAAAAAAGGAAGTTCTTCTGAAGCAACATGCTTTAATAAAAAACCTTGGTTAATGGTAATGCGGATATCTTCAGTATCTGAATGTTTTTTAATTGACTCAACAAACTCTCGGGTTTTAGCAGAAGAAATATTACCTAAAAGAATTTTTACATAAACGCCAAAGTACCCATCTTGCTTTTGAGCGAATGTATTGGTGTTCACCCATGCTTTGTAAGCAGCTTCATTAATAGTGGGTTTTTGTTCAGGTAAACTCGTTTTTAAAATTGGTATGTTCTGAATCGTTTTTGTATCGATCTCTACGGTTTTAAACAGAACTGCTTTTTCTTCTTCGGCGGTTAATTTTAAAAATTCGGGTATACCAATTTTATTGATCAAATATTTAATACGTGCTTTGTGGCGACTCACTCTTTCTCCATAACGGTCGAACACTCGAATACTGGCTTCTACAAACGGAATTAATTTATTCTCGTGTAAAAACTCATGCGCGATTTGCGCCAAAAATGGCTGTGCTCCAAGTCCGCCACCAATTAATACTTTAAAGCCTCTTTCATTTTTCTCATTTATTTTTGGAATAAAACCAAAATCGTGAATATAGGTAAAGGCAGTATCCTTCTCGCTATTCGAAAAAGCAATTTTAATTTTTCTACCAAGTTCTTGTCCAAATGGTTTACGCAAAAAATACTGAAATAAAGCATATGCATAAGGCGACACATCAAATAATTCACTTGGGTCTATTCCAGCCTCTGGTGAAGCAGTAATGTTTCTTACTGTATTGCCACAAGCCTCGCGCAAAGTAATATCGTCTTGTTCAAGTTTTGCCCATAGTTCAGGCGTTCTATCTAAGCTTACGTGGTGTATTTGAACATCTTGGCGCGTTGTTAGATGTAAATTGCCATTTGAATATTCGTCGCTAATATCCGCAATTTTTAAAAGTTGCTTTGTGCTTACTTTTCCAAAAGGCAATTTAATACGTATCATTTGAACACCTTGTTGACGCTGACCATAAACACCTCGAGCCAAACGAAGGCTTCTGAATTTATCATCATGAATTTTTCCTTCACGGAATTCACGAATCTTCCGATCTAAATCAATAATATCTTTCTCTACCAGTGTTTTGGTAGAATGGTTTATCAATTCTATTTCTGTTCTAAAACTTTGCATACTCTGATTTTAAATAATTGTTAATTAAAAAGCCCTTCTCGCATTATACGGAAGGGCTTTAAATGAAAAAATATCAATTACCGCCTCCGCATATACTTGCGTATCATACAGCACATATTGTGATTCGATTGATTAATATTTTTTACAACACCTATCATTAGTGACCGCAAAGTAAAGGCAAGAAATTGTGACATGCAAGGATTTTGAAAACTATTTTCTATATCTCCTATCGGGATTATAGGATATTATGACGTCAATAGGCTATAAATACGGTATTTTTTGTGTTTTGAATGGGCTGAACTTTTTTACTATTTACCTGTATGCCCTAGCGCCTTTTGGTGTGATATTGCTTAACTTAGTACGAATTAGTATGATAAATACAAAACTTCCGTTTCGCTTATTGATTACCTATTCCTTTGGAATGATGGGATGGAGTGTGATGGTAAATTTGATAAGTGTTATTTTGGTTTATTTATACCTTCCGCCTTCAAACAGCGCACTACCAAATCTTATTACACAAGTAACAGTTTTTGGAGTTTTTAATACCATAGCTTTAATAACCGCTAGTGGCCGGTTAATTGACGCCATTTACGATCCATTTATTGCACAATTTAGCGACCGCAGTAAAAATCCGAAAGGAAGAAGAATTCCAATCATGAAGTTTGCTATCATTCCTTCTCTGATTTTTTGTTTTCTTATTTTTTATCCCATAAATCAAGTAGGAAGCACGGCTAATGTTATTTGGCTTAGTATAATGCTTGTAGGATTTTATATTTCTTCAACGAGTTATATAATTCCTTACAATGCCTTATTGCCCGAATTGGCAAAAACATCCGAAGATAAAGTGAAACTTTCTACCTGGCAGTCGGTTGGTTATGTATTTGGCATAGGCATTTCATCCAATGCATTTAATTTAACAGATATGCTACAAAGCAATTTTGGCATTGATTCTAAAATCCAAGCTTTGCAATTCACCATTTTAATTTTGACAGCCTTAGCAGGAGTGTTTATGTGTATTTCCGCTTATGGAATCGATGAAAAAAAATATTGCAACAGCCAACCAAGCTCAATTAATTTGAAGACAGCATTGAAGCAAACCCTTACCAATAAAAACTTTTTACTATTCGCAGTGGCAGATTTTTCCTATTTCATTTCGGTAACACTCATCACTTCGGGTTTAATGTATTTTGTAACTGTTCTGTTGGGTTTACCCGAAAGCATTGGCAATAAATTAATGATAACCATGGTATTGGTTTCTTTTCTGTTTTATCCTATTACGACTTATTTAGCTAATAAAATAGGCAAAAAGCCCATTGTGATTTTCTCTCTTTGCTTGCTTGCATCTGTTTTCCTTGGGATTTATTTTTTAGGTTCGTTTGGATTGCCACCTGAAGCACAAATATTTATTTTAATCGCCATTGCAGCTATTCCATTAGCATCATTAAATATTTTACCGAATGCTATTTTAGCTGAAATTATTGAGAAAGATAGTTTAGAAACCAAGCAAAACAAAGAAGCTATTTATTTTGCTGTGCGTTACTTCTTTGTAAAAATTGCTCAAACATTTGGCATTGCTCTGTTTGCGATGCTGCTTATTTATGGAAAAGACGTTGGGGATGATTTTGGAATAAGATTGAGCGGAATTCTTGGTTTTGTATTATGCTTTTCTGCTGCGTTAATCTTTACAAAATTCAAGGAGCGTAAAAATTAACGTTTTGTATTATTCGGTCTAGCATAAACCATTTGCATCACATTTATATTTCTCATTTCGAAAGCGGCTTCGCAATAACACAAATAATAATTCCACTTTCTTACAAATGCATTATCAAAACCTAGATTATTTATTTCAGGTAAATTCTTGTTAAATTGATCACGCCATATAGAAAGTGTTTTCGCATAATGCAATCCAAGATCTTTAAGATCAAGTAAAGTTAAATTACCAGTGTGATTGATGCTTTTATTAATGACCCCCACAGATGGAAGAAGAGACCCGGGGAAAATATGCTTTTGAATCCAATCCACCCCATTTTTCATACTCTCAAATCGAGAATCAGGACACGTTATGACTTGCAAAGCTAAAATGCCATCTTGTTTTAGCAACTCGCGACATTTTTTAAAATAAGTATCGTAAAAGTTAGCGCCTACGGCTTCTAACATTTCAATTGAAACAATTTTATCGAATTGCCCCTTTAGGTGCCGATAATCTTGAATAAGCACATTCACTTTATCGCCCAAGTTTTCCTTTTCAACACGCTGCGTCGCTAATTTATACTGCTCCTCCGAAATAGTTATGGTAGTAACTTTACATCCATAATGTTTTGCCATATATATTGCATTTCCACCCCAACCACTGCCAATTTCCAAAACATGGTCGCTTGGCTTTAATTTTAATTGTTTACACAAGCGATCGTATTTACTTAATTGTGCCTGCTCCAAGGTCATTCCTTCTTCTTTAAAATAGGCAGATGAATAGGTCATGGTTGCATCTAAAAACGTGGCAAAAAAATCGTTATTTAAATCGTAATGCGCTGAAATATTTTTGCGTGACCCTTTTACATTATTTTCCTTCCTAGAATGGTCATGTAAATTAATAAATTTAAACGTGTTTAAAATTGTCGATTGTGCTGAGCTTCCAGAAACAGCCGGAGCGTTATCTACATTTAATATAAACCACTTTATCACATTGGTGATGCTATCGGTATCCCAATCTCCATCTACATACCCTTCTCCAAAACCAATATCACCGTATAATACGCAGCGTTTAAAAAAACTCATATTGTTTACAGATACATTGGCCGTAACATTTCCGTCGCCATTTCCAAATACAATTAATTCGCCATTTGGCAAGGTAATATTTAATCTCCCTAAATTCATTTTAGATAACTTATTTAAAATAAGCTTTTCGTAAAATGATCGTTTAATATGAGTGGCAATTACGGTAGACATGAAATTATATTGCTAAGATAATAATTCAACATTAAATTTTCCAAATATGTTATTTTGGGTACTTATTATAAACGTCTTTTTGCAAATGCTGGTGCTCCTCCTTTTTATGAAAATGAACCTTTTTTAGCCACAAAAAAACAGCATTCCAATGTATTAGTGTAATAATTCGAACTGTAATCAATGGAAAGCGCAGTGCATACCATGCCAAATTACCATTAGATAAGGCTTTTTTAACCCCCGTAACAGTGCTAATAAAAAATCGCTTATCGTTTTTATAATCATCGATTCGAATATTTAACTTTTCAGAAGGTATCATTAAGTTAAAATCAAAATTCGCATCATGGTCAATAAATGGCGACACATAAAAGTGCTTTATGACATGCAATTTAAAATTCGATTCGTTTAGGCAATTTTTTCCTAAAAAATAAGGTTTCATTTCTCTAAATGTATTACTTACTTCAGCAACACTGCAAAGGGGTTGATTGTTTTTATCAAAACAAAAATAAAAGGATACTGGATTGAAATTATACCCTAAAACATTTAAATTGGTAAGTAACATAATTTTTCCGATTGAATCATCTACACCATTTTGCTTAATATAATTTATTATGTTTGCTTTTGTACTTTCAACAACACTTTGGTTGAGTTGTAAATGCTCACTATCTCGATAACTAAAATAATTAAATCTATTGTGACTAAAGAAGGCTAACTTTTTGGTTAGTTCACTAATTTCATCCAAATCAATATAAAACATAAACACATTATAATTAAACCGATGTGGCTTTGGTGCCAAACGATTGTGCATTACGGTTGCTTTATATATGCAGGAGTTCATTTTCACTTTACAATACTTTACATAATTCTACTGCACTTTCATAGGCATCTTCATGAAAGCCATATTTAAAATAACTTCCACAAAAATATACTGGTCCGCTTTTATTAAGTTCACTTAATTTTTCTTGCGCCATCATTGCCTTCACATCAAATAAAGGATGTTCGTAATCAATCTGTTTTATTAATTTACTTTTATCAATACTTCCTTCTATAGCATTTATTGAAACGAAATAGTTTTTTTTATCCGACACGCCTTGCAAACTATTCATCCAATAAATAGTACTTGGCAGAAGTGTATTATTTCTTTGTTCTATTTTATAATTCCAACTACTCCACGTTTTTTTATTTTTTGGCATCACACTTTCATCTGTGTGAACGGTAGCCATATTCCTTTCGTATTTAAACGGAGCTAATAATTCGGTTTCAATTGATGAAGCATCACTTAAAAAAGATAAAGTCTGGTTGGCGTGTGAGGCGCAAATGACTTTATCAAATATCTGTTCAGTACCTTGGTTAAATTTTAATGTTACCCCACTTTTACTGCGCGTAAGCCCGGTTACTTTTTTATTAATATGAATGTTATCTTTAAACGATTTTATTAGTATTTCTCTATATGCTTGCGAGCCATTTTGTAAGGTATACCATTGGTGCTGGGTATCTAAACCTAAAAAACCATGATTTTTAAAAAATCGAATCAAAGTAATCACAGGGAAATCGAGCATTTTTTCCATGGGCGTGCTCCAAACTGCCGAACTCATAGGGATTAAATATTTCCATAACATCTCATCTCCAAAACCAAACTCATCCATGTATTTTCTTAAAGAATAATTTTGATAAGAAGGGTCATCAATTATGTCAACACTGATCTTATTGAATTTTGAGATCTGCATGAGCATCTTGATGTATTTAAAACTAAAAATATTTTTACGCTGCGCAAACAAGCCATTTATTCCCGAACCACAGTATTCTAATCCTGATGGAACATGCTGCACGCTAAATGACATTTCGGTTTTTTTTATCGGCGCTTTTATCTCTTCAAATAATTTGCACAAGTTTGGATAGGTTTCAAAATTAAATACCATAAAGCCAGTATCCATATAAACCGACTTTCCATCTTCATCCACTTCAAGGGTGTTGGTATGCCCACCCACATAATCATTTTGCTCGAACAAAGAAATGTCGAACTTATCTTTCAATAAATGAGCACAACCCATGCCTGCTATTCCCGTTCCTATGATGGCTAATTTTTGCATGTTATTGTGTTACTGTTTTTAAAAACTGTTCGATCGCATAAGTACTCAATTGTCCGCTTGGTCCGTTAATATTATAATCGCAGCCATGTGTTGCCCACGGAAGATCTAAAAAATAATAAGGCACCTTATTTTTAACCAACTCCTCTTCCAAGCGTTCACTGTGATAATATGAAACCAATGCATCACTTGGGCCATGAATGAGCAGGGTTGGTGTTGAATTTTTGTCAACAAAATTTCGTGCGGTGCTTTGCTCATAAATTTCGGGAACGTCAGCAATCAATCCCCCCAAGTAATCTTTATAAACATTGTCAACATCTAAAACCAATTTATTTGATTTTATGGTGGCGCCCCAGGCCATATCAGCGGGAGCGTAAAAGGAGATAACGCCTTTGATTCGCGAATCTTTAAATGTGTATGCTGCTAGAAGCGCGATTTGTCCACCTGCCGAACGGCCAAGTAAAACAAAATTACTGGTATCAATATTTAATTCAGAGGCGTGTTGAGTTAAATACGAAATCACCTCTTTCGTATCTTCAAGAGGAGCTGGAAATTTATATTTTGGTGCCAAACGATAATTCATTGCTGCCACATGATAACCTTTATTTGCCAAAATGCTATTCAAATCAGGTAATTGTTTGCTATCCCCTTCTCTCCACGAACCGCCGTGAATAATAATTACGCAGGGAGCTTTCTCTTTAATTGATGTACGATAAAAATCTATATTCAGATTCAGATTTGGCATTTTTTTATACAGGAGAACTTCTGGCCTTATTTCTTTAATTCCGATACCTGTAAACATTGTCCAAAAAGAAAAGGGGGCTTTTGATTCGCGTTTAGTAGGGGCAGGAAAAACAGTTGACATCTCTAATTGAGCCTTATTACCCCTGTGATAAGCCATTATAATAGGAAGAGAATAAATAATAATGGCAATTGCTGTTATCGATAATGTAAAAAGTTTATAGTGTTGCGCTTTTAAACACCAGGTAAAAAAAATCAGACAAACTAATAGCGGGATATACGGAAACTCGGTAACCGCAACTGCAACCCGCCAAAAGAAATTAGTGGGCGCTTTAAAAACTACCAATAATGATACTAAACATAAAACAATAGCTATAATTAAACGCGCCAAATTTATTTTTCTTATTTTTTAGAAAACACATAATGACTAACAATCCATTCTTCGCCATTATTATACCCCCACAATTCGGCACAAGCCATGTAAAAGATGCGCCAGTAAACCCACCATTTCAAGGCATTTTCTTTTCCGTATGTTTTTTCAAATAAAGGCATAATGTTGGCTTTTTTCTTATCCATATTTTGCAACCATGCCTCAGATGTTTTACTATAGTGCATACCACTTACATGCCAATGCTTCTCTATACTCAAATGCTTATTAAAATACAATAATAAATCATCGCTCGGCATTATTCCTCCGGTAAAAAAATATTTACTCATCCAGTCTGTATCATCTCTCACTTCAAACTTATACGCATAGTATTTATGAGTGAATATGTGAACAAACAACTTGCCATCCGGTTTTAAAACAGATGCCACTTGATGCATTAATTTTTCGTAATTACGCATGTGTTCAAACATTTCAACAGATACTACCCTATCAAAACTCTTCTCTATTGAGAAATTATTAATATTGATGGTAATAACCGTTAAATTATTAATACCACGGTGCTTAGCTTGCTCATCAATATAAATTTTTTGTGTCCGAGAATTAGAGATGACAGTAAAATTACTTTTTGGATATTTTGCTGACATGAACAAAGACAAAGAACCCCAGCCACAACCCAATTCCAAAACGTCTTGGCAATCTGTTAGCTCTGCGCGTTCACAAGTTAATTCGAGCATATCCCTTTCAGAGGCATCAATGTCTGTTACCCCATCTTTCCAATAACCACTACTATATTTTAGATGCTTTCCTAAACAGTATTTGTAAAATTCAGTTGGCAACTCATAATGCTGTTCATTGGCATCTATTGTATTAACGGCAATTGGAGAGTTTTTGAGTTCTTCAATCAAACTCATTAAATGGTCTTGTTGCAATTCAACATTTGCTTTTTTTTCATCCAGCAAGCGTTGCTTTAAAAGTTTTCTAATGCCAATTCGAATTAAGGAATCTGGAATTTTATTTTGTTCTAAAAGTTTATCGTAAAACATAAATTAATTTTTAGAGGCAGAAATCACAGAGGTCACTGAGCCCTGTGTTCTTTGTGAAAAACTCTCTGAGATGCTAAAAGCATCTCTGTGGTTTCAACCTCTATTCTTGTTTGATACATTTTATCTACGCCTTTTTGAACCAAGGCATAAATGCACTCGTCGTTCTTTGGTATTCCTTATAAGCATCTCCCTTACTGCGCAATGCTTGCTCTTCCGTCATTGGGATGCCAGTTACTTTAAAGATAAGATAACCGATTGATAAAGGGCAAATAACAGCTAACCAACCGTAGGGACTTGATATTGCAAAAATAAGAACAGAAATCCAAATTGAAAATTGGAAAAAATAATTCGGGTGTCTGGAATAATTCCATAAACCGTACTGACATACCTTCCCCTTGTTTTCAGGTTTACTTTTAAAATATTTCAATTGCCAATCAGATACACCTTCGCCAATAATACTTAAACACCATAAACCCGCACCAATGTATTCAATCACGTTCATGTGGGGCTCTGGATTTAAAGCAATAATGATAAACGGAAGTGAAAGCATTACATTTGAAAACGCTTGCATTTGAAAAAAGAAAAAGAATTTTGTGTCATTCCATTCTAAGCGCAATTGTTTATAGCGGCCCTCTTCTTCTTTTAAATGTGACCCTACCCGAATGAGCAAATAAATGCCCAAACGCAAACTCCATAAAGCTGCCAGTAAGCACACAATGTTTTTACGAATCTCGAAGCCATTCGCCATCAGCCAAATGATAATTGCAATTACCAAAAAATTAAATGCCCAAAAAATATCAACGATGCCATTATTTTTAATGGCCTTTGCCCATACCCAAATAAGCATCATTATAATACTTACAGCCGCAAAACAAACTAGAGGTATTAATAAATAGGCGCTCATGTGATAAAATTTATGTTTTCTTTAATCGAATTATTTTAAAGAAATCTAACACTTTAATAATAAGATAACTTGGATCAAGTTCAAATTTCTTCTGTGCAAAATTAACATCATTCGGTAACTTGTGGTGATTGTTTTGAAACAATTCGCCCATCATTATAAAATCAACTGGTAATGTGTTTTTGCTGTGATCCTGATTATCAAAATTAGAATACCCGTATTTATGCCCACACCAATTTACAATTGCCCCATGCACTGGTCCCATAAAAAAATGAATCGGTAATAACAAAAACATCCACCATGCCGTAGCAAATTTAAGATAGAATAAAATATATAAAGCAACAAAAGCCAATCTCACAAACCAACTATCACTTATTTTATCTAAGAATTTCCACTCTGGGTAGCCCCCTTTAAATTGCTCTTCAGGTTCAACATTATTCTTCGCATAATTCAAATAAATATCTTTCGTGTGCATTGTCATGTTCCAAACATCTTTAAAAAACATTGGAGAGTGTGGGTCTTTTTCGGTATCACTATAAGCATGATGCATACGGTGCAAAATAGCATAAGCTCTTGGATTTAAAAACGAGGAGCCCTGCGTTAAAAAAGTTAAGAAATAAAAAAAGCGTTCCCAAAAAAGATTCATGGTAAACATTTTATGGGCGCCATAGCGATGCAAATAAAATGTTTGACAGAACAGTGAAAGAAACCAATGGGCAGTAAAAAAAATAGCGATATACATGTTAACTCCTTTATCTGTTTTAAACACTCTTACGACGTAATTGTTCAGTTTTGTAGGATCGAGGCAAAATTACACGTTTATTTTAAGCCCCCAAAATATTATAAGCCAAATAAAACCAACAAAACATTGTTATTTTTTTTGATTTCTAATGAGTTTTTTCTCTCTTAAAATAAGGTCTGTTAAACTCGTTTTTGACAGAATTTTAAGGCTTGCCTCCCGCACTTCAAGTACTATCTCTCTTAATGAACAGATGTCTTCATGAGGGCATTCGTTGCAGGTTTCGTAAAAATTGAGGCTCACGCATGGCAACAATGCAATTGGACCTCCGGTAGAACGAATAACTTGGCTAAGCATGATTTTTTCGGGGTGTTTTGCTAAATAATACCCTCCCGTTACGCCCATTTTGCTGCCCACATAACCATGGTGCCGTAATTCTAATAAAATAGCTTCTAGAAATTTT
>Ga0105046_10017121_pt1 | contig 11106 bp, 7 predicted proteins | sample MAT03_FD_78385 | JGI IMG/M metagenome (GOLD analysis project Ga0105046, IMG submission 78385) | Freshwater microbial communities from Lake Fryxell liftoff mats and glacier meltwater in Antarctica - MAT-03 (megahit assembly) | ecosystem: Environmental > Aquatic > Freshwater > Ice > Liftoff...
ACACGCCGCTTCGAGTTCATCCCGATCTGGGGTTATCGCGTGATGCTGTTGTACGCCATGAGGCGCGTGCAATGCAAAGCCTGCGGGGTGAAGGTCGAGCAAGTGCCTTGGGCAATGGGCAAACACAGCTTGACCAAGGCCTACATGTGGTGCTGCCAGTCGCGAACGACTGTAAATGGCCGATTGCGGGTTTCCCCGAATGCCCGCTGTCTGGCGGCCCAATCTGAACGTCGGCAGTCCGGCAACCAACTCGGCGCGGCGGTGGGCCGTTGCCGACCCATCAGCGACATCTGGGGCACTGGACTCGTCGCCCCAAAGCGGTCTGTCGTAACCATAACGAGGTGGTCCCGGCGCTGAGAGCAGGATGCTTGCGCATGGGTCTGCGCTTGCCTCCGTCACCTCCGTTTGCGTGCTGGCCTACGTGGATCTCGACGTAGGCTCTTGGTGTCCCTCGGGTCTTCGCCCGATTGGGTTCGACCCTCGGTCGCTGATTGCATCCTGAGGACTAGCTCCGGATCTCCGTAGTGCTGATATGCCGCCCAGAGCGCGCCGTAGGCTCGCTCTTCGGCACGAAGATGTCTGCGCGCTGCGAGCAATGCGGCGCCCAGGGTGGCTGGTTGCATGCCTGGGAGGTTCGGCAGCAAGGTCTCGTAGAGCTTCTGGCTGAAGAGGACGGCGCCGGCATCGCTCACCTCCCAGGCGGTGCCGATGTAATTGCGGACACCGCACATGAAGAACTCGTCCACCAGCGTCGGCAGCAAGGCTTGGTCGAGACCCCTCGGGCCGGGTCTTTCGGAATCGGAGCGGATGTTGGACGTAAGAGCGGACAGGCATGCGTTGGCCACCACGAGCGTGGGTGCGCGGCTCAGCGAGACGATCTCATGGCCCGTGAATGCAATGTCGCCGAACAGCCATCCCGCGCGTTCGGGATGCTCAGGATTGAAGTCGCCGTGACCTGCGTAGTGCAGTATGTCGTAGTCGTGGCTATTCAACAGGCGGAGCATCTCGTACTTCGTGGCCGGAGCCACTGCGAGGAGCGGCCCCTCACGCGGCACGTTCTCGGCACCAATAAGCGGATCGACTTCGACACCGAGGCCGCGGAGCATGGCGGCGACCTCCAGCGCTTCGATTCGCGCGCCTTCGAGGCTCAGGCCCTTGTCGGGATCGCCCGGATCGCCAATGACCAGCGCGCGCAGTTTCGCTTTCGGTTCGTAGGGGCGCGGAGGGATCGGGCTGTACGACGTTCTCAGCTGCCTGGCCATCGGCTTGGTCAGCGCGAGTGGGTTATCCGACGTGGCGTCATAGAAGCTTTCCAGCATCTCCCAATGGATGGGCGCGGTAGCGCGATCCAGCTCGACGATCAGGCTGTCGCCGATATCGATTTTCTCGCGGAAGTCGCGAGGGACGAACAGCCTGGTCATCAATTGGCTGACCTCTGGCAGGGCATTGAAGTCACTCGGATCGGTGGTCTTGCGCACGATCTCTTCGACGACGGACCAGTCCACCGGGAGCAGACGCTCTGCCACGACGGCGGTGTCGCTGATCGCGGCCACGCGTATGCCGGCGCCGCCGCTGTCCTGAATGAAGGAGATTCGGGTGGGGGAACGGGCGTTCGTGCCGCCCCACCTTGGCAACCTGCCAAAGCCGAGACTACCGGCTTGGCGCAATAAGTCATCGTCAGCCTGCAGCGGCAAGTCGCGCAGGAACTCTTCGCAGCTGCGCTGCAGTTCCGGCGTCGCGTCGACACCCTGCAACAGCGCCGCGGCGGCTTTCCGGGCCGCGGCCGTGTTGCCCTTCAGGCGCGACGCTGCCGCGAGAAGGATCGCCGAGACAGCAATCTGTTCGCCGATCACTCCCCCGGGGCCCCGCTGCACGCCTTGAAGCACGTGCAGGCCCTCGATGCCCGGCAGTGTCTTCAGCACCTCCGCAATTACTTGCGCCTTGTGGAGTTCTCGCTCGACGATGCGGATGCGGCGCAATGAGGGAACCTGCAGCCCGCTGCGCAGGGCATCCTGTACGCCGTCGAGCATGGTCTTCAGGGCCAGCGGGATGGTGAGATTGCCGTTGCCGGACCCGATCAACAGTGTGCAGACGGTCTGCACATCGGGCAGCGCGAAGACCGATTCGGCCAGGGCGCGGGCGGTCCGCTGGAGCGCGACGATCCCGAAAGTCCCGGGGTGTCCCATACCGGCAACCGCGACGACCTTGCGGGCCTTCAACCACGGGAAGAAGTTGATGTCGCCCACCGCGCCCCTCAGGATTCCTCGACGGGTATGGGAGGTGATGACGAGCGCATCAGGGTTGGTATGGTCTCCCGGGGCGACACCGGAGATCGCGCGGTCCAGAGCCAATTCGCCCGCCTGCGGCTCGACGCTCTGGTAGTGGCCCACGGCCAGGACGTCGCCGTTCACTTTGGCGATATCACCCCACACGACCTCGATGATGACCGCGTGAACCGCAGGCGCGGGGGCGCCTCGGGCATTCATCGCGTGAGATCGGTTGACGGGATCGGCCAAGCCCGGCGCGCGAGTCCTAGTGCCCCGCGCTCCGCCAACGAACGAGTCCAGCAGGTCGGACTCGACCGCGGCCGCCGACTCCTTCGCCAATGAGCGGATCGCACCGCGCTTCGAAGGAATGGGGGTGGGCATGGGGGAGATCTCGTCCGCCGTACGCCATTGGGGTACCTGTCGCGTGGTGCGCGCGACAGGCCTGGTCGAGGGCATCTGGGCTGTGCTGCCAGTCGCGAGCAGGTCGTGGATGCCGGCAAGCACTTGCTCGTTGGACGGCAGGTCGCCGTGCGCTTCCTCGACGAAGAACGAAGGAACTCCGGGCAACAGCCCGAGTTCGTGCGGGACGCGCCCATCGCCATCCAGCGTTTCCTGGTAGCTGAAATTGCCCGGGCCGTCGATGCGGATGCGGCTGGGGGTCGGCTGGTTGTAACCCGCGACGTAGACGAGGCGATCCGGGTCCTGCACTTGGTCCATTTCTTCCTGGAAGCGCCGCCCCAGCTCAAGGTACTTTCGCGGCACCGGGAAGCCGCCCCAAGTCGCGGCGTCAAACAGGCGCAGCCGGTCGTCGCCTGGATTCAGGCGAGGCGATGGCAGCATCTGGTACGAACCCGGGAACGTGTTGACGGTCTCCAGCAACTCCTTCATGTCGTGCTTCAGGTCGAAGAGCGCGAGCTTCTTCAGCAGTTTCTCCTGGCCTGTCAGCACGAATGAAATGGCGAACGACCCCTTGTTCGGCGTTCCCAGCATGATCAGGCGACCGCCACGCTTCAGGTCGAAGGGATCTTTCATGGCCTGCCAGGTCTCAGGAAACTTCTGCATGAAGCGTCGCGACACTAGGCCACCCATCGAGTGCGCCACGATGTGCACCGGCTCGCCGTTAGCCCACTGGCTTATCTCTCGATTGAGCACCGCGGCAGAGTTGTCGATGTCCAGTCTCCAATCGAACGCGAAGGGCAGGACACGCCAGCGCCTCGAGAGTTCGAAGACCAGGGGCATGTACTCATCCAGCAGGCCCTTGGTCACTATGCTGATGCTGGGGTCGAGTGATTCACCGTTCGAGTCCAACGCGAAGTCGGAGATCCTGCCCGCGACCAGCCTCAGGTAGTTGACCCAGACTAGGTCCTCGTCGCCGGTCGCGTTGACCGACGCTAGCCTGCCCCCCATGATTCCGTGGATCACCACGACACGACCCAGAAGTGCTCCACGCACCCGTCGGGTGGCAAGGTACATGCGCGCCACGGCGGCGGAGCCCAGTCGCGCCTCGATCTCGCTGCGGCCTTGGGGCGACAGGCGTAGCAGCGCGTTGCGCGCCTCGTCCGTGTTGCCCAAAGCGAACTGCTCCCGCAGATAAGCCAGGGTGTGATCGCGGTCCGCTGAAGCGGCGTTGTTGTCGCTCAATGGCTTTTCCTCCGTTTGCGCCTCTTGTGGTCACCCTCTCGCAGAGACCGGGCCATGATCGGCGGTCTGCGGCAAGCCGTGCGGCAGGAGATGGCGCTGGCGCACGTGGCGAGAGCGTACTGCTACGAGTCCCGCGGTCGATCCCCAATTTAATTGATTTGGGCGCGACCGCGGTGCACGGCTGCGCTGCGGGACGCGCGTCGTGATGATGCAGAGGTGCAGAAGTCAGCAGAGGTCAGCAGAGGTCATATCGGGTCCGCGGGGACTGCAGGACCGAACATCGCGATCACATGGAGGTCGGGTAAAACTCGGCGTGCCGCCTCACCCGTCCGGGTGAGGCATGGTCGGCGGCGAGACCGTAATCAGCCATGAGCCTTGCTGCGATGAACCGCCCACTGCGGACCCGCACGGTGGGTGGTGTGGGGCCGGGGCTGAACACCCCCAGCTACTTGGTTAGGCCGCACCCCCCGGACGGGACCGCAACAGGCTGAATCCAACGTGCCTGAAGAAGTCTTGGCTTCTACTACGCCATTCCGCTTCAGCTTGGATTCGCAGTCGGTCATCCAGTACCTTCAACTCGCTCGCGATGCCGAGGCCGAGTTCGCCGGCCATTGCGGCCCGAACTTCTGACGCCTGGGCTGTGAGCCCCCCAAATTGGCTGCAAAGGTCGCCAACCACGGACTCAACCAGTGGCTCCGGAACTACAGTAGAGGACATGATTTTGTCGGCCACCTCTGCCATCGCATCGGGTGGAAAGAGATCGGCTCCATCCGCAAACGTTGCGAGAAAGTGTCGACCAACTGCCTCGCTGTGTTGGAACTCCAGCATCTGCAGTCCTGGGATGTCTTCAAAGTCGCTCCCCATTCCGCACACGACGACCCATCCAAACTGCTCTCGTGGGCGGGGGAGAACTTGTAGCCCTATGGGTTGAAGTACGTCGGGGCGGATAGGGATTCGTTCCGTAGGCAACAAGTACATAACGCCTGTGCCCTCTGTGTGCGGTTGCCACTTGCCCGCCTTGTCAACGAAGCAACTTGCAAAGAAGCACGAAACGTCGAATGACTCGGAAAGATCCATGTAGCCGGTTGGAATACCGTAGTGCTGCGCCAATGCGTGGTCAAAGCGTGCGAGCCGCTGCTCCGACAGCCACACTGCTGCCGGATGACTCTCCAACTCGTTGCTAAACCATATTCGGCGTATGAGGCGATCCGCTAGCTTCGCTTGACCGAGTAAGTCCAGTTCTGACATTCGCGCAACGTGAACTGTTCCGAGACCACGTGCAAGCGAAGTTAGTGACGGGCTGTATCGTGCACCTTGACCGCGGTAGAGCACGGGCGGCATTCTAGTGGGTTGAATGACGGCGGTATCCTGTGAGGCACGAAAGTACTCCCACTGTCTATCGGAGGCAGCCGTGGACAAGGCAAACTGGTCTCGCAAGTCAAGGAGGTGTTCGGCGGGTGGAAGGTCCATTGGTGCATCCTGTGCGGCCTTAACGAATGGGAGGGGCTTCCCCGCGCCGAGGCGCCCACGCGAAGGTGGAGTGCGGCAACGAAGTGCCACGATGGGAAGTGCGAAATCTCATCAACTCACCGTCGGATGGGGAAGTCCAGGGCTATGGTATTCGACGGCATCTATCTAACCAAGAGCCAGTTCGCAGTACACGGGGTGGATGAGCAGGGCAAGTGCTGGTGCGTCCTGCGGTGCCGCGCGCCAGGCTGCACGATCTGAACGCCTCGGCGCCGCCATGCACGGTGGGGATGGCATCGCTCAATGCGCCTGCGATCAAGCGCAGCGTCATCTGCCCGTCCTTCCATCGCTTGACGTTGCGCGTGAAGTGGGCAATCGAGCCGTTCAGGTTGCGGATCGGGTTGGTGGTTCGCAGCATTCGGTACAACTACCCGGTGATGCCCAGCGCCTGTACCGTCAACCTCCAGCCCCTCGCGCAGGCTGGCCGCGGCGCCGGGGCGCTTGCCGTTCAGCGATGCCGTCAGTCGCTGCAGTTGCTTCTTGGCCAGTTCGGCGTTGCCGTCTTCCCAGGCGTCGCGCACGGCGCGTCCCACGCTTGCATGCAGTTCCTGCGGCAGGTGCCCGATCACGTTGCCCCGCTTCTGCTCCTGGAAGCGCTGGATCAAGGCAGGGCCCCGAAGCATTCGACGATCGCCTTGCGCAGAACCTTGCCGCCGTCGATCACCCACACGCGCACGCGGTCGGCGTCGAGCTGAGCAGCGAGCGCACATCACGGCTGGCTTCGGTGGAGATCACACGCCGCGTTGGTCGTGATCCATTTACCATATCCCGAGATTTGCGCCCTTTCGTCGCGACCCGTGGCGCAACGGCCCAAAACTGGCCGGGCACGGTGCCCACGCGGTTAGGCAGGCCCTCGCCAAAGCGCTCGGTGCGGTGCCCGCTGTTTTGCGCTAGGTGCCGACCTGGTATCAGAGCACGGGGATGGCGCAACAGGCCGCGCTTCGATTGGGCGATCGGCACAAATTCCGCCAACCTGTAGACCGGAGGTTTCAGAAGTGAATCAATTGCCGAGCCGAACATTTGCGCAGAGCTTTGCGCTCAAGCCTGACACCTTTGCTTGGCTGCTGGGTGCGGGTGCGTCAGCTTCGGCGGGCATACCAACCGGCTACCAAATGATCTTGGACTTCCGAGCGATGCTCAATGCCCGTCTGGCCCAAAAAGGTGCACCGCCGCAAGGCGATCCTTCGGAGTACTCGCTTTTGTTCGAGACACTGTACCCGGACGCGGCCGAACGGCGCCAGTACATCGACCTCCAGGTCAAGAAAGGCGAACCATCCGCGGGGCACCGGGTGCTCGGTTCCCTGCTGGCGTCACGCAAGACGCCTTGCGTGTTCACTACAAACTTCGACCAGCTCATTGAGCGAGCCACGGTCCTGGCTAGCGAATGCCTGCCTCTTAAGGGTCGCGGTCACGCGACCGTCGCGGCAATCGACAACCCGGAGCGCGCGGAAAGGTGTGTTCGGGAGTCCGACTGGCCGCTTATCGCGAAGTTGCACGGGGACTTTCAGTCCACTGCGCTCAAGAACACGAGTGTCGAGTTGGTGTCGCAGGACGAACGCATGCGCAAGGCTTTGCGCGCACTGTGCTACCGGTTTGGACTCATCGTGGTTGGCTATAGCGGGCGAGACGAATCAGTTATGGACGCTCTCGAAGCGTGCTTGGAACTGCCGGGAGCCTTCCCCACGGGATTGTTTTGGGTGACCAGCGATGCGACAACACTGCTCCCCTCCGTGAATAGGCTCATGGAGAATGCGCAGCGCGCAGGTGTTAAGACCGCCATTGTTAAGAGCGACGATTTCGACAGGTTCGCTCTGGACATGGCTGCATCGGTCGAACTACCTGAGCGGCTGCAGGACCACATTGCACAGCGGCCCCACAAAGAGCCGTCCTGGCTGCAGAGACACGCCTGGCAGCTGGGCGGGGCTGTCGGGAGTGTCGTACTGGCCGCAGCCGGCATAGCATTCTCGATGCACCAGGGTACCGTACAGCGGAAAGACAAATTCGACGGCCTGTACACCTCGAGCCTAAGCCCGAAGCAAGGTGAATATGAAACTGATCTTCGTAAGATGGTTGAGCTGCGCGAGGTAATACTCGATCGGATTGCGAAAGACGAACGAACCAGCCTACCGCAGGATTTGGCGATCGCAGAACAATGGCTGGTAGTTGCTTCTGCCGCTATCGATGTATGGCGGCCGCTGGCAGATTGCGTTGGTGTCGCTGACTGCATCCCAGGCGAGTCAGGGCCAGTGGTGTGTAAACGCGTGACGCGTCTTTTCGAAGCGGTGAATGCAACGACGACCAGTCTTCGTTCAATGGGTCAACTGCAGGCCCTAGGCATGGGCGGCGAGCGTCCCAAGGAGCCAGATGCCGGTCACTTGAACGTTTTGCTCACAAAGGGCTGTTCTGCCCAGCACGCGTCTAATGCGGCCGCAAAAGAAGCTACCGCACAAGATCGCCAACGGCGATTGGATCGCGCGAAGGGAGACTGGGCCAAGATTGAACAGTCGCGCGACCCGATTGAACTTCGCCGATACGCGGCGCGCTATGGAGACCTGACCTCTGTCGTTCCCGGAAGCGAGGCCTTCACCAAACTGGCGGCGCAGTTGGTGCAAGATGTCTTTGAGAGCAGAAAGCAGACGCTGGCCGATGCTCTTTGTGCGCTCAGTAGTGGAAACTCGAGCGCACTCGATCGAATCCGTGAGGTCGCGCACCCGAAGCCGCGTCGATGCGATAGGGATGAGAAGTACAGCTCCTGCGACTGGGACGACTTCTACGCTGGGATACGGGGCAACAGATTTGGGACATCCAATGAGAGGTTAAATGGCATCTTTAGTGAGATGCTGACTCGCTGCTCGCAGGGTGTTGTCGTAGAGACCAAAGTCGAGTCGATCGAGGGAAGAAACGATCCAATTTACGGCAGCTTTTGCACTCTCACAAAGACTGACTATTTGATGGACGGGGAGACTCGCTTCCTGACAGAAACCTGCGGGTCCTGGTCGCTGATTCAAGTCAAGTCCCGCCACTAGAACGACTTGGTTGGGCGACATAGCCACCGTGTAGCTAATTCGGCAGTCTGTGATATGTCGCCAGAGCGCTGTCGACACTCATTTGCACACGCCGCACCTAGAACACTGCCCGAACTGGGGTCGCGTGCTCCCAATCGTCGCGACCGTCCTGGCGGCACCGGCGATCGAGCGCATGCTCGTGCGCCTAGGATTGCATGCCCGAGTGTGACGCCGCGAGCTGACGTTCACGACCGGCGGCACATTGCCGATTCCGCAAGCCCACCGCGATACCAAAATGTTGACGATCATGGCTCGCCGTGCCGGCGATGACCGGGAAGATTGCGGGTAGCGCTCTCCCGCGCGCAATCTCAGGCCACGTCGGCCCAGAGTTGGTCGCCTGCGCTCTCGTACAGTGACTGGAGCAGGGCCGGGATGTCCTGATAGGCGGTGATCCAAAGTGGCTTAACCCCGAGGACTTCTAGAAGGACGGTCGTCGCTGCGTCGAGCTCAGCATCGCGTCGAGCTATGACGGCCCAGTGGCGGGTGGCGCGGCCTCTTGCCGTAGCTGTCGTCTCCCCTTCAGCCTCCAGTTCCCGGATTCGTTCCGTGAACGAAAGGTGCAGCGCACGGCGCAGGTTGGGGTCGCGCATCGAGAGGCCAACGAACAGGAAGCGGTACTCGCGGAGCAGGTACAGCATTGTGTAGTTCACGAACCCGTTCGAGTTCGCGACAACATCGAAGTACTGCTGCTCGGTGAGGACGAGCCGGTCGTCGGCCTCCTGGGCCCTGGCTTGGCGCGTCGAGCTGGTGAGATCCCTCACAAGGTATCCATGCACGTGGTACGAATGGATCTTGCTCGCGCTAGCGCTGGCCGCAGCACGCTCGACGGTCCGCAAGACCCGGCCGCGAAAGCGGGCCCGCGTGTACATTTCCAGCAGAGCGTCAATGTTCAGCGTCATCACCGCCCGTATGCGCGGGTTGGGACGAAACTTCTCGCCTTCGATGAGCGAGCCGCACAGGCTTCCTACGGCGTGCAGCGTGGCGTTGGTGTCCCTGATGTGCTCCGCGAAACGCCTGTGGTTGGATTTTCCGACGGCCTCCTTGAACGGGAAGTCCCGGTAGAGCGCCTGCCTGACGAGGGTTGCGAAGCCGGCATCGTTCTCGACCTTGCGGCGCAGGATCGTTGCAAGCACCGTGGCGTCGTAGCCAGCATCGAGCAGTGTCTGCGCGGATTGCCTGCCGATGTCGGGCAGCGCCTCCGCAAGGCGGCAGACCAGTTCGTTCCAACTGGGAAGGCCCGAACCCTGCGAGACACCTGCGCCGAGCCCAAGCGCCAGGTGGCAGTCGGCATAAGCCTCACGCAGGTCAGCTGTCACCGAAATTTTGCGTCGCGGGACTCTCGTTGCCATGGTCGCTCCCCATTGTCGAAACTGTCAGTCGATTGTGACAATCCGATGGAGGGAGTGACTCCTCCCGATGTCGTATCTCGCCGGGCCGACGAGACCAGGTACGCACTGGTTAGACGGTCCCCGGCCACGCATAGCCCCAGGTGGGATGCAAGAAAGCTGTCAGTTGCCAGCGACGGCTTGTGGCCGAATCCGGGTTTTCCCGAGCGGCAGCTTTGGCGACATCTATCGCGAGCCCGACTGAAGCTTGATTACACGGCCCCGAGGGCCGCGTCGTCAATGTGCTTAGCCAATTCGCTCGACGGCCTCCACCGGCCGCCCTGGGCAATGAAACGCGATGCTGCGTTGAGGACGCGGTCGCTTTCGCCGGGCGTGCGGAACACATGATCCAGCGCCAACTCCGCAAGTGCCCACTGCTGTGCCTGGAGCCGCGGTGTGTCCAAACGGCCGGCCTGGTCAAAACTCACAATGAAATACACGCGATGGACCACCTGGATCGGCCTGCGGTCGGCAAGGTGAACGAGGATCTCGGCCATCCGCACGCGCTGGCCAGCCAGGGCAGGCATGGTGTGGTGCTGTGGATCGCGCAGCAGCCGCTCGAAAACGGTGTTCCTCATTCGGACAAGTGTGCCGTCGTCATCAGCGATGAACCGGCGACATCCGATCCCCACCGATCTCTCTCCCGATCTCAGCTTGCCGCGCCCGGCCGCTCGCTGAGGTCCCAAAGCGTGCCTTGCCAGTTCGAGATGCTGCCCTCTGCCTGGCACAGTGGGCAGTGCCAGTCGATGGCTTCGTCCTGGGCCAGTGCGGCCTTGACAGTGCCCTTCTTGCATTTGAAGCATCGCGGCAGGGTCACGCCGGTGTCGTCAAAGTCGGTGGCGTAGGCGATGACCCCCGCATGAAAGTCAGCCATTGCCTTGGCTGGACCGCGCAGCGGGGCAATGGCGCCCTTGTCGTCCAGAAAGTGGCGTGCGTCGGTGATGTACATGCGTGCGCTGTCTCCACGCGACCACCGCGCGGCGTCGGAGAATCGTACAGGCTCTCGCCTGCGGGCAATCCGCACGCACCGAGGCCCCCGTCTTCAAACACCCCTGCCTTTCCGGGTGCCAGTTCGCGGGTGCCGGTTCGGGATCGGCCGCGCCATAGACTCCACCCGGCCATGACCGCCCCTTCGCTGCCTTCGCTGGAACAACTCGCTGGCCTTGCCGAGCGAGTCACGTTCCACAACGCTGACAGCCGCTTTTGCGTGCTGCGGCTGAA
>Ga0105046_10017122_pt1 | contig 11106 bp, 10 predicted proteins | sample MAT03_FD_78385 | JGI IMG/M metagenome (GOLD analysis project Ga0105046, IMG submission 78385) | Freshwater microbial communities from Lake Fryxell liftoff mats and glacier meltwater in Antarctica - MAT-03 (megahit assembly) | ecosystem: Environmental > Aquatic > Freshwater > Ice > Liftoff...
CTGGTACATGAAAACGAATCAATTCTAACATTAATTCATCTTTACTCGATGGTGCCTTTTTCATACCGCAAATTTATAACAGCACCTCAAAAAAAGAATTAACCCAATATCTTGTTATTTGGATTTTTAGCAATTGTTTTGCATGGATTATTCGATTTTTTCATCACCACAAGCCCTTTCTTCATTTTCTTTGTCATCCTGGCTTACTTTTTGGTAATTATGCTTCGAAATATGATAAACACTGCGTTAAATTTCTCTCCATTTTTTGATTCAGCACATTCCCATAAAATTCAGCTTGCTTTCAATTGGCTGTTAATGGGCTTAATTTCAGTTTTTGGCTTTGCTTGTTTTGCAATTTTTATTGAAAAAGGTATTGCAGAATGTATTGATTTTTTTATCGGAAACATCATATTGTCAGGCACTTTGATATTCTTTTTACCTGGTAAGCTTTCAAAATTTGTTTTGGAGCAAAAAATCAAAACTCAGACCTTTTCAAACGAATAAGTTTCCATTCTGCTTTCTTTACACCATGAATTCCAAAAACGATATCAAAAAACCTTTTTTTATACTTGGTCCATGTGTGATTGAATCATGGACTTTGCTCGAAACCATAGCAAAAGAACTAAAGCGAATACAAGAAAAATATGTGATAAGTATTTATTTCAAAGCCTCTTACGACAAAGCCAACAGAACTTCCGTAAATGGCTTTCGTGGATTGGGCATGGAAAAAGGACTGGAAATGCTGGCCCAAATAAAAACAGACTTTGGCTTTCCTATTCTGACAGATATTCACGAAAGCTACCAGGCAGAAATAGCGGCACGTTATGTAGATGTACTTCAGATCCCGGCGTTCCTTTGTCGCCAAACCGATTTGCTTGTTGCAGCTGGCAAAACAGGAAAAATCGTCAACATCAAAAAAGCACAGTTTCTTTCCGGAATCGATATGAAGTATCCGGTTGACAAAGTGCAATCTACTGGAAATCAAAATATTTGGTTGACTGAAAGAGGCACCATGTTTGGATACAACAACCTTGTGGTCGATTTTCGAAATTTACCGGATATGGCCCAGTTTGGCTTCCCAGTAGTGATGGATTGCACCCATTCCGTTCAAAGGCCAGGAGGTGGAGATGGAAAAACTACAGGCAACCGTGAATTTGTACCTGCTATGGCACTGGCTGCCAAGGCTTTTGGTGCCAATGGATATTTTCTGGAAGTTCATCCAGACCCTGATTCTGCACCAAGCGATGGACCAAATATGTTGTATCTGCATGATTTAGAAGCTCTTTTGGTTAAAATTTTAGCCTAAAAATGGTGAACGAAAATTTACGTATTTTCAATGTTCAGATTGCAGCCCTGGAGCGGACAAAAGATCTGATAGAGAAACAATTAGAAGAGTCTATTGAAATTTTAAAAGGCTGTGGAGGAAAAATAATAGTTACCGGCATTGGAAAATCCGGGCATATCGGTCGCAAAATATCCGCAACGCTCTCAAGTACAGGCAGTCCTTCAATATTTATGAATGCCAATGAGGCCTTGCATGGTGATTTGGGAATAATTTCTAAAGGTGACGTTGTAATAATGCTTTCTAAAAGTGGAACCACAGCAGAACTTATAAAAATGCTGCCCAGGATTAAATCGAATGGCATAAAAACAATTGGCATTTTTGGCAAAACCGATACACATCTTGCCGCAAATCTGGACTTGATTCTGGACGCATCCGTTGAAGAAGAAGGCAGTCCTTTTAATCTGGCACCTATGGCAAGCACCACAGTTTCACTGGTAATTGGCGATGCTATAGCAGCTGGCTTAATGATAGCTAAAGGTCTGAAAGAGAGTGATTTTGCAAATAATCATCCAGCTGGACAATTGGGTAAAAATCTACTTTTGAAGGTTTCAGATATTATGCACGAAGGGGATAAAATTCCTGTTTGCAAACCTCAGCACACCATAAAAGAAGCGATTATTAATCTCACGAAAAAGAATCTTGGCGGTCTTTGTGTAATTGCAGAAAACGAGATTTTTGAAGGCTTTGTAACCGATGGGGACATACGCAAATATTTATCTGCCAACGATGATTTGCAAAAGCCTGTTTCTGAGATTATGACCAGAAAACCAATTGCCGTATTTCCGGAAATGACTTTGGGACAGGTTCTTAATTTAATGGAAAATCCAAAGAAACAAATTTATGTGGCACCCGTTTTGGATCCGATTTCTGGGAAAGCGTTGGGCATCATTAGGATGCATGATATTATTTAAAGAAACTAAAACCAGAATATTCCTTTCAAATCTAATTTAAAATATGAAGACTTTGCATTTACTTGCAGTGTCTAAATAGCCAAAATAAAAAGTTCAATACATGAAAACCATCAAAGGGCCTGCAATATTTCTGGCCCAGTTCATGGGTGATGAAAAACCATTTAATAATCTTGGTTCAATATGCGCCTACATGGCTGCTTTGGGTTATAAAGGTGTACAAATCCCAACCTGGGACAGCCGCTGTGTAGATCTTGAAAAACTAGCAACAAGTTTAACCTATGCATCTGAAATAAAGGGACTTGTAGAAAGTCACGGTTTACAAATCACAGAGCTTTCTACCCATTTACAAGGTCAGTTGATCGCAGTGCATCCAGCTTATGATACACAATTTGATGGTTTTGCACCAGCTTATGTACATGGAAATACGAAAGACAGGCAAAATTGGGCAGAACAACAAGTAAAATGGGCTATTACGGCAAGTAAAAATCTGGAAATTGACCGTCATGTTACATTTTCAGGCTCCTTACTTTGGCCATATATGTATCCATGGCCACAAAGACCACAAGGTTTGGTGGAAATAGCATTTGAGGAATTGGGTAAAAGATGGAAACCTTTGCTAGATTTTGCAGATAGCCATGGCATAGATCTTTGCTATGAACTACATCCGGGTGAAGACCTGCATGATGGAGTTACATTTGAACGGTTTTTGGAAGTAACGGGCAATCATACCAGAGCCAATATCCTGTATGATCCTTCTCACTTTGTATTACAATGTCTTGATTATTTGAAGTTTATAGAATATTACCATGAACGGATCAAGATGTTTCATGTAAAAGATGCAGAATTCAATCCAAGTGGGAAAGCAGGAGTTTACGGAAGCTATTCAGGTTGGTTGGAAAGACCAGGAAGGTTTAGGAGTTTGGGTGATGGACAAATTGATTTCAAGCGTATCTTTTCGCTTTTATCTCAATATAATTTTGATGGTTGGGCAGTTATCGAATGGGAATGTGCCCTCAAATCTGCTGAACAGGGAGCGAGAGAAGGCGCAAAATTTGTAACCGATCATATTATTAATGTTACTCAAAAGGCTTTCGATGATTTTGCAGGAAAAGTTGATCTTAAGCAGCATACAATTAATCAAAAAACCATAGGGATATTGTAAATTTTAAAAATATCTCCAAAAATAAAATGTTTAATACTTTAAAAATTAGCATACTAGCCTGTTCTTTAATTGGCCTTATCGCTTGCTATCAGGTTAAGTTTAATTTTCTATCAAAAGAAGAAAAAAAAGAAGGATGGACCTTACTTTTTGATGGAAAAACTGTGCTTGGTTGGCATATTTTCCAAAAACCAACTACCATGAATCCACAATGGAAGGTAGAGGATGGCACTTTAACTTTAACAGGAAAAGGTGGAGGAGACATTGTGACAAACGAAGAGTACGAAAATTTTGAACTCAATCTGGAATGGAAAATTTCTAAAAACGGCAATAGCGGAATTTTTTTTAACGTATCGGAAGACCCTGAATTTAACGCACCCTGGAAAACCGGACCTGAAATGCAAATTCTTGATGATGAAGGACATCCAGATGGAAAATTTCCTACCCATACCTCAGGCTCCAGTTATGATCTTGCAGTTCCGCTTGTAAAATCAGTACGTGCTGTTGGCGAGTGGAACCATGTGCGCATTATAGTTAATCAGGGAAAAGTTACGTATTACCTTAATGGTCAGGCAACAGCTAAATTTGAACTTTGGACAACAGAATGGGACAATCTCGTTCTGAATAGCAAATTTAAAGATCATCCCAAATTTGGCATGATTCGCAAGGGTAAAATCTGCCTGCAAGATCATGGAGATCAGGTATGGTTCAGAAACATTAAGATCAAAAAATTGTAGTATGATAGGTGGTTTAAAAGCCACATTTTTCTTTTAAAATTAACCAGGTTGAAACGTCTGTTTTATTGTTTAGCCCTTATTTCATTTTGGGTTTTATTTTCTGATTGCGCTCATAAGTCAAAAAATAAAAGGATTCTGATTTTCAGTCTTACAAAAGGCTGGCATCATTCATCTATTCCTAAAGGACTGTCATTTTTTCAAAAACTGGGAAAAAATAGTGGCATCATCGTAGATACAAGTACGAACTCAAGGCGTTTCCAGGATCATTTTTTAAAGGAATATGATGCCGTTGTTTTTTTAAATACAACTGGCGATGTTTTAAACAGAAGCCAGGAAGTGGCTTTGGAGCGATATATTCAAGCTGGAGGATCGTTTATAGGCATTCATTCTGCATGCGATACTGAATATGATTGGCCCTGGTATGGCGAATTGGTGGGTGCATATTTTCAAAGTCATCCAGAAGTTCAAACCGCAAAAATTAATGCTGTAAATGCTGAAGGTGAAGCACTTCTGAAAAAAATTCCAGGTAGTTTTTCTATTGAAGACGAATGGTATAATTATTTGCAGGATTCCATTTCAACAAATATTAAACAAATATTGACTATAGATGAAAAATCGTATCAAGGCGGAAAACATCCTGATAATCACCCAATGGCATGGTATCAGGAGTTTGATGGAGGCAAATCTTTTTATACCGGACTTGGCCATAAAAGTGAAACTTATGACAATCCTATATTTATTCAATTGATCCAGAATGCATTAGAATGGGCTCTGGAACACGACGACTTGGATTATGGAAAAGCTAAAACTGCTTCAATTCCAGATGAGGATAAATTTACACAAACCATTTTGGCAGGAAATTTAGACGAGCCAATGGAAATGGCCATAGAATCTAATGGAAATGTTTGGGTAGTTGGCAGAAAAGGCCATATCTGGTTTTGGGACAATGAAAACCAGGTGTTTAGCCAAAAACACAAAATGGATGTCTGGACAAAATATGAAGATGGACTTTTGGGAATAGCCCTGGACAAAAATTATACTGAAAACCATTGGCTTTATCTTTACTATTCTCCTAATGTAGATGAAAGTGTCCAACATCTTAGTCGATTTACTATTGTGGACCAGTCAATTGACTTCTCATCTGAAGTAGTATTGCTCAAAGTTCCTGTTCAGAGACTGGAATGCTGTCATTCTGCTGGTTCTATCGCTATAGACAACAATGGAATGCTCTGGTTATCAACTGGAGACAATACGAATCCTCACAAATCGGATGGTTATGGGCCAATGGATGAAAGGGCAAACCGTGATCCTTTTGATGCCCAAAAGTCTTCATCCAACACAAATGACTTGCGGGGAAAAGTACTCCGTTTAAAACCAGAAGTAAACGGAACGTATTCAATTCCAGATGGAAATTTATTTCCTGTGGGAACAAAGAATTGCAGACCAGAGATTTACGCTATGGGCTGTCGAAATCCGTACCGAATATCTGTTAATGAAAATGGTACTGGTCTGGCCTGGGGCGATGTTGGGCCCGATGCCGGTAAGGATTCAGTTTATGGTCCAAAAGGGCACGATGAAATTAATCTTACGTACAAACCTGGCTTTTTTGGCTGGCCTTATTTTATTGCCAATAACATACCATACACCGATAGAAATTTTTCAGATTCTATTCCATCCGGTCCAAAAAGAAACCCTTTAATTCCAACCATTAACAATAGTCCACGCAATACCGGGATTCAAAAAATGCCATTGCCACAACCTGCCTGGATCTATTATCCGTATCTAAAGTCTGATATTTTTCCGGAATTGGGTAAAGGAGGCCGAACTGCTATGGCTGGCCCCTGGATTCCGAAAACAGGTAAAGGTGTAAAATTACCGGCTTACTATTTTGGCAAGCTGATTGTTTATGACTGGATGCGGGATTGGGTATTTGCAGTTGATCCAAATCCTTCAGAAAAGCCTAAATTGGAGCGTATTCTAAGCCGATTTACATTTTCAAATCCAAATGATATGGAACTTGGGCCAGATGGAAGTTTGTATGTTTTGGAATATGGAATGAACTGGTTTTTACCAAATTCCGATGCCCGTCTTTCCAAAATTGAATATTCGTTGGACAACCACGCTCCTGTAGCAAGAATTATTGCTGATAAAATTATAGGAGGTATGCCGCTTAAAGTAAATTTTTCTTCTAAAGGTTCTTTTGATGACGATGTGGATGATTCACTTTCGTTTGAATGGCGAATTAGCAACCCGTCAACTATAAATAGCCGAAAAAAGGAATTTAGCTACATTTTCAAAAATCCCGGTATTTATACTGCCCGCCTTGTGGTTACAGATAAATCCGGTAACAGTTCTGCCACTTCAACACAAATAAAAGTAGGCAACTACCCACCGGAAATTAATATAGAATTAGCTGGTAATCAAACTTTTTATTGGCCAGGAAATCCAATTGCGTATCAGATACAGGTGGCTGACAAAGAAGATGGAAGCACAAAAGATGGTCGAATTTCTGCTTCTGAAATAAAGACTTTTACAGATATTTTACATCAGACCGAAGACCAAACCACACAAGCCCAGGGCCACCAAATACAAACAGAAGAGGCCATCGGATTATCGCTTATTAATAGTTCTGATTGCAAAAGCTGCCACCAGGAGAAAATAAGATCAGCTGGTCCTGCTTACCTTGAAGTTGCAAATTTGTACAGAGGTAAGCCTTCAAGCGTTGGTCTTTTAGCCAAAAAAGTAATAACAGGCGGTGCAGGAAAATGGGGCGATCATGCAATGAGTGCCCATCCACAACTGGCCCTGGACGATGCAAAGCAAATGGTAACCTATATTCTTTCACTCAAAGAAGATGCAGCCGCAAAGTCCATTCCTGCAAAAGGGAGTTTTATACCTCAAAATTTGAAAGAAGTTGATCGGATCTTATTATCAGCTATTTATAAAGATAAAGGTGCAACTGGCATAGAATCAATCGAAGAGAAAAAAACGATAAACCTTCGCTTTCCTAAATTAAATGCAGTTGACTATGACGGTTTAAGGGAAGCCTGGAAAAAGGCAAATTATGGAAAAGCACCTTTTTTTATGCGACTTTATGTTCCCGAAGCGTATATAAAATTTGATGCTATTGATTTGTTTGAAATAAGCCAAATACAGGTACGTGCGATGTCTTTTGGTGAAATTCCCTTGTTTTTAGAAATCAGAACAGATAGCGTAAAAGGGAATATTGTGGGCAAAAAACAGCTTATTACATCTAAGCATGACCTTGATTTTCAGGTACAAACCATTCCGATTTCTGCTTCAAAAGGCAAAAAAGATTTGTTTTTTGTTTTGTCAGGAAATGGAATTCCCAAAAAAGGAAATGACATTGCACTAGAGTGGTTTAGTTTTTTGAGAAAAGGGCAAAAAAGAATTTGATTGCATAATTTTAAGATCTCCAGTAAAATAATCTTACATTTTTAAAAATACCCATTTATTTCCTTTCAGATATGACAAAATGTTTTTAGGCTTGCATTCTGTTCTGATAAAAACGGCAAACTTTTGGCAAAAGAAAAAGTATGGATTAAGCCAGGCACCTTGCTGCTGTCTGAGCCTTTTATGCAAGAGCCTCTTTTTGGGCGTTCGGTAGTTTTGGTTTGCCATCATGATGCTGACGGTTCATTTGGATTAATTTTGAATAAACCTGCAGCCAATCCTTTTGACGAGGATGAGAAAGACCATCCGCTCAAAAATTTACCATTTTTTGGAGGTGGTCCAGTGGAAATAAACAGCATGTTTTTTGTTCACAATCTCACCTATATGCCTGATTCTATACTTCTTAAAGATGGAATTTGTTGGCAAGGCAGTTATGAAGCATTGTTGGAAGCAATTGAGGAAAATGCATTTCGGAGAGACAATGGCCGGCTTTTAGTTGGTTATACAGGTTGGGCGGAGGGCCAGTTAGAGGAAGAATTAGAAAATGAAGATTGGATGATTTATAACGGACCTATCGATAATATTCTTAATTTGGAAGTGGATCTGATGTGGAAAACACTGTTGAAAAATATGGGACCGTATTATAAAATGGTTTCTAACTTTCCGACAGATCCTAATTTGAACTAATTCAGATTCCAGACCATGAACACCAAAATATTTCTTTTCTTCCTCATATTCTATATTCATTCCTTTTTTTGTTTCGGAATAAACAAAGATTCAACAGTTTCAGGTTATAAAGTTACTATTGGCTATCAAATGGGGCTTTATTTTGAACAATCGCTAAATCTATTTCCAGATAATTACGGATTGAGCCAATCTGTGTTTAGCTCTGCCAAATTATTCAATAGAATTCAAGCAGGCCTTTATTTAAATCGTAAAATTCAATTGTACTCCGAATTTTTATTGAGCTCATATTCTGCCAATGAATCTATTTATAAGGAAGAAGTTTCTACAAACTTAAAAAGACCTACTGGAGATCCAATAGGAATTAACGCTTCCACCATCACATGTTTTGGCACTGGCCTTTCAATAGGCAATCCGAAGGCTAAAAATGCGCTAAATGGTTCATTTGGCACTGGAATTATGTCAATGAGTGAATCCTCCTTAACAGAAAAAAGTGTATTTGTTTATAAAACAAGCAATGAAAAATTTATCTATTATAAGTTTGGGCTAGGCTGGATGCATAATACTGCTGATGGTTTTTCTTTTCAGCTGGGAGGAAGCCTACTTTTGGCAACTTTTCCAGAAACGCTTTACAAACTCCAGAATAGAAATATAAGAACTTTTTATTTTGGCATCATTTTAGCTAAAAACTGGTAATAGATGGCCCGTCAAAGTATTCGTCTTGTTCTTATCCTTGCTACCATTGCCCTTATTGGCGTTGGTTTTATCCAATGGTTTTGGTTGGAAAGGGCTTTCAATCTCAAAGCTTTACAGTTTAGCCAAAGTGTAAAAATTGCCTTAACCAATACTGCTCAGCGACTTCTGGACTATAACAAAAACAAAACAAAGCTCATAGATCCCGTAAATCAATTGGCAGACGACTATTTTGTAGTACGGGTAGATGATATAATAGATGCGAATTTGCTGGAAATTTTTCTTGATGAGGAAATTCAAAAAACACATCTTTTGCTTGATTATGAGTATGGAATTTATGACTGTGCAAATGATAAAATGGTGTATGGCAACTTCATAACGCAAAAAAAGGATTTGGAAGTTGTTGCCCGAACGGACCTGCCCAAATGGGAAAATCACACATATTATTTTGGGGTCCGCTTTCCCTCCAGAGATTCTACTTTGGTTAGCCAAATGGGCATCTGGTTATTTTCATCAGGTGTCCTCGTTTTTGTCATCATTTTTATGATCATCGCCATGATTATGATTCTGAAACAAAAGCGTTTGTCGGAAATCCAAAAGGACTTCATCAACAACATGACCCACGAATTTAAAACACCACTTTCATCAATATTGGCCTCAGTAGAAACCATAAAAACTGCATTAGAAGCAGAACAAAACCTTTCAGTTCGGGTTGGGCGCTATCTTTCTATCATTCATACAGAGGGCAAACGTCTTCAAAATCAGGTGGAAGCAGTTTTAAAAATGGCAAACCTTGAAACGACCAAATTGAAAAAGGAAAGAATCAATTTCAATGAACTTATTGAAACAGCTGTGGATGCCGTTGAAGCAAGTGTTTTTGCCAGTTATGGAAAAATCGATGTTTTACTTCCTGATGAACCCATTTTTATTCTTGCTGATGGTTTACATTTCTCTAATGTTGTATCCAATTTGATAGACAACGCTCTGAAATACAACCATGGAAAACCAGAAATAAGGATCTCACTGGAAAGGTCTAAATTAAATATGGTTAAGCTTACAATTTCAGATAACGGAATAGGAATTTCGCCAGAACAGATTAACCGGATTTTTGATAAATTTTATAGGGTTCCAACAGGTAATATACATAATGTGAAGGGTTTTGGCCTTGGCCTTTTTTATGTAAAATCAGTTGTAAAAGCTCATTATGGGAAAATTCTCGCTTCAAGTGAACTAGAAAAAGGCACACAGATAACCATATTTTTACCCATTTCTATCAAGGAAAAAATTTAATTTGCTATATACAATGAGCACATCCAGCATACTTCTAGCAGAAGACGACGAAAATCTCCGTTTTGTGATCCAGGACAATCTTGAACTTCGTGGCTATCAGGTTACAGCCGCTGAGGATGGACAAGAAGCTTTTGGATTTTTTACTGTAAAGGCACCAGATCTTTGCATTTTTGATGTGATGATGCCTAAACTTGACGGTTTTGAACTCGCTCAAAAAATCAGAGATATCGATCAAAATGTTCCAATTATATTTTTAACTGCCAAAGGTTTAAAGGAAGATCGCCTTCAGGGTTTTAAAATGGGTGGAGACGATTATCTAACCAAACCATTTAGTATAGAAGAACTTATTTTCAGAGTAGAGGTTTTCCTGAAAAGACCTGTGATTCAAAAAAATCCCTTTCTGGAAAGTGTTTTTAAAACAGATAAACTAGAGTTTTTACCAGGGCAGCTAAAAATAATTTCAGAAACAGAAACTATTGCATTAACTTACAAAGAGGCAGAGCTATTGGAGATGTTTTTCAAAAACAGAGGCCAGATTCTGAAAAGGGAAGAAATACTAATGAAGATTTGGGGAACAGATGACTATTATAAAGGCCGAAGTCTGGATGTATATGTTTCTAAAGTAAGAAAATTCTTATTAGCAGACCCTAATATTGAAATACAAACTGTGCATGGCATAGGATTTAAGTTTGTGAAACACGAGGGGTAATTATGAATGCATAATGCATAATTATGAATGGTTAATGGTTAATGGTTAATGATGAAAGGTTAATGATGAATTTATAATGATGAATTTATAATGATGAATGGTTAATGATGAATGGTTAATAATGAATGGTTAATGATGAATGGTTAATAATGAATGGTTAATGA
>Ga0105046_10017123_pt1 | contig 11103 bp, 8 predicted proteins | sample MAT03_FD_78385 | JGI IMG/M metagenome (GOLD analysis project Ga0105046, IMG submission 78385) | Freshwater microbial communities from Lake Fryxell liftoff mats and glacier meltwater in Antarctica - MAT-03 (megahit assembly) | ecosystem: Environmental > Aquatic > Freshwater > Ice > Liftoff...
AAACGCGTTTTGTTGAATGCCAAAGCGTTGCGGACGTGGTCGAAAGCATTTTCAACTTAACTGTGCGCGGCGCACCCGCTATTGGCATTGCAGCCGCCTATGGTGTTGTGCTTTCCGCGCTCAATGCGCGCGGCGATGACGCGCAGCGCCGTTTGCAGATTGAGCAAGATTGCGCCACATTAAATGCGGCACGACCGACCGCCGTCAATTTGGCGTGGGCCTTGGCGCGGATGCGCGACGGCGTGCAGCTTTACGGCCCTGATCCTGTGCAATTACTGATGCTGGCGCGCCAAATTGAGGCCGATGATCTGGCGGCCAATCACCGCATGGGCAAAATCGGCGCAGATTTGATCGCGCCGGGCAGCGGCGTGCTGACGCACTGCAATACCGGCTCACTCGCAACCGCCGGCTTTGGCACCGCGCTCGGGGTTATCCGGGCAGGTGTCGCGATGCAAAAGATCGAGCGTGTTTACGCCAGCGAAACCCGCCCGTGGCTGCAAGGTGCACGCCTGACCGCGTGGGAGCTGCTACAAGACGGCATTCCGGCGAAGCTAATTGCAGATGGTGCTGGCGCTTATTTGATGGCGACAGGCGCGGTGCAATGGTTGATCGTCGGTGCTGACCGCATCTGCGCAAATGGCGATACCGCCAATAAAATTGGCACCTTAAGCCACGCCGTGGCGGCGAAGTATTTCGGCGTCAAGGTGATGGTAGTCGCACCCAGCTCAACGTTCGATATGCAAACCGCGAGCGGCGCGGACGTCCACATTGAAGAGCGCAACGCCGCCGAGCTGCTCGAATATTCCGGAACACGCGTCGCAGCACCTGGCGTGGACGCGTGGAATCCGGTGTTTGATATCACACCAGCGGCATTGATTGATGTGATCGTCAGTGAGCTCGGGGCATTCGCGCCGGGGGCGATTTTTTGCTGAAGATGCGCTATGCCGTTCAGCGGGTGGCGCGCGTCACCCTAATTACTAATTCCGCCATTTCGCCCCGTCCAGGGTTGTAGGCGTTAACCGAAATCGCACTTGCGAAACCGATGGAAACACCGCAAATAAGCTTGTATTCGTGCGGGACTTCGAACGCTTGCCGGCCCGCTGCGCCGCCATGGCTTTATCGAAACGGCGCGTCAGTTCGGCCTGTAGTTGATCGCGCAGCACGCCATCGGCGATAGCGATCGGATGGGGCTGGGTGTTGGACCAACTTGGCGCGTGGTTGGCATCGGCCAGAACCGAGTCCAGCAGTGCTTTTGGGATCGGCGTCGCTAAGAACTGCCGTGCGCTACGGCGTTGGCGAATGATCTCGGAAAGCATGTGTGCCGTATTCATGGCGCGGCCCGATCAATTGCTGCGGGCGAAACAGTGTGTTCACCAAACCAACGCAACACCTCGTGCCACAGCGGCTGCGACTGGCGACGAAAGTAGCCCATATGGCCCACCGCCCCTAGGCCGCTGCGCTTAGGGTCGATGTCCAGCGCCGTCCAGGCGGCGTTTCGATAGCCAGCCATAAAAGCATCGCGCGATGCGGGTGGCGCCCACAGATCGTCGGTGGCGTTGGCGGCGATGATCGGTGTTGTGACGGCGTCGAACCGGCTCTGGATGCCTGACATCGCTGGGTCATCAAAGAAGAATCGAGGGAATGCGCACCAACGCTTCCAGTCCCGGTAAACGCCCAAAGGCAGATCTTCACCCATGCCAAGTTTGCTCCAGGCAAGGAAGCCCTTCCAACGCGTGAGCAATGGCCCAATCACGCGCCACATCATCAACACCTTAACTTGCTCAGCCTTGGGCATCCAGCCATGCCATCCAGCGCCGGTGGCAAAAGTGTAGAAGCGGGCGACTCGATGGTGGTTGGGCAGCAGGCCGAAAGCATGGCCACCGGAGGAATGCCCGACCATAAAAAGCGGCACCTCATCGCTCGCCATGGCTTCAACGGCGGCACTCAAATCATGATGCGCCCAATCGAGATACTGTATATGAAAGCCGCGCAGGCTTTTCGGTTTGGAAAGACCGATGCCTCGGTAATCTAGCGTTAGCACATCAAAGCCCTGCTCGGCGGCAAACCCGGCAAAATGGCGGTAAAACTGCTGCGGCACGCCGGTTGCCCCGGCCACAACTAGATGCCCGCGCTTGGTGCCTAGTGCGTCATAACGCAGTGCGATTAGCGGATAGCCGTCGCCGGCGCGCAAGTTAATCCTACGTGCAGTGATGGGCTCTGGAGTCACAAGCTTTCGGGATTAACAGTCAGTGATGTTTTTTTGGGCAGGGTCATGCGCACCAGGTCCAGCAAGGCGGCGGCGGTATCGCTCATTGCCTCCACGCTGCCGGCCACGCGCGCTTGAACTAGTGCGCCTTCGTACGCTGAAACAATCAGTGCCGACAAATTGCGCGCGCGGTCCGCTTCGATGCCCGCCGAATGCAGCGTCTGCAGCAAAGTTGCGCGAATAGCAGCGAACCCGTTCGCTAGAGCCGCGCGAATAGCGCCATCCTCCGGCGTGGACTCCAATGCAATCGCTGCCAATGGGCAACCTTGCTCAAAGCCGCTGCCTGCTAGCTTGTTCTGTGCGAACGACATCCACGCCTCTAGCGCCGATGCTGGGTCACGATAGCGCTGCAACAGCTTGGCTAGCCCCTTCGTGATTTCACTGATAACAGCGTCTATTGCAGCGACTGCCAATTCCGACTTCCCACCCGGGAAATGGTGGTAAAGCACGCCTTTGGGTGCCTGTGCCGCCAGCAACAGCTCGGTCAAGCCGACGCCGTGGAAACCCTTGGTTCGCAGGGCATCGACCATCGCGGCGATTAAACGTTCGCGGGTCGAGGCGGGGTTGATGTTGACGGAGTTGGTGGCCATGCTGAGCACTCTATAGACCGGTCAGTCTATTGTCAAGTCAGCGCACACCGTCATGGTCACGCCCCAGAAGGATCAGGATTATTCTGCAGTTACTTGGACGCTGCTGCCCTTAGCTGACCACTTTTTTGCCACTTTACTTTGCAACCGTCTTTTTAACGACCTTTTTCTTAGCGCCTGCTTTCTTGGCACCTGCCTTTTTCGCAACCGGCTTTTTCGCGGCGGCCTTTTTGACAACTGCCTTTTTGACAATTGCCTTTTTGACAACTGGCTTTTTGACGGCTACGCCAGCTAAATCGGCTTTCGCAGTTTTGCTCGCCACCTTCTTCGCAGTTTTAACCGTGGCGCTTTTCCCACGGCTGGCTTTAATATCGCGTTTCGCGCGTTCAGTCGCACTCTTTGCCGCTGCAGCGGAGCTTTTTGGCTTGCCTTTAGGCGCAATTTCTAACGCCGCTAAACAGTCTTCCAGAGACAGATCAAGCGCTTCCATGCCCTTAAGAATTTTGCCGTTTTTCACGCCATCAGTAATGTAGGGGCCGTATTTGCCCTGCAAAATTTGGATCGCGCCATCGTTAAAAGTCTTGATGACGCGCGCGGCCAGCATCGCTTCTTTCTCTTGAATCAGCTCAACCGCGCGGGCGTGGGTAATTTCGTACGGATCATCCGTTTTCGCGAGTGACACATACATTGGCCCGACTTTCGCAAATGGCCCGAAGCGGCCAACTGCAACGGTAATCTCGCGGCCCTGATGATCAGGACCCAGCTTGCGCGGTAGCTCAAACAATTTCAGCGCATCATCCAGTGTGACGAAATCCATCTTCTGACCGGGCCGAAGCGAGGCAAACTTTGGCTTATCTTCGTCGTCCTTGGTGCCGATCTGCGCGAATGGCCCGAAACGGCCAATCCGCACGCTAATTTCTTTACCAGATACTGGATCCACGCCCAAAACTCGCGCGTTCGAGGCTTCTGCACGCGTCAAATTTTCTGTTAATGCGACCAATTCGGTCAGGCGCTTCCAGAATTTTTCCAGCAGCGGAATCGGCTGCTTTTCGCCGGCCGCAATCTCATCCAGCTCATCTTCTAACTTCGCGGTAAATTCGTAGTCCACGTAATCGGGGAACGACCCACTCAAAAAGCGAATCAGCACGCGCCCAACATCGGTAGGCGTAAAGCGCTTATTTTCCAAAATCACGTAGTCACGCGCGAGCAGCACTTGAATAATGCTGGCATAGGTAGACGGGCGACCTATGCCAATTTCTTCCATTTGCTTGACCAGCGTCGCTTCCGAATAGCGCGGCGGTGGCTCAGTGAAGTGTTGATCCGCGTCTAAGGTTTCCAGCGGCACCAAATCGCCAATGGTTAGCACTGGCAACATGTTTGATTCATCGTCCTCCGTTTTGACGTCGCGGCCTTCTTCGTAAACGGTTAAAAAGCCGGCTTCGACCACGGTCGAGCCATTCGCTCTAAAGCTATTACCCTTGCCGCATTCCAGATCGACGCTGACGGTGTTGAGCACGGCTGGCTTCATTTGGCAGGCAATGGTGCGCTTCCAAATCAACTCATATAAGCGAAACTCGTCGTCTTTAAGATATTTGCGCACCGATTCCGGCGTGCGCGCGGCCGAGCTTGGGCGCACCGCTTCGTGCGCTTCTTGCGCATTTTTGCTTTTGTTTTTGTACTCGATGGGTGCCGCAGGTAATAAATGCGGCCCAAACAAATTGCTGATCGTGGCGCGCAAATCTGCCAGCGCATCATTGCTCAAATTCACCGAATCGGTACGCATATAAGTGATTAAACCGACCTGCCCTTCGCCGGTCGCCACACCTTCATACAAAGACTGGGCGGTGCGCATGGTGCGCTGCGCGCCAAAATTGAGCTTACGTGATGCTTCCTGCTGCAGCGTTGAGGTCGTAAACGGCGCCGCCGGGCGGCGCTGACGATCTTTCCGTTGAATATCGGTTACTTTTAATGCGCCCAACGGCCCTGCAGCGCGCGCCGTTTCGCCGATGCGCATCGCATGGCCGAGCAAATTTGCGCGCGCCGCATTGGCGCTGCCGGCCTCGTTTAGATCGAACTGGCTCAGTTTTTCGGTTTGGTAGTGCGTCAATTTGGCGCTAAAAACGCCGCCGTTTTGATTCAACCCTGCTTCAATCGTCCAATATTCTTGCGCGATAAAACTTTCAATTTCATCCTCGCGCTCGGTGATCATGCGCAACGCCGGGCTTTGCACGCGGCCCGCACTTTTAGCACCACTGACTTTCGCCCACAGCACTTTGGAAACTTTAAAACCGACCAAATAATCCAACGCACGACGCGCCTGTTGGGCATTGACTAAATCCATCGCCAGCGGCCGTGGATTCGCGATCGCGGCGCGGATCGCTTTCGGCGTAATTTCCGAAAAGGTTACGCGATTCATCGGCAAGTCTTTAGTCAGCTTTTTACTGCGCAAAATTTCAGCGATATGCCAGCTAATCGCTTCACCCTCACGATCTAAGTCGGTGGCGAGCAAGATTTCGTCAACATCCTTCGCCGCCTTGACGATTTGATCCACGTATTTTGCGTTGCGCTCGATGATTTCGTAGCGCATGGCAAAGCCGTTTTCAGTATCAATCGAGCCATCTTTGGGCGGCAAATCACGTACATGGCCGTAGGACGCCATCACGGCATAATCTTTTCCCAGTACCTTACCAATGGTTTTTACTTTGGCAGGCGACTCGACGATCAACAATTTTTTACTCATATTACCTTTCATGTAAATGCGTATTTACGGCCATTTCCCGCGCTCAAAGTGCGTCGGTGCGGCCTTACTCGCCATCAAATTCACCAAAAAAGTGAACTACGGCTACTGTACAAGCGCCGGAGGATAACTAAATTAAGCCGAGTGTTAAGCCTTTTGTGCATAGCCAGTGTTTAGAGCGTTGGCGAATTTGCTGATTCTGAGCCATGCCGAAGAATCGAAGGGTCAACTTCATGCACCCCACTTTACATGGGAATTAAGCAAGGCTCACCTCGTCATTGCGAGCGCAGCGAAGCAATCCATCTTGCTTTTTAGGCATCGAAAAATGAATTGCCACGACGCTTCGCTCCTCGCAATGACGAGGCATTACTTTTGAATTTCTTAATACCTGCCAAAAAATGCCCTAACCCGAATTAGCAAATCGGCTTTCATAAAGCAATCGACCCAGCTCCTCGTCCTGACCACTTTTAAACCAAAAGCCCAAGTGATCTGGCGCATCGCGCACCAATGTGGCGCGCATGGGCACGACGGTGTCCTGATCAAAAATGAAATACAGCGTCAGCGGCGTATAGCCAGGGTTACTCCAATCTAGCGGTTTCGCAACGCGCGCGCCGCCAGTGGATATGTCTTGCACATTGGCAAGCCACGCACGTTTAAAACCGGCGATAAGTGCGGTGGAACTTAACTCAAGCCGGGGATGTTCTCGTTTTTCGTTCACGCGCTGACCTGTTTTCTGGGCTAGACCTGCAATTTAACCCAGAAACGCGGCCGTGGCCTAATAACAGTTGATGTCTGTACTGCAATTTTTAAATAGCTTATGCGCGACACTATCCACCCCACTTTCACAAACTAATTTTAGGAGTTGATTTTCAACTTTAGGGAATTGACGCCGCGATCACTCACAAACGGCTACCTTCACAAACATGAAGACGCCTCAGCTATTTTGCCAAGGCGAACAAGACCACATCGAACTGGTTGCAATTGGAGAAAATGATGAAAACACGTGATGAGCAAGCTGGCTTAATTTTGTTAATTGAAGACAATCGCGGTATCGCTGAGATGGTCGGCGAATTTTTGGAGCGTCGTGGCTATTCGCTCGACTATGCAAGTGACGGCGTAACCGGCCTGCATCTGGCGGTGAGCAACAGCTACGATGTCATTATTCTAGATTTGATGCTACCGGGCATGGACGGCTTGGAAGTGTGTCGAAAACTGCGCCAAGATGCAAAACGCGCCACACCCGTGCTGATGCTGACCGCCCGCGATACCCTAGAAGACAAGGTAACAGGCCTAGATGCAGGCGCTGACGATTATCTGGTGAAACCTTTTGAGCTCAAAGAGCTGGAAGCAAGAGTACGCAGCTTGATTCGCCGTGATCGCCGCCAGGTCAGCCAAGGTATATTGAAAGTGGGTGATTTGATTTTAGATTCGGCGACTCTGCGCTTGTCGCGCGGCGGCAAAGACTTACTCATTAGCCCAATCGGCCTGAAGCTTCTGACGATATTAATGCGCGAATCACCTCGGGTCGTCAGCCGCCGCGATATTGAACGGGAGGTTTGGGGCGATATGTTGCCCGACAGCGACACCTTGCGCAGCCACCTTTATAATTTGCGTAAAATAATCGATAAGCCCTTTCAGAAAACTTTGCTGCACACCATACACAGCGCGGGCTACCGCTTATCAGACCTTGATGCCGAAGTACCTAATGCCCTGATGGCAGGCGCGTAGTCGGTGTGGCGTTGGCCGAAAAGTGATGCTGAACACAGCGCGGAGGCTTCGGCCTCTTTGCGGCCGGTTCAGGCCTACGCCCACGCTTCGGAGCAAGAGAATGCGCGTCGCCATGATTCTTCGCGTTCGTTGCACAACAAGCTGGGCACCGTGTTTATCTTGCAAGCGGTCGCCGTTTCTTGCGCAACATTGCTCGGCATTTATGCCACCGCTGCGATCTTAGAGGACGTTTTGATCCGACGTGCGTTGCGCGATGAAGCCACGCACTTTGACAAACGTTTAGATCAAGACGGCTTAGCGAGCGAGCCAAATACGTCAAACATGCAGGGGTATCTGCGGCCTAATGCAACTTACCCGCGGCCTGTCCGCGAGCTTCCGCCTGAGCTTAAAGACTTGGCGATCGGTTTTCACAATTTACGGTTAATGGATGGCCGACGGCCATTGGTCTATGTCAGCGAAACTAGACATGGGCGCCTGACGCTGCTGTTTGACCAACAAAATGTCGGAAAGCTTGCCCTGCTGTTTGGTCTAGTGCCGCTGATTTTGGTACTCATCTTTATTTATTTGGCCTCCCTGACGGCCTACAGACTTAGCAGGCGTGCAATTTCGCCAGTCATTTGGCTGGCGCACGAGGTTAGTCGCTGGGATCCGAAAACGCCGGACAGCGCGGCCCTATCGCCGGAGCGAATGCCCAGTGATCTTGAGGGCGAAACGCAGATTTTAGCGGAAGCGCTGCGCGGCTATAGTGAGCGCATTGCGGAACTAGTTGAGCGAGAGCGCACGTTCACGCGCGATGCGAGTCATGAATTGCGCAGCCCATTGACCGTGATCAAACTTGCATGCGAAGTGCTGCTTACCGATGCCGAACCGGATCCATTCGTAGAACGCAACGTCAAGCGTATTGAGAATGCCAGTCGCGAGATGGAATCATTGATTGAGGCGTTTTTGCTGCTCGCACGTGACTCAGCATCTGGCTTACCGGAAGATCTGCTTAATCTAAACAGTATCGTGCGCGAAGAAATTGAACGCGCCGAGCCTATTCTTGCGCAAAAGCGAGTGACATTGACGTTTATTGAGCCACACGAACTCACTTTAATTGGACCTGGCAAGGTGGTGTCCGTGATGCTCGGAAATTTAATTCGCAATGCTTGCCGCTACACCGATGCAGGCAGCATCACCGTAGAGATTATCGGCAAAAAAATCAACATCACCGATACCGGACATGGCATGAGCGCGCAAGATATGGAACATATTTTTCAGCCATTCTTTCGCGGACAAGGTGCGCCACGGGGCGGCCATGGGGTAGGCTTGACGATCGTTCGACGTCTATCAGAGCGTTTTTCCTGGCCGGTTGAATTAACCAGCACGCTCGATGTCGGTACGAGCGCTACGATTGCATTTCCACAGGCGAAAATTTGTGGCACATGAGCGGCTTTGCTTTGATCCATAAACGACTGAAACTCGTCACTAACTCGCTTCGTCCGCTCATGATTGCGCATCAAACTCCGCTTTTAGCCTTTTAAAACTCTCACGGTCAGCGAAATAGACTAACGCACTATCCAAATAAGCTCGCGCTTTGCTTTGCGTGCCTTCTTTGAGCATGGCACGAATTTGTGCTTCAGCCCCGTCGCCGGTTTCCTGCAAACGCGCGCGCGCAAAAGCATCATCAGGGGTTTGCGCCAATATCTGCTGATAATAAAACGCCGCGCATTCGCCCTCCGGCGTTATAAAATCCCCGGCGGCAAAGGCAGCACTTGCTTTAGCGGACAACGCGTCTAAGCCTCCAGTTTCGGCCAAAGCAGCCGTTGATTCTGAGCCTGACGGATTTGTAGGTGAACCAGCCACGTTTGCACGCGGCGCGGGAACTCCGCTGTCCCCTACTTGCCCAGCGCCTGGCGTCGGTGCAAGATTTTGCGGCTGCTCCTGACTCCCTTTAAGCACCCACCACGCAGCAGCGCCCGCGCAAAGCAGTCCAAGCACGCCGATCCAAATCAACCAACCGGCGGCGCTAGAGCGCTTAACATCAACGCGCGGCGCGGGCGCTTGCAGGAACGGCGCGTTCGTTTGCGGCGGTGAAAACGGCGTTGGCTCAGCAAAATTACCCTGCGCAGCGGCTGGCGGCGTAAATGGTGCCGGTACAGCGGGCGCTGGTGGTGCATAGGCCGGGCTGACCACCGTGGCTGCAGATAGTGGAATTGCGGGTGCCGTGCTGCGGGCCGCTAATTGATCCGGAGCAATCACCCGTTGACCGATTACGGTTGCAGGCGGAATAGCGGGCGCTGAAACAACGCCTCGAGCCGGCACCGGGGGCACAACTGCAGTCACTGCACCGGCATTCGGCGCATCCGTAGGCAAATCTCGCGCATCTAACGCTGGCAATACCGTTGTTTCACCAATTTCGGGTGGCCTAGCGACGGGTTTGCGCTCAGGTATAACGTCAACGGGCCGGGTGGCATTGCTGCCCACCAGCGTAATTGCAGCAGCATCACGTCCAGGCGCGTCTGGCGCCACTGCACCGACCCGCATAATCGCCGTCGGTGCGCTTGTCGATTCTGCGCGCGTTGCGTTCACCGCCGCAAAGGGCGACACACTAGGCTTTTGCGCCAGAGGTGCCTGATTGCTAAGGCTTCTGGCAGCGGGCGTTTGGCCACTCGCTGCGCGCGCGGCAATAAGTTGTTCAATAACAACCAGTAGCTCCCCCGCATTTGCAAAACGCTGCTCAGGCTGTTTGGCTAAGCAGCGGCCCAAAATCGGCTGCATGGCTGCTAAAGCTAACGGTAATGCCGGCACCGGCTCACTAATATGCTTGATTGCGACTTGAAACGGGTCATCTGCATCAAACGGCGGCTTTCCCGTCAATGCTTCCCAAACCACGACCGCCAAACTGTATTGATCCGAGCGTCCATCGGATGGCAAGGCCTGCGCCCGCTCTGGGCTCATGTAATGCGGACTACCGAAAGCCACTTGCTCATTTTCAGGCGTTTTGCCGCTGACCGCACGCGCCACCCCAGCTTCACCCAACAGCGCGGTACCATCTTCCCTGAAAAATACATTCGTTGGTTTAATATCGCGATGCAAAAAGCCTTGACTGTGCAGAAATTTCAAGCCAGTTACTAAGTCACGCGAAATTGACAAAACTTTATCTATTTCGAGCGCGCCGTTGCTCAAGCGGTCCCGCATGGTGCCGCCAGAAACGTATTCGGTTGCGATGTAGTGGCGGCCATCGGCTTCACCAATATCGAAAACGCTCAGCAAATTTGGGTGCGTCAATCGCGCCGCCGCCTTACCTTCCTCAATGACCCGCCGCCTTGAGGCAACATCATCGCTCATGGCAAAACTCAAGACTTTCAGCGCCACTAAGCGCTGCAAGGATTGCTGCTCGGCAAGATAAATATGCGCTCGATTGCCTTCGGACAAGGATCTAACGATTCGGTACCCGGGAATTGTCGGTGTAGTCATAGCCTTAAGTTCCCGCATTGATCGCAAATGAATTGGCGCAATGTTACGGGCCACAGCGCTAGGTGTCAGCACCTATCTTCACCCAGCAGCAAGAATCAGGCATGGACGCGATTCAAATACCCGCTAGAGTAGTCAAACCCAATGTCTTGGTTCACAATTAGACAACACCAACAGTTCAGACTAGGGAAACAAATGAAAGCAAAAATTGCATCAGCGGCACTTGCAGTAACACTTGGGTTCTTTGCGAACAGCGCGTTTGCTCAAGATAGCGATCAGCAACAAGAAGCGGCCTCACCGTTCGTTATGACCTTGACCTTTGCAAGTGA
>Ga0105046_10017124_pt1 | contig 11103 bp, 8 predicted proteins | sample MAT03_FD_78385 | JGI IMG/M metagenome (GOLD analysis project Ga0105046, IMG submission 78385) | Freshwater microbial communities from Lake Fryxell liftoff mats and glacier meltwater in Antarctica - MAT-03 (megahit assembly) | ecosystem: Environmental > Aquatic > Freshwater > Ice > Liftoff...
CGAATCTTCGCACGCACACCATTAAAATCGCGTTCTTCTAACTGACGGAAGATCGCCATATATTCACGAATTTCAAAGAGCGCGACGGGCAAATCGGCCATGTTTGATATGTCCTTGCGTGGGGTCGATTTCAATTCAGCCTCTGGAAGGCCATGTACGCTTATTATACTGCATTTCAACCGAAGTCCTACTGATCGGTTGACCAGTCTTCGTTAAGGATATTTAAGGGCGACCCAACGGAGTCACCGCAGATATGGATCGCCCTCCTCCTGTCATGTCTAGCGCCCATCCATCGCGCCGCGCACGGTTTCCAGCAGATTTTCCGCGCGAATCTGGGCTAAGGTATAGCACGGCCCGCCCAGGCTTTCCGCCAGACGCTTTGCCAGCCCTTGATCAAAGGCGACATGCTCCATGTTGATCGTGACGGTGCGAATCTCGGCCTCCTGAATCAAACGGGCAATGGCGTGTGATTCTTCCTGCGGCGAGAGACCTGCGTTGACAGACACATTGCCTGCCCCATCAGTCAAAAGGATCATCAAGGGCATGACATCCTTGTGAATGTTCTTATCCTTGCGAAAGGTCTCAAAGGCCAGCAGCAGGCCCGCCGAAAGAGGCGTCTTGCCGCCCACCGGAATATCGACCAGGGCTTCTTTCGCCAGCATGACCGAATTGGTGGGAGGCAAAATGAGCGAGGCGCGATCCTTCTGGAAGACCACCAGCCCCACACGGTCACGCCGCTGATAGGCATCGGTGAGCAGCGACATGATTGCGCCTTTGGTGGCGTTCATGCGTTCGCTGACGGCCATGCTCCATGAGGCATCGACCACGAACATGATCAAATTGGAGGTTTTTTTCACGCGGATTTTGCGCTGGAGATCATTCTTGCGCAGCGCATAGGCCATGCCCGTCTGCTTCTTTTGCTCGGAGCGCTGAATCTGGTAGGGCGCAGCGGCCCGCAGCGTCGCATCAAAGGCGATGTCACTGGTTTTGTCGCCCGCAGGCACAGCGCGGATATAGCGCCCCCGTTTGCGATCCGTGATCGTCGTGGAGCGCCGACCCGCCTGCTTGCGCGTCATTTTATCGAGCTGTGTATTCAATTTTCTGGTCTGAAATTCCTCGCCGGGTTTGACTTTCTGGCCGCCTTCCCACCAGTTCGCATCCGCAGAGGGAAACGGAGACTGGCGGGACGGCTCAGAATTGGGGGCGGTTTCAGGCGCTTGCTGTTCGCCCCCCTCGCTTACTTGGTCACTGCTTTTTTTTTACTTGCCGCCTGTCCTTCTTGCGGCTCACCATTTTCCTGTGTGTCGCTGTTTTCGCCATCATCGCCCATCTGGTCGCGCTTCTGGGTGAGGTTATCTTCCAGCTTGTCCAGTTTGGCGCTGCCATCGGCGAACGGCCCACGCTTGAGGCGGTGCGGGATGGCGAGGCGAATTGCCAGCGCAATATCATGATCGGTGATGTGATTGCGGCCTTCATAGGCGGCATGGGCACGAGCGGCCTTGAGCACCACCAGATCGGCGCGGTGTCCATCGACACGCATCTCGCTCATGACACTGGCGATGAGACGCAAATCGTTGCGCGAATACGTCACGCTGTCCAGCATATCGCGGGCGGTGGCGATGCGATCAGACAGAGTTTGTTCGTTGGCCTGCCACTCTTCCTTGAAGCCTTCCGGGTCATTTTCATAGCTGATGTGACGCTCAAGAATCTCAATTCGGCTGGCCGAATCATGGATACCTTCAACGTCCACCGAGAGCGCGAAACGATCCAGCAGCTGAGGACGCAGGTCGCCTTCTTCGGGGTTCATGGTGCCGACGAGGATGAAGCGGGCGGGATGGCTGAAGCTGATTCCCTCTCTCTCCACGATATTACGGCCCATCGCCGCGCTGTCGAGCAGCAAATCGACAATGTGGTCATCGAGCAGATTGACTTCATCGACATAGAGAATGCCGCGATTGGCTGCGGCCAGGACGCCGGGTTCGAAGCGCTTCTGACCGAGTTGAATCGCCTTTTCCAGGTCGAGAGTACCAACGACGCGATCTTCGGTGGCGCTCACAGGCAGATCAATGAAGGCAGCACGGCGCGTCTCGATTGGCATTTCGCCATTTTCAGGATCGCTGTAACGCTCACGCGCATAATCCGACCACGAATCAGGACGATCCGGGTCATCCATATAAGGTGAGTCAGCAATGATACGCAATTCAGGGAGCAAGGCGGCCAAAGCGCGGGCAGCGGTTGATTTGCCTGTGCCGCGTTCTCCACGAATGAGAACGCCGCCAAGACGCAAATCTATTGCGTTCAATATTAAAGCCAAACACATGTTATGTTGGGCCACAATAGCCGTGAAAGGGTATACTGTCGGTCTTGGCATCGATGAAGACGATCCTTTTAGCTCTGATTGTGAAGACAGATCATTATAGATTTGTCTGCAAGGGTTGGTAAGAGCAAGTTTCCACCTAAAAATGGGAGGCTTTGCACATCAAAGCAAATCATAAAATCCAACACAATAGATAGAACCAATGCAGTCCATTTAAACATTTTTAAATGGATTGATGCTGTGTCTTGCTGTCTGCCCTCCTCTAGTCTTCTTTGTCCTCGCGTGCGGAATCTGTAATTCAAGCAAGGGCAATCACAGACCTGACCAGTGGGCGAATCGCTGGTACGAGCGCAAAAATCGCCCCAAGAAGAAATGAATGGCTGGGGGTGTAGGGCTACTTGACCCCACCCCCAACCCCTCCCCGCTTCGCAAGGAGGGGAGACAAACACAACAGGGAGAATAGCCCTCTATCCCATGATGTCCTTCACCCCTCTCTACGAAATGGGGAGGGGTTGGGGGTGGGGTAAAAACGTATCTTTCTTTAGCGAAAATCTTCGCCAATCAAATCCGCATTGATGGCTGCGCCCGCCATATTGCCCTGGGCCACCGCCATCGCGACACTCCGCCCCATCGTGGCAATATCCCCCGCCGCATACACCCCTGGCACCGTCGTGCGCCCCTGCACCTCGACAACAAGGCGCTGGTGCTCCGTCTGCTCACAGCCGAGCATTGCGGCAAACGGGGTGCGCTGCGACGTGTGCGGCACGATAAACATCGTCTCACAGGCCATCTCCGACCCATCCGCAAAGCAGAGGTGCTGAATCTGACCGTTCTCCCCTTCCAGCGAAGTCACAGGCTTTTCAATGATGTCGATGCCATGTCGGGCATAGAGATCGCGCTTCTCCTGCGGAATCACGATGGAGCCATCGGCCACCAGCGTGATCTTTGACGCCCAATGCTGGACGATCTCGACCTGATGAAACATAAACTCGGTGCTGCCATAGATGACGAATGGCCGATTGCGCACCTCCCAGCCATCGCAGTAAGGACAATGAAACACGCTCTGCCCCCAGAACTGCTCAATATTTTTGATCGTAGGCAGCGTATCTTTCATGCCCGTCGCCAGCAGGATTTTGCGCGATGTGTACGATTCACCCTCGGCGGTTTTCGCCTCAAATCCGCCTTCAATCGGCCCAATTTCGATAATGGTGGCCTGTTTCAATTGGACAGTCTCATAGGGTGTTAGCTGCTCACGCGAGAGGCGCATTAACTCAGCAGGCTGAATGCCATCACGCGTCAAAAAGCCATGTGAGGCATGCGAAAAGCGATTGCAGGGCTTGCCATCGTCAAACACCAACACCTGACGCATCGAGCGCCCCAATTGCAGCGCGGCACTCAATCCGGCACTGCTGCCGCCTACAATAATCACATCGAACATAGCTGATTCTCCTAATTGATATAATGTCTCAATTAGAGAGTACGTGAGTGAATACTCTTACCTGCCTTACCGTTCCTCTTTTGCCCTGCCAACGCTATTATTGAGGACTGCAAAACATCTTCTTGTAGAATCAAAGGAATAAACTGTGGATCTCTTGGAATATCAAGGAAAGCAATACTTTTCGAAATATGGCGTACCCGTCTCCGAGGGTGGCGCGGCGGAAACTGTTGAGCAGGCCGTTGAGATCGCAGAACGGATCGGCTATCCCGCTGTGATCAAGGCCCAGGTTTTGATCGGTGGGCGCGGCAAGCAGGGCGGCGTCAAGATTGCGAATAATCTTGAAGAACTCAAGATGCATGCAGAAAACATCCTCAAGCTGACGATTTATGATCGTACAGGTACGATTGGTTATCCCGTCAAGGTGGTCTGGATTGAACGGGCGTCAGATATTAGTGAAGAGTATTACGCGAGTTTTACACTTGATAGAAGTCAGAAAAAACATCTCGGCATGCTGTCGGCTGAGGGCGGCGTTGAGATCGAAGTGGTGGCCGAAAATAATCCCGATGCCATCTCAAAAATCTGGATTGACCCCGTTGTAGGTCTCACTGACGAGGCCCTGACGGCCTGGGTCAAGGCGGCCAAGCTGAACCCGAAAGCCGAACAGGGCACAATTGATATTCTGCGCAAGCTCTATGATGTGTATATCAAGGGTGATGCGTCGCTGGCTGAGATCAATCCGCTGATTCTGACGCCTGAAGGCAAAGTGCATGCCCTCGATGCCAAAGTCACGCTGGATGAAGCCGCCGCCTATCGTCACCCCGAATGGGCCGAATTTGTCGGCCTCGACTCCGGCGATGAGCGCGAACGCGCCGCTGCGGAAAAAGATTTGCAGTATGTCGGTCTGGATGGCTCTGTCGGCATTATCGCCAACGGCGCGGGCCTCGCCATGAGCACCGTCGATATCATCACGCAAGTCGGCGGAAAGGCAGCCAACTTCCTCGATATTGGCGGCGGTGCGAATGCGGATCGCATGGTCGATGCGCTGACGGTGATTAACGATGATCCCGCCGTAAAGGTGATTTTTATCAACATTTTTGGCGGCATTACGCGCTGCGATGACGTTGCGAATGGCATTGTGCAGGCCAAAAGCCGCGTCAATCTGAAAGCGCCGCTGGTCGTGCGCCTGGATGGAACGAATGCCGAATTGGGCCGCAAGATTCTTGTGGACAATGCGTCGGACACGCTGATTATGAAACCGGATATGCTGTCGGCGGCGAAAACAGCCGTTGCAATGGCAGGGGGAAATTAAAGATGGCAATTTTCGTTGATGAAAACAGCCGCGTGGTCGTCCAGGGCCTCACGGGGAAGCAGGGGCAGTTCTATGGGCTGCGGAACAAGGCCTATGGCACCAATATTGTGGCAGGCACCAATCCCAAGAAGGCCGGAACCGACGTTGAGGGCATTCCGATCTATGCCACAGTGAAGGATGCTGTGGAGAAGGCTGGCGCAGACACCTCCTTCATCATTGTGCCCGCAGCCATCGCCGCCGATTCGATTCTGGAAGCGGCAGCAGGCGGCATCAAGCTGATTATCTGCGTCACCGAGCACATCCCGGCGCATGATCAGGCCCGTGTCTACAACACGCTCAAGGATCAATATCCCGGCGTGCGGCTGATTGGGCCGAACTGCGCGGGCATCCTCAGCCCCGGCAAGGCCAATGTGGGCTTCACCCCAACCGAAGTCGCCAAAGCAGGCGGGCCCGTCGGTGTTGTCAGCCGTTCAGGGACGTTGGCATATCAGGCATTGTATGAATTGACGGCCCAGGGCATCGGCCAGACAACATGCGTCGGGATTGGCGGCGATCCTGTGCCAGGGACGAGCTTCATTGATGTCCTCGAAGCGTTCGAGAATGATCCTGATACACAGGCGATTGTGTTGATCGGGGAAATTGGCGGCACGGCAGAAGAAGAAGCAGCAGAGTACATCAAGGCGCATGTGACCAAGCCCGTTGTGTCTTACATCGCAGGCGTAACGGCTCCTCCCGGCAAGAAGATGGGCCATGCAGGCGCGATTGTCAGCGGTGGCAAGGGCACGGCCCAGGGCAAGATGGACGCTCTGACCGCAGCCGGCGCACGCGTCGCCCAGAACCCGACTGAAATCGGCGGGCTGGTGGCGGAAGCGCTGGCGGCATTGAAGAAGTAGCAATACAGCCTTTTAAAGTAGGAACTGTAGGGGCTTAGCTTCGCTGCCTTCGGTGGCGTGCCAAGCCCTTATCCTCAATTTACAAACCCATAACGCCAAAATTTTCTTTATTTCAGTTTACTTACCATCAAAAAAATTTTGGACACCCTCATCTTGGTAAATCGCTAAAAACATGCGAATATACCAATCCAAGAATATTTGTTCTTCTCTCCTGGGAGACATCTCTATGCTCAACATTGCTGATGTTCGCCTCGCCAATCAGCGTATTTCACAGACAACCTTTAAAGAGCCTGCCGAAGTCGCCCATTGGATGGGGCCGATGCAGGGCCAGGATTACACCGGGGCCAAATGGTCGGTGGGGCTGCGCCTGCCCCACAGCACCGATGCCGCCATAGAGCAGGCCATCAGCGATAAACGTATCGTGCGCACCTGGATCATGCGCGGCACGCTGCATCTTGTCGCTGCGGCTGATGTGCGCTGGATGACAGCGCTCGTCGGGCCCAAGCTCATTGCAGGCAATACGCGACGCTATCGGCAGCTTGAACTGGATTCTGAGACGCTTATCCGCAGCAATGATGTACTTGCCAATGCCCTTCGCGATGGCGCACGGCTCTCGCGCACGGAATTGGTCGCCCTGCTTGAGCAGGAGGGCATCTCGACAAAAGGCCAGCGCACCCCATACATGTTGCAGCGGGCGTCTTATGATGGGCTGATCTGCCAGGGGACAGCACCGCGCAGCGACCCGATCTATATGGCGCTGGACAGCTCTTTCCCCACCGTCACATGGACGCGGGAGGAAGCCATTGCAAAACTCTTCGAGCGTTACATTATGAGTCGCGGGCCTGCCACCTTGCCGGATTTTGTTCAGTGGTCCGGGCTGTTGATTTCAGAGGCAAAAGCCGCCTTAGCTGGTCTCTCATCGCAGTTGAGATCAGACACAGTTGGCGGCAAAACCTATTGGCGATCCCTCAAAATACCATCTGTGCCAGACAACGCCCCGACGCTGTATCTTCTGCCGGGCTTTGATGAGTATTTGCTCGGCTACAAAGATCGCCGTGACGTGCTGGACCCCAAGTATGCTAAACAAGTCTGCCCTGGTGGCAACGGCGTGTTTATGCCCACGATTGTGAGTGAGGGGCGCGTCATTGGCATCTGGAGACGGGCGTTTAAAAAAGGCTCGGTGATTATCACCCCGCAGCCTTTTAGCAGCCTCAGCGACGAGGAGCACGTCGCCTTTGCCAAGGCTGCCCAGGGCTATGCAGATTTTCTAGGCATGCCGATGGGTCTGTCGTTTGAGGTGTCGTAGGACGACGCACCTCACACCTTCGCCAATGAGCTATAAGAGTTCATTAAGTCTTGCGCGGGATTCGTGAGGAAAATGTCACTCATGCTACAATACATCCATCATCCATCCTTCCGGGCTTGATTATGACCTCTTCCTCCATTGAACTCACGTCCGAAACGTATATCAACCGTGAACTGAGCAATATTCAATTTCAATGGCGCGTGCTGGCGCTGGCTCAAGATCCCAGCACACCACTGCTGGAACGCGTCAAATTTCTGGCTATCGTCGCCAATAACCTTGATGAATTTTTCATGGTGCGAGTGGCCTCGTATATCCAAAAAGTGCAGATTGGGCTCATCACCACGCGGCCTGATGGCTACACGCCCGCCGCCCTCCTACGTCGCATCCGCGATGAAGTGGCCGATCTCATGCAGGCGCAGCGCCAGACCAAGCAGGATCTTCTCACCGCGCTCGCGCAGGAAGGCATTCATCTTGTCGCTCCTGGCGATCTGACGCGGGAGGAACAGGCCGCTGTACGCGATTATTTTCATGAGGCGGTGTTTCCTGTGCTCACGCCGCTGGCTGTCGATCAGGCGCGGCCATTTCCTTTTATCTCGAACCTCAGTATTAACCTCTCGATTTATCTCGAACATCAGGATGATGCTAAGACAGTCGAGTTTGCACGCATCAAGATTCCGCCCCACGATATTTTGCCCCGCCTGATTCGCGTGGAGAAAATAGTGGACCGCTACAGCGATGCCGTGCGCCAAGCACCGGATATCCATCGCTTTTTGTGGATTGAAGATATTATTCAGGACAATCTGGAAGCCCTCTTTCCAGGCATGAAAGTTCTTGAAGCCGCGCCGTTCCGCGTGCTGCGCGATGCTCATATTGATTATGAGCATGAGCATGAACACGAGAGCAACGATCTCGATATAATGGAAATGATCGAGAACAGTGTGCGTGAACGTCGCTTTGGGCCAGTGGTGCGCGTGGCTCTGCCGCATGGCGTCTCAGAGCGTATGCTGAAGCGCATCCTTGATGGCTTAGAGGTAGACACACCGGATATCGTCTACAGCATTGAAGGCACGCTCGGCATGGCTGATATGTTTGAGCTTGCCAGCATTGATCGCCCCGATTTGAAATTCCCGGCGTTTGTGCCGCGCCTGCCTGAGACACTCCTTAGTGAAAATATTTTCACAACGATTCGGCGCGGTGATATTCTGCTGCATCATCCCTACGATTCGTTTATGCCCGTTGAGGAGTTTTTCCGTCAGGCAGCGCAGGACCCGGCTGTGCTGGCGATCAAAGCGACGTTGTATCGCGTAGGCAAAAACTCGCCTGTGGTGCAGGCCCTGATGGAAGCACGCGATAATGATAAGCAGGTCACCGTGCTGGTCGAACTCAAAGCGCGCTTTGACGAGGAGAACAATCTCGGTTGGGCCCGTGCGATGGAAAATAAGGGTGTCCATGTCATTTACGGTGTGGAAGAACTGCCTTTGAAGACGCACGCCAAAATCTCGCTTGTGGTGCGGCGTGAAATGGACGGTGTACAGCGCTATCTCCATCTGGGAACAGGCAATTACAACGCTTCAACGGCACGCCTGTATACAGATATTGCTCTGCTTACGGCAAACCCTCAATTGGCCGATGATGCCAGCCGCCTGTTTAATCGTCTGACAGGTTATGCCCCCGCCACACACTACAAACGGCTGCTCGTCGCCCCTGAGCACCTGCTTAAGACACTGCATGACTGCGTTGATCGCGAGATCGCCGCCGCCCAGGCTGATAAGCCTGCCCGCCTGATTTTTAAGATGAATCAGCTTGAAGAAGACACGTTGATTCAAAAGCTCTATACCGCGTCCGAGGCCGGGGTCAAAATTGATTTGATCGTGCGGGGTCTGTGCTGCCTGCGTCCCGGCCTCAAAGGGATCAGCGACAATATTCGCGTTCTCAGCACTGTGGGTCGCTTCCTGGAACACAGCCGCATTTATTATTTCCAGAATGGGCCTGAAGATCAGCAGTTGTATCTGGGCAGCGCTGATCTGATGCGACGCAATCTGTATAATCGCGTTGAGATTCTTTTCCCCATCCTTGATCCGCGCCTGCGTCTGCGCATCATGCGGCTCCTCGGCACATCTCTGGCTGATAATCAAGCGACATGGGAGCTGAATGCGGATGGCGCGTATTACAAAATCATCCCCAGAGCCGATGAGCCGCCCATTGAATCGCAGCAAATCTTCATGAGCAACAGCTTTGGCCTTGAGATTTTGCCTTAAGAGAGACAATTGCGCTGTTCCACAGACACGCCAGAACTCAAATATGGGTTCGTAGGGGCGATCCGCTGGATCGCCCTGCAAAGAATATCGTGCAATATTTTTGGGCGACTCAGCGGGTCGCCCCGACACATCAGGATTTAAACGGGTTATAGAAATCCATATCAGGTGAGGCATTCCTCGCCCATAAACAGAGTTAGAGCAGTCATCACACCCCTATGCCAAGGAGATGCTATGCCTGATCAAATCCTGCAACACATCACGCCGCATGTCTGGTGGATGCCACCCGCCAAACCAGATCGCCCCTCATTGTGTGCCGTCGTCGGGGCACGCGGCACGCTCATGCTCGATGCGGGGGCATCTGATGCCCATGCGCGTCTTTTTCTGGAAGCCCTTGCTGCCAAAAATCTCCCAGCCCCGCGTTTTGTGGCCCTCACGCATTGGCATTGGGATCACACCTTTGGCGCGGCTGAGATTGGCGTGCCGATTATTGCCCATCCGAAGACATCCGACAAAATATGGGAAATGGCAGGTTATGAATGGGATGACCAGTCAATGGCCCAGCGCGTGGCACAGCATCTCGGCGTTCCTACCGCCAATGGCATGAAAGATATTCAGATCGAAGTGCCCGATCCAAAGCGCCAGATTCGTTTTGCCGCGCCTGATATTCTGCTGGAAACATCCCTCACCATTGATCTTGGCGATGTGACCTGTCGCATTACGCATGTGGGCGGCGATCATGCCGCAGACAGCTGCATCATGCATATCGTGGAAGATCGCGTCCTGTTCCTGGGCGACTGCTTGTATCATGCCATCTTCCCCAAAGAATATTACACGTTGGAAAAAATGACTCCCCTCATCGAGACGCTGTTGGCCTATGATGCTGAGCAGTTCATCGAGGGGCACAGCGACACGGTGTTATCTCGCGCCGAGGCTCTCGTTCTCATCGAGAAAATGCGGGCGGCGGGGCGCATCGTGCAAGGCATGCCTTTCGCTGATGCCGACGCGATGCTCGCCAATGCTGCCTCTCAGGGTATCGATACAAGCGACGAGGATTTTGATTTCTTCTTGAGGGCATTGTTGGTGGGGCGGAATTTTTCGTAGGGATATTGCCCTATCATCGACCCTCTGACCATTCAAACCAGATGACGTGTAGGGGCGGACCCGTAGGTATCGCCCCTACCATTCCCTGTTTAGAGCCTGTTATGCACTTTTCAATTGTTAGATAAGAACGAATACGGAAGACGGGGTGTGTAGGGGCGGGGCACGATGCATCGTGCCCTGACGACAATCCTGCTCAATTCCAGTCGGCCAAAGCGTTCTTGCAAGGGCACGATGTATCGTGCCCCATATGCACCAACTTAACGATATGTGGCATCTGATCAGCACGCGGCATCCGCTCTCACCAGAGGCTAAAGCCTCTGTCTAGGGATTACGAAGCCCCGTCAACGGGGCTCATGGCGAGGGAGCAGGCGGATTTGTCGCCCCATTCATGGGGCTTTGTCAGTGCAGGCGGACGGCTTTAGCCTCCGACAACGCGGCGAGCAATGTCCGATTGTCTTAAGTTGCTGTCCATGGGGCACGA
>Ga0105046_10017126_pt1 | contig 11102 bp, 8 predicted proteins | sample MAT03_FD_78385 | JGI IMG/M metagenome (GOLD analysis project Ga0105046, IMG submission 78385) | Freshwater microbial communities from Lake Fryxell liftoff mats and glacier meltwater in Antarctica - MAT-03 (megahit assembly) | ecosystem: Environmental > Aquatic > Freshwater > Ice > Liftoff...
AGTTTTTCAGCATTCGCTTCCAGCTTGGCTTTTACCTTAGGCCAATGAAGACCTTTGTGGCGGTTCATGTTCTTCTCAAAACGGGCTTTCAAAGCGTTGAGCAGTTCTGCACGTTCTTCTTGTTCGTGCGGTGTCATGTTGCATGGATGCTCAGAGGTTCGGGGTTAGAACCATCTATTCTTAGACGGATGGTAAAAATCCCCCGAGTAAAACTCGGGGGCATTTCTCGGTTGCGGCACTAGTTGATTTTACCAAGGTTTTCGCCGGCGATGGCAAGTCCGCGAAAATGGTAAACTATCTGCGAGCGGGTTGCCACTGATTCGCAAATTGCTCCGGTTTGTACATAGGCAGATAGCGATAGTACACTTCCAAACACATGCAGGCGACGGCCGTTGAATAGACACGGCCTCCATAACCACCCCAAATGCAAGATGGATTCCAAGAGCCTTCGAATTGCCCCCGTGGGACTTGTGTCGAGCAGAGTTGTTGCTTGAGAGACTCATTCCACTGTTTCCAGGCATCCTCCATGAGATTATTTCCATGGGTGATTGTGCTGGCTGCATCCACGTCCCCTCGCATTTGATACATGGCTAGAGTGGCATAGTACCAGTAATAAAGGTTCTCCTCGCTCCGACCAGGCAGATTCTTTAGCAACATGCGTTGACCTTCTTCCGCGGTAGGCGGCGCAAGGGGGAAGCCTAGCAATAGTCGAGACGCGAGGGCTTCTGCGGTCATGGATGGCGTGGCTTGTTCTGGCGGAGCCATCTGACCGGATCTAGGGCGGTATACGGCAAGCCCTCCGTGACGGCCCGTACTCACCGAATCCAGAAACGTTTGCATGAGTAGTCTGGATGAATTCGGGAGGTGGAACGAACGGTGATTCGAGGCGCTGTTGAGCAACATCGCTTGCCAGCCGAATTGACTGAGGTCGCCTGGATCGTCCGTTGGAAACTCATATCGCCAACCACCCGTGCGCGGATTCATTGCATTGAGACTGTACTTGCACGCGCTTTGAATCGCAGGCAATAAAGCAGGATCGCCAGTCATTCCATAAGCTTCCGCGAGAGCCAAGGCCGCCATGCCATGACTGTACATGCGGGCGAACCGAACCGTCGGTTCCCGTCCCACCTGCTCGCGACCTGAAAGATCGCCGGACGTAGGAAACTGTTGGGTAAGCAAGTAGCCAAGGCCCGCGGCTACAGTGTCCTTGTACTGTCCGTCGGTGTGCGTATGCCCCGCCCCCAAAAAGGCCAGTAGTGAAAGCCCCGTCATCGCAGTGTTGGCTTTGAGCCCAGCGTTGTGTCGATTCTCGCTATCCGCACGACTAGCAACTGCTGGCGATTCTCGCCCTGCACCATGCTCAGCAGCATTCCATCCACCTTCTGGACCCTGCGCTCTAGCTAGCCACGCCAAAGCTCGCTCCACAGCCGCTTCGGTGTTAACGTCCCCACCGTTTTGCATGGCGAACTGGAGCCGCTGAGGAGACATCCGCATTTGGTAATTGGTTGGGACGGGTTGTTGATCGACTCGCCGTTTCAGCGGGGCGAGTTTCGGCGGGGCGACTGGTTGTACCATCGTCCGATTCAAGTCTGCAGATTGGGTTGCAACTATCTGAGGCGACGACGATGACTGGCTTTGATTCGGCATTGCCGCAAGCTGTGCAAGTTGTTCGGCAGTTTCGATGGGTGGAAGCTCCGGTTCAGGACTTTCGCTTCGTGGGACGAGCAGGGACTTAGCAGATGCGATCAACAGTTCCGGAATCTTTGGGGGCTCGCTTGCCAGAGCTTGGTTTGACTCGGATGGAAAATCTTGGGATCGTTTTAGAGGGGCTTCCCAGGGATTCGGTGGCGGTTCCTCGGACGCTGTTTTGTCCACCGCGATGTCCTCGGGACTAAGGCTCTCATCGGGCGTCTTTTCTTCTTCCATCATCAGGATTGGCACTGACAACGAAGTGATTTCTGTTCTCGCACCACCTTGATTTCCGCCGCCAAATCCCGGCGTCACAATCCGTGTCCCATACGCGTACATCAGAAGCCAAACGTGTGCAAGAAAAGCCAGGGCAATGCACTTGGTCAACGACTTGGTCTGTCCCCATTTGGTCCAAGAGGCAACCAGCAATGCTATCGCTACGATCGCGAGCAGGACACCGAGAATAATTGCCCAAACGCGACCACTCCCTATGTCTCCAATTGCAGCCAAGGTAGCGAAAGATGGTAAGCTCATGATAGCTTAGCGACGCGTTCCTGGCATTTGATAGGATGAGACCGATACGCCATCGATGCGTGCTCCGGATCGTGTAATGGCGAAGTACGCTTCACCGTATTGTTGCAATGTGACGTCCTTATCGGGCTTCACTTGAACCGTCGTTCCTGCATAATTCCGCACAGCTTGAGTCAGGAGGCTAGTGAGTTGCTCTGGCGTAACCCTTTGGCTGTCAACCTGAATAGAACCATCCGAAGCGAGGTAGACCGCTTTGCTCGATGGACCCTGCAGCATTGCACCATTCGGTGCAACCTTGGCCAAATCGATTTTGATGTTGGATTCGTCCTCCGTGAATCGGGTTCCAACCATGAAGAAAATAATCAGCAAAAACAACACGTCGATCATACTGGTGAGGTTGATGGTCGGCAATTCGTCTTGGTTGAGCTTGAGTGGCATCGTAACGTTAAGCTGCTTTTCGCGATCGAGAACGAGTTCTGGACGTGTCGTTTTCCTGAAGCCCCTCAGCGCTGATGACTTCGACAAGCCGCTGTGCATGGCGGTCCATTTCCATGATGAGCTTGTCGGTTCGACCGAGAAAAAACATGTACATGAGGTACGCAGGGATGGCGACGAGCAAGCCGGCAGCCGTTGTCAACAACGCTTGGCTGATTCCGCCGGCCAGCAAATCAGGTCGTCCCATGGCTTGTGCGCTAGCGATGTCGTTGAAAGCCTGTATCATTCCGAGTACCGTGCCGAGTAAACCAAGCAACGGAGAAACATTGCTAATCGCGTTGAGCAAACGCATGTTGCGTCGCAAAAGATTACTTTCTCGTTCGCCCGCATCCAGAACGGCCTGTTCCACTTCAACCGCCGGTCTGCCATACTTCTTGACGGCGGCAGAGAGGATTGCGGCCATCGGACTGGGGTTGCGTTCGCAGAGCTCCAAGGCCTCTTCACGTTCAATTTGCTGTTGTTGCACCTGTTCAATCAAGCGCTTAACAAAGGGCCGCGGGATGACTCGGCCGGTCCTCAAATAAATGAATCGTTCGAACGCAAAGACCGTGAGCACAAACGAGCAAAGAGCGATGGGGTACATCATCAGCCCACCATCGTGAAAAATTTGCAACAAGTTTCTGACCGGAATTTTTGTGTCTTTGCTTGGGTCTGCGGTGCCGTTGTTCGTCGTGTTGGTCATGGGAGCTGGTCCGTTTGGCAACGGGTTGGCTGCTATTAAAGCCCGAGGTTGACCTACGCCTGGTTGCCCCATGCCTGATTGACCACCTGGCTGAGATTGAAACCTGTTGGCTTGATATTGCGTAGCCCCGTTGTTGGGCGGAGCGAAGGATCCGTTCTGGCTTTGTCCGAACACGAAGCCCGGACTAACCGCAACAAGCAAAGCCCATGCGACGACGACTACGTTTGTCGCGATTTTTATCCAACGACAGCATTGCCACGTTGCGATGGGAGAGTGGACCTTCATCGCTTGGTTCCTAAGGGATCGTTGACTTTTTGATTTGCAATGGAGACAGATGGAAGTGCGCTCAATCGTTCTTTGGCGGTCAGAACAAAGGGACTGTGGTCGAATTGGTTGATTATTGCCTGATAGGCATCTTTCGCACCTTGCGTATCTTGCATCGCTTCGCAGCATTGAGCAATTTGCAACAGGGATGCGGAACTCCAGTATTCCTGATTGGGTATCTTCAACGCTTCGCGATAAGCAACCGACGCATCAGAGTACTTGCGTTGCATCAAATACGTCTCGCCCATCATCCAATATCCTCGCGCCACCAACTCGTCGGGTGTCGAATTCGTTCGTTGCGTGATGGAAGTTAGGACTTGTCGAGCAGCATCGAAGTCGGCCTTGGAGACCAAGCATCTTGCTAAAAGGTAATCGACTTCGCAGGCGCGATTACATTTGGGAAAATCGTTGCGAATTCGCAAAACCATCTGTTCTGCCTGACCCCATTCCTTTCGCAATGCCAGCAATTCCGCGGATCGAAGGAGAACGACGGAATACCAGTCGGGCTTGCGAGCATTGTCAACACTGGATTCGGCCTTCTGGATAAGCCATTTCCAATAGGCCTCGGCTTCTGGCCAACGTTGCATTTGGTAGAGAGTTTCCGCCAATTGAAATCGAATGGATATTTCAAGTTGTAGATCCGAGGTAGGACTCACAAGTGCCGCCTCAAAATCAGCTTTGGCAAGATCGAATTCCCCCAGCTCCAGTTTGGCTTGGCCACGCAACATGCAAGCGTAAGGGTGCAACTCCTTGGTGCAGCCCATGGCGAGCGCCTGATCCGACCATTCTGCAGCTTCCTTCCAACGCTTGTTTTCGGAAGCGTTTCGAGCTAGTCGAACACGCGCTTCAATTGAGAATGGGCTTCCTGGAAACTTTTGGACCAAACGCAAGAGTATTTCGTTGGAAGTAGACTTCTCACCGGCTTCGATGAGCGCCATCGCTAATTCGTAAAGCGTGGCTGCTGGGGGATTGCTCGCAAGAGCAACCCGGATCACTGGATCCAACACCTGCACGACATCCACGGTTTCACCAAGAGCTTTTGCAACTTTGATGCTGAGGAGTTTGGCTTGGATCTTGAGTTCGTCGTCGACACCTTGGTTCGCGAGGCGATCGATAAAGACACGAGCTTCGGCGTATTGCTGGCTATAAAAGCAAGTCAAAGCGCAGCCCATAACGGCTTGGTTATGCGTTGGCTCCGACTCTTTGGAATTCTGCAAAGCATTTTCGAAGCAGGATCGGGCACCGGTGTAGTCCTGGCGGTTTTCAAGCAGGAGGGAACCCAGTTCAAGCCATACGTTAGGATTCGTCTTGTTCAACTTTCGGTCCGTTTCGGGCGTTCCAAGAAATGCTCGCAGACGTTGTTCTGCGAGATCAAATCGCTGCTTTTGGCGGTCCCATTTTGCGTGAACGAGTTCTGCGCTTTCGATCCAGGTAAGCAATTGCTTGGAATTCGTGGCTCGGCCGGCCGCAATCGTATCGTCTTGAAACTTCTTAGCTTTACCAAGCCAAGTTGAGAGCTTGGCGGCGCAGCCATCACACGGCTCGACAGCCCACTCCGACATCGCAGCAAAGTATTCGCATTGAATGGCCAACTCCGAGTCAGGGCATTGTTCGGCAACGGAACGAAACAGACTTGAAGACTTTTGAAATTGCCGATCTGAGTATGCGTCTCTAGCTCTTTGATAGAGCGATACCAATGAATTCGTCTCGCTCTGCTGCGAAACGCCAGCGAGGGTGGTCAACCACACGAATGCGATCGACCATACTATTGTTCTTGTTCGGGGATACATAACTTGCATCCATACACAAAAACTCGAGGTTAGTTCAAGTGAAATGAGGAGAACTTCGTAGTCTGGGCATAATTTGTTCGATTTTGCTCTCGTTCTGCTTGTCAACTTTCCATTATCCAGTTATTCAACTTACCCGCCAATATTGGCTTTTTATCAAGTCGCTCTTATTCCGATTCAGGAGATCTTTTGATGAGTATGTTGCAGGAATTTAAAGCCTTCGCGATGCGAGGAAACGTGATCGATCTGGCCGTGGCCGTGGTCATTGGCGGAGCTTTTGGAAAGATTGTTACCTCGTTGGTGAATGACATTGTGATGCCACCGTTGAACCTCATAACCGCCAAGACGGGTGTGAACTTTAATGGGCTATCTCTCAAGTACTCCCAACTTTTTGGTTCCACGGTGGATCTACCCAAGATGGAAGCAGGCAAAACAGTTGTGGATCCCACCACCGGCGCAGTAGCCATGGTACCATCCGATCCTGACATTCTAAAATATGGTCCGTTTCTTCAGGCCACTCTGGACTTTTTGATTGTCGCGATTGCGATTTTTATGATGGTCCGATTGATGAACACGCTTCAGAAGAAAAAAGAAGAAGCCCCTGCACCTCCCGCGCCGCCGTCGGAAGAGGTGTTGCTATTGCGAGAAATTCGCGACTCGTTGTCCAGGAGCGCACCACGCCGTGCTGACTAAGGCGAGCGGCAGTTTGAAATGAACCTATAAACTGGGTGGCACGCTCTGAGGTACGAAGGGCGTGGTGAATCGCTAGAGTCGTTTGCCACACTTCCCACGCCCATCGCTAATCGCGCTAATCGCTCTGGGCGTGCCACACGGTGGCATGGCCTAGTAGTCTTCTGTGTGCCGCTCGCCTAAGAGCACTCCAAATTGGCAAACTATTGGGACGCTGCATGCTGCCGGAAATATCGGAGCCATTGTGCTATGATCGCTCCCTTGATATCTCCTGCTTTCTCGTTCTGCTCGATGGTCTTTCCCCAATAAAAACTTGTAAAACCGTCTACGTTGGCCTTGTCGATGAATTCTGCCGCTTCCTCGAGTGAACAACTCAGCGGAAAAATCTCCTCTACGACAATCGGTTTTCCAACTCGATAGACATCCAACGCGTCCAACGCTCGTTGTACCTCGCCTGCCTTCGGGTAGAAATGAACACTTGCGAAATCCAAGGGCTCGCCTACCGAAGGAGCATAGAAAAGAGGTTTCGCGCCAGGAAAGACGTGAGCCCATGGTATTACTCCAACCGTGATCAAATGCTGCGAGTCTACAGTCCGAATGGCGTCGCACATTTTTCGGACCCATGCAGATGCGACTTGTTCACGTGAACGCTTTTCTAAGTTGAGCGAAATGCGTTGCACAAAAGTTTTGTCTCCCATGGCCCCTGCCAACCACTCCTTTTCAGGCTTTTCGCCCGGCAAAATGGGTTCGTTCATCAAGTCGTAACAAAAAACGGCTGGACTTGCGACAGAGGTTTTCGCAATCGCTTCCCAAAACCGAGCTTGAACAGCCCAGCGGGCTGATTCATCGAGCCCATCGTACCATTCCGGAACATCTTTTTTGTGGTAGCAACCCAGGCCGGTGAGGTTCAAATAAAGTTCTTGACTCTCAGCCAAGTCGATAAGCTTGCTCAGTTGCAGCAATGCGGCCTCGTTGGGCTTCTCCGGGCTGGTCATGAACTTGCCCGTTTGCAAATGGATGCGCACGACGTTGGCACCCAGTGCTTTGATTTCCTTGAAATCCTCCACAACGGAATCCCATTCCAAATCCCAATAATCCTCAATAAGTCGACCCGCGTCGTCGTGATCGTAATTGACACCCCAAACTCGGAAGGGCACCTTGTCGGAACCCACAAGATGCTTTCGATCATCGCTCAATTTGATCCAAGGCAGCTTTCGCGAAGCGCGCGAGTCGTTTACCGTGCGCTTGGCCGCTCCCAAAAACCCACTGAGACCTTTTAAATCGTCGGTGTTGATCAAGTCGACTCCGGCATTTTTTAATACGGACCAAACTTGCGCGTTATCGGGAGTCCCCCAAAATCGAACGAGGCGATCCTTCTTGTGAGCTCGGTCGATAACCGATGTCAGCTTCTCGCGATCACCCGCGGGCAATTCGCCAACTCCTCGCCAACGAAAATTCAATGCCCAATTGTCGCTGATCAACGGCAGCAGATGGTCAGGTGAGTCACTATCCAAATCGGACAAACGACCGTCGATGCCTACGTAACGAATGGCCTCAGTAGAGATAAGGTCGACGGCTCGGTTGCCGCTAACGATGGCCTTCACGGGACCAGGATGTTCCATGCCTTGCTCCACATACGAAAAGATGTCGCGGTATTCCGACAGCAGCGAATGAAGGGCGCGATAAGTCGTCTTCCCCTCCGATTTGATGTCGATCAACAAAGTGAATATGGGAACATTGGCATGCACTCTGCCCGAATGCTTTTGGATCCGAGCTCGCAATGGATCCAAGTAAAGAGAACGAAGCGTTCGTTCGGGTGACAATTCCGATTGCGTATGGGCTACTAGCAACTGACCCTCGACCAAATAAATATCCGCTTCGACGCTGCAAAAACCGCATTCGAGTGCATCGAGAAGCGGACGCTTGTGGAGATAGTCGTTGTGGGCGTGGGCTTGGCGGATGGCGGGTGGATCTTGGCCGATTACGATTCCGTTGTAGAAGATAACTATTGCTATGACTAGCAAGAGCGGGACAGAGCGACTTCGGTGCAGGTTTGTATGCATTTTTTGTCTCACCTTTTTTGCGGGCAACACCTTTTTTTGCGGGCGACACCGCAGCAACCTAGAAATAAACCGACACCGAGTTTAACTTGGCGAAGGGTTACCGTCTATTCTAGAGAGACGGTCAGAACCCTCGGCATAAAGCCGACGGCATGGCGTAAAGCTGACGGCATGCGAATGGCACTAATGCTTTGCCACGCACGCTTTGATGTCGGCGAAAACTTCTTCTTCGGACTGCATCCCATTAACCCGCTCTAGCTTGCCCTGCAATTCGTAGTATTCGGTCAGTGGGGCCGTTTGGGTTTTGAAGACGTGAAGTCGCTCGCGAATGGTCTCGTAATTGTCATCCGCTCGACCATCAATTTGAGCCCGCTTCAACAACCGCTGGATCAAGACTTCTTCCTCGACCTTGAGCTCCAACGCCATGTCCAACCTGATTCCTTGCTCCGCCAAATAGTCGTCGAGCAATTGTGCTTGGATAATGGTTCTGGGAAAACCATCAAAGAGAGCACCATTTTCGCATTCATCGCTCTGCAGCTTTTGAGCCACAATTCGCATGACTAGGTGATCCGGAGCCAGTTTGCCGGCGTCAATATACGAAGCCACCCACCGAGACAAAGCTGTCTCTTGGCGTTTGACCGATCGAAGCATTTCTCCCGTGGAGAGATGTGGGATCTTTAACAACTCCACCAAGCGTTTGCATTGAGTCCCTTTTCCCGCCCCGGGCGGGCCGATGAACACCAATCGCATTTCAGCGGCCCCTCTATGCTTGCTGGTTCGAAGGATTTCGAATTGTTACCGTTTATTCGAAACCATTAACTAAACGATGCCAACACTGCAAAAGAATGCTGGCAACAGAGTTTAGACGAATCAGCTACTATTGCTCAAGTAGGCCTTTATAATTTCGCATTAACAAGTGGCTATCGATTTTCTGAATCAAATCGAAGGCGACGCTAACGGCGATCAGAAGTCCTGTCCCGCCGTAGAAAGCGGCGACACTATAAGACACCCCAAACTGCGAAGTGATGATTGTCGGAACGATTGCAACCACCGCCAGGAACGCAGCCCCCACGTAGGTGATTCGAACCATTACCTTTTCCAAGTAGTCCGCGGTCCGCTTGCCCGGCCGATAACCCGGAATGAAAGCACCGGAATCTTGTAGGTTCTGCGACATTTCCTTTGGATTGAACATGATCGAGGTCCAAAAGAAACAGAAGAAGAAGATGAAAACCACATAAAGCACATTGTATGAGAACGAGGACTGGCTGTTGAACATGTTCCACAAAGACTGGAAAATGCTGGCCACGGCACTGCTCCAACTGCTTGCATCATCTCCACTCGCAAAGAAGTTCGCAAACACGCCAAATACCAATCCTGGAATCATGAGCATGCTACTTGCGAAAATGATCGGCATAACACCCGACTGATTGATCTTGAGCGGCAAGAACTGCTTCGTCCCACCGAAAACCCGTCTCCCCCGAACATGCTTTGCACTTTGCATTTGAATGCGTCGTTGAGCCATCGTGATGAAGACCACCGCGAATACTACGCCGATGAACAAGAATGCCAAGACGATCAGCACGTCCGGGCCAATGGTACTAGCGGACACCCCGCTCAAGCTACTCGACATGTTCTGTCGCAAGTCCCAAAGAGCCTTAGGCATCTGGGCCAAGATACCAGCCATGATCAATAGCGAAACGCCATTGCCAATCCCATATTCATCGATCTGCTCTCCAAGCCACATCAAAAACATTGAACCAGCAGTCATGATCGCAACCGTGGTTACCACCCAACCGAACGAGAGGGTTCCGGCTGACGAATGGAAAACCGAAGACACCGAAGAGTTTTCGACATTGACCACGCTAAACTGCAAATAGGCCCAACTTTGTACAAGACAAATTACGACGGTCAAGTAGCGAGTGTATTCGTTGATTTTCTTGCGTCCGACCGCTCCCTCTTTTCGCAACTGCTCGATGGGAGCCCAAACGGTTCCCAAAAGCTGGAAAATAATCGATGCCGAGATATAGGGCGCGATTCCTAGTCCGAAGATGGTCAAGGAGCGAAGATCCGTTGCCGAAAACAACGCGACCTTATTCAAAAAGGCTTGCATATCGCCCGACATGGCCAAATCGACGTTGGTCAAGATGGGCAAGCGGACGTGGTACCCAATTCGATATACCGCCAGCAGAAACAAGGTCAAAAAAATCTTCTGACGCAGTTCTGGAATCGAAAAAACAACCCTTAACTTTTCAAACATGTCATCATGTTCCTGCGAGTGGTGTGAGGCCAAGCCCCAAAAGGAATGGCCGACATTGATCATAACTCAACGCCGGCCACCACATTGTTTCGAATATTCGTTTTTGCTGCTAGCCTAATTCGTAGCAAACAATTCTCGACCTCAGCTACCCGCTTCGATCTTGAGGGCTGCTACGCGTTCCTTAGGGGTCCGCTTTGCTGCGATAATTTCGATGCTGCCGCCGGATTTAGCAATCTTTTCCTTGGCTGATCCGCTCGCTCTGGTGACGATAAACTTCAAGACTTTGGTTAGTTCGCCGTCGCCAAGAATCTTGACTTCGTCGCAACGGACCTTGACCAATCCCTTCTCGCGAAGAGTGGTAGCGGTAACTTCTTCGCCAGCCGCAAATACTTCGTCGATGTCACCTAGGTTGACACCGAAAACGATTTCAGCCCAGCGATTGTGGAAACCGCGTTTTGGAATACGTCGGACGAGCGGCAAATCGCCACCATTGAACATTGGATGGCGCGAGTAACCGGATCGCGACTTGTGACCGTTATGACCTCTACCCGAGGTCTTCCCGGTCTTGCTACCAATACCGCGACCAA
>Ga0105046_10017127_pt1 | contig 11102 bp, 9 predicted proteins | sample MAT03_FD_78385 | JGI IMG/M metagenome (GOLD analysis project Ga0105046, IMG submission 78385) | Freshwater microbial communities from Lake Fryxell liftoff mats and glacier meltwater in Antarctica - MAT-03 (megahit assembly) | ecosystem: Environmental > Aquatic > Freshwater > Ice > Liftoff...
TTTCCCGGCCGTCGCGGGAAAAAGCAACGGCAGATATTCCTTCGGTATGTCCGAAAAAATGCCGGATTGGCTCGCCGGTTTTTCCGTCCAGCAGGGTCACGGAACCATCCAAATAACCGGCAAGCACGCCCTGGCCATCCGGGGAAAATGCCCCTGCTGTACACCCAATGTTCCGACTCCAGGAGCCCTTCCCGTTTCCGTTTTTGTGGCGTGGATAAATACCTGCAAACCCGGGATAACCAATGATCATGATCTGACTGCCATCCGGGGAGTAGAAAGCGGAAAGTAAACTAACGGTACCGGGTTCCCATAATTCGCCGAGTGCCTCAGTTTGGCGCCCCGTTGCCCGGGACCAAAAAATCGCGCGGCCAAATTTATCAACGGTGAACAACTCCCGGCCGTCGGGTGAGAAGTTTACCGACCCAGGGTCTTTGTCCAATTGTTTTAAGCGCAAAATTTCTTTCCCCGACGTAACGGACCATACCTGCACGGTCGTATCGCTGGTTTCGGCCAATACCTCCTGTCCGTCCGGAGAAAGGGCGAGGGAATTTATATATCCCTCTCCTGGGATCCGCAGCAGATTTTGTTCGTCCCGGCAAGGCCACAAACGGGCGATGCCATCCGAGCCGCCGGTCAGGATGTACCGTCCGTCGGGCGAAAAAGCCGCAGCGGTAATTAGATGATCGTACACTTCGAAGCGCCGGATTTCCTGCCCCGTTTCATGCGACCAAAGCCGGGTCGTGCCGTCCCGGCTACCGGTAAGCATCGAGCGGCCGTCCGGGGAAAAAGCCACCGCATTTATGGAATGACGAAACCCGGTCAAATGGGAAATCGCTTGTTTTGTCCGCCGCGACCATAGTATTGCTTCGTATTCGTAGCCAATCAGGAGTTCCTGCCCATCGGATGAAAAAGCCAGGGACTCCGCCCATTCTACTGCTTCCTTTTTGAAATGATCCAATTCCTGTCCATTTTCGGTCGACCATATTTGCGCCAGGCCTTCTGTCGTTCCGGTGGCTATTTCTTTTCCGTCGGGCGAAAAAGCGAGGGACCAGGCATCGGGAATTTCTATCTTAAGCAGGTCCCAGCCCCCGTCCCGTTTTGTCCGTAAAAAGAGCGTGTCCGAATCGAGGTACGCGATTTGGCCTTGTTTGGAAAAAATTAGTTTGATCTTGCGGTATTCCCCGATTTCGAACAGGAACAGCTCCTTTCCGCTGTTTTTATCGAACATCTCGTTGCCAATCAGGATTTGCCCGCCGTCCGGTGAAAAAACCGCGACGCCCGGGCGGTCAAAAACACGGATCACCTTTCCGGTTGATAAAGACCACAGACGGGCTTTGCCGTATTCGGCGCCGGTCAAAATCTCCTGGCCATCCGGCGAAAAATCGACCGAAGCCATATTGGTCGCCAGGCCCGGTTTTAACCGCCGGGCCGCTTTCGTTTCCTCTTCGCGGGTAATCGACTCGAACGCCCGGGTATAAAAAGCGTGTTGCGGGTTGGAGATGATCTCTTTAAAAGCCGCCGCCGCCGCCGCGTTCGTGGGGTGCCTGGCCAGGTTGTAATCGGCCATGCGCAGCGCCAGCGTAACATCGTTTTTGACGGTCTGGAGCGCCAGCGCTGCGTTGAACCCGGCGCGGGCTTCTTTTTCGGCGATGGCTGTTTGGGCCCGCGCCTCTGCTTCGGCTTTGCGCGCGCGTTTTTCGTTGTCCTGTATTTTTTTAAATATCTTCCCGGTCCATTCGTCTGCGGCCTGTTTACCCGCCGGAGATACGTCGCAGGCGCGCAGGGCGCGCACTTGTTGCAGGCCCTCGTCCAACTGATTGTTTTGGTAGGCGGCTTCGATCTTTTGCGCGATGCCGGCGCAGTTTTGGGCCCGGGCGCTGAAACAGGCAAGGCCCAACACGAGCAGCAGGGTGTACACTTTCATCGTTGTTCGGATTGATGTCGTTCCATTTTTTGGTTCAGGCGTCGGCGTACGAGTTGCACCGCGTTCTGGATCAGGCTGTCCTGGGCCAGGGTGTCGGCTTGCTGGTACAGGTATCGGGCCGGTTCGGGGTTGCCGGTTTCCAGCAGCTCGTCGCCGCGTTTTTCGAGTTGTTCGATTTTGACGAGCACTTCGGCGGCCCGGGCTTTGCGGAAATCTTCCAGGTTGCGTTGGGCCTCCGCAGCCTTCGCGTCGGCAAGTCTCCGTTGTGACTCGGCTTCTTTGCGCTGGCCCAGGGCCCATAATGCCAGTACTACGGCGCACCCGGCGATAACGGTGGCCACCAAGCCGAGGGCTATGGCTCGCCGCGTTTTGCGCTCGGCGGTTTTTTTCGTTTCCAATTCGCGCGCCCGGGCCTCTACGGCTTCCCGCTCGCCGCGGGCCTTGAGGATGGGTTCTATCAGGGCATCGTGGCTCAGTTCATAGGCGGTGCCGCGGAGGGTCGTTTCGGCCCGCAGCAGGTAGGTGTTCTTGAGCGCTTCCAGCAGGGCCTCGGTGGCGCCGGCCGCGCGGTACCGGCTCACCAGCATGCCGCCGTCGGCGGTGATGCGGCGCTTGTCTTCGGCCGTTACCAGTTCATTTTCCACGATCCTTCGCGCCACCTCGCGCTGGGTTTCCGGCAGTTTGGCAATGCAGGCGTTGTAGTAATTGCGGTTGATCTCGCGCAGCTGCGCGTCGCGTTCCTCCTGCGTGGCGCCAAAATCGGAGGCCTCGATCAGCAAGTCCTGCCGCCCGATCACCCATTCCCGTTCGATGTGCTGGCAGATCAACTGGAGCTGGAAACTCTCGATTTTTTCTTTACCGTCGTTGGAGAAATAGTTCAGCAAGAGTTCCAGGCAATCGGGGGTGTAGGCAAATGCCGGAGAATAGCCTCCCGCTTCCGTCTCCTCTCGCGCGGGCAGGGGCGCGCCGGCCGGCGCTTCGATGGCCTCGCGGGCCTGCTCGCGGCTGAGGGCATCCAACTCGTAGCAGTTGCGCAGTATCTGGGGCAGGTAATCTTTCAGGCGGTTCATCCCGTGCATGTAGTCCGAGCGGATGGAGAACAAGGCGCGTACTTCCAGGTCGCTGAAGAACAAGGCGGTTTCTTCCGGACTCAGCGCTTTGCGGTCGCGGTTGAACTTATTGCGAAAATTTTGCGGAATTTGCACGTACAGCAAACCGGCCAACTGCGCCCGAAACTGGAGGACGGCTTTTTCCGGGTAGGTAAAGATCTCTTCAAACTGATCGAACACCAGTACGAATTTGGCCTGCGGGCTTGGGGCGGCGGCCTGCACCTGCTTGAGGTAATACCAAAGCGAGTTTTCCTGTGGAATAAGTTGGTCCAGGTAATCGGCGCCGGCGGCCGGCTCCTGTTCCGGCAGGCAACTCTTGATGGCCGCGATGGTTCTTTGCAGCGGCAGTAGGGCATTTTCGTCGCCGGGGTTCCAGGCATAAAACCGTACGGGAATGGCCGTGAAGTCGGTCTCGCGTTTCAGGCGCGGCAACACGGCGGCCTGTAGGAGCGAGCTTTTACCGTAGCCGGATTTGCCGTAGAGCACCACCATCTGCTCCAGACGTACCAGGCGGTATAATTTTTCGGCATCCTGGGCGCGGCCGAAAAACAGCGTTTCCTCTTCCGAACTGAAGGATTTGATGCCGGGATAGCGGTATTTCATACCGCTACGGTGTTTTCTGATTTGCGAATTTCCTCGATAAAATCCATCAGGGCATTGGTGATCCTGCTTTTCTGCACCCAGCGCTCGCTGACGTACAGAGAGCCGCGACGCTCCAGTTGCAACAAGTCGGTATAAGTGGCCAATTGCACCACCGTTTCAGTGGCCAGCTGGGCCTGTCCGTTTTCTTTGAAGAAGCGATTCATTTCCTGCAGGGCCTGGGTGATCTTGTTGTTGGCCACCATGTCTTCCAGTTGCAGACTGAGCGGCGTTTCGCCAGAGCGCGCGAGGCTTTTATGCTGGTCGAGCGTGCCGGTTTTGCGCAACAGGCCTTCTTTTTCGCAGTCGGCGTACAGTTGTTTCAGGATGTCCTCCGGCGCCGTATCGAAGACTTTGAGCGTGAAATAGTTTTTCATGTAAAAAAAACCGCGGTCGGCGTCGCCGGGGGCGGGCAGGGCATTGTCGAGCGCGCCGATGCCTTCGCTGAACACGAAGCGCTGCATGCCGGCCTGGGTATTGAGCAGCCGCAGGATCATCTGCAGGTACCATTTGTTGAACTGAAAACCCAAAAAGAGGTAATTTTTGCGGTCCTGGTCGTCTTGGATATCGAGTACCTGCCGGAGCGACTGGGGCAGGTTGTTGCGCCCGAACACGTTGTAGAGAAAATCGAACAGGTCGGGGTACGACATGATCAGCGACTCTTCGTAACTGATGTGTCCCAGCAAGTTATACACCAGTGGGCATTCGGGCAGGGCGTCGAAATCGGCTTCCTCCGGAGAAAAAGAGGCGTTGGAGCGGTCGGGGTTCAGGCTTTTGTTGTAGAAGCGGAACTCGTGGGCAATGCGGTGTTTTTCGAAAGCATCGACCAGCATCAGGTCTGGGGCGCAGTTCACGATCAGGGGAAAGGGAATGCGGGCGATCTGTTCGTGCAATGCTCCGGGCGGGATGCCTTCATAAAACTCCTGGAGGTTGTAGTACACGGCATTTTTCGAGACCCGTTTGTCGTCTCCTTTGAAATAGAACAGTTCGTCTTTGAAATCGAAAAAATCGATCTCGTCGGGGTTGCGCTCCATCAGGAATTTCGTCATGGTCCGGTTCAGCGGCTGGCCGTCGACGCGGAACAGGTCGGGTCCGATGACCAGGACACATTTGCCGCCTTTGACGCATTGGAAGAGGGTGCGGTATTGCGCGTCGTTCATGTTGAATAGGGTTGGTGTACGGGATGGGGTTTAGGAACGAAAGGTAGGAAAGAATTTATCGGATACGGTGGGTTTTTTATGGTGGAAGGTATTTCATCCTTGCTGTGGGAGGGAGTGGGATAAAACAAAAAGCCGCCTGGCGGGTGGGAATTTGAAACTTTACGCACGTCTTCATATTTTTCAGATACGCCCCACTAGGTTTGGCATCCTGTTAAACCCGACTGAAATACTTGATGATTTGAAATTACCGCAATAGAGTTATGTTTCCGGCTACAGTTTTCAAAGGATTGGTACCAATTTGATACGTAATTAAATACACGTACACATCTATGGGACAATCGTTGCCCTGGTATTTGCCATTCCATTTGTCTACAGGATTGTTGGTTTGGTACAACAATTCACCCCATCGACTGAATATCGAACAGGTAAATTGATTAAAAGGGCAATTGGCAATCGGATAAAATTCGTCATTGGTGTCGTCTCCACCGGGTGTAAAAGCATTCGGAACGTACACATTGCAATCACAATTTACGATATTGAGGCTTTGAGTAATCGTGTCAAGACCGCAATCGGAATCCACAATGGCCTGTACCGAAAATGCGCCGCTTTGGGAGAAGATATGGCTGGGATTTAGCGAAGAAGCAGTGTTATTAGCGCCAGTAGATGGGTCGCCAAAATTCCAGGTGACACTTGTAATACCGTTGGGGTTTTGCAAAGTAAATTGCGTGGTATCGATCAGACAGGTATCCAGCACCACCATTTCGTTTGGCTGGGCAGACTGGTCAATGTAATAAATCCACTGGGGCAGGCCGTAATTGGTTATTCCGTTTATTGGGACCGCATTTTGTGTAAATGCGCAGGCGGCTCCACTATTATTCGGAGCATTGATGGCATCTATGGAGCCGGCGGCGATGTAGATCTTATTGTCGGGGCCTAATTGCAAAGTGGCCGGCTGGTAGTTGCTCAGGTTTTGTGACACTTCGAACGCCGTGGCCTGAATTCCGGCAGGAGTGGCTTGGTTGATGTCGTACTGAATGACCCTCTCGAGGTTGGAAGCGTAGAGTTTAGAACCATCGGGCGAAAATTCCACGCCGTATATCAGGCTGTTCGGAAATTCCCAATCCCAAGTCACCGGATTGGATACCACTCCGGTTGCCTGGTCGAAATCAAATAACGCTATCGTCTGGTCAAAGAAATTGCCCAAAGCAAGTTTGTTAAACTGCCGGTTTATTTCAAATGCCCCGCTCCATTGCCTTGTACGCCGCCTAGGGTGCTTAATACTGTCGAAGCCTGAAATCCGTCCTGGGTTAGTTTAAAAGCCACAAAGGTATTGCCTGGATTATCGTGTGTTAGCAACCAATAATCGCAGCCGCCTGCGGCAGGCACTACGTGCAGTTTTTCGGAAGTAGTGGCATATAGGAACAGGTTTTTTTGGGTGGCTACAACATCACCTAAGCCGCCATTGAGCGACATATCCACGAGACTATACCGGATCCCTTTGTTGGAGGATTGTTCATCGATTGTGACGAGGTAAAACAAGCCGGGCGAAAATGGTGTGGGGATAATAACAGCAGCCTTGGTGGAGGATAAAAGAATAGGAGTACCACCCGAAAGTCCGTTTCCATTGGGCATGGGCTGGTCATTGGCATCCCAAACGGTGATTCCATCGGTGTAAAAAAGGAGATTCCCAGTAGTTGGGTCCGCAATGGAGGCACTGCCTTCGGGCGTTTGAATGGCGCATCCGGCAGGCGAGCCAGGCGGATTGTTATTGAAATTGATGGCACCATTTTGGCCAAATCTCCATTGGGTGTTTTGATTTTGAGCATCAATCTGGTGGAGCAGCGCGATAAAAAAAGCTATACTTAAAGTAGTCGTCTTGTGTAGAAGCATTGTGTTAGAATGATTTAGGATAGGTGAAGGTTGTGTTGTTGATTTACTTAGCCAATTATTGACGCAGTTTGCGATAAAACAAGCACCTTTGTTTGAATGTTTGAACACTGCATGAACGAAAGGATAGTTTTGACAGAAATAGTCAGAGATCGTCAATGAACTTGATTTTGATTTCAATAAATGAAGCGGTATGGCTGATTCTACAATTCATGCAGGTGCGTTATATCCGATGCTATAGTCGACGCAAAGTGGTCTTGAAGGAAAAGGAATTGCAAGACATTCACAATCAATATTCTAAACCCTTTTACCCGCCGCAGCCTTTTCAGGCGAAGGAGGGCGATAAACCCTTCTAAACCACGCTAAACCGACTATAATTGACCACACATTTAACAATATGAAAAAAGTATTAGTGACAGGAGCGACAGGTAATGTTGGGATTGAAGTAATAAATGCTTTACATAAACTTGACCATCAATTAGAGATATATGCTGGTGTTAGGGACACCGGATTTGGGAATGAAAAATTAGCAGATTTCAAAGTCAAGATTGTTGAATTTGACTTTACGAATAGTCAGACAATTATGCCTGCCATTCTAAACACAGATATACTTTTTCTGCTTAGGCCGCCTCAGATATCAGACGTTAAAAAGTATTTTGCTCCATTGATTGATATCGTAAAACAATCTTCGGTAAAGCACATTGTATTTCTATCCGTGCAAGGGGTGGAGAATAGTACAATAATCCCACATCATAAAATTGAAAGACTTATCGTAGATAGTAAGATTCCATATACTTTCTTACGACCCGCATATTTTATGCAAAACTTTTCTACAACTTTGCGTAATGACCTGGTAAACAATCAAAGAATATTTTTGCCGGCAGGACAAGCGAAATTCACCTTAATTGACGTGGGTGATATTGGGACTGTGACCGCTAAAATAATAGTTGAACCACACCAGCACATTAATAAAAGCTACGAATTGACAAATAATGAAACGTTAACTTTTACTGAAATGGCTGATAAACTAAGCAAAGGACTAAGCAAGAAAATAAATTATTTTTCACCCAATTTGCTACACTTCTATTTCTCCAAACGTCAAGAGAATATGTCAACAATGCTAATTCTTGTAATGATTATGTTGCATTATTTTCCCAGGTTTCAGAAAACACCTAAAACGACTAAATGGGTAAAAATTCTGACCGGTCACGAACCTAAATCATTTGACGAATTTGTATTTTTAAACCGCCAACAACTAACATAAAAGCACTGGATATAACCCCGGATTGATATCCATGCCGCCGAACAGCCAGCCCGCAAACCCAACGCACGGCGGCACGGCAGCAAGCCAACCGTCAGATTGTGAAAAAATCTCCTCCCATACTTGCCCGTCCACAAAATCGAACTATCTTTAAAGCATTACCGCCGCCGGGCATAACCCATGAAATAATGCACTGTGGCTCCGGATGAAGCGCCCAAGCCGGAATTTTGAATTTGAAAATTTTAGTGTGTCGTGGCGATGTGGGGGGAAGGGGATGGGGTGCGCGGCCTGAATCTTGGAAAGGCGCTTTTTTTCACAGTCTGCGTTATGCGCAAGTTTAAAACAACAAAAGCCGGTCTGCGAAAGCCAAAGGGTTGACCACCCACGGTGACAGAAAAGAAAAAAAGTGGAAACCAGAAACCACTTTAAAAAATGGGGCGTATTCCGAAAAGCCAGACGAGTAGGGCTAAAATAATTAATAAAAAATGTGTACCTATTTAGCATAGGAACGGTGGCATTCTGGTAGAAAATTTGTGTTGATTTGCGTAAAAACCGCGTAGCGGTGACATTAAAATGCCATCGCTACGCGATTCCGACCTAAAATCCCTACCAATTTTCCCGCTGGCGCACAGGCTCTCCATCATTAAAAAACCGCAACCGCTCGCGCGCTGCTGTGTAGCGTGCGAAACTATTTAGCGGGCTTTGCCCGCCCCTACGAACGATCCATGCTAACGGCAAGTGTTCAAATCCCAAAACGAGCGCCTGCGACGCTACCCTCAAGTTGCAGTTTAGGCTGGCGGCTATAAAATCCGTGTATGCCAAAAACGCTGAAATTGAGCAAGCGTCTTCGTTACAACTTTTGGGAAGGGAATGTCTTTCAAAACCCGGAAGTACCGGCCGTTCGTAATAACATAATCCACGTTGGCGGCAATGGCACAATCTACAAACTTATTGTCATCGGGATCACTGGAAATCAACCCAAAGTGAAAATAGACGGTCGTTTTTTGAGTCCCCGGCAGTTCAAGAATTACCTTGGTAATGTGTTCGCCGAGTGTTTGACTTTCGTAGAAAGTGTCTAACACTTAAGCATATTCATCCAGAATTTCGGAAGTAACGGCCAAGTGAATGTCTCCCCGCAATATGAGTTCATACATCCACCGGTGTTCGGACAAACGGGGAAGAATTTGAATCAAGCAATTGGTGTCGAGAACAATCTTCAAGGATTAGCGCTTTTTTTCGCCCGGAGATGCAGGTTTTTTGTGCTTTTGCGAAAAGATTCGGGTGTAAACCCCTTTTTTTTCCAAAACTCGTCCAGTTCAAGATCGACTTTCTGCGCATAATATTGTACAAGCAATTCCTTAATGTCGAGGAGTTCCTGCTCGGTCATCGGACGGGAAAAAAGTTCGATCAGGTGCAATTGTACCTGATTTAGTCTGGTCGCGGTTTGCTCTGTTGCAGATGGCATTTCTTATTCTATTTGACTGTGAGCCTAATAAGGGCTAAAAGAATCTATGCAAAAATACAGGAAAATATAGCATCGACCAAAATGATCGTATTAAAACCCGCTGGAGCAGAGGCTGTCCTGACAACCCCGCTGGCGCATAGGCCCCTGCTTGCAGCAAGCGTTCACCTTCCGCTTTCAGCGTAAGCCTCCCACGAACCCCAGCCCACCTCGCCTCTACCCCGGAATTTTGCCCAAAACAAAGATATGAAAAAAGGAATGACCACCGCAGTTGTCCGCACTCGTCTGGATGCTGCCACTTGGGCTCTGTTGTTGGAAGGCTATGAGTCCAGTGACCTTAGCATAAAAGACTATTGTTTGTCCCGAGGTATTAGCGCGGCCTCTTTTTATCAATGGCGCAAACGTTTGGATGAGAACAAAGAAACGGCGAAAACCCTATTCAGTCCTATAGAACTTGTGTCAAAGCCAACAGGGGGTGTAATAGTAGAGTTGTCCGGTGGCATATCGTTACGATTTGGGGTGTTGCCGCCGGTGGAATACGAGGCGGGCCGGGTTTGGGTACGTCGCATCGTTCGGCCTAAATATGCCCGCAGGGAAGACAATGAAGAAGCCGCAGGTGGCCAAATTGTACAGGCGCCAGCAAAGGAGATGCCCCTGGGGCGTTCAAAAGCCGGGGTTAGCCTGGTGGCGCATATCCTCATGTCCAAGTATGTTGAACACCTTCCGCTGCACCGGCTCATCGCCCGCTTCGCCCGGGGCGGTTTGAAAATCCCGCCGGCCACCATAGGCCAGTGGGTCAAAACAGGGGCTGATCGGCTGCTGATCCTGTATGAAGCCTACAAAAAGATCGTTTTTGAGTCTTTTTACCTGCAAATGGACGAAACAACACTCAAGGTACTGGAGGACGGAAAAGGCAAGGCGCATCTGGGGTATCTGTGGGCGGTATTCGACCCTGTAAACAAACTACCCTTCTTTTTTATCAAACAGGGCGCGACCACCGGGGTCCGAAAAAATTACTGGAACGTTTTGCCGGCGTACTGCAATGCGATGGCTTCAGCGTGTATGAAACGCTGAATACCAAACTCGACGACCTGGCGCTGATGAATTGCATGTCGCACATCCGCCGTGAATTCTTCGATGCCCAAAGCAATGACCTCGATCGGGCCGCCACCGCCCTGACGCTCATCAAAATCCTGTACCACGTGGAACAAAAGGCCCGGAATATGGGCCTCCCGCCGAACAACGCCTCGAACTGAGACTCAAAGAGTCAAAACCCGTCTTTGACACCCTTGGCCAATGGCTCCAGACAGAATACGATAAGACCACGCCGGCAAGCGCCATCGGAAAAGCCATTAAATACGCCCTCAACCGCTGGAAGAATATGACCTTGTTTTTTGCCAATGGACATATTGAAATTGATAATAACCTGGTGGAAAACATGATTCGCCCGGCGGCTATCGGACGCAAAAATTACCTCTTCGCCGGCAGCCATGAATCCGCCCAGCGTACCGCCATGCTCTATACCTTCTTCGCCGCCTGTAAACAGTACGGCATTGATCCGGAAAAATGGCTGAACGATGTACTCAACAGAATCAACGACCACAAAGTCAGTCGACTGGAAGAACTTATGCCGCAATACTGGAAACCTGCGCCGGAGAAA
>Ga0105046_10017129_pt1 | contig 11102 bp, 12 predicted proteins | sample MAT03_FD_78385 | JGI IMG/M metagenome (GOLD analysis project Ga0105046, IMG submission 78385) | Freshwater microbial communities from Lake Fryxell liftoff mats and glacier meltwater in Antarctica - MAT-03 (megahit assembly) | ecosystem: Environmental > Aquatic > Freshwater > Ice > Liftoff...
CCGGCCAGCCGGCCACCCCGCAACCCCGCAACCAGGCCACCCGGCAACCCGGCAACCCGGCAACCCGGCAACCCGGCAACCCGGCAACCCGGCAACCCGGCAACGAACTGAGGGTAGGTGAGCGCGCCGCTGGGCGCGCTCACAGCCGCGTCTGACGTGGATGTCTTCCGAGCACAGGATGCAACGCAACCCGAGTTGGCAGGACTCGGCCGATCGGCGGTGTCGACGGGTCGACGGGTCGGCGGGTCGGCGGGTCGGCGGGTCGGCGGGTCAACGAAAGCGGGAGCGGGAGCCGAAGGACAGTCGCTCGTCGAGGCGAGCGTTCCACCCCAGCCGGACGGACAGGTCCGGGCGCTGGTGGAGGATCGAGTCGTTGAACTCGCGGATGCCCCTGGTGGCCACCGTCATGATCGGTCGCTGGTTCCGCACCACGATCACCTCCACGTTCGAAGCCATGCGCATCGGTCGGATCTCCTCGATCTCGCTGAGCGCCACCGCTCCCGACCGCAGTGCTGCCCTCCAGTGCAGCAGCGGGCCGCCGCCGGACACCATCGAAAGCGCCATGGAGACGGTTGCGAGCCCGAAGATCCCGAAGACGGCCAACGGGAACCATGGGCCTCCCGGCATCGGGCGGTAGCGCGGGCTCATCGGTCTCACGACCACTGCTACACGCCGCGGGCGGCGTTGCCGAACTTGGTGTACTGGCCGCGCCAGACCAGGCGGGCGACTCCGGTGGGACCGGAACGGTGCTTGGCGATGATCAGCTCGGCGCTGGCCTTGTCGGGCGAATCGCGGTTGTAGACCTCGTCGCGGTACAGGAACATCACGACGTCGGCGTCCTGCTCCAGCGAGCCCGACTCACGAAGGTCGGCGAGCATCGGGCGCTTGTCGGCTCGGCTCTCGAGGTTACGGCTGAGCTGGCTGAGCGCAATGATGGGCACGTCGAGCTCGCGAGCGAGGATCTTGAGTCCACGGCTGATCTCGCTCACCTCCAGCTGGCGGTTCTCGCTGTTCATACCGCCGCTCATCAGTTGCAGGTAGTCGATCATGATCAGCGCCAGGCCACCGTGGCGAGATTTGATGCGGCGCGCCTTGGCACGAATCTCCATGACCGTGACCCGCGGGTTGTCGTCGAGGTACAGCGGCAGCGTGTCGATTCGGTTGATGGCGCGACCAATCTTGGTCCAGTCGGCTTCGACCAGCCGACCACTGCGCAGCTTCTGCGATTCGACCTCGGCCTCGCTCGACAGGATGCGTTGCGTGAGCTCGGCATGGCCCATTTCCAGCGAGAAGATGAGCACCGGCTTCTGCGTGTTGCGGGCCACGTTGGTGGCAATGCCCAAGCCGATGGCGGTCTTGCCCATTGCGGGCCTGGCGCCGATGATGTTGAGCGTGCTCGGTTGCAGGCCCGACAGGAGCTCGTCGAGATCGGTGAAGCCGGTGGACGCGCCGGTGATGCTGTCGCCGCGCTCGAAGGTCTCCTGCAGCTTGTCGAGCGCCAGTGGCAGCAGATCGCTGAGCGCGCGGGTGGAGTCGACCACGCGGTCTTCGGCGACCTCGAACACCTTGGTCTCGGCTTCGTCGAGCGCCTTGGTGACATCGTCGGGTTCCAGGTAGGCCAGCTCGGTGATCTCGCCGGCCACGCTGATCAGACGTCGCAGCACGGCCGTGTCCTGCACGATCTTGGCGTAGCGGCTGGCGTTGGAGATGGCCGGAGTGGCGTTCTGCAGCTCGAGCAGCGCCTGTGAGCCACCCACCTCTTCGATCAGCCCGTTGCGGCGCAGCTCGTCTGCGACGGTGACGATGTCGACTGGCTGACCACTGGCCATCAGGCCCCGGATGGCGGAGTAGATGTGCTGGTGCGACGGCTTGTAGAAGTGCTCGACGTGCACCCCCATCTCGGCCACCTGGCCCACGACCTCGCGCGACAACAGCAGCGCGCCCAGCAGGCTCTCCTCGGCGCTCAGGTTGTGTGGCGGCACCCGGCCATCGGACCGGCGAGGTGGCTGGCGATCGCGGCCGGAGTCACGTGAGTTGCCAGCGTCGCGGCGAAAGTCCGTCATGGTGCACCTACCTTGCCTGAGTCGCCCTGGGGATCGCTAGGGGGTCAACGTTGTGGATTGCCTGTGGATAACTCTCTGAGAGTCGAGACAGCACAGCCCCGGAAGCAACCGCGAACGGTGCCCCCGGGGCTGTGTGGAAACCTGTGGACAACCGGACAAGCCGCAGGCGGCGGCCGGTTGCGACGGTGAAGTGGGCTTACTTGGCGACCACTTCGATGGTGATGGGGAACTCCACGTCGTGGTGCAGTTTGGCTGCCACTTGGTAGGTGCCCGTGGTCTTGATGTGGTCGACGTGCAGTTTCTTGCGGTCGAGCACGATCTTCGCCTGCGCCTCGACGGCGGCGGCCACGTCGGCAGCGGTGACCGAGCCGAACAGACGGCCTTCGGCGCCAGCCTTTACCGTGATGACGATGGTCTTGGCGACGAGCGCCGAGGCGACGGTCTGTGCACTCTCACGATCCTGCGCATCGCGCAGGTCGCGAGCACGACGCATGGACACCGCCTGTGAGGCGGCCCCGTCGGTGGCGGTGATGGCATGCCCCTTGGGGAGCAGGAAGTTGCGAGCGAAGCCATCGGCGACTTCGACGATGTCGCCGCGCTTGCCGAGGCCTTTGCGATCGGAACGAAGGATGAGTTTCATCAGGCTTCCACCTCGTCGGCGACGGTCTCTTCGGTCTCTTCGGTCTCGACCTCGGCCACCTCGACCTGGCTGGCCTTCACCTGATCCTCGTCGCGACCACGACGGTTGTCGCCATCACGTGGCGGCCGCGAGGTGCGGGTCTGGGCCACGCGCTTGGCGTACGGGATGAGTGCCATCTCACGCGAGTTCTTGATGGCATTGGCGATGTCGCGCTGCTGCTGCACCGTGTTGCCAGTGACCCGACGGTTGCGAATCTTCGACCGATCGCTCACGAACCGGGTGAGAAGGTTGACGTCCTTGTAGTCGACGTAATCGATCTTGTCGGTGACAAGGACGCTGGTCTTCTTCTTGAACTTCTTCGGGTTGGCCCCTTCTTTGGGCGCCCTCGGCTTGGACTTCTTGCTGGTGTTGTTGTCTTTGCTCATTGCTCAGGTCTTTCGGAACGGATTTTCAGGAATCTCGAATGGATCAGAACGGCTCTTCGTCGCCGTACACAGGGTCGGGTGCGCGACTACCGCTGCTGCTGGAGCCGCCGCCCGAGTTGGAGCCGCCGGAGTTGGAGCCGCCGCCACCAGAGTTGCCGCCGCCAGAGGAACCAGAACCGCCGTCGCGCGAGACGCGCTCGACTTCGGCACGGGCCCAGCGCATGGACGGACCGATCTCGTCAGCGACGATCTCGACCACGTTGCGCTTCTCGCCTTCCTTGGTCTCGTACTCACGCTGTTCGAGACGACCGGTGACGATGACGCGGGTGCCCTTGGTGAGCGATGCCGCACAGTTCTCACCCAGCGTGTCCCAGGCGGTGACGTTGAAGAACGAGGTCTTCTCCTGCCATTCGCCGTTCTGCTGGTAGCGGCGGCCGACGGCGACGCCGAAACTAGCGACGCCCTTTCCGCCGGCGGTGAAACGAAGCTCGGGATCGCGGGTGAGGTTCCCGACGATGGTGACGGTGCTGTCCATGGTGGTTGCTCCTTGTGGAGAGGCGTACGGACGCCGGAAGTGACTAGGCCGCGACCGTCATGCCGCGGCGAGCCGCCTCGGCATCGGGCAGACGCAGCAACTTGTGGCGGACGACATCGTCGGCGATACGGAGCGAGCGCTCGAAGTCGTCGAGAGCGCCACCGGACGCGACGACGTTCATGACGGCGTAGTAGCCGTACTCCTTCTTGTTGATGAGGTAGGCGAACTGGCGCCGGCCCCACCACTCGGGCTTGCCGTGAACGCTGCCCCCGGCCTTGGTGATGCCGTCGGTGACGGTCTTCACCCAAGCCTGAGCTGCGGTTTCGTCGAGATCACCATCGAGGATGATCATGAATTCGTAAGCACGCATCATGCGTGTGATTCCTCCCTTCGGACCCGGGGGCTTCCCGGGGCCCCGGAATGGGGCAGGGCCAATATGACCTGGCGAGTGTAGCGGCGATTCGCGCCCGTTCGGGCGGGGCGGTGGCCGGGATGGCGATGCATGAACCGCAGCGTGCCAAAGGGGTGTGACAGAGATACAACCGCTCGGCTACGGTCGGGCAGTGGACCTGCACGACTGGATGACCGCCGACCTGGCCTCGATGCGCTCGAAGCTGTTCGATTCAGTGGTGAAGATCGTGCCCACGTCGCGCTGGCACGAGCAGGCCGATGGCGCCGGCAGCACCATCACCGGGTTGCTACTGCACCTTGCCCGCCACCAGGACCTCGCGGTCAACACGGTCATCCGCAACCACGAGCCGCTGTTCACCGAGCATCGCGAGGCCCTGGGCCTTGCCGACTTCGGGCCTGCGGTCGGCCTGGCCGAGCGCGAGCAACGCGAAGCCACCGCGGTGGTGGCGCCGATGCCGCTGCAGGAGTACGTCACGGCCGTGTTCGATCGCACTGCCGAGTGGCTGGGCCCGCTGGGCTCGATGGCGCTCGGCATCGAGCCCAACACCGGCTACCGGCTCACCAACCGCGCCGGCCTCGATGCCGACGAGTTGCCATGGCTCCACACCATGTGGGCCGGCAAGCAGTTGTGGTGGTTCGTGCAGTGGCCAGTTCTCGGCCACGGCCATGCGCACGTCGGTGAAGCCATCAGCATTCGCAACCGCTTCGGCCTCAGTCCGTTCTGACCAGCGACGAGCCGGCACTCCTTCAGCATTTCGTGCAGCGCTGCAGCCAGTCGCCACCGGGAAGGTGGCGGACAAGCAACGCCGCCTCGCCACACTGATACGCCCACGCCCGGTGACCCGAGGCCGTGGACACCATCACCCGGTGGTAGAGCCCGCGCACCGCACCCTCCACCTCGTCGAGGTGCACCAGCGCAGCCGCCACGAGGCCGGGAGCGAACTCGTACACACGACCCAAGATGCGCGCGTCGCCACCGAACATCGCGGCCGGGTACTGCAGCCCGGTGTCGTACAACTCGCCGGCCACCGAGGTAGCGAGGCCATCGCCCACCACGAACGGCGCGAGATGCCGCCAGCGCACCTCGCCGGGCCGCAGTGTGCCGTACACGAACAGGTGCGTGGGCGCCGCGTTCGCGATCACGACGAGGCTCTGGCCCGCGGTGGGCGACGGCCCACCGGGAGCACCCGCAACAAATGGTGCCAACGGCACGCCACGCACGCTTCGACCACGTAGGCGGTGAGTTCGTCGGGTCGCGCGTTGAGCGTGGCCAACTCGGCCGCGGTGCTGACACAGCGCCCGTGCTTGGGCAGGCGCGAACCGAACACGTAGGTGACCAATCGCAGCTCCTGCTCGGCGCAGATGGGGCACGCCATCGAGGCCGGGGCGCCCACGTTCTTGGCAGCGCGGATGAGCTCGGGGTGCGCGTCGCACACTTGGTCTTGGCGCAGCCGTCCACGACGGAACTCGTTGATCAGGTGCCGGCGCGACAGGCGGTGGTCGACCACCCCGCCCGCTCCGCGCAACGCTCCCGTGGAGAACGATCTGGCACTCAACGTCATGGGCCGCAAGGTTATCGGTGCCACGCCTGCTCACCGGCGGCAGCAGTGCCGGTGCGACATCCGCCACGGCCCACCCTCGGCGGGCCACACTGGTGGCCATGAGCATCTGGTACGGCGCCCACGTGGCCGACGAGTCCGAGTTGCGGCTGTGCGGCGACGTGACCGGCAAGCGAGTCATCGAGCTCGGGGTGGCGAGTGCACTCGCCGGTGCCGCCCCCAACTCCGTGGTCATGGCACAGGCCGGGGCCAAGGCCATGGCCCTCGACCCCAGCGCGCAGGCCATCGCCGGCGTGCGCTCGACAGCCGAACGTGCCGAAGTTACCGTGCAGTGCCACCAGGGCGACCTGGCCGACCTCGGGTTCGCCACCAGCGCCTCGGTCGACCTCGTCGTTGCTGCTCACTCGCTGGCCGGCGTCGACGACCTCCCCCGCCTGCTGCGCCAGGTGCACCGCGTGCTCAAGCCAGGTGCCCCGTTCGTGGTGGCAGTCCCCCACCCGGTCGCAGCGATGTTCGGTGGCGACGCCACCGCCACCGCGGCCTATGGCGCCGGCGGCAGCACCTTCACCGAGCTCTACATGGCGTTCGAGCGCAGCAACTTCCGCCTCGACGTGGTGCACGAACTCGACGACCGGCGCGTGCGCGACCCGCTGTATCCGTCGGTGCTCGTCGTGCGCGCTCGCAAGCAAGGCGTGTAGTCGCCCGCCTCGCGGGCCGCTTCCCCGCTTCACCCGTATCGGCCCCGCTATGGGATGCTGCAGCGATGAGGACTCCCGTCACCGAACTGCTCGGCATCGATATCCCGATTCTCGCGTTCACCCACTGCCGTGATGTCGTTGCGGCGGTCACCAAGGCGGGTGGGCTCGGTGTGCTCGGCGCAGTAGCCCACTCGCAGGAGCAACTCGAGATCGACCTGGCCTGGATCGAGGACGAGGTCGGTGGCCGCCCCTACGGCGTCGACCTGATCGTGCCCGCGAAGTACGCGGGCGACGGCGACGGCGGGTTCACGATGGACGACATCCGCCAGCTGATCCCCGCCGAGCACAAGGCGTTCGTCGACGACATCCTGCGCCGCTACGACGTGCCGCCGTTGCCCGAGGGCGACGGCCCCGGTCGCGGCGTCGCCAACTCCGGCTCGGCCGCGCCCTTCTCGGCCAACCAGGCCGACCCGTTGCTCGAGATCGCTCTCGCGCACCGGCCGTCGTTGGTCGTGAATGCACTCGGTCCGCCGCCACCGCACATGATCGAACGGGTCAAGCAGGAAGGCCGCCTGCTGGCAGCGTTGGCCGGCAAGGCGCAGCACGCTCAGCGCCACGTGAACGCGGGCGTCGACCTGATCATCGCCCAGGGCGCTGAAGCCGGCGGCCACACCGGCGAGGTGGGCACGATGGTGCTCATCCCCGAGATCGTCGACGCCGTCGCACCGGTGCCCGTGCTGGCGGCAGGTGGCATCGGGCGCGGCCGCCAGATGGCAGCAGCCATGGCCCTCGGCGCGCACGGCGTGTGGTGCGGTTCTGTGTGGCTCACCACCAACGAGGCCGAGACGCATCCGGTCGTGAAGCAGAAGTTCCTCGCCGCCACCTCCAGCGACACAGTGCGGTCGCGGTCGCTCACCGGTAAGCCGGCACGGCAGCTGCGCACGGCCTGGACCGACGAGTGGGACAACCCCGACAACCCACAGCCGCTCGGCATGCCGCTGCAACCCATCCTGGTGGCCGAGGCGCAGGCGCGCATCGCCCGCGCCGCACACAAGCCGGGCAGCGGCGCCGAGCAACTGAGCAACTACTTCGTCGGCCAGATCGTCGGTTCGATGAACGTCAGCAAGCCGGCAGCGCAGGTGGTGTTCGACATGGTCGACGAGTTCATCGAAGCCGTGCAGTCGCTCGGGCGTCTACTGGACAGCTGAACGCTCGAGTCGAGCCCAGAAGGAGTCCGACCATGCGCCGCAGGCACCGACCGCGAGCCCGTCGGCACGGCACTTCGCTGCGCGCAGCATTCGAGGGCCAGGTCGCGGCGTGACTACCAACCTGCGGCGAGCACCGGTAGTACCCTCTGCGCTGAGTGGATCGAGACAAGGGTGGTGCAGCGACCTGCAGTCGCGATCAACAGCACGATGTTCGACCGCCCGGCCTCGCCCGCACCACCCTGGCCTACGGCGCCGTCGCATTCGCGCTGCTCGTCTGGTTCGCTCGCGTGGAGTTGCGTACTGAGTTCTTCTTCGACGAAGCGTGGCGCGCCGACATCATCCGTTCGTCGACACCACTCGACACCGCACGCCATGCCGGCGCTCCGATTCCGGTCCTCTGGCTGTTGCTCATGAAAGTGTCGACGCTGTTCGGCGCCACCCCCTATGCGCCGCTACGACTGGCCGCGCTGCTGCTCGCTGCCCTGTTCCCGGCAACCGCCGGGCAGCTTGCCCGCTTTCTCCATTGGCCCCGCGGGCCGAGCGCATCCGCTGCCGCCACCGACCTCGAGCGCTCCACCTGGCGATCGCCCGCAACGCTGGTCGGGCTGTTCACCGCTGTCTTTGCCGCCGGTGCGGTGCGGGGCTTCGGTCTCGCCAGCTATCTCAACGACTACTCGTTTCAGGCTGCGTTGACGCTGTGGTTCGTGATCACGCTCGTCGCCATCGATCGCGGCTGGTGTACCTCGCGGGCGCTGCTCGCCCCGATGATGGCGCTGGCGTTGGGCTCCATCTCTGGGCTTTTCGTGTTGGTTGCCGCCACCCCGTGGCTGTGGGCGCAACGGCGGCGACCAGACCGCGTCTGGCTCGCGGTGTCGGCCAGCGCCACCACTGCCATCGCCGGTGCCCTGTACTTCACGATGTACCGCAGTCAGGTGGTACCCGGGCTGACGTCGTTCTGGAGCGAACATCTCCTTCGCGACGGGCGGCATTCGGTGGCGGCCACGCTCGGCCGGCTGGTGTCGACGTCGACCTCGCTGTCCTATCCGGGGATCATCGCCGGCTGGTCGACGGCCTTCGGCGCTGTCCTGCTCGGGCTCGCAGTGTTCGGCATGGTGGTGAGCCGCCACCAATGGCCGCATCTGGCCTCGTTGGCCGGCGGAGCGTGGCTCGTTGCCGCACTTGCATCGATCGCCGGCGGCTGGCCGATGACCGCCGTGAGGGTCAACGTTCCTTTCCTCTCGCTGTGGGTGGTGGCAATCAGCTTCGCGCTCGTACATCTCGCCGGCGCCGTGCGGCACGCAAGAGCAGCACTCACGATCGCCGCGGTGGCGCTCGTGTTGGCAATGGTGGCGCACTCAACCGTCACGCTCCCAACTCGACGAGTAGGTGTCTTCGCCCGTGGGCTGCAGGCCGACTTGGAGATCATCCGGGTGTCCCACGCCGATCGGATCCTCGTCCTGGGGCTCCACTTCATGGTCCGTCCGTACCTCCACGATGGCCTGGTGAACGCCCGCGCCGACGGTGGTCGCTACGTCATCGAAGTCACGTCGGTCGACGACGTGCTGACCGAAGCGGCTATCGGCGCCGCAATCGAGGAGGCCGCACTGGCCCCGGGCGACGAAGTGTGGTGCGTGCTCCCGTTCGAGGCCGGACCCGAGCCGCTGGAAGAATGTCGCCTCGATCCGGAGCAATTCGAACCGCTCCTCGACGAGCGGCGCACGCGGGCCGTCTTCCTCGCGTTCAGAGTGCGACCGGCCAGCCCCTGACGGACCGCAGCCACACCCGGCTACAGCAGTGAGTACTCGGCTTCCACGAGCTCGGCGGGGCGGGGGCGGCCGAACAGGTAGCCCTGGCCGCGATCGCACCCGATCTCACGCAGGCGCGACAGTTGCAGAGGAGTCTCCACACCCTCGGCCACCACCGACAAGCCCAATGAGTGCCCGAGGTTGACGACGGCCTCCACGATGGTGGAGTCCTCCTGGTCGATGCCCAACCCGTTCACGAATGTGCGGTCGACCTTGATGGCTTCCACCGGGAACCGCTTCAGATAGGTGAGCGACGAGTAGCCGGTGCCGAAGTCGTCGACCGCCAGGTGCAGGCCCAAGCTGCGCAGCTCGCGCAGCGCCACCGTGGCGGCCTTCACGTCGGCCATCAGCGCAGTCTCGGTGATCTCCAGCCACAACGCACCCGCCGCCACGCCCGACTCGGCCAGCGCCTCGGCCACCACATCGACCAGTTGGCTGCTCATCAACTGACGAACGCTCACGTTGACCGACACCGACAGGTCGTTGAACCGTTGCGTGCTGTTGCGCCACTGGCCCAACTGCACGAGCGAGGCGCGTAGCACCGAGGCACCCACCTCGCCGATCAGCCCGGTCTCCTCGGCCATCGGCAGGAACTGATCGGGGCCAAGCAGGCCACGGTCGGGGTGGCGCCAGCGAGCGAGCACTTCGAAGCCCACCAGGTGACCGTTGCTGAGCTGCACGATCGGCTGGTAGTAGGGCACGATCTCGCCGCGCTCGAGGCCACGCCGCAACTCATTGGTGGTGCGCAGCGTGAGCACGCTGGCGTCGTGGCTGCCCGGAGCGAACACCTCCACACGGTCGCGACCGCGGGCCTTCGCGCGGTACATGGCAGCGTCGGCGTCGCGCAGCATCTCGGTGGTCGTGACACCTTCGCGGTCGGAGATGGTGATGCCGATGCTGGCGGTCACGAACAGCTCGGAGCCATGGATGATCAACGGTTGTGCGATCTCGGCACGCAGCGCCTCGGCAACCTTCAGCGGGTCGTAGCCACCGCTGACGTCGCGCAGCATCACGATGAACTCGTCGCCGGCAAAACGCCCCAACAGGTCACGGTCGCGCACGACCGAGCGCAACCGTTCGCTCATCGCCTGCAGCAGTTGGTCGCCGGCATCGTGCCCGAGACTGTCGTTGATGACCTTGAAGTTGTCGATGTCGATGAACAGCACGGCAATGGAACCCGGCGCCGCAGCCTCGAGGTACGCGCCGAGGCGTTCGAGGAAACGGAACCGGTTGGGCAGGCCCGTCAGCCCGTCGTGGCTCGCCGCCCACTCGAGCCGTTCGGCGTTGTTGCGCTGCTCGGTGACGTCTTCGATGTGAGCGATGGCCAACGCGTCGCCTTCGCCATCGTCCATGATCGAGACCCAGGTGCGTGCCCACACGATCGCACCGTCGCCGCGCACGTAGCGCTTCTCCATGCGGTAGTTGTCGACGTCGTGTTCGGCGGCTCGCGCCAGCAGGCTGTTGTTGCGTTGCCAGTCGTCGGGGTGGCTGATCTCCTCGACCGTGCGACCGATCAGCTCGTCGCGCGAGCGGCCCAGCATGGCGACCAGCGATTCGTTGACGTCGATGAGCACGCCGGCCGGTGCCGTGGACAGCGCCATGCCCGTGGGTGCCCCGTGGAACGCGAGTCGGAAACGCTCGCGGGCCTTCTCCAGCCGACGCGCCTCGGCTTCGCGAAGTGTGACGTCGCGCAACGCGATGACGACGCTGTTGGGGTCGCGTATCGGCAGGTTGGCATCTGCCTCGAGCAGTACCAGC
>Ga0105046_10017132_pt1 | contig 11101 bp, 11 predicted proteins | sample MAT03_FD_78385 | JGI IMG/M metagenome (GOLD analysis project Ga0105046, IMG submission 78385) | Freshwater microbial communities from Lake Fryxell liftoff mats and glacier meltwater in Antarctica - MAT-03 (megahit assembly) | ecosystem: Environmental > Aquatic > Freshwater > Ice > Liftoff...
GGCACTGCATGTAGAACGAGATCTTCTTCTGGCGCTGGGCGATCAGCATCTTGGCGTCGAAGGCGCGGGTTTTCATCATCGCGCGCAGGCCGTGGCGCAGCAGTGGCAAGTCGGGCGGCTGGCCGGGCGACTGGCCGGGCGCTTGGCCGGGCATTTGGCCGGGTGCTGGGTCGGGCGGATCGGCCCAGGGGCCCACCGCCTGGCCGTCGTCGTCGAGCACCCGCACCAGCGTGAAGGCCAGGTCGGCGGTGCTGGCGGGTGTGGCGTCGATGGGCGGGCGCCGCACGGCACCGGCCGGCGACAGGTGCAGGTAGGCAAAGTCGGTGGCGTGGCCCGGCCGCCCGGTGGGCTCGGGCACATGCAGGCGCAGTGGCTGCGCCTGCAGTTGAGGTTGCGGCTGCGGTTGCGGTAACTCGGTCATCGGCGTCACCATTGCCCGGCTCAGGGCTTCAGCGTCAGCAGCCAGCTCAGCACGTCGGCCTTTTCGCCGGGGCTGCATTCGCGGCCCACCACATCCTTGCAGTTCAGCCGGAAGTGAAACTCGGCCTTGCTGGCATCGGTGAAGCGCTTGGCACTGGCGGCCGGCGCCAGCGGGGCGATGGCTTTCTCCGAAATGGCGTGCTTGCCCGGTTGGGCGGGGTCGGCCGTGTGGCAGGAGGCGCAGCTCCAGCCGAAGTCCTGCCCGTGGTTGGTCTTGAAAAAGCGCTGGCCGCGCTCGGGCGAGGCGGGTGCCGCGGCTTGCGCGCTGTAGCCGGCCAACAACTCGGCCGGCGTGGCGGCGTGGGCGGCCGGGGCCAAGGCCATGACGAGCAACAGAACCAGGCTGCCTCGTGCAAGGGTCGACAGGGCCATGACACCTCCTTCAAGGCTGTGGCGGGATCCTGGCCATTGAACTGCAAGTGCACCGCCAGCGCTTGATCTTTCGCAAGGTGCATGAAGCTTTGTGGCGCCGCCAGCAGGTCAATCGGCGTAGCGCATCTGCACGAAGCTGCCGGGCGCCGGGCCCAGCGTGGGCAAGGCATCCAGCCGGCGCGCCGGCACCGCGCCGTGGCCATGCGCCACCAGCCTGGCGTGCCAGGCCGGCCGGCCACCACGAGCCGGCGAACTGCGGCGCCTGCTGCTGCCAGTCGTCGGGCGCCAGTTGCGGGTCACCCGCGCGGTTGAGCATCAGCTGGTAACTGCGCCCGGCATGGCCGGGCCCGGACACGATGCCCGCGTTGTGGCCGCCGCTGCGCGTGCAGAAACTGGAACGAGCCGCCCATCTGCTGCCCGGTGAGAAAACCGCGCTCGGCCATGGTGTCTTCCAGCGTGGCCACCTGCGCCTCGTCGATCAGCACGCCCAGATCACCCGCATCGCGAAAGTCGACCTGCGCGGCCAGCAAGGTGACCGACGCCAGCAGCGCGATGGCCGCAGCGGCGGGCACTGCCCGCGGCCGCGCCAGGGCCGCCGCGGCAATGGCCAGCAGCGTGCCGCCCAGGCAGTAGCCGGCCGCATGGATCGGCACGCCGCCGGTCAGCCGGGTGATGGCTGCCAGCGCATCGAGCACGCCCAGCTGCAGGTAGTCGGGCATGTCGAGCAGGGCATCGCCCTCGTCGGGGTTGCGCCAGGACAGCATGAACACGGTGTGGCTCTGCTCGACCAGGTAGCGCACCAGCGAGTTGTGTGGCGACAGGTCGAGGATGTAGAACTTCATGATCCACGACGGCACGATGAACACCGGCTCACGCTGCACCCGCGGTGTCATCGGCGTGTACTGGATCAGCTCGGCCAGGTGGTTGCGGTGCACCACCTGGCCGGGCGTGTTGGCCACCTCGATGCCCGGGCGGAACACCGGCCCGGCGTCTTGCAGCGGGGCCAGGCCGCGGCGCTGCCGCCAGTCGTCCAGCGCATGGGACGCGCCGCGCGCCAGGCTGCCGCCTTGCGTATGCATCTGGTTTCGATCCAGCCGAAGCGTGGGGGCTGGGCGGCGCGTGGGCCGGCAAGGCGGGCATCGCTAGACTGCGTGCTCTGCGTCCAACCGGCCGCGCTATACACGCCCTCACCATGGCCGTTGCCCCCCGCGCCCAACCCGAAGATTTCTTCAGCCCCGAGGATTGGCGCGCGCTCACGGCACGATCACGCTGGCGCGGGCTGTGGCTGGTGGCGCATTGCTGGGGCGTGATCGGCGCGGCGATGGTCATCGGCGTGCTGTGGCCGATGACGCTGCCGCTGGTGGTGCTGACCATCGGCACCCGGCAGCTGGGCCTGTTCATCCTGATGCACGACGCGGCCCACGGCCTGCTGCACGCCAACCGGCGCATCAACGACGCGGTGGCGCTGTGGCTGTGTTCGTCCACGCTGCACGATTACCGGCCGTACCACCTGCAGCACCACCGCTATGTGCAGCAGCCCGAAGACCCCGACCTGGGCCTGTCGGCGCCGTTCCCGATCAGCCGCGCTTCCTTGCGGCGCAAGCTGCTGCGTGATCTGAGCGGGCAGACCTTCTACAAGCAGCGTTTGGCACCGCTGGTCGATGGGTTCAAGGCGCGCCTGGCGAAGGCGGCGGCACCCGCTGCTGCCTCACCGCTGGCGCGCCAGTCGCAAGAGCTGGTGCGCGGCCGGCGCTTCCTCGTCGGCAACGCGTTGGTCCTGGCTGTGTTTGTCGCGGCGGGTTACGGCTGGGTGTGGCTGCTGATGTGGCTGCTGCCGATGGCCACCTGGCTGCCGCTGGTGACCCGCGTGCGCAACATCGCCGAGCACGCGCTGGTGGGCGCCAACCAGGCCGACCCGCTGCGCCAGGCGCGCACCACGCACGCCGGCTGGGCGGCGCGCTGGCTGCTGGCGCCGTACTGGGTCAACTACCACGGCGAACACCATCTGTTCACGCAGGTGCCCTGCTGGAACCTGCCGCGCGCCCACGCGCTGCTGCGGCGCCAGGGCACCACCGCGCGCATGGTCTTGCAGCCGGGCTACCTGGCCATGCTGCGGTTGGCCACCCAGCCCGGCGGCAGCGCCGCCGCTGCCGGCGCTTGAACACCGGCGCTTGAACACCGGCGCCTGAACACCGGCGCCTGAACGTCAGCGCGTTGTCGGCACCGCAGCGGGCGGCGCGGCAGTGGCTGGCAGGCCCCGCGCGGTGTCGGCGGTGAAGGCGCCCAGCTCGGTCAGCACCTGCCGCACGGCGCGGTTGGCGGCGGCCACGCCGCCAGCGGCATCCTCGCTGGGCGCGGCCACGCGGGCATCGAATTCACGCCAGGCCAGCACGCGGCGGCTGCCGGCGTCCAGCAGGGTGGCCCGCAGCGTGAAGCGCACCTGGCTGGGCGTGCTGGTGAAATCCTGCTGCAGGCGCAGCAGCGTGGTCTCCAGCCGCAAATCGCCACTGGCCGCACTGGGCGCGCCCACCACCGCCCGCCAGGTGGCGGCGCCGTCGATGGCCTTCACCAGCAGCGGCGCCAGCATGCGGGCCGGTGTGTCCACCCATTCGCTGTGCGCAAAGTACAGCAATTGGTGCGGCTGGCGCAGGTAGAGGATGCGGGGGCTGTCGACACCGGCTGCCGAGAGGGGCCCGGAGACGATCAGCGTGTGGGGCAGGGTGATCGGCGGCTGGGCGGGCGGTGCGGCGGGCGGCAGAGGGGCGCCGGTGGCCACGGGCGCCACCAACGGTGCGGCGTCGATCAGGTAAAACGCCGGAGGCACCGGCGGCTTGGGCAGCAAACTGCTGCACGCGCCCAGCAGCGTCAACAACAGGGCTGCCAGCGCACAACGGAGGTGGCGCAGGGGATGCTTGTTCATGGCAGGGCCGGTGTAGCGTCGCGTGGTGTGGTTTCACCAGGCCCCGGCGGCACCGCGCTGCGGCCGAACAACAGGCCGGCCGGGTTGCGCTCGGCCTGCTCGCCCAGCCGCCGCAAGGTGGCAGTGAGCACCTTGATTTCGGCCAGCACCGCCTGCGCCTCGGGCAACGTGTCGGCGGTGAAGCGCTGCACGTCGGCACCGACCTGGTCTACCCGTTGCGCGGCGCTGGCGCCGGCGTGCGCCACCTCGACCCCCATCGTGGCCACGGCATCGGCGCCGCGGCCGATGCGGGCGATCACCGGCGGCAGTTGTGTGGTGAGTTGGGCGCTGGCCTGGGCGGTGTTGTCCAGCGTGCGGCCGGCGTTGGTGATGCCGGCGTCGATGGTGTCGCGGCGGGCCGCCACGGTGCGGGCCAGCGTGGCCACGTCGGTCAGCGTGGCGGCCAGGGCCTTGCGGTTCTCGGGGCTGAGCAGCGCGTCGATGTTGTTGGACGTGCTGTCGAGCTTGCCCAGCACCGAGGTCAGCACGTTTTCAAGCCTGGTGCTGAGTGACGCGCGGGTGCGGATCTCCGGCAGCAGCCCCGGCCCGGCCGCCAGCAGTGGCGGCGCATCGCGGGTGCCGCCGCCCAGCTCGACGTAGGCGATGCCGGTCAGCCCCTGCGTTTTCAGCACGGCCTCGGTGTTGGTCTTGATCGGCGTGCCACGCTTGATGGCGAAGACCAGGTGCACCCGTTCGGGGTTGGCCGGGTCCAGCAAGATCTGCCGCACCTGGCCCACGTCGACGCCGTTGAACTTGACCGGCGCGTTGATGTTGAGCCCGGCCACCGACTCGGTGACCACCGCCAGGTACAGGTCATGCTGCTGGCGCACTGCGCCGCCCGAGGCCAGCCACAGCACGATGCCGATCAGCGCCGCGCCCAGGGCGATGACGAAGACACCGACGACGGTGGTGTTCACTTTGGTTTCGATGTCGGCTCCCGGTCCGGTTTGGCTGGATGGTCGGGGTCGGCGGGGTCGGCGGGGCGGGCGGCGCGGACGGCGCGGCCGCGCGCGCCTTCGAAGTAGGGCCGCACGGCAGGGGGGTCCAGCGCGGCCAGCTCAGGCATCGAGCCCACGGCCTGCAGCCGGCCGTCGGCCAGCACGGCCACCCGGTCGGCCACCTGCCACAGCAGGTCCAGGTCATGGGTGATCATCACGATCGTCAGGCCGAACAGCGCGCGCAACTGCAGCACCAGCGCGTCCACGCCGCCCGCGCTGACCGGGTCCAGCCCGGCGGTGGGCTCGTCGAGGAACAGCAACTCCGGGTCCAGCGCCAGCGCGCGGGCCAGCGAGGCGCGCTTCATCATGCCGCCGCTCAGCGCGGCCGGATACAGCGCGCCGACCTCGGGGGCCAGCCCGGTCATCGCCAGCTTCCAGCCCGCCAGCTGGTCGATCAGGCCATCGTCCAGTGCGGTGTGCTCGCGCAGCGGCAGGCCCACGTTGTGCAGCACGTCCAGCGCGCCGAACAGCCCGCCGTGCTGAAACATCACGCCCCAGCGGCGGCGCAACGCGACGGCCTCATCGGCACCCAGCGCCTGCAGGTCGGCGCCCAGTACCCGCACGGTGCCCGAGCTGGGCTTTTGCAGCAGGATCAGCTCGCGCAGCAAGGTGGATTTGCCCGAGCCGCTGCCGCCGATCAGCGCAAATATTTCGGCCCGCCGCACCTCGAAGCTGATGTCGTTGTGCACCACATGGCTGCCGAAACGGGTGTGCAGGTTTTTTACCTCGATCACCACCTCAGCGGTAGCGGCGGCGGTTGCGGTGGCGGTGGCGATGGCCGCGGCGGCACCGGCCATCACAGGTCCAGTGCGCTGAAGACCACCGAGAACAGCGCATCGACCACGATCACGCCGAAGATGGACTGCACCACGCTGCGGGTGGTCTGGCGGCCCACGCTGTCAGCGCCGCCGTGGGTGCGAAAGCCCTGGAAGCAGCCCACCACCACGATCACCACCGCAAACACCGGCGCCTTGCCGATGCCCACGAGGAAGGCCGTGGCACTCACCGCCTTGACGAAGCGGGCCATGAACTCGTGCGGGCCCACCCCCAGTTGGGCCTGCGCCATCAACAGGCCGCCGGCCACGCCCAGCAAGTCGGCAAACACCGTGAGCAGCGGCAGCGCGATCACCAGCGCCACCAGCTTGGGCAGCACCAGCAGATCCAGCGGCGGGATGCCCAGCGTGTGCAGCGCGTCCACTTCCTCGGTGACGACCATGGTGCCGATTTGCGCGGCATAGGCCGAGCCCGAACGGCCGGCTACGATGATCGCGGTGATCAGCGGCGCAAACTCGCGCAGCATCGACAGCCCGACGATGTCGGCGATGAAGACATTGGCGCCGTACTGGCGCAACTGGTCGGCGCTTTGGTAGGCCACCACCACGCCCAGCAGGAAGGCCAGCAGGCCGACGATGGGCAGCGCATCCACCCCGGCGCTGCGGATGTTGAACAGGATCGGCCGCCAGCGGATGCGGCGCGGGTGGGCCAGGCAGCCCGCGGCGGCCACGGCGCATTCACCGACAAAGCTCAGCAGCGCCACGCCCTGCAGGGCGGCATCAACCACACCAGCGCCGGTGCGCTGCAGCAGCGTGGCCCCCGGCTTTGCAGACGGTGGCGCCTGGCTGGCCCGCTGCTCGAATGCCTGCGCCACCGTGGCCAGCAGGGCGTTGAACTGCTGGGGCAGGCCTTGCAGTTGCGCCGGGTGGCCGGCCTGGCCCAGCCGCTGCAGCAGGGTGTGCAGCAGCCAGGCGCCGGCACTGTCAAGCCCGGTGATGCGGCTGGCATCGGCCACCGCGGCGCTGCCGGCAGGCAGTTCGGCGGCAGCCAGCCGCGGCCCGATGGCGCCCAGCCCGGCCACCGTCCAGCGGCCGGACAGCACCATGCCGTCCGCCGTGGGCGGGGCCAGGTCGGCGGGGTCGGTCAGCGGGGCGATCATCACGGTGCCGACGCTAAAGCGGCACCGCGGTGCGGGTCTGTGCGCGAGCGAACATCGCCATGCGTGGCACCGCGCGGGGGCAATCGGCGCGCCTTGTATTGGCCGTTGTTGTTGCCGTTGTCACCCGGGTGGGCCGCCATCCGTCAAAATGCGCGCCGAACCCTGGCCACTGCGGCTGCACCGGCCATGGCGGCCCCACCGACGAAAGCGCCCCTGATGATTGAATTGCTGAGCAACCCCCAGACCTGGATCGCCTTTGCCACCCTCACGCTGCTGGAGCTGGTGCTGGGCATCGACAACATCATCTTCATCTCGATCCTGGTCGACAAGCTGCCCAAGGCGCGGCAGGAAGTGGCGCGCAAGCTGGGCCTGTTCATGGCGATGTTCATGCGCATCGGCCTGCTGCTGGTGCTGGCCTGGATCGTCGGGCTGGTGGCGCCACTGTTCACCGTGATGGAGCAGGCCATCTCGGGCCGCGACCTGATCCTGATCCTGGGCGGGCTGTTTCTGATCTGGAAGAGCACCGGCGAGATCCACCAGTCGCTCGAAGGCGAGGGCGAGCACGGCAGCAGCGCCGTCAAGGCCACCTTCACGTCGGTGATCCTGCAGATCATGGTGGTTGATCTGGTGTTTTCGCTCGACTCGATCATCACCGCGGTGGGCATGGTCGACGACGTGCGCATCATGATCGCCGCGGTGGTGTGTTCGGTCGCACTGATGATGCTGTTTGCCGGGCCGATCGGCCGCTTCGTGTCGGACCACCCCACCATCAAGATGCTGGCGCTGGCCTTTCTGGTGGTGGTGGGCGTGGTGCTGGTGGCCGAGGGCTTTGGCCACCGTGTGCCCAAGGGCTACGTCTACTTCGCGATGGCCTTCTCGCTGGGCGTGGAGATGATCAACATCAGCATGCGCAAAAAATCGGCCCGCCGAGTGAAGCTGAACCCGCCGCACATCCCGGGCGATTGAGCTGTGCCACAGGCCGACGCCGCACCGGCGGCACCGCCTGCCCCCGGGCCACCGCAGCCGCGGTTCGGCCTGTCGGCCGCGCCGGCCACCCTGCACACCCCGCGCTTGCGGCTGGAGGCGCCGCGCCCCGACCATGCCGAAGCCTTTGCCGCGGGCGTGGCCGCCTCGATGGCCAGCCTGGCCTACGTGGCCTGGGGCCTGCGCCCGCGCAGTGTTGAGTGGGCGCGGCGGTTCTGCGAAGACGACGCGATCAGCCTGGCCGCGGGTGAGGACCTGGCCTTCCATGTCTTTGCGCTGGCCGATGGCGCCTGGGTGGGCCGCATCGACGTGCACAGCAACGACTTCGTGGCCTGCCGGGGCGAGATCGGCTATGTGGGCCATCAGCAGCGCACTGGCCAGGGCCTGATGCGGGAAGCGGTGCTGGCGGTGATCGACCTGTGCTTCAGCCTGGGCTACGAGCGCATCGAGGCCATGAGCGATGCCCGCAACGCCCGGGCGCTGCACTTTGCCGAGGCCCTGGGCCTGCAGCGCGAAGGCGTGCTGCGCCGCCATGAGCGCGACCCGCAGGGCCAACTGTGCGACATGGTGCTCTACGCCACCCTGCGCCCGCTGGGCGACGAGGTGCGCGGGCTGGCAGCCGGCCCGCGTTGAGCAGTGCCATCATCGCGGGGTCGGGCCTGAAAGTGAATATCAACCCCCCGCCCCTGCCACTCCTGGCCGCCCGCGCGGCCCACTGACATGCTCGGATTCCTGCCCCCCACCCTGCGTGGCGTGATCGCGCTGCTGCTGCTGGTGATCAACACGCTGTTCTGGTGCAGCCTGCTGTTGGCGTGCTCGCTGGTCAAGCTGGTGCTGCCGTTCCGCGCCACGCGGCTGCGCATCGACCCGGTGCTCAATGCCATTGCCACCGCCTGGATCGCCTGCAACAGCGGCTGGATGGCGCTCACCCAGCGCACCGCCTGGGATGTGGCGGGCGTGGACACGCTGCGCTACGAAGGCTGGTACCTGGTGAACTGCAACCACCAGACCTGGGCCGACATCTTCGTGCTGCAGCACCTGCTGAACCGCCGCATCCCGATGCTGAAGTTCTTTTTGAAGCAGCAGCTGATCTATGTGCCGGTGATCGGCCTGGCCTGGTGGGCGCTGGACTTTCCGTTCATGAAGCGGCACAGCAAGGCCGAGCTGGCCAAGCACCCCGAGCTGCGCCTGAAGGACCGCGCCACCACCAAGCGTGCCTGCGAAAAGTTTGCGCTGGTGCCCACCAGCGTGATGAATTTTGCCGAGGGCACCCGCTTCACGCCGGCCAAGCATCGGGCCCAGCAGTCACCGTACCGCCACCTGCTCAAACCCAAGGCCGGCGCGCTGGCGCTGTCGGTCGATGCGATGGGCGAAAAATTCCACGCGCTGATCGACATCACCATCGTCTACCCGGCCGGTGCACCCGGCTTCTGGGGGTTTCTCTGCGGTTTGACGCCCCGGGTGGTGGTGCGGGTGCAGCAACTGGCCATCCCGGCCGATTTTGCGGCCGGTGACTACGAGGCCGATGAGGCCTTCCGCGCCCGCTTTCAGGCCTGGCTGGCGGCGATGTGGGCAGCCAAGGATCGGCAGATCGACGGGCTGCTGGCCGCCAACCCGCCGGGCGCTGCCAATCAGCCCTGAACCCCCGGCCCTGACGCCCGGCGAAGCGGTGCCGCCTGATTCAGGCTGGTTCCAAGCGGCGCGCCCCGATCACATCTTGCAGCCGCGGCCCGGGTCGGTCAGCGCCTTGCTGGCCACGCTGATCAGCTTGTTTTCCTTGCCCACCACCTGGCGCAGGTAGATGTCTTGCACCGGGTTGTGGGCCTTGCTCAGCGTGAAGGCGCCGCGCGGGCTGTCGATCTTTGATTTTTCGATCGCCGCGGCGATCTCGGCCTTCTTGCTGACGTCACCCTTCACCGCCGTCAGGCCGGTGGCCAGCAGTTGCGCGGCGTCATAGCCCTGCACGGCGTACACGTCGGGCTGCAGCTTGTAGGCCTTGGCGTAGGCCAGGCGGAAGGCCGTGTCGCGCGGCGTGCCCAGGCTGTCGGCATAGTGCAGCGTGGTGAACAGGCCGTCGGCGGCATCGCCTTGGGCTTCCAGCGTGCCGTCGGTCAAAAAGCCGGCGCCGTACAGCGGGATGCTTTTCTTCAGCCCTGCGCTGGCGTAGTCCTTGACAAACTTGACCGCGCCGCCGCCGGCAAAAAACGTGTAGACCGCGTCGGGCTTGGCCGCGGCAATCTCGGTCAGCAGGGCTTGAAACTCCACGCCCGGGAACGGCAGGCTCAGCTCTTTGACCACCGCGCCGCCGCCTTTTTCAAACGCCTCCTTGAAGCCCTTCACCGATTCATCGCCAGCGGCGTACTTCCAGGTGATGGTGACCACCTTCTTGTGGCCCTTCTTGGCCATCACCTCGCCCATCGCGTAGCCCGGCTGCCAGTTGCTGAAGCTGCTGCGGAAGATGTTGGGCGCGCACATCGCGCCGGTCACCGCATCGGCCCCGGCGTTGGGCACGATCAGCAGCGTGCCGGTGTCTTTGGCCACCCGGGCCATGGCCATTGCCACGCCCGAGTGCACCGTGCCGATCAGCACATCGACGTTGTCACGCTTGATCAATTTGTTGACGTTGTCGGTGGCCTTGCTGGGGTCGCTCTCGTCATCGACCTTGAAAAACTCGACCTCGCGGCCGCCGATCTTGCCGCCAGCCTCGGCGATCTGCAGCCGAAAGCCGTTTTCGATGGCGTTGCCCAGCGCGGCAAAGGTGCCGGTGTAGGGCAGCATCAGGCCGACCTTCAGCTTGGGCGCGGCCTGGGCATGAATGGTCGGCGGGGCGGCCAGCGCGGCCAGCGCCAGCGCGGTGGCGCTCAGGGTGTGGATCAGGGTGCGGCGGTTGGTGGTCATGGTGTGTCTCCGGGGTGGGAAGTGCCGCATTCGGCGGTCTGGTGCGCGGGAGTCTGCGGCGAACCGCGGGCCCCGGATGGTACGGACTTCACCCGCGGCCGACCATTGGCGAAAGAACGGAGGCCTGGCTGCCCGCACTGACCGGTGGGTGACGCCGGGCGCGCCGGCCGGGCAGTAGCATCACGCTCGGTTCAAACCTGCACTGTTTCAAACTGCAGCGATTCCCCAGGAGACCGCCATGACCCACGCCTTCATCTGCGACGCCATCCGCACCCCTATCGGCCGTTACGGCGGTGCACTCAGCAGCGTGCGCGCTGACGACCTCGGCGCCATCCCCATTCGAGCGCTGATGGCGCGCCACCCTGGCATCGATTGGTCCTTGCTTGATGACGTGCTGTATGGCTGCGCCAACCAAGCCGGCGAAGACAACCGGAACGTCGCGCGCATGAGCGCACTATTGGCCAGGCTGCCGCTTGA